>Ga0207713_1002866_pt1 | contig 12112 bp, 6 predicted proteins | sample KBSS64metaG_FD_184404 | JGI IMG/M metagenome (GOLD analysis project Ga0207713, IMG submission 184404) | Switchgrass rhizosphere microbial communities from Kellogg Biological Station, Michigan, USA - KBS S6-4 metaG (SPAdes) (version 2) | ecosystem: Host-associated > Plants > Roots > Rhizosphere >...
GACGAAGTTGCCGCGCTCGTGCTCTACCTGTGCTCGCGCGAAGCGGGCTTCGTGACCGGCGCCAACATCGCGATCAACGGAGGGCAGCACCTGCAGTGAACCCGGGAGATCAGCAATGGAGGTTCCGATGAGTGAAGCAGTGGCAATCGTCGTAGGTTCATTCGTGCTGGTGACGGCAGCAGCGTTCGTCGTCGCTCACTATCGCCGGGAGCAGATGCGCCGAAAACTGCTTGGACGGCTGGTTTACCATCGCGACGCGTACGGCCTGGGCAGCGCCCGGCGTTGAGCTTCCGCTCTCGCTAGCCTGTCGTGCTACCGGGGGATATCGTATTCATGTCTCGTTGCCGGGCAAAGGCGGTTCACTCGCAACGCGTACTCATAACACCTGCGCGGTGGCCGCTCCCGGATTCTCCTGATCCTCTCAATCAGCAAATTCTCTGGGCAAGGACATAACCGCCTTGGCTTTTTTGTCGATGGATCGGATTGAGAGGCCAGCGCAATGAACGGCCCCGGGCCAGTTCGAGTAGGTAGACCGCTCGGGCAGCAGCGATGCTGGCGCCGCCAGTTTTTCCTTTTGGCATGGTGCTCATCTCTCGTTTGTGCTGCGTTGCTCCGCCCTGTGGTCGTCGATTCTGCTGTTAAGGAGCGCAAGCCACGAGCTTGGTCAATTTAGCATGCAAACCTGAGGGGAACCTAAGCGATCGGCGAAGCGGAACGAGTGATTTGCGGATTTGCGCTCGTCGTGCAGGAAGACATCGCTCAGTAACCGGGGCGTCGTGATCGGAAAATCGACAGGTGATGCGATGAGGGAACGTGTGCGCCGCAGCGAGATCCGAGACGTGTTCAATACGTTTTACGCAAGGCCTGCAGGGTTCCCTTCGCATGCGACATCACCTCATGCTGCAGGTGTAGGGCACGGACTCCCAGGCACCCCCACGGTGAACTGACAGTCCGTAGCGTCCAGACGCTCGCGAGGTTGCCGCGGGCCCAGCATTCCTTGAATTGCTCCGTGCCTGCACCGAAATCGAGGTCGAACTGTCGGTCGAACGCCCATTGCACAACGTATTCGAACGCCAGCAAACCGGGTGAGAGGTTCCGGTACGCCTGGTTGAAGCCTGAAATGATGGTGCTGGCGCAGCGGTTGTCGATGCTGAACACCAGCGCCGCGAGCGGCGCGCCGTCAAGCGCGACAACGAGCAGATGGGCTTCAGTTGTGAATGGCGACGATAGCCACTCGACGAGGAAGTTCCGGTAGTGAACGGACGCCACCCACTGTCCATGCTTGCCGACACGATCGCTCCAGTCACGCTTCCATTCAAGCATCAGGTCGATGGCAGACGCAACGGCGCCCTTGTCTGACGGGTCTACCAGCCACGCATCCAGCCGCCCTTTCTTCGCCAGACGGCGCGCGATGGAACCAGGCTTTTTGCTTTGCTGGAGCGCGGTCAGCGAATCGCAGAACGATGTCCAGTCGTGCCGTCTGCATTCCATGCTGAGCTTCGCGACGTATGAAATGTGGCGCTGCCGCATCACGAGCGACCGGTCATGCCCCGCGATGCGGTAAAGGTCCGCCGACTCATGGAGGTATGGCAGGTGCACGAAGTCGGCACCGCAGTGCCCAGTCGCGATACGCCAGGCGCCTTCAATCCACGGGAGAGTCCCGGCACGCGCTTCCATAAGTATGTCCGAGTAATCGGCGGCCTCCGGGGACAGCGGAACCAGGCTGGCCCATATGAGTCGGTGATGCAGGGCAAGCGGCCATACCATGGCAAGCCTGCCCTCGTCGCGCCGGATAATGCAGCGCAATGTTCTGCCCTTCGGCTTCGCTACCTGCTGCCACGCAGTCCAGCAGAACACGAACGACAGGTAGTACCGTCCCGCCGCGCGCTTCCACAACGCGTCCCAATCGGCTTGCAATCCGGCCAATGCACGTTCGTCGGTGATGATCTCGTACCGGGAATCCCGGTCCGTCATCGCTGCCTCGCCAGAGCCGCATGAATGACCCGTCATCAGGTCATCCCGGAAGATACACCCAAATGCTAGCGGCATGCGTGCGAGGGCGCACGATTGAAGGCGCGGTGAAAGGAAAGGCACGTCAAAATCGCTCCTTCGCGGCGCCAAGCACTGAGAAAGTATTGCTCGCGCGTGGCAGCGAACGGCCGATATTTTCGGGCGCAGACCAAAGACATGGTCGATGACCGGAAGCTCACGGCACAATCGGCGACCCACCCCGACATGCTTCCATTGGACAACTCGACCGCTTCTGATGCCTGCCATGCTGTGTCGCTCGCATATCGTCGCCACCGCGATAGCCAGGTCCTTCCGACCGCCAACAGAGCGTTTCAAAAATGCAACGTGCCCTTTAACAGGCGGGCTCCAGAAACACCCATCACGTTGCAGCGGGCGCGCGCCGCGACAGACGGACGTTGGTGCCCGTTAAGTGCTGGTTGCGCGGACACCCATCAGGCGGAGCCGGAGGTGCGCCACGCAAGACGGATGTCTCAAAACTGGCACGTCCTGGACGCCGACTCGACTGTCGCCGCACTCATTGCTTATTCGGCCAGTTACCCCGGTTTCCGCAGCGGGCAGTGGGAATCGTGGTGCCTCGCGCATAGCGGCTCTGTCGCTCCGCGTGCGGAAATCCGTCTTACTTCTGAGACCGGCATGCCCGTCTGCTTCATTTCCTCCCTATAGCCACGGCTCGTCGTTGTGTCTCGCCGCCTAGCCACCGCACATGGCCCAGTACTTGCACCTGCCTTCGATACCAAGATAAGCAGTCACGCGGAACAACAAACACAAAACAAACATCGACGGGGTACATCATGTGCAAGAACGAGCGCTTCACAGCGGGGACTTCAGCGCCTATCGGGCTGCCGCGTCAATCAGACCGTCACCAGCATGCTGGCGTGCTGTAAATGCATTCCGCCGCAACAGAAGCCGCCGCGGAACCAGTGGGACAGCCTGCCACCCGGGGGTGGGACCTGCCACCGACGTCCGGTATCGACAACGATCCGTTGCTCGGTTGCCTTCTCATCCTGACTCGACTGTTCAACCAGCCGGTGGGGGCCGACACCCTTATCGCCGGCCTGCCGCTGATAGACCACCGGTTGACGCCCGCGCTCTTCATTCGGGCAGCGGCTCGCGTGGGCATGTCCGCCCGGCTTTCGAGGCGTTCGCTACAACGCATCTCCGACCTGGTCCTGCCTGCAGTCCTGCTGCTGAACGACAGGCAGGCATGCGTGCTGGTACGCAGGAACACCTGCGGAAGCATGCAGATCATCCTTCCCGAAACAGGCGCCGGAGAAGAAGAGGTCAGCCTGGAGGATCTGGAGCGACGTTATGCGGGCCATGCGCTATTCGCCCGCCGCGCTCACCGGTTCGACCAGCACAGCGCGGAGAGTACGGTGCCTCGCCCATGCCACTGGTTCTGGGGCGTTGTGGGGCAGTCGTGGCCGATCTACGCCGAAGTGATGGTTGCTTCGATGCTAGTCAATCTGTTTGCGTTAGCCATGCCGCTTTTCACCATGAACGTCTATGACCGGGTGGTGCCGAACCACACGCTTGAGACGTTGTGGGCGCTGGCGGCAGGCATCATGCTGGTGATCGTGTTCGATTTGCTGATGCGTACATTGCGCGGCTACTTCATCGACGTCGCGGGCAAGAAAATCGACGTGATCCTCTCCGCCAACATGTTCGAGAAAGTACTCGGCATCCAGATGACCGTGCGGCCGCCTTCCGTCGGCGGGTTCGCTTCCCACATACAAGAGTTCGAAGCCGTACGGGAGTTTCTCACTTCGGCCACCGCGGCTGCCCTGATCGATCTTCCGTTTTCGGTTGTATTCATCGTGGCGATGTTCTGGGTCGGCGGAGCACTCGGATGGTTGCCGTTGATGGCATTGCCTCTCGTGATCGGCGTAGGCGTTGCCGTGCAAGGGCCTCTTGCACGGGCCGTGCAGGCCAGTCAGCGCCACGCGTGCCAACGGCAAGCGCTTCTGATCGAAACCCTGGTGGGTCTCGAAACGATCAAGGTCACTGGCGCGGAAGGACCGATGCAAGCCAAGTGGGAACAGTTGCTCGGCCAAATGGCGAGGCTCGGACTCCGGTCACGTTTTCTGTCGGGATGCGCGGTCAACTTCGCCGTGTTCTCCCAGCAGGCCGCCTATCTCGCCGTGGTTTTGTGCGGCGTCTACATGATCGCTGACGACAAGCTCACCACAGGCGGCTTGATCGCCTGCACTATTTTCACTGGCCGTGCGTTGTCACCCATGAGTCAGGTGGCGACGCTCCTGACCCGCTATCATCAATCCCGCAATGCGCTGGCATCGATCGATGGGTTGATGAAACTGCCCGGCGAGCGTCCGGCTGACAGGAGCTTCGTGCATCGTCCGACGTTGCGCGGCGACATCGAGTTCAGGAACGTCAGCTTTTCATATCCCAGCCAGAGTGGCGTGTCGCTCGATGCCGTGTCGTTCCGCATCGTCGCGGGTGAGCGCGTCGGCATCATCGGACGCGTCGGCTCGGGCAAGACCACGATCGAGAGGCTCATCCTGGGACTGTATCCGCCCAGTTCGGGAAATGTGCTCGTTGATGGCGTCGAGCTGCGTCAGTTCGACCCTGCGGCGCTGCGCCGGGGCATCGGACACGTGCCTCAGGATGTCATGCTGTTCAACGGCAGCGTGAGAGAGAACATCGTACTGGGTGCACCCAGTACGGACGACGCCGCCGTGCTGCGTGCCGCGCAAATTGCGGGCGTGAGCGACTTCGTCAACCGCTTGCCGAACGGCTTCGACCTGGCCGTGGGTGAACGCGGCGAAGCGTTGTCGGGCGGTCAACGACAGGCGATCGCGATTGCCCGCGCAGTGTTGCTCTCGCCACCGGTGCTGGTGCTCGATGAACCCAGCAGCGCGATGGACAACCGCTCCGAAGAGTTGTTCAAAGCGAGACTCGCGACCGAGCTCGAAGGCCGCACGCTGCTGCTCATCACGCATCGCGCCTCGCTGCTCACCCTGGTCAATCGCCTGATCGTCATGGATCAGGGCCGCGTCGTCGCCGATGGGCCCAAGGAACAGGTACTGGCTGCCCTTGCAGGGAGGAAGCTCCATGTCGCTACTGGCTAAGCCTGAAGGCGGGGATCCATCGCCGGCGTGCCGCCGCCTCGGGCTCAAGGAGCTGGCCGGCCGAATTGGCGCAGCCATCAAGCCACGCCCGGACGACACGGCGTTCATGCGGGAGAGTTGCGCAGCGGCCATGGAAGGGCCGCGTTATTTCACCCACTGGATTCTCTGGTCGACGCTGGCCTTCTTCGTCGCCGCGTTCATTTGGGCTGCGGTCACGAACGTGGACGAAGTGACCGTTGGAGAAGGAAAGGTGATTCCGTCCAGCCGGGTGCAAGTGGTGCAGAACCTGGAGGGTGGCATCGTCTCCGAAATCATGGTCCGCGTAGGTCAGGTTGTTCAAAAGGGCCAGCCGCTCATGCGCATCGACGATACGCGTTTTACCTCGTCGTACAAGGAGGGGCAGGCCAAGGATTCCGCCTTGATTGCCCGAATTGCGCGCCTCACCGCGGAGGCGAACAATACCTCCTTCGTTGCGCCTCGCCAGTTGGAGCAGACAAGCCCAAAGCTGCTGGAAGAAGAAAGATCACTGTACGACTCCCGCCAGCGCGAATTGCAGGCCAATCTGGCCGTGCTGAAGCAACAGACTGACCAACGTCGCCAGGAACTCGCGGAAAAGCGCTCACGTGAAGCGCAACTGCAACAAAGCTACGGCCTGGTCGCAAAGGAACTGGCGTTGACGAGCCCGCTTGTGCAGAAGGGAGCAGTGTCCGATGTCGAAGTCCTTCGGCTCGAACGTCAGGCCAACGACATGAAAGGCGACCTCGATGCGACGCGGCTCGCGATGCCGCGGCTGGACGCCGCCTATCGCGAGGCTCGCCAGAAGATCGATGAATTGACTGCACACTTCCGTGCCGATGCGATGAAGGACCTGAATCAGGCCCGGGCCGAGCAGACGGCTCTGAGCGCGGCCAATATCGCGCTGGAAGACCGTGTCACGCGCACGCTGGTGCGGGCTCCGCTGAGGGGCATGGTCAAGCAGATCAAGATCAATACCGTCGGCGGCGTGGTTCAGCCCGGCATGGATCTGCTCGAGATCGTCCCGCTCGGCGATACGCTGTTGATCGAAGCGCGTGTGCGCCCGTCGGATATCGCGTTTCTGCATCCAGGGCAGGATGCCACGGTCAAGCTCTCCGCCTATGACTTCTCCATTTATGGAGGCTTTCCTGCGACCGTGGAGGACATCAGCGCCGACACGCTGTTGCCCGAACGACCAGGCGAGAAAGCTGACAGTTATTACCGAATCCTGGTTCGCACCAGGCAGAACAGGCCCAGTGGACAAAGTGAGCCGGTCACGATCGTGCCGGGCATGATCGCTACGGTCGATATCCGGACCGGGCGCAGGACCGTGCTGCACTACCTGCTCAAGCCTGTGATCAAGACCAGGGAAACGGCGCTGCGCGAGCGCTGAGAAGACTGCGGGCGAAGCGTGGCACTGCGGCACCGCACGCGATGGGCATCTTACGCTGAGACGAATTAACGATAACGGGGACGGGAACATCATGACGACCATTAGCAATGGAATTACGGTTTCCATCAGCAACACGCCGCAAGCCAACAATGACCTATTCACGTCGGCTCAGACCGGACTCACCGACAATACGCTCGGTATCGTCTACCTTAACGTGATGGCCAACGATCTCGGCGGAGCGGCCAAGACGCTCTACTCTATCGACTCCGGTACCGAAGCCACGACGGCGCTCGAACAAACAGCCCTGCTGACCCAGGACAACGCCAGGGCGGAAGCCGTCAGCACGGACTACAGCGCACACGGTGCGCACCTTTGGATCACGTCCGACGGAAAGGTGGGATATGACGCGAGTCACCTGGATTCAGCCTGGCTCTCGAACAGTTTCAACACTGTCGGATATGCGCAAGACAGTTTTACCTATGCGATTCGGCTCGGCAACGGCACCCTGAGTTGGGCGACCGCCTATGTCGACATTGCGCCGCCTGCGCCCGTCGTCACACTGGCGCATGACACTGGCGTTTCGGCCGCGGACCACGTCACGTGCGATAGCGCGCTCGCGGTCAGCGGGCTCGCGCACGGAGCGACGGTGCAGTACAGCTGCGATAACGGGGCTCACTGGAGCAGCAGCTTCGGCGCGATGGAAGGCGCGAATAGCGTGCAGGTCCGGCAGATCGATGTCGCCGGGAACGTGTCGTCTGCGGCGACCTTGAATTTCACGCTCGATACGGTAGCCGGCGCGGCGCCGGGTGTGGTGCTGGCGCTCGACTCGGGCAGCAGTGCCAGCGATCACGTGACCAATGTCGGCACGCTTGCGGTGAGCGGTGTGGGGAGTGGCGCGACCGTCCAGTACAGCGTCGATAGCGGGGCGCACTGGAGCAGCAGCTTCAGCGCCGTCGAAGGAACGAACACCGTGCAGGTCCGGCAGACCGATGTCGCCGGCAATGTGTCAGCCTCGACCAGCTTCAGCTTCACGCTCGACACGGCCGCGGCGGCGCCTGGCGTGACACTCGACACCGACTCCGGCAGCAGCGCCAGCGATCATGTGACCAGTGTCGGCGTGCTCACCCTCAGTGGCGTCGAAAGCGCCGCGACGGTCCAGTACAGCATCGACAACGGGGCGCACTGGAACAGCACCTTCAGCGCCGTCGAAGGGGCGAATAGCGTGCAGGTCCGGCAGACCGATGTGGCCGGCAATGTGTCGGCCACGACCGGCTTCAGCTTCACGCTCGACACGGCGGCTGTCGCACCCGGCGTGGCGCTCGCCGCCGACTCGGGCAGCAGCGCCACCGATCACGTGAGCAGTGCCGGCACGCTGACGCTCGGTGGTATCGAGAGCGGCGCGACCGTCCAGTACAGCATCGACAACGGGGCGCACTGGAGCAGCAGCTTCAGCGCCGTCGAAGGAGCGAATAGCGTGCAGGTCCGGCAGACCGATGTCGCCGGCAATGTGTCGGCCACGACCAGCTTCAGCTTCACGCTCGATACGGCCGCGGCGGCACCCGCAGTGGCACTCGCCACCGACTCTGGCAGCAGTGCCAGCGATCACGTGACCAGTGTCGGCACGCTGACGCTCGGTGGTATCGAGAGCGGCGCGACCGTCGAATACTCGACCGATGGCGGCTCTACCTGGAGCACCGGATTCTCGGCACAGGAAGGCCTGAACAGCATCGAGGTCCGGCAGACCGATGTCGCCGGCAACGTCTCGGCGGCAACGGACTTCAGCTTCACGCTCGACACGGCCGCGGCGGCACCCGCAGTGGCACTCGCCACCGACTCCGGCAGCAGTGCCAGCGATCACGTGACCAGTGCCGGGACGCTGACGCTCGGTGGTGTCGAGGGTGGCGCAACCGTCCAGTACAGCGTCGACAACGGGGCGCACTGGAGCAGCAGCTTCAGCGCCGTCGAAGGGGCGAATAGCGTGCAGGTGCGGCAGACCGATGTCGCCGGCAACATCTCGGCTGCAACGGCCTTCAGCTTCACGCTCGATACCACGTCTCCAGCGAACCTGTCGTGGAGCTACAGTGGGAACAAGCTGACTGCCGCCACCGACACTTCCAACGTTTGGAAAGTCGGGGTCCACGACAATAGTAATTCGGCCGACTACTCCGCGACACAGCAGAGCGGTGGAACGTGGGTCCTATCCCAGTCGGGACTAAATAATCACAATTTGACAGTGACCGAATGGGACCTCGCAGGCAATACCAAAACCTCCACACACGCAGCCCCCGCCGGCATGGCCGGTTCCGAAATCAACCTTGCGCTAACCGATCTGTCCAGCCATCCGGCCGACCTCACGGTAACGATTGCCGGCATCCCCTCCGGCTGGCAATTGAACGCCGGAACCGATCTCGGCAACGGCGCATGGCTCGTCCCGACGAACGATCTCAGCGCTCTCACGGTCACGCCGCCGGCGTCCTTTACCGGCGCCACGGTGCTCACCGTCACCGAGAACTGGACCAACACGGACGGTAGCCATGCGAGCGTCACAGTTGCCGACAATGTGGAGGCATACGCGGCAAACTCACCGATCTTCGCCTGGTCGGGCGACGATCACCTGACGGGTTCTGCCGGCCATGACTTATTCGTTTTCGCACAACCCATCGGAAGCGACACGCTGCACAATCTCGACCTCGCGGCGGACAGGATCGATCTCGTCGGCTTCACGGGCATCACGAGTTTCAGCGACGTCCAGACGCACATGACCGACGATGCCAGCGGCAATGCAGTAATTGCACTGGGCGCCGGCGAAACGCTTACGGTCATGGGTGTCCATTCCGCAGACCTCACCGTCGACAACTTCGTGTTTGACCAGGAGCCAGTCATGGTCAACTCGGGCGTCATGACGGTGAACGATGGCGCAATGCTTCCCCTCGGCGGGACGATCAACAACACAGGTACGATCGCGCTCGCGTCAACGGGCGACGGAACCGACCTCGAGGTCCTCGTGAAGAGTGCATCGCTTGAAGGCGGCGGACACCTTACACTCTCCGACGACAGCCACAACGTCATATTTGGCGGCAGTCCCGACGCGACGCTCATCAACGTCGACAACACGATCGCCGGTGCCGGCCAGATCGGAGCCGGCCAATTGACGCTTGTCAATGAGGGGACGATTGTCGCCAACGGTACTAACGCGCTGGTCATCGACACAGGAAGCAACGTCATAGTCAACACAGGCACGCTTGAAGCAACGGGCAGCGGCGGCCTCGTGATCGACAGCGCAGTGGCGAATGCGGGCCACCTGTTGGCCAATAACGGCAGCCTGGCGATACACGGTGATGTCACCGGCAACGGCCACGCGACGATCAGCGGTGCCGCGACACTCGAGTTCGGCGCTGCATCCATGGAAAACACGACGTTCGCCGACGGCGCCACGGGCACGCTCAAGCTCGATCAATCAGGCAACTTCACCGGTACGGTTTCCGGGTTCGGCGCCGGCAACACGCTAGATCTTGCGGACGTCTTGTGCAATGACCATACGACACTCAGCTTTACGGCCAATGATGCGGGAACGGGAGGCACGCTGACCGTCAGCGACGGCGTTCACTCCGCTCAGCTCGCGCTGCAAGGCGGGCTGTCTGCCGCCGGCTTCCAGTTCACGCATGATCAGGGCACTGGCACCGCCGTGACTTACGTTACGCCAGCGCTGCCTCACATTCAGGAGTATTAGGCGGCCAGCACACCCCGCGAGCAACGCTTGAACTGTTCATCGAGCATTCAAATGCGTTCCTCGCAGGGTCATACTTCTCAATGCATTTCCCGCGACACCATCCGGTGAGCGGGGATACGTCAATTGAAAGCGCAACACATCTCCAGTAACATGCGTCGGCCACATGGTTCCGAGCATCGCGAATGTCTGTTTGTGCTTGAGCGGCAGTGAATACAAGCCACCGTCGGGTTACAGGAAATGCGCAATGAATAGAAGAAGACCATGGCTAGCCATGCTTGTACTGGCATCGGCGATTGCGGGTTCACCTTCGCTCGCGGGCGCGCAAAGCCTCCAGGAAGCGGTCGAACAGGCGATAAGAACCAATCCCGAAGTACTCGCCACCACTCATCACCGACAGGCGGCAGACCAGGGCCTGAAGCAGGCGCAGGCCGGTTACTGGCCCCGCCTGGACGTCGACACGGCCATCGGCAGGGAACGGCGCGACGACGAAGAGACGCGCCTGCTCGGCTTGAATCGGACCAGCTTCACGCATAGCACCGCCAACGTGACGCTGTCGCAAATGCTGTTCGACGGCTTCGCGGTCAAAAGTGAAGTGGCGCGTCAAAGCGCTCGCATCGATTCCTCGGCCTATGGCGTAGCCACTACCGCGGAGGACGTGGCGTTGCGTGTGGTGGGCGCCTACCTTGAAGTTTTGCGCCGCAAGGAGACGACGGCCGCCGCCGAAGACAACATCGAATCCCACCTCCGGATCTACGATCAGATCAAGCTACGCAGCGACCGCGGCGTCGGACGCCGCGCCGATCTTTATCAAGCAGAAAGTCGTCTGGCTCTGGCCCGGGACAATTTGCGGTCCGAGCAAAGCAGCCTGAAAGATGCCGAGGTTGCCTACGCCCGTCTGGTGGGCATGCCGCCGGATGCTCTCGCCAAGCCGGTAGCACCGGAGAGCGAGTTGCCGCAAACCGAACGGCAAGCGCTGGACACGGCGTTGGCCAACCACCCTTCGCTCGCGGGCGCCGAGGCGGACGTCGGTCAAGCCCGGGCACAGTACGACGTCGCCAAGTCGGCTTTGTGGCCACGTCTTGATCTCGAGCTCAGCTCGACTCATGACCGGGAGGGCGTTCTCGGGCCAATCAACGATCGCCGCGTGATGCTGCGCCTTCGCTACAACATCTTCCAGGGCGGGGCTGATAAAGCACGAATCGGGGAGACGCATGCCCAGATCCGGGAAGCCGAAGAAGTTCGCAACCGTACGCGTCTCGAGATACAGGAAAGCGTCTCACTCGCGTTCAATGCGTACCTCACGGCACGCGATCGGGTAGTCGTGCTCAAGCAATACGTCGATTCCAGTGCGGCAACCAGGGAGGCGTATTTGTTGCAGTTCGGAATCGGGCAACGATCGCTGCTCGATTTGCTCAATGCGGAGAACGAGTATTACAGTGCACGCATTGCCTATGTTGGCGGCCAGTATGCGGAGGTGGCGAGCGCCTACCGCGTGTTCGCCGGCATGGGGCAGTTGCTGGGCATATTGCATATTGGGCTGCCGGCAGAGGCTTGGTCGTTACACAGCGCACAAATTCCGTTTGTACCGAACCGCTGACGTAGTAATAGCAAGAAAGCTGAGATGTTCAACAACACCGATCATCGGTTCATTCTCGACCTGGCCGCTCATACCCGCAACACTTAGGGCAGGCGATTTGATATTCGCAACACGGTTTTTCACGGCCGCTTAACATTGCTTGCCGAAATCGCCAGAATCCGGTCGACGCATCAACGGGTGCCGGGGACAGGTAGCGAAACGTAGCTTCGCCCACCACCCCGAAGTCCGAGACACAGGAAATGAGGACGCGCGACCCCGTG
>Ga0207713_1002869_pt1 | contig 12103 bp, 5 predicted proteins | sample KBSS64metaG_FD_184404 | JGI IMG/M metagenome (GOLD analysis project Ga0207713, IMG submission 184404) | Switchgrass rhizosphere microbial communities from Kellogg Biological Station, Michigan, USA - KBS S6-4 metaG (SPAdes) (version 2) | ecosystem: Host-associated > Plants > Roots > Rhizosphere >...
GCCAGCCGCTGCTGCGCTATGACCTGGACAAGGTCGGCCGCCAGTGCAAAAGCCTGGTCAGCCTGCTGATCCTGACCAACAGCCAGGATTTCCAGGCGCGCCCCATCACCCTGAAAACGGTGAAGGTCGGCGAACCGCTGCTGCACATCGTCGCTCGTCACAGCGCAGCGGCGAATACAGAAGAACTCGGCGGCCCGCAAGTTCACGGTCACGTAAAGGTCGCCCATCGCGGCGGTCTGCATGCGCGCCCGGCGGCGTTGATCCGCCAGACCGCGCAAGGGTTCAAGAGCCAGTCGCAGCTGCATTTCGCCGGCAAATCGGCACCGTGCAACAGCCTCATCGGTTTGATGGGCCTGGCGATTGGCGAACAGGACGAAGTGCAGGTCAGTTGCCAGGGTCCGGACGCACAGGCTGCGTTGCAAGCCTTGCTCGTCGCGCTGGCAACAGCCCTGCCGGAGGATCATCACGCCGCTGCACCGCTTGCCGCCACTCCACGCAATCGCCCGGCCGAGGCCGGCGTGTTGCACGGCGTGTGCGCCGCACCGGGTCTGGTCGGCGGGCCGCTGTTTCGCCTGAACGCGATCAGCCTGCCAGCCGACAGCGGCAATCATCAGCCCGAGCAACAACTACAGATTCTCGACACGGCGCTGAATCAGGTTCGCAGCGAAATCGACGGCACCCTCGCCCAGGCGAAAAAACAGCGCAATGCCGACGAAGAAGCCATCTTCGCTGCGCACCTGGCCTTGCTGGAAGACCCGGCCCTGCTCGACGCCGCCCGGCAATCGATTGAAACCGGCACGGCGGCGACTCACGCCTGGAGCCAGTCCATCGACGCGCAATGCCAAGTGCTGCAAAACACCGGCAGCCCGCTGCTGGCCGAACGCGCCAACGATCTGCGCGACCTCAAGCAACGGGTGCTGCGCGCCCTGCTCGGCGAAGCCTGGCATTACGACGTGCCGGCCGGCGCCATCGTCGCCGCTCACGAACTGACGCCTTCGGATTTGCTGCAACTGAGCGCGCAAGGCGTCGCCGGTTTGTGCATGGCCGAAGGTGGCGCGACTTCCCACGTGGCGATTCTGGCCCGGGGCAAAGGCCTGCCGTGCATGGTCGCACTGGGCTCGGTTTTGCTGGATCAAACTCAAGGTCAATCAGTGGTTCTCGATGCCGACGGCGGTCGCCTCGAACTGACGCCGAATGCCGAGCGTCTGGCCGAAGTCCAACAAGCACAGATCGACCGCCAACAACGGCGCGACGCCCAGCAAGCCCAGGCCCATCTGCCAGCCGAAACCCGCAACGGCGTGGCCATCGAAGTAGTCGCCAACGTCGCCTCCAGCCATGAAGCGGCGGATGCATTTGCCAACGGCGCCGACGGCGTCGGCCTGTTGCGCACCGAGTTCCTGTTCGTCGATCGCCACACTGCGCCGGACGTCGAAGAACAACGCGCCGCCTATCAAGCTGTGATCGATGCCATGGGCGACAAGTCGGTGATCATCCGCACCATCGACGTCGGCGGCGACAAACAACTCGACTATCTGCCGCTGCCCGTGGAAGCCAACCCGGTACTCGGCCTGCGCGGCATTCGCCTGGCCCAGGCCCGCCCGGAAATCCTCGACCAGCAACTGCGCGCACTGCTGCAAGTCAGCCCGTTGCAGCGCTGCCGGATCCTGCTGCCGATGGTCACCGAAGTCGACGAACTGCTGCACATCCGCCAGCGGGTCGATGCGCTGTGTCTGGAACTGGGCATCAATCAACGTCCGGAAATCGGCGTGATGATCGAAGTCCCGGCCGCTGCATTGCAGGCTGAACAACTGGCCGAGCACGCCGACTTCCTGTCCATCGGCACCAACGACCTGTCGCAATACACCCTGGCCATGGACCGCGATCACGCCGGCCTCGCCGCACGGGTCGATGCCTTGCACCCGGCGCTGCTGCGCCTGATCGCCATGACCTGCGAAGGCGCGGCGGTGCATAAACGCTGGGTCGGCGTGTGCGGCGCCCTCGCCTCGGACCCGCTGGCGACGCCGGTGTTGATCGGCCTGGGCGTGACCGAATTGTCGGTGAGCCCGGTACAGATCGGCGAAATCAAGGACCGCGTGCGCCAGCTGCACGAAGCCGAATGCCAACGCCTCGCCCGGGACCTGCTCAAGCTGAGCAGCGCCGCCGCGGTGCGTCATGCCTGTCATCAACATTGGCCTCTGCGCTAACAAAAACAACAAGGACAAACGCCATGTACCAACTCTTCATCGAAGGCCTGCAACGCCTCGGCCGCGCGCTGATGCTGCCGATCGCGATCCTGCCGATCGCCGGCCTGTTGCTGCGCCTGGGCGACACCGACCTGCTGAACATCGCGATCATCCACGACGCCGGCCAGGTGATCTTCGCCAACCTGGCAATGATCTTCGCCATCGGCATCGCGGTCGGTTTCGCCAAGGACAACAACGGCACCGCCGGCCTCGCCGGGGTGATCGGTTACCTGGTGATGATCTCCACCCTCAAGGTGCTCGACGCCAGCATCAACATGGGCATGCTCGCCGGGATCGTCAGCGGCCTGATGGCCGGCGCGCTGTACAACCGCTTCAAGGACATCAAGCTGCCGGAGTACCTGGCATTCTTCGGCGGCCGGCGTTTCGTGCCCATCGTCACCGGGTTCAGCGCAGTCGGCCTGGGCGTGCTGTTCGGCTACATCTGGCCGCCAATCCAGCACGGCATCAACAGCTTCGGCACCCTGCTGATGGAAAGCGGCAGCTTCGGCGCGTTCGTGTTCGGCGTGTTCAACCGCCTGCTGATCGTCACCGGCCTGCACCACATCCTCAACAACATGGCGTGGTTCGTGTTCGGCAACTTCACCGACCCGACCACTGGCGCGCTGGTGACCGGTGACCTGTCCCGCTACTTCGCCGGCGATCCGAAGGGCGGGCAGTTCATGACCGGCATGTTCCCGGTCATGATCTTCGGCCTCCCCGCCGCCTGCCTGGCGATGTACCGCAACGCCCTGCCGGAGCGGCGCAAAGTCATGGGCGGGATCTTCCTGTCGATGGCCCTGACCGCATTCCTCACCGGCGTCACCGAACCGATCGAATTCGCCTTCATGTTCCTCGCACCGCTGCTGTTTTTGCTGCACGCGCTGCTGACCGGGTTGTCGATGGCAATCACCAACGCACTGAACATCCACTTGGGCTTCACCTTCTCCGGCGGCTTCATCGACATGGTGCTGGGCTGGGGACGCTCGACCAACGGCTGGCTGGTGGTGCCGGTAGGCCTTGCATATGCGGTCATCTACTACGCGGTGTTCGATTTCTGCATCCGCCGCTTCAACCTGAAAACCCCGGGACGTGAAGACGTCGCCACTGCCGAGAAATCCGTGCTGACAGAAAACGAGCGCGCCGCTGCGTACATCAAAGCCTTGGGAGGTGCCGAGAATCTGCTCACCGTCGGCGCCTGCACCACGCGTCTGCGACTGGAAATGGTCGATCGCAACAAAGCCTCCGATGCGGACTTGAAAGCACTGGGCGCAATGGCCGTGGTACGTCCGGGCAAGGGCGGCAGTCTGCAGGTAGTCGTCGGGCCGCTGGCCGACAGCATTGCCGACGAAATCCGCCTGGCGATGCCCGCATTGGGTCGAGCCGCAGCGACTACTGCTCCTGTCGCCGTCGTCGAAACCAGCGAGCCCGTTGCTATAGCCGCACCGCAGGCCCAGCAATGGCTGAACGCCCTGGGCGGCAGCGACAACGTGCTGCAACTCGACTGCATCGCCACGAGCCGGATACGCCTGCAACTGGCCGATGGCAAAGCGCTGTCGGAAAGCCGGTTGAAAGAACTTGGATGTTTGGGTGTGAGCGCGCTGGAGGATGGCGTGTGGCACTTGCTGGTAGGTGAGCGGGCGCAGAGTTTGAGTGTGGCGCTGGAAGGGTTGGTTAATCGGAGTGAGGTGAGTGCGAAGGTCTGATGGTCGCCATCCAGTTTTGACGTGAAGCGGTTACAACCAGGGAACCCGGCCTAGGCCGGGTTTCCTGTTCCATTTGAAGCAACCACCGCATGACCGGAGCTTGCGAGAGGCAAGCTCAAACCAAATGGGAAGATTCGGTAAATCCCACACATCTTTAAACATTCGAAAATGGAACGCGGAGCGTCCCAGGCTGCATTCCCACGCGGAGCGTGGGAACGATCAAGCAGTACACAGCTAACTTTTGCTTCCTGCTTCCTGCTTCCTGCTTCCCACCACTCAACATGATGAGCGTTAGCTCAAGTACCGCTTTTGACGTGCCGGCCCCATCGGCAGGCTGAGTGGAGGGATTTATCCGGGGGTGGGAGCGCAGCGACCGTGCGGCGCAGCCGCATGCATCGAGAGGAGGTGCAGCGAAGCAAACCGTAGGCGATGCCCCCGGATGAATCCCGGAACGAAGGAACACCGAGCCAAAGCGAGGTGCCGAACGCCGGGGCCCAGCGTTTTTGGTTACTTTTTTCTGGGCCGGCATTCCGGGCGTTTGAAAAAAGTGACTCGCCGTAAGGGCGAAACCATAAGAAGCCATTACCGCAGCAACGGATATTCACTCAATCCAAACCCAAGCCCCAAAAACCAAAAAACCCGCTGAAATCACTCTCAGCGGGTTTTCCATTTCAGCAGCCAAGGAAGATCAAAAATCCTCCAGCCGCCACACTTCATAAGCCGGCGTCTCGTAGGGATGGCTCAACTTAAGAGCCGCCACTACCGAGCGAATCAACTCATCGCCAACGACAAGCTCGACCTTCCACTCCTCGACCCGCTCAACCTGCCCAGCCTGACCAATGAACGGCTGACTCCCGTCCAGAGGCCGAAACTGACCAGAGCCAAGCACCTGCCAAGCACAGTGGTCATAGTCACCGATCCGCCCGCCACCAGCAGCGAATACAGCGTCCTTGACCACCTCGACATGGCTGTCGGGAACAAAAAACGCGAGCTTGTACACAGCGCTTAGTTCACCCACACACGCGCGTTACGGAACATACGCATCCAAGGTGCGTCTTCGTTCCAGTCTTCCGAACGCCACGAGTTCTGCACAGCGCGGAACACACGCTCCGGGTGCGGCATCATGATTGTCACGCGACCGTCGCGGCTGGTGAGGCCGGTGATCCCGCGCGGCGAACCGTTCGGGTTGGCCGGGTAGGCTTCGGTGACCTTGCCGTGGTTGTCGACGAAACGCATCGCCACGCAACCGGACAGATCGGCTTCGAGCAGTGCCTCTTCGCTTTCGAATTCGGCATGGCCTTCACCGTGAGCGATGGCGATCGGCATGCGCGAACCGGCCATGCCCTGCAGGAAGATCGAGTTCGATTCCTGAACCTGAACCATCGCCACGCGCGCTTCGAACTGCTCGGAGCGGTTGCGTACGAAGTGCGGCCAGAACTCGCTGCCCGGGATCAGCTCGTGCAGGTTGGACATCATCTGGCAACCGTTGCACACGCCGAGGGTGAAGCTGTCGTTACGCTCGAAGAAACCCTGGAACGCATCGCGGGCACGGCTGTTGAACAGTGCGGACTTGGCCCAGCCTTCACCGGCGCCGAGTACGTCGCCGTAGGAGAAACCACCGCATGCCACCAGACCTTTGAACTCGTTCAGGTCGACACGGCCGGCCAGAATGTCGCTCATGTGCACGTCGATCGCGTTGAAACCGGCGCGGTCGAACGCCGCCGCCATTTCCACCTGACCGTTGACGCCCTGCTCACGCAGCACGGCAACCTGTGGGCGAATGCCTTTCTTGATGTAAGGCGCGGCGATGTCCTGGTTGACGTCGTAGCTCAGCTTGACGCTCAGGCCCGGGTTGTCTTCTTCCAGCAGCGCATCGAACTCTTGCTCGGCGCAGTCGGCGTTGTCGCGCAGACGCTGGATCTGGTAGCTGGTCTCGGCCCACTGACGTTGCAGCAGACGACGCTGGCCTTCGAACACGGTGTCACCGTTGAAGGTGATGTTGATCTGACCGTTGTTGATCGGCTGGCCGATCACCGACACGCAGTCGCCCAGACCGGCAGCGCTGAATTGGGCGAGGATGTCCGGGGTCGCGTCCTGGCGAACCTGGATCACGGCACCCAGTTCTTCGTTGAACAGGATGGCGGCGATTTCAGCGGAGCTTTCGGCAACGCTGTCCAGGTTCAGGCTCAGACCGCAGTGACCGGCGAAGGCCATTTCCATCACGGAGGTCAGCAGACCACCGTCGGAACGGTCGTGGTAGGCCAGCAGGTGGCCGTCGGCGTTGAGGCCCTGGATCACTGCGAAGAACGCTTTCAGGTCTTCGGCGTCGTCGACGTCCGGCGCCTGCTTGCCGAGCTTGCCGTGAACCTGCGCGAGGATCGAGGCGCCCATGCGGTTCTGACCGCGACCGAGGTCGATCAGGATCAGGTCGGTGGTGCCCTTGTCCATGCGCAGTTCCGGGGTCAGGGTCTGACGGATGTCAGCCACTGGCGCGAAACCGGTCACGATCAGGGACATCGGCGAGGTGACGGTCTTGTCTTCGCCGTTGTCGTTCCAGCGGGTGGCCATGGACATCGAGTCCTTGCCGACCGGGATGGTGATGCCTAGCTCAGGGCACAGTTCCATGCCGACCGCTTTCACGGTGTCGTACAGACGCGCGTCTTCGCCGGGGTGGCCGGCAGCGGACATCCAGTTCGCCGACAGTTTGATGTCGGAGAGCTTGTTGATGCGCGAGGCGGCAATGTTGGTGATGGTTTCGCCGATGGCCATGCGGCCCGACGCCGGTGCGTCCAGCAGCGCCAGCGGAGTGCGCTCGCCCATCGCCATCGCTTCACCGGTGTAGACGTCGAAGCTGGTAGCGGTGACGGCAACGTCGGCCACCGGAACCTGCCATGGGCCGACCATCTGGTCACGGGCCACGAGGCCGGTGATGGTGCGGTCGCCGATGGTGATCAGGAAGCTTTTGCTCGCCACGGCCGGGTGGTGCAGAACGCGCTCGATGCTTTCGCCGATGTCGAGGTTCGACGGATCGAAGTCATCGCCCAGCTCGGCTTCGCGAACCACCGAACGGTGCATGCGCGGCGCCTTGCCCAGCAACACTTCCAGTGGCATGTCCACCGGGTTGTTGCCGAAGTGGCTGTCGGTCACGGTCAGTTGTGGTTCGGCAGTGGCTTCACCGACAACGGCGAACGGGCAACGCTCACGTTCGCAGATCGCCTTGAAGCGTTCGAAGTCGGCCGGGCCGACCGCCAGAACGTAACGCTCCTGGGATTCGTTGGACCAGATTTCGTGCGGGGCCATGCCCGGCTCGTCGTTTGGAATGTTGCGCAGTTCGAAACGGCCACCACGGTCGCCGTCGTTGACCAGTTCCGGGAAGGCGTTGGACAGACCGCCCGCACCCACGTCGTGGATGAAGCTGATCGGGTTCTTGTCACCCAGCTGCCAGCAACGGTCGATGACTTCCTGGCAGCGACGTTCCATTTCAGGGTTTTCACGCTGAACCGAAGCGAAGTCCAGATCCGCCGAGCTGGTGCCGGTGGCCATGGAGGAAGCAGCGCCGCCGCCCAGACCGATCAGCATCGCCGGGCCACCGAGGACGACCAGCTTGGAGCCGACAACGATCTCGCCTTTCTTGACGTGCTCTTCACGGATGTTGCCCATGCCGCCAGCGAGCATGATCGGCTTGTGGTAACCGCGAACTTCGTCACCGTGCGGAGTGGTGATCGATTGTTCGAAGGTCCGGAAGTAGCCGGTCAGGGCCGGACGACCGAATTCGTTGTTGAACGCGGCGCCGCCCAGCGGGCCTTCGATCATGATGTCCAGCGCGTTGACGATGCGCTCAGGCTTGCCGTACGGCACTTCCCACGGCTGTTCGAAGCCAGGGATCTGCAGGTTCGACACGGTGAAACCGGTCAGGCCGGCTTTTGGCTTGGCGCCACGACCGGTTGCACCTTCGTCGCGGATCTCGCCGCCGGAACCGGTGGACGCGCCCGGGAACGGAGCGATCGCGGTCGGGTGGTTGTGGGTTTCAACCTTCATCAGGATGTGCACCGGCTCCTGCACCGCGCCGTACTGGCGGGTTTCCGGATCCGGGAAGAAGCGGCCGGCGACGTTGCCGACGATCACCGAAGCGTTGTCCTTGTAAGCGGACAGCACGCCTTCGCTGTGCATCTGATAGGTGTTCTTGATCATGCCGAACAGGCTTTTTTCCTGGCTCTCGCCGTCAATATCCCAACTGGCGTTGAAGATCTTGTGGCGGCAGTGCTCGGAGTTGGCCTGGGCGAACATCATCAGTTCGATGTCATGCGGGTTGCGCTTGAGACCGTTGAAGGCGTTGACCAGATAATCGATCTCGTCTTCGGCCAGAGCCAGGCCCAGTTCGACGTTGGCCTTCTCCAGCGCGGCGCGACCACCGCCGAGGATGTCGATGGCGGTCAGCGGCTTCGGTTCGGCGTGGCTGAACAGACCGGCGGCCTGCTCGAGGTTGGCCAGAACGATCTGCGTCATGCGGTCATGCAGGACATCTGCAATCTGCTGCGCTTCGGTTTCGCTGAACTGACCGGCCACGTAGAACGCGATGCCGCGCTCCAGACGCTGGATCTTGCTCAGGCCGCAGTTGCGGGCGATGTCGCTGGCCTTGCTCGACCATGGCGAAATGGTGCCGAAACGCGGCAACACCAGGAACAGACGACCGGTCGGCTCTTGTACCGGAACGCTTGGGCCGTACTTCAGAAGGCGCGCAAGCACCTGCTGTTCGTCGCCGGTCAGGACGCCGGTGACTTCGGCGAAGTGAGCGAATTCAGCATACAGGCCACTGACAGCTGGAACCTTCTGGCTCAGTTGCTCAAGGAGTTTGCTGTGGCGAAAGGCAGAAAGGGCAGGAGCGCCGCGCAGGATCAACATCTTCGGGACAGCCTCGGGAAGGGGTGTGCTTTGAGGCCGTGCATTCTAGCCTAAACCGCCCTCAACATCACCCGAAACGCTACGCACGGTTGCACCCGGATGTCGAGTGGTGTTCCTGCCTTGAGGGTCAAATTTATGGGGTGCTGCAAGGCGGGTTATTTTTTCTGTCACAAAATACCTTTCGGGCCCGTTTCTGCGGGGTTTCGCGCGGTTTTGTGATGCCTAGCAGACAACCCCGCCACTGTCGAGATATGGCGCCCGTTGTCCTTTGCGTATACTGCGCACATGTTTTCCCCAACGGCTTTGCGTCCGCGATACGCCAAATGGCTGATCGCTACCGGACTCTTCCTGATGCTCAGTGGCTGTGTTGATAAACCCAACACACTCGAGCGCGTAAAGGAGGATGGCGTGCTGCGGGTGGTCACCCGAAACAGCCCCGCCACCTACTTTCAGGATCGCAGCGGTGAAACCGGCTTCGAATACGAGCTGGTGAAGCGCTTCGCCGACGATTTGGGGGTCGAGCTCAAGATTGAAACCGCCGACAACCTCGACGACCTGTTCAACCAGGTCGGCAAGCCGAACGGCCCGGTACTGGCGGCTGCCGGTCTGGTCAGCAGCGAACAGCGCAAGAAGCAGGTGCGTTTCTCCCGCTCCTACCTCGAAGTCACCCCGCAGATCATCTATCGCAACGGTCAGTCACGCCCTACCGATGCGGGCGATCTGGTGGGCAAGAAGATCATGGTGCTCAAGGGCAGCACCCACGCCGAACAACTGGCGGAGCTGAAACAGAAATACCCTGGCATCCAGTACGAAGAGTCCGACGCCGTTGAAGTGGTCGACCTGCTGCGCATGGTCGATGAAGGCCAGATCGACCTGACCCTGGTCGATTCCAACGAAGTGGCGATGAACCAGGTGTACTTCACCAACATCCGCGTGGCCTTTGACCTCGGCGACGCGCGCAGCCAGAGCTGGGCCGTGGCCGCCGGCGAAGACAACAGCCTGCTCAACGAGATCAACAGTTATCTGGACAAGGTGCAGAAGAACGGCACCCTGCAACGCCTGAAAGACCGTTATTACGGCCATGTCGACGTCCTCGGCTACATGGGCGCCACCACCTTCGCCCAGCATTTGCAGCAGCGGTTGCCCAAGTACGAACAGCATTTCAAGGCCTACGCCAAGAAAGAGAAAGTCGACTGGCGCCTGCTGGCGGCGATCGGTTATCAGGAATCGCTGTGGCAACCGGCGGTCACGTCGAAGACCGGCGTGCGCGGGCTGATGATGCTGACCCAGAACACCGCCCAGGCCATGGGCGTGTCCAACCGCCTCGATCCGAAGCAAAGCATCATGGGCGGGGCCAAGTACCTGGCCTACATGAAGGATCAGCTCGACGAGTCGATCCAGGAGCCGGATCGCACATGGTTTGCCCTGGCGGCCTACAACGTCGGCAGCGGTCATCTGGATGACGCACGCAAACTGGCTGCCAAGGAAGGGTTGAACCCGGACAAGTGGCTGGATGTGAAAAAGATCCTGCCGCGCCTGTCGCAGAAGCAGTGGTACAGCAAGACCCGCTACGGCTACGCCCGGGGCGGCGAACCGGTGCATTTCGTGGCGAACATCCGTCGCTACTACGACATCCTCACCTGGGTGACCCAGCCGCAGCTTGAAGGCGATCAGGTGGCCGAGGGCAACCTGCATGTGCCGGGGATCGACAAGTCGAAACCCGCTCAAGAGCCCGCCCCGCTTTAACCCATTCCAAAACACATGTGGGAGCAAACTCGCTCCCACAAGATGTTGAGACTTAGTGCCTGGCAGCCGCCAGAATCAGCGTCTTCATCTCCGACACCGCCGACTTGAAACCTACGAACAATGCGTGCGCCACCAGTGCGTGACCGATGTTCAGCTCGTTGATGCCCTTGATCGCGGCAACCGCCTCGACGTTGTGATAGTGCAGGCCATGGCCGGCATTGACGATCAGGCCCTGGGCCAGACCGAAGGCCACGCCGTCCGCCACACGCTTGAGCTCTTCAGCCACTTCGCTCGGCGTTTCGGCATCCGCGTAACGTCCGGTGTGCAGCTCGATGGCCGGTGCGCCGACGCGCTTCGACGCAGCGATCTGCCGCTCGTCGGCGTCGATGAACAGCGATACCTCGCTGCCGATCTTCGACAGACGCTCGACCGCCGCCCTGATCCGCTCTTCCTGCCCCGCCACATCCAGACCGCCTTCGGTGGTCAATTCCTGACGGGTCTCTGGCACCAGACAGATGTGCGCCGGACGGATGCGCTCGGCGAACGCCATCATTTCTTCGGTGACGCCCATTTCGAAGTTCATGCGGGTTTGCAGCACATCCTTGAGCAGCAGCACGTCGCGTTCCTGAATGTGCCGGCGGTCTTCGCGCAGGTGCACGGTGATGCCGTCGGCACCCGCCTCTTCCGCGTCCAGCGCAGCCTTGACCGGATCCGGATAGCGCGTACCACGGGCCTGACGCAGGGTGGCGACGTGGTCGATGTTCACGCCAAGAAGAATGCGATTGCTGATGGTCACGGATGCGCTCCTGAAGGGAAAGATTCGGCGCACAGCATATCAGGGCTTGCGAAACAGCTCTCGACTGACGAGGGGACGACCGCCCAGATGCACCGCCAAGGCTTGACGCATCAGGCGCTTGGCGGCGGACAGTGCGCCCGGTGCCGACCAGTCGGCTTCGGCCATGGCCAGCAGTTCGGTGCCGTTGAACAGACCGGGTTGCAGCAGGTAGACACGCTCGAGTCCGGCATCCACCTGCAAACGGTAGAGACCATCAACAGCAACGGGCTCGTCGTTGATGTCGGTGTTCAGGGAAAAACCGTAACCGAGGTCATCAAGCAGCCGCCACTCGAAGGAACGCAGCAGCGGTTCCAGCGGCCGGCCTTCGGCCAATGCCAGCAAGGTCGCGGCGTAATGATCGAACACCGCCGGGTGCGGGTCTTCGGCGGGTAGCAGGCGAATCAACAGTTCATTGAGATACAGGCCACTGAACAGCGCCTCGCCGACCATCCAGGTCGCGTTGCCGACGCTTTCCATGCGCCCGACATTCTTCAACTCACCCTTGCCGCGAAACTCCACTTCCAGCGGCACGAATGGCCGCGCCAACGTCCCGGCCTTGCCCCGCGCACTGCGCAACACCGCCCGCAGCCGACCTTGCGGCGTGAGGAAGTCCACCAATGCGCTGGTTTCGCGGTAGGCGCGGGAGTGGAGGACGTAGGCGGGTTGGGCGGGAG
>Ga0207713_1002872_pt1 | contig 12093 bp, 11 predicted proteins | sample KBSS64metaG_FD_184404 | JGI IMG/M metagenome (GOLD analysis project Ga0207713, IMG submission 184404) | Switchgrass rhizosphere microbial communities from Kellogg Biological Station, Michigan, USA - KBS S6-4 metaG (SPAdes) (version 2) | ecosystem: Host-associated > Plants > Roots > Rhizosphere >...
GGGCACAGTGCCCGGTGCGAGACAGAGCAAGATGTGGTTAGCCATGCAAAAATTGTGTGACGCACCGCGTCACACATGATACTTTGCTTCGTGTGATGCATGGGGTCACACTCTGCCGCACTCCCAAATGGACACGGCGAGCCACCCATGATCATCAGTTTTCGACACAAGGGGCTGCGATTCTTTTACGAAACGGGCAATCCCCGGGGTATTCAGGCCGCTCATGCCAAGCGGCTGAAGCGACAGCTGCAGTTTCTGGATCGCGCCATCATCGCGCAGGACTTGAACCTGCCAGGTTGGCAACTGCATCCGCTCAAGGGCGAACTATCGGGCTTTTGGGCAGTGAGTGTTACAGGTAACTGGAGGTTGATCTTTCGTTTCGTGGGTTCGGATGTCGAATTGGTCGATTACCGTGACTATCACTGAACAGGAGGGCTGATCATGCCTTTGCACAACCCACCACATCCCGGCGAAACCTTGCGTGAGGATGTATTACCAGCGCTGGGCCTGACGGTGAAGGCGCTCGCAGCGCATCTAGGGTTCTCTCGAGAAGCGCTTTCGCGGGTACTGCATGGCCGCGCGGCCATGTCGCCAGACCTGGCGCTGCGACTCGAAATGGCCGGCATCAGCACTGCCCGGCTGTGGCTCGCCATCCAGGCCGACCATGACATATGGCAGGCCCGTCATCGCCAACAGCCGGTCATCGCCCGGCTTTTTCAGGCGGCCTGATGCAGCCGGATACAAGTCCCGGAGTAGACTAAGCCAACCCCATTCGGCAAGGAGCACGCATGAGCGTTCGTGGCCACGATCGGCAGATCGACAATATCGAGTTCAACGTCAGCGACATCGCACGGAGCAAGGCTTTCTACGGCAGCGTGTTCGGCTGGCGCTTCACCGACTACGGGCCGACTTATACCGAATTCAGCGACGGTCGCTTGACCGGCGGTTTCACCACCGGCGAAGCAGTGCGCCCGGGTGGGCCCCTGGTCATCCTGTATGCCGACGACCTGGACGGCACGCAACAGCGGGTCGAAGCGGCCGGGGCGACAATCAGCCGGGCGACCTTTGCCTTCCCCGGTGGTCGGCGTTTTCATTTCATCGACCCGGACGGGTACGAACTGGCGGTGTGGACGGCCCAAGCCTGATGGCCAACCACAAGATCGAAATCCGCCGTCGCAATATCGAGAAGATCCTCGTCGCTGCCGAAAAGGTGTTCGCCGAAAAGGGCTATGGCGCGACTTCCATGGGGGACATCGCCGAGCAGGCCGAGCTGCCGCGCTCCAACCTGCATTACTACTTCAGCACCAAGGACGAGCTGTTCCGTGCGGTGCTGCAAGACCTGCTGGATGTGTGGAAGCAGGACGCGCTGTGCTTCGAGAATTTCGACGACCCGCGGGTGGTGTTGACCAGCTACATCCGCGCCAAGATGGGCCATTCACGGTCACGGCCGCTGGGCTCGAAGATCTGGGCCGAGGAGATGCTGCATGGGGCGCCGGTGCTGGGGGTGAACCTGAGCGAGAGCCTGGTGCCCTGGGCCAAGCTCAAGGAAGACAAGATTCGCCGCTGGGTGGCGGAGGGGCGCATTCTGCCGGTGGAGCCTTCGGCGCTGCTTTACATGATCTGGGCATCGACACAGCACTACGCCGACTTTGGCTACCAGGTGGCGTTGCTGAACGAAGGTCAGCCACTGTCCGACAGGGCGTTCGAGAGCGCCGTGCAGACGGTGACCTGTGTAATTCTGCGTGGGATCGGGCTGGAGCCTTGACGCGGTCTTGGTGGGAGCGGCCTTGTGTCGCGAAAGGGCCGCGTAGCGGCCCTGGCAATCTCTGCTGCGAGGCTGAAATCCCGGGGCCGCTGCGCAGCCCTTTCGCGACACAAGGCCGCTCCCACAAGGCGAGCCAGGCAGCAATCTGCCTCAGCTGGCCTCGCGGTAGGGGTTGCGTGGGTCCTGGGTCCAGTTCAGGTAAGGCTTGCCGGTATCCTGGGCGACCATCTCGATGCAGTTCTCCACCGGGCAGGTGATCTGGCATAGGTTGCAGCCCACGCATTCGTCCTCGATCACACTGTAGGCATGCGTCCCGTCAGCTTTCAGCGTGCTGGCAATCGCCTGGTGCGAGGTGTCTTCGCAGGCAATATGGCAACGCCCGCAACCAATGCACGCGTCCTGGTCGATCTGCGCCACCGACTTGTAGTTGATGTCTAGGTACTTCCAGTCGGTCGTGTGCCCCACCGCCTGCCCGCGGAACGCCTCGAGGTTGCGGTGCCCGTGCTGGTCCATCCAGCGCGCCAGGCCATCTTTCATGTCCTCGACGATGCGAAAGCCATGCAACATCGCCGCCGTGCATACCTGTACCGCACCGCTGCCCAGGGCGATGAACTCGGCGGCATCGCGCCAGTTGCTGATACCGCCAATGCCGCAGATTGGCAGCCCGCGGGTTTCCGGGTCGCGGGCGATCTCGGCGACCATGTTCAACGCAATCGGCTTGACCGCCGAGCCGCAGTAACCGCCGTGGGTGCTCTGATCACCGACGATGGGGTGCGCGACCATGCGGTCCAGGTCGACGCTGGTGATCGAGTTGATGGTGTTGATCAGCGACACTGCATCCGCACCGCCGCGATGGGCCGCACGGGCCGACTGGCGAATGTCGGTGATGTTCGGCGTGAGCTTGACGATCACCGGCAGTGAGCAATGCATCTTGCACCAGCGGGTGACCATCTCCACGTATTCCGGTACCTGGCCGACCGCCGCGCCCATGCCGCGCTCAGGCATGCCGTGCGGGCAGCCGAAGTTCAGCTCGATGCCATCGGCGCCGGTGGCTTCCACCAGCGGCAGGATGAACTTCCACGACTCCTCCACGCACGGCACCATCAGCGACACGATCAGTGCGCGGTCGGGCCAGTCCTTCTTCACCTGGGTGATTTCCCGCAGGTTGATCTCCAGCGAACGGTCGGTGATCAGCTCGATGTTGTTGATACCCTGCACCTGGCGGTTGGGCCCGTAATGCGCGGAGTAACGTGAAGACACGTTGACCGCCGCCGGGTCCTCGCCCAGGGTCTTCCAGACCACGCCGCCCCAGCCGGCCTCGAAGGCGCGGACCACGTTGTAGGCCTTGTCGGTCGGTGGCGCAGAGGCCAGCCAGAAGGGGTTGGGTGCCTTGATGCCGGCAAATTCGATGGACAGGTCGGCCATTTACGCTGCCTCCACGTTGAGCATGAGTTGGGCATGGATGGCTTCGGCGGCCAGCTTGCCGTGTTGCACGGCCTGGACGGTGAGGTCCTGGCCCAGCGCGGTACAGTCGCCGCCGGCATAGACGCCCGCGAGGCTGGTGCGCATGTTGTCGTCGACGCGGATACGCTCGCCGTCGCGCGCCAGTTGTGCGGCGACCGGGTCCGTGAGGCTGGCGTCGTCGAAACGTTGGCCGATGGCCTTGAAGATGGCGTCGGCGGCCAGCTCGTAGGTTTCACCGGTGTCCCGCAGGCGGCCGTCGGCCAGTTCCGTGCGCATGAAGCGCATGCCACGCACGCGGCCGTTGTCATCGAGCAGCACGGCGTCGGGGCGGGCCCAGGTGTGCAGGCGCACCTGGTTGGCCTTGGCGATGTCCTGCTCATGGCCGGTGGCACCCATGTCGGCGTGGCCACGGCGGTACACCAGGTTGACGTCGCGGGCGCCCAGGCGGCTCATCTGCACGGCCATGTCGATGGCGGTGTTGCCGGCGCCGATCACCAGGCAGCGGTCGGCCAGTGGCAGTTGCGCCAGGTCGTCGACCTGGCGCAGTTCGCGGATGTAGGCGGTGGCGGCGAGCAGGCCGGGGGCTTCTTCATCGGCCAGGCCGAGCTGGCGCACGGCGTTCAGGCCCAGGCCGAGGAACACCGCATCGAACTGGTCGCGCAACTCGCCCAGGCTGAGGTTGGCGCCCAGGCGCTGGCCGTGACGGACCTCGATGCCACCGATGCCGAGCAGGAATTCCACTTCGCGCTGGGCATAGTCGTCCACCAGTTTGTAGCGGGCGATGCCGTACTCGTTGAGCCCGCCGGCCTTGTCACTGGCTTCGAACACCACGACATCATGGCCGTGCATGGCCAGCCGATGGGCACAGGACAGCCCGGCGGGGCCAGCGCCGACCACCGCGATGCGCTTGCCGGTGGCGGGCGAGCGCTTGAACGGGTGCTCGCTGAAATCGGCATTGTCCAGGGCATAGCGCTGCAGTTGGCCGATCAGCACGGGGGCGCATTCCTGGGCATTGTTACGTACGCAGGCTTGTTGGCAGAGAATCTCGGTAGGGCACACGCGGGCGCAGCTGCCGCCGAGGATGTTGGCTGACAGGATGCGCTCGGCGGCGCCTTGCAGGTTCTCGTCGCTAATGCGGTGAATGAACGACGGGATGTCGATTTCGCTCGGGCAGGCGTTCACGCACGGGGCGTCGTAGCAGTACAGGCAGCGGGCGCTTTCGACGGCGGCCTGGCGGGCGGTGAGCGGCGGGGCCAGGTCGGTGAAACGCTCGGCCAGTTGGTCGCTGCCGGCGCGCGGGCGCGGCAAGTGGTTCAGGGCATCGATCACGGTTGTAGCCTCTCTTTTCTTTTTGGTTGTGGCAGTCAACGGCAATACGGCGCCGCCCGGCCTCTGAGGGCCGGTACGGCAATGCGGGTCAGGTCAGCGCTGAACGGGTATCGGGCGCTGTTGCTCGGCGCGCCGGCCCAGTACCTCGTACACCGAGGGGTAGGCCGGCCGCTCCACGTAACGACCGGCGCCAGGCTCGGCGCGCAGGTCGCCATCGGCCCAGAGCAGCTTGCCCTGGCTGATGGTGTGGCTGGGGATGCCGCGCACGGTGCGGCCTTCGAAGATGTTGAAGTCGACCCGCTGGTGGTGGGTCTGGGCGGAAATGGTGCGCGTGCCTTGTGGGTCCCACAGCACCAGGTCGGCGTCGGCGCCGACGCGAATGGCGCCCTTGCGCGGGAACAGGTTGAAGATCTTCGCGGTGTTGGTCGAGGTCAGTGCGACGAACTCGTGCATCGACAGGCGCCCGCTGTTGACCCCGGCGTCCCATAGCACCGCCATGCGGTCCTCGATGCCCGCGGTGCCGTTGGGGATGCGGCTGAAGTCGTTGCGGCCCATGGCTTTCTGCTCGGCGCAGAAGCAGCAGTGGTCGGTGGCGGTGGTGTGCAGGTTGCCCGATTGCAGGCCGCGCCACAGCGCCTCCTGGTGCTCGCGCGGGCGGAACGGTGGGCTCATCACGTAGCCCGCGGCAGTGGCCCAGTCCGGGTTGCGGTAAACGCTGTCGTCGATCAGCAGATGCCCCGGCAGCACCTCGCCATACACCGGCTGGCCCTTGGCCCGGGCGTAGGTGATTTCGTCCAGCGCTTCACGGCTGGAGATATGCACCACGTACAACGGCGTGCCGATGGTCTCGGCAATGCGGATGGCGCGGCTGGCGGCTTCGCCTTCGACTTGCGACGGGCGCGACAGCGGGTGCGCTTCCGGCCCCGTCAGGCCCTGGGCCAGCAGTTTCTGTTGCAGGTGGTAGACCAGCTCGCCGTTTTCGGCATGCACGGTGGGCACCGCACCCAGCTGCAGGCAGCGCTCGAAGCTGGCCACCAGGGTGTCGTCGGCCGCCATGATGGCGTTCTTGTAGGCCATGAAGTGCTTGAAGCTGTTGACCCCGTGCTGGTTCACCAGCTCGCCCATTTCCTCGGCAACCTGTTCGCTCCACCAGGTGATGGCGACGTGGAAGCCGTAGTCGGATGCGCTCTTCTGTGCCCAGCCGCGCCAGGTATGGAAGGCGTCCAGCAGCGACTGCTGCGGGTTGGGGATGACGAAGTCGATGATCGAGGTGGTGCCACCGGCCAGCCCTGCGGCGGTGCCGCTGAAGAAGTCCTCGCTGGCGACCGTGCCCATGAAGGGCAGCTGCATGTGGGTGTGCGGGTCGATGCCGCCGGGCATCAGGTACTGGCCGCTACCATCGAGGATTTCGCAATCGGTAGGGGCTTCGAGGTCTTTGCCGATGGCGCGGATCAGGCCATCGACACACAGGACATCGGCGGGATAGCTCTCTTCATGGGTAACCACGGTGGCGCCACGGATCAACAGGGACATGCCGTCTTCCTCGCAGGCTGACCGGTCTGTGCCGGTTCTTGAAATTGTTATGTGCCAGTGGCCGGAGGATGCGTGTTAATCCTGTCAGACCTGACAAGATTGGAATTTAGATGCAGATCCGGGATTGTTCAAGAAAATGATTTATATGCTTATTCGTTTAATAACTTGTTGATATTTAACGATTAATTGTCGTGATCACCAAAATGGTGAGGCCTTTCACCATTTTGACGCACTTGACAAGAAGCCAAATTGGTCAAGATTTTCCATGCAAAATCAGCTGCTTGATTCCTGGTTTCGAGGCGCAGGCCGCGCCGATGAAAAAGCAGGCTGCACCAGTTTGAAACCTGTTGCAGGGGCCAGGGCCGGCCCAAGGTGGCGCAAGCGCCAGGCGAGGGGATAACCGTGCCCGTGCCCGCAGCGCAACAATGCTTTGCAGATCAGTTGATTACCTCCGCTCGGCGGCGGCCGGCCGGGTAGGCGCAAGCCAACCCGGCACGCAATTTGAGTACGGCCACAACCGCCAGGCCGGACCGGAGGAGCAGTACTGGTGGTGTGTGTACTCCGGCCATCGCGTTAGCCCGATGAGCAAACAACTAGAAGAAATCTGGAGAAGGCCCCATGCAACAGAGCAGATCGGAAGTGATCGAGCAGGCAGGCCTGTTCGAGCTGTCCGCAGGCAGTGATGTCCTCGACAGCCCGCGCTACAACCACGACATCGCGCCGACCAAGGTGCACCAGCGCACCTGGAACAAATGGCACATCACTGCGCTGTGGGTGGGCATGTCCATCTGCGTGCCCACCTACACCCTCGGCGGCGTGCTCACGGCCTACTTCGGCCTGAGCGTGGGCGAGGCGCTGCTGGCGATTCTGCTGGCCAACCTCATCGTACTCATCCCGCTGACCCTGAACGCCTTTCCCGGCACCAAGTACGGCATCCCGTTCCCGGTGCTGCTGCGTTCGTCGTTCGGCATCCTCGGTTCCAACGTGCCGTGTCTGATCCGTGCCGTGGTGGCCTGTGGCTGGTTCGGCATCCAGACGATGTTCGGCGGCCTGGCCATCCACCTGTTCCTCGGCTCGATCTTCGACGGCTGGAAGTCGCTGGGGGGGACCGGCGAGGTGATCGGTTTCATGATCTTCTGGGCGCTGAACCTGTGGGTGGTGCTGCGCGGTGCCGAGTCGATCAAGTGGCTGGAGACGCTGTCGGCCCCGCTGCTGGTGGCCGTCGGCTTCGGCCTGCTGTTCTGGGCGTTGCCGCACATGTCGATGACCGAGCTGCTGGCACAGCCACCCAAGCGCCCGGAGGGGGCCAGCGTGGTCGGCTACTTCTGCGCCGGGCTCACGGCCATGGTGGGTTTCTGGGCCACGTTGTCGCTGAACATTCCCGACTTCAGCCGCTATGCCAAGAGCCAGAAGGACCAGATACTCGGGCAGATTTTCGGCCTGCCGCTGACCATGTTCCTGTTCGCTTCGCTGGGCGTGATCATGACTGCAGCTTCCGCCTCGCTGGTGGGCGAAACGGTGTCGGACCCGGTCAGCCTGATCGGCAAGATCCACAGCCCCGGCTGGGTGGCGCTGGCCATGGCGCTGATCGTGATCGCCACGCTGTCGACCAACACCGCCGCCAACATCGTCTCGCCGACCAACGACTTCCAGAACATCGCCCCGCGCCTGATCGGGCGTACCCGCGCGGTGTGGCTGACCGGCTTGATCGGCCTGGCACTGATGGGCCACGAGCTGCTGAAGAAGCTCGGCTGGATCGTTTCCGACCTGAGCCTGGAGAGCGTCTATTCCAACTGGTTGCTGGGCTATTCCAGCCTGCTCGGGCCGATCGCCGGGATCATGGTGGTGGACTACTTCCTGATCCGCCGCCAGCAGCTGGACCTGGCCGGCCTGTACCGCGATGACGTGTACCCGGCGTGGAACCTGGCAGGCTTTGCCGCCTTCGCCTTGCCGGTGGCGCTGACCGTGCTGGCCATCGGCAACAGCAGTTTCAGCTGGTTCTACGACTATGGCTGGTTCACCGGGTCGCTGCTGGGCGGGGCGCTGTACTACGCCCTGGGCGGTGTGGCGGTGCGCGGGCCCTCGATCGCACCCGTACAAACCAATAAAAATGCCTGAGGAGAAACACCATGAGCCCATCCCAGCATGTACTGAAATCCACCGAGCGCCACGTCGACAGCGCACGCCTGTGGCAATCGCTGATGGACCTCGCCCGCCTGGGCGCCACGGCCAAGGGTGGCGTCTGCCGGCTGGCGCTGACCGACCTTGACCGCCAGGCCCGCGACCTGTTCGTCGAGTGGTGTGAGGCTGCCGGTTGCAGTGTCAGCATCGATGCGGTGGGCAATATCTTCGCCCGCCGCCCAGGGCGTAACCCCAAGCTGCCACCGGTGATGACCGGCAGCCATATCGACACCCAGCCTACTGGCGGCAAGTTCGATGGCTGTTTCGGGGTGATGGCCGGGCTGGAGGTGCTGCGTACCCTCAACGACCTGGGCATCGAGACCGAGGCGCCGCTGGAAGTGGTGGTGTGGACCAACGAAGAAGGCTCGCGCTTCGCGCCCTGCATGATGGGTTCAGGTGTATTTGCCGGCAAGTTCACCCTGGCGGAAACCCTGGCCAAGCGTGATGCCCAGGGCGTGTCGGTCGGCGAGGCGCTGGACGCCATCGGCTATGCCGGCCAGCGCGTGGTGCTTGGCCACCCGGTGGGAGCGTATTTCGAAGCGCATATCGAACAGGGGCCAATCCTCGAGGATCAGGCCAAGACCATCGGCGTAGTCCTTGGTGCGCTGGGGCAGAAGTGGTTCGACCTGACCCTGCGCGGCGTCGAAGCCCACGCCGGCCCGACCCCGATGCACCTGCGCAAGGACGCCTTGGTGGGCGCCGCTGCTGTGGTCGAAGCCGTCAACCGTACCGCTCACGCGCATCAGCCCCATGCCTGTGGCACGGTCGGTTGCCTGCAGGCTTACCCCGGTTCGCGCAACGTCATCCCGGGCGAGGTGCGCATGACCTTGGACTTCCGTCACCTGGAAGGCCAGCAGCTGGAGGCGATGATCGCCGAGGTGCGCGGGGTGATCGAGGCGACCTGTGCCAAGCATGGCCTGAGCCATGAACTGGTGCCCACGGCGGACTTCCCGGCGTTGTACTTCGACCGCGGTTGCGTCGATGCCGTGCGCGAGTCGGCGCAGGCACTGGGCCTGGCGCACATGGACATCGTCAGCGGGGCAGGGCATGACGCGATCTTCCTTGCCGAACTGGGGCCGGCAGGGATGATCTTCGTGCCTTGCGAGAATGGCATCAGCCACAACGAGATCGAGAACGCCACGCCGGAGGATCTGGCGGCGGGTTGCGCGGTGTTGCTGCGGGCCATGCTGGCGGCGTCGGAGGCAATTGCCAGCGGGCGCCTGGCGGCATAGCGACGTGCTGTAGGGGGCTGCTGCGCGGCCCTTCGCGGGCAAGCCCGCTCCCACAGGAATATGTGGGAGCGGGCTTGCCCGCGAATGGGCCGCAAAGCGGCCCCGGCAATCTCAAGCCGAGACAGCCACCAGCACCCCATCGCGCCCGATGTGGTAACGCTGCAGGTCCTGCGCCAACGTCAGGTGCCCGGTGTAATGGGCCCACGCCTCAGCCCGCACATCGTCAATGCACGGACTACGTTTCGGATCCCCTTGATAGCGCGCACTGAAATGCGTCAGCACCAGATTGCGCACCCCCGCAGTTTCTGCGAACTGCGCCACCGCTGCCGCCGTGCTGTGGCCGAACGTATTGCCGCTGCGCTCGACGATGGGCTGGGTATAAGTTGCCTCATGCACCAGCACGTCCACGTCCTTGGCGACCTCGGCAAGCAACGCCGGGTTGTCGTTGTCGCCACAGACGATCACCCGCCGCGGTGGCCGCGAGGGTTTCAGGTAATCACGTGGTTCAAGTGGCTGTCCGTCGTGCTCGACCACCAGCCCCTTGGCCAAGTCACCCCACAACGGTCCGCGCGGAATTCCTTCGACCTCCAGCCGCTGAATATCCAGGCGAGGTTCCGGGTTCAATTCGGTGAACACGAAGCCAACGCTCGGTACCCGATGCGACAGTTGCACGGTACTGACCTGGACGTTATCGCTCTGCCATTGCCCCAGGCTCTCGACCGCTAACAGGCGCAGATCAAACGGCAGGTAAGTTTCACTGGCCGCCAGGCTCAGGCGTACCCAGTCCTGCAGCGCGGCCGGCAAAATCAGGTCGAGCGGCTCACTGCGCCCGCCCATCCCGGCACTGGCCAGCAACCCCGGCAGGCCGAAGCAATGGTCGCCATGCACATGGGTGATGAAAATGCCGCGCAGGTCGCGCACCGAGAGCGAACTGCGCAGCAACTGGTGTTGGGTGCCTTCGCCGCAATCGACCAGGTACCAGTGCTTGCCGCTGGCTTCGATGACGGCAGTGGCGCTGACGTTTCGGGCTTTGGTGGGCACCCCGGAGGAGGTGCCCAGAAACTGCAGGTCCACTTCAGGGCCTCCTGTGTGCGTGGAATCGCGATATGCAAAGCGGGCATGTTTCTGTTCATGCCTCGCAATGACCGTCACCCCTGCTCGGTGCAAAGCTCGCGAGCGGTGCGCCATAGGTAGTGCAGATCGTCAGCCATGCGTTCTGCTGCCTGTTTCCTGCGCTGGGCATCGAGAAGGGTTTCAAGGTGATCGTCGTTCGGGTTTTTCATGTCCAGTTCGGTACAGTAGCGCCAGAACAGGCCATTGCTGGTGTTGCCATTGTTTTGCACGGCCTCGCCCAGCGCCTTCAGGCGTGCGTGTTCGTGGGGATAGGTTTCGCCATCGCAGCTGTAGCCTGTGTAAAAACGATGATTGAGCTCCAGATAGATCGACCCGGGCATGAACCCCAGTAAGTAGCTCAGGCCGAAGTACTTGTTGTTCTTGGCGTTGCTGTAGTAGCGATCGATGACGGCAGCAGTGGGCACCTCGCAGGGCTCAGGCAGCTCAGGATACTTGGCCTTCACTTGCTCGACCACGTCCAGCCACAGCGCCAGTTGCAGGTCTTTCACGGTTTCGACATAGGCCTTCTGCAGGTCTTTGACCAACAGCAGGTTGTTGTCCTTGAGCAAAGTCTGTTTGAGCATGTCCATGTACTTTTGGCCTTGGTCCTTTGATGTCAGTTTGCGAATCAGATCGATGTACTGCAGCAGGCTTTCACGGACTGCCGCCTCGCGTATCACCCAGGTTTGGCAGCGCTCCAGCCATGCCAGGATGTCGTTGGAGTAGCTGACTCGAAGGTAGTCGATACCTTGGCAACTCTCGCTGTCTGCATCGTCACCGTCGAGGGTGAGGTACAGGGTATCAATTTGCTGATAGCCCTCGGACCGTAGCGTTTGCACGTACCGGTAAAGCTGTTCGTGCTGGTCCTCTGCATGAATCTTGTTCTCGAGAATGATCGCCTGCTGCTTGTCATTGCGGATGAGAATATCGATGTTGCGATACTCGACGTGAACCGAGGCATCGCGGCAATCGAAATGCTCCACGCCAATACCTTGTAAAAACGACTGCAAAAGCGAAGACCCTGCGTTGTGGGCGCTTTGAGGGTCCAACAGGAATGCCAGGAAACGAGAATGCAGGCGAACTTCGTCGCTGGCGCTGCGTAGCAAGGTGAACAGGTTGAAACTGGGAGGGCGATGATGCTCGGCACGCAGCACCGCTGCGCGATTGATGAGATGAAGCAACTGAGCGTCTCCTTGTGCTCGCGATAGTAGCGGTGATTCTATTGAGCCACTATCGCGCTGCACAAGCACTGACGCGTAGCTAAGGTGTTGCCGCGCTTTCCTCACGCCAGATCAGCTTGCTGGTGTCGTAGCCCTGCTTCCGGGCAATCGCCACCAGCTGATCGCGTGTCTGGTCAGTGATCGCCGGCGTGCGCGACAGCAGCCACAGGTATTCGCGGTTGGGGTGGCCGACCAGCGCCACGCGGTAGTCCTTGTCGTGGTACAGCACCCAGTACTCTCCCTTGGTCAGGTCCAG
>Ga0207713_1002878_pt1 | contig 12068 bp, 9 predicted proteins | sample KBSS64metaG_FD_184404 | JGI IMG/M metagenome (GOLD analysis project Ga0207713, IMG submission 184404) | Switchgrass rhizosphere microbial communities from Kellogg Biological Station, Michigan, USA - KBS S6-4 metaG (SPAdes) (version 2) | ecosystem: Host-associated > Plants > Roots > Rhizosphere >...
ACGCCGTAGCATTCGCTATCACCGAAGTAGCGCGACAGAATATCAAGATAGTATTACGGGTTTTGTTGCGGTGCGGAGTCTGCAACCGACTGCGGTACATGTGCAACGCTGGCAGCCCGATGCCTTAGCACAAGAAGAAGGCGCTGGTTCCGTCATTACTACACATACACATTCAGATAACTTTGATTCAGCCAGTTTAAGCCTTGAGCAAGCATGGCACATGAGTCCAGCTTGGATGCAAGATTTAAAAGGTGAGGATCAAGCTACTGCTTCAACTAGTAATCAGCTAGAGAAATTGAATCAGCAGTTTAATGACATGTATGCAAGTCAGGCCAAATACTTTAAGGCTTATAGCAGTGTCCGCGATAGCCAAGTCGGCTATTGGTTTAATCTTCGAGAGCATCCTGAAATTGATCAACATGAAGGGGTTGATCAAGAGTTCCTGATTATCGCTAAAAATTTCTACAACCAAAACAATTTACCAAAAGATCTACATCAGCAAGTTAGTCAGTTGCTCACCCAAAGTCGTTGGGATAAACATGGTTATGACGATATTGAGCGTCAAGGTAATGAGCTGACTTTAATTCGCCGTCAAATCAAAACGACACCTGAATATAATCCAGGACAGCATCGTCCGATTGCCTACCCACAAAGAGCGAAAGTTGTGGGGCCAGAGGGAGAGACTATTCATGTCGATGAATGGGGGCGCATTAAGGTACGTTTTCTATTTACCCGTAGTGATGATCATGGACATGATGGTGGCGCAGGTAGCAATGACAATGATACCGACTCGGCTTGGGTCGATGTACTGACTCCTTGGGCGGGTGAAGGCTATGGAGCACGCTTCTTACCGCGTATTGGTGAAGTGGTGGTCATTGACTTCTTTGATGGCAATATTGATCGTCCATTTGTGACGGGCCGAATCCATGAAGCACAGCGTTCACCAACCAAGTTTGATGTGAAAGGACAGCTTCCTGATACTAAAAAACTCAGCGGTATTCGTAGTCAGGAAGTTAGTGGCAGTGGGTTTAATCAATTGCGATTTGACGACACAACAGGGCAAATCAGTACCCAACTACAAAGTAGCCATGCAGCGACGCAACTGAACTTAGGTAACTTAAGCCATCCGAAAGAACAAGCGACAAGCCAAGGTCGTGGTGAAGGTTTTGAGCTGAGAACCGATGCTTGGGGAGCCGTGCGTGCAGGTAAAGGTATGCTCATTAGTACTTATGCGCAAGAGCAGGCAATTGCAGATCATTTAGAAGCTGCACAAGCACAATCTTTGCTTTCACAAGGCTATGAAAGCATGAAAATGCTTAGTGAAGTTGCAGCAAAGCAGCAAACTGATGCTTTGAATGTGATTAACCGGTTGCCTAAATTCATCCAATCACTTGAATTGAAAACTACGGGGCAGGCTTTAAATAGCACGGTAAATCTATTTAAAGAAGGGATTAATAATGACCCTATTCATGCGTTAAAAGATTGTGGTGGTTTTATTGAAGATATTGGTGCACTAGGTGGCGATGCAAAAGGAGTTGTAGATGAATTTAATACTTTCTTTAGCGATGCTAAAGATTCGGTAGAGAATTTAAAAGCCTTTATTGAAAATGTTGAAGAACATGGTGCAGACATCGTTAAAGGCAAACTCGCAAGCATTAAAGATCGAATTCATCAAAATCCATTTGAAAGTCTTAAAGAGGTCAGCAAAGTCTTAGCCAATGTCGAGACTAAAGACTTTGACTTGATGAGTGTGTGCGGAACTTTTAGTAAGGGCAGTAAATTGGAAGTGACACCTTCTAAAGCATTGGGTTCTTTACAAGGCTTTATGGAGGGTTATACCCAAGGTTTAGAAAGTAGCTCGGATGCGAAACAGCAAGAACAAGGCAAAATCTTTAGACAAGCCCTTATGTTATTAGCATCGCCAAATGGTATTGCTCTAACAACACCTGAAAATATTATTCTGCAAGCTTCGCAAGATATTGCCGAAAGTGCCAGTGGTTCAATTAATTTAAGCGCACAGAAAAACATCATTGGGCATGCACAAGACAAAATCAGTTTGTTTGCTGCGCAAAAAGGTTTCCGTGCTTATGCAGCAAAAGGAAAGCTCGAACTACAAGCGCAAGACGATGCCATTGAAGCGATTGCCAAGAAGGTCATCAAGCTCATTTCTACTGAAGATAAAATCGAGCTTACCAGTCCAAAAGAAATTGTATTAACAGCGGGTGGGTCGCAGCTCAAAATTAATGCGGATGGCGTATTTTCAACAACAGGCGGTAAGTTTGAAAGTAAAGCTGGACAGCATTTGTTTACGAGCGGAGCTAAGGTTTCTTATGAGGTTCCTGAGTTGCCTAATACACCAAGTTTTAGTAACCGTTTAGATATCTATGATCTATTTTGGGAAATTGACTTTAGTAAGCTTAGCTATAAGGCATTCATTCCAGTGACAAATTCCTTTACTTCAGGAGCTGTAGATGAACATGGCCGTACAGGAAAAATCAGTACTGCTGATCCAAAAAATGTTCAAGTTTTAATTGGTTCTGATGATGAATGGGGACTGTTAATTGATAGTTTTGATGAAGATGACTTTTTGGAGGATCAGAACGTTAATGGTAATAACGTAGGTCTTGATAGTAATGTTGAAGATAGGGGCTGAAAATGAATAAAAAATCATTAGTTACAATACAAATCTTAGATTTATTTGGTAGCCCAATTTCAAAAGCACAATATGAAGTAAAAAATCAGAGGACTGGGCAAGTTATCGCTGCGGGAACAACAAACTCATCTGGATGTATTGTTGAAATCAGCCGAGATAAAGGAACTGCTTTAGATGTATATATTAAAAGTATGTTTAAAGGTTCAATGATTAAAATACAAAGTTTTGTAATGTCTAAAGACCGAATGGTCGTAAAAATTACAAGTCCCAAAGTACTTTTAGATTTAAAAACATTAACAAATCAAGGTAATAATGGGCAATATAAAAGAAAAACACATATTGTTAAAAAGGGTGATACGCTTTTTGAAATAGCACAAAAAAATCATACGACCGTTCGTGCACTAGAGCGTTTGAATAAAATAGACGATCCAAATCAGATCAGTATTGGCCAAGTAATTAAACTGCCAGTTCATATTCCTGCTTCTGGAAATCATTCACATCAAGATAAACCTAAACACAAGCACTCGGCCCAACCTATAAATAAACCTACTACTGGTAGTAGTGCAAAAACCACCCCAGCTCCAGCAGCAAAAAGTCCGGCTAATCCTACTTCTCAAACAAAACAAGAAAATGGGCTTCCAGAAAAAGTACATCAACTTTATGAAGATACTAAAAAAGCACTGAATGAAGCTGCAAATTCGGCTTCTAAAATTTTGACTGTTGATGATCGTAGTCAGGATGGTGGTACGCCCAAAGCAAATACTACGAATATTTGTAAAACCAATCCTCAATGTATTTCCAGTGGTAAAAGTGAGTTAATAAGAGAAGTTAATATTCGCTTAGCAGGTTTTGGTGGAGCATTACCAACAGATGAATTTACAGAGCTGACTGCAACATGTATTAAACAATTCCAACGGGATTATATGGGGGTTCCAGACACTGGGAAGATCTGTGGTTCTGTTTTAGCTGCTTTAGATAGATTCAGAGATGAATATGGCATAGCTTCTTTCTTTGATTCAATGAAATGCCCTTGTGGGAAATGTTCGGGTTTTGGTCGTAGTAGAAGTGGTAACTTCGAATTTGAAATGTATAACAAAACTACGAAACAATACATTAATGTCTCTCGGGAGGCGAAAGAATATAATGGCATGCATAGAAGTTTGATTTGGGCATTTAAGGCAATGCTATTTTATTTTAAAAAAATGCCTAACCCAGCGGGATATAAAATTGTAAAGATTTCTTCAGGATATCGTTGTATTGATAATAATTGGAAAAATAGACGCCCAACGACTAATCATATGGGGTGTGCTTTAGATATTGTAGTTCATAATAAGAATAATCAAAAGGTTAGTATGGATGAACTCGAGAATCAAGTAAGAATAAAATGGTTTGGGAAGTACTTAAATACTAGTCTAGGATGGTCATCAAATAAATTTGGTTTAGAGCGTATTTCAGATGGAGCAACAACGTGGGTCCATTTAGATGTTCGTGAATTTAATAAAATATATAAAATTGACAAGTTATTTAGCACTAGTAAAGATGGGTTAAATGGAGATTATCTAATAAATTTATTTAAAGCTGATGAGAAAGCTAATAAAATATTGGGATGTTCCGGAATAGTTATTTCCCCAAATAAAAATCCTAATCTAAATGATAGTTCTTTAGAGGATCTGATTAGGCAGTTGGGTAGTGTTATCTCTCATGGTGAAGGTAATTATGAATCTTATAATACTGGAACAAAAAATGTTAAAGGTGATAAAGTTGGCTATTCATTTAAAAACCCTGGGAAAGGCACTGTAACTAGCAAGAGAATTCAGCAAATTATTGATAATGCAGAAGCAAAAGATGGTAATGATAAAAATCGTCTGTTTGCAACAGGTAAATATCAAACGACCTACTATACTCTTCAGGAAGGTATTAAACAGGGATATTTTACGGGCAGTGAAGTATATGATGCAAATATGCAAGAACAGGTATTTCGAGAATTTCTAATTAGTAAACGAACAAAGCTTTCTCAATTTGTGAGAAAGGGTATCGGTAATTTAAGAGATGCCCAATATGATGCTGCTCAAGAATGGGCATCGGTAGCTGTGCCGAAAGGGCTTCCCTTAAAAAATGGGAAGATATCCGATGGAAATAAATCTTTTTATGAGAAACCTGGACAAAATTCTTCTTCTCCAGAGTCAACTAAAATGGTTTTAGAAATTTTAGAGAAAATTCATAAATTTCATAAAGATGGTAAATAGATTAAGTGGTGAAAAAATGAAAAATGCATCTGTTAGCTCAACAATACTTGTAGTTTTATCAGTTTTAGGATGCTCAAGTAATACATCTGTAGCTAAGGATATCAATAAAATCGATGTCAAGGACTGCTCAATTGATTATGATGAGGTGGATTTTTGTTCCAAAGAAAGATTAAAAGATTATAATAATATTTTAAAAAACAAAGTATCAAATTTTGATAAAAACAAATTTTTAATGAATTTTAAAGAAAAAAATTATTTATATTTTGCAGTTATTGATTTAGAAAATTTTAAGGTTTTCACATTCCCAGCCTCATTAAGTGTGATGCCAAATATCAAACCTATAGAATTTTCATCTGATAGTAATTCATTTTGTTTAAATGGTAACTTTAATCAATATCAGAATTCTTATAGTTCAGTAAAAACTTGTTATACATATAATAATGGAAGTTTTGATTTTAAATCTAGAGTTGAATTAGATAAGGACATAAATAAATATAATAATTTTAGTTCTAATAATGTGATAAAAAAACTCAATTTACCAATTTCGTCTGAGTTTTTCTCTAAATGTACCGAGAAAAACTCAATTAAGAAATGTAAGCAACTTGAAAATTCTAATAATCGGGCTTATTCTTTATCTGAATTAGAAAAAATATCTCCTGATTTTATAAATGTATTTAATGACACAAAAGTGAGTTCATTAAATGCAGATACATTTAGATTCCTTCCTCAATTTAAAGATAGCTTTTATTCTATTGCTGAAAAATATATAGATACGGATGAAAGTTCTAGTTCTGAATTTTATTTAATAAGAATAAAGCCTGAATTAAAAGTGGAAAAAATAGGAGATTACTACTCAATTGATAGTTCAGGAGTAATAAGTTATAAAGATAGGAATGGTAAACTTTTAAAGAAAAATTTAAAATAAGAAAGGTCTTAAAATTAGACTAGTATATACTTTGATTGCACCCCAACAGAGTTGGGGTGTAGAGAGAAATTTTTAATTGACTTTTGAAAAAATTAATAATATTTTTATTGGTATAGCAGTATCAAGCTATGTTTTCGCTAAGCAAAATAATCAAAGTGTAAATTTATTTCCTATGAGTTTTAATAATTCTGAATTTTTTTTAATGAAAAATTATAAGATAAAATTGTATAATCTTAATAAAAATGTAAATCACAAAAAAAGATTATAAATTAAAAAAAATTTTTGCGATGTTTTTTTATAAGATGATAATGCTAATTTGATTAAGATCTTGCTGTAATAATATTTACTTTTATTTAGTAATTATGCCAATGTAGTATATAAATTATGGCTAGATAGAAATTAGAAACTTGAATATATTTATGATATTATTGTAAATTTTTTTATAAAATAGCAACTTGTCTTAATGTTGATTTTTATTAAAGGTAATTATAGTGAGAACTATTTTCTCCAAAATTTCAAACGTTGTATTCGTTTTCAGTATATGTGCCTGCTCAAATGCTACAGATTATAAGCCACAACGGGTAGATGAGAAAACAATATATAGTAATAGTGAGCATGATCTGAATAGTACATATTCTGATATAAAAAGCTATATTGGTGATAATAAAAATGAAGTTAAGTATCTTGTTGATACTCAACGGTCTTGGCTAAAAAATAGAAATTTAAAATGTAATTTTAATGGGAAAGAAGCAAATAATAAAAATTATAAATGTCTAAGTGATTTTAATAATTCTAAAATTAAAGATTTAAGAAAGTCATACTTAGACTTTGATAGTTTAGAAGGGAACTTAATAAAACCATTTAAGTATAAAGATAGTGTTATAAAAGAGTTGGAAGTAGGTGGGTGTTATTGTAGCGAAAGTACAATTAAGATTTTAAAAAATAAGATTTATATATATCAAGCTTGTGATCTAAAATTAAATGAAACACGTATATATAATATTGTTGGTAAGAAAAAAGATGAATTTTCTGTAGAGTATCAAATTGATACTAATGATAATAAAGTCCGAGAATTTAATTTGGTCTTTGTCGCTAATGGAAAAAATGTTTGGAATATTGTCCCTAAGGTTTTTAGAAAAGAAGATTTGTTAAATTTAAATTTTAAAATTGGCTATACAACTGATTCGAATTTAAAAAACAAAAGAATTGATTGTAATGATTATGAGGAATAATTATAAATTATTGGAACTTTGATTGTGTTTAATAATGGTAATATTAGCTAAAAGATAATATTGCTATTTTATTAAAATATAAAATTAAAAACGGAACTTATCCTAAATGAAGAAACAATTTAAATTTATAGTTTTTATTATTCTTATGATTGAGCCTATAGAGACTTCATATGCTGATTTTGGTTTTATTCAAGATAAGGATGGGTACGTTAATGTACGAGGAAATTCAAGTTTAAATTCTAAAGTTATATCCAAATTAAATAATAACGAAATTGTTTCTTGTATTATGGATGAAGGGATGAATAATTTTTGTTTAGCTAATGCAAGCAATGGTGTAACTGGGTTTGTTTATAAAAATAGAATAAATAATTTTAGTGGCTTTACTTCTATTAATATATCTCAATATTCTAGAGAAAAAGCTGTTTATAGTGATAAAAATATAATAGTAGAAGTGTATGCAAAAAAAGCTATTTCGGATCCTAAACTTTATAAAAATTTTAAAGGTGAATATAAGTATTTTAACGATAAAAAATTCTTTGGTACAGATGGTAGTCTACCTGACAATAATTTTTTACAACTTGATAAAATTATTGTTAAAGAAAAAGATAACAGAATAGAAATCAGTAGAACTGAGCTCGAGCAATATTTTTTCCCTAAAGATGGTATCGATCGGGGCAAGAACGAGCTTGCTGATTTTAAAATATATTACTTAAATAATAATATTTTTATTCTAAATACTTTTAACGATGGTGGTGCAGCAGCTTACAATATCGTTTTAAATGTAAAAAATGGAAAAATAGTTACTAATAAAGCTTGGAAAGTTGAAATTTGATAATATTTTATTTTTTATGATAGATAATTGATTTTAGAAAAAGCCCAACGTAAGTTGGGCTTTATTAAGTTATTAAAATTCTTGTTAAGGAAAAAGATAATATAATTCAAATCAGTAAACTGGGGTCGAACAATATTCTTTCTAAAGATGGTATCGATAGTGATTTAAAATCATATTTTGAAAACTTTAGAGTCAAGGACTAAACTGATAATGAAAGTATTAAAGATAGTAATAGGTACATATATTCTATTAAACAGTATAATTTTATATGCAGAAAGTACAAGCGAGTGTATGAAGTATTGGAGTGAAAAATCTGCTGTATCTCTCAAGGTTTTGGGAGAGATGGAATGTGAAAATATTTGGGAATATGGAAAGAGTAGTGCGACCCAAGGTCGCTTGAAACTATTGAATCAATTGAAATTAAAACCGAATAATAATCAATGGATGTCAACAGGTGAGTGTTCTAAAGTTTCATATAATAAAAACAATTATTATATTTACCGTGCATATTATAAGGAAGAAAGAGATGAAATATGGATTGCATATAATGATAAAAGTTCATTTTCTTATTTCAGAAAAGTAAGTTCACCCCAAAAAGAAGGAGAAAATTCTAAAGTATCTTTAAGTTGTGCAACAAATGGAGAATATGATGAAGCCAGATCTGTATTAAATAATTATTTAAAAAATAATACTTCAGTTAGTATGAGCTATTATAAAGTATGGGATTGGTACAAGGGGGATTAATTATGGAAAAAACGATTAAATTTGAAAAATTAATTTCTTTATTTCTATTAGGTTTAAGCTTATGTGCTATTCAATATGTAATTGAAGGAGCTTATGCAAATTCTTTTGAAACACAGAAAGTAGATAATAATCAATCCATTGAATCTACTGAAAAAATTAGAAAAATAAAGAAGAGTTTAGATAATAAAATTTATTTATTATTAGATTCTGATGAAGGTTGTATAGTAAGTGAAAAACCTCTTAATAAAGATATTGTAATTGTCTATAAAGAGGACGAAAAATTTAAATATGATATTGTGAATCCAATATTGAAAAAAGATAGTAGTGATTGTGTTTCAGAATTAGCTTTTGTTACAGATGAGCCTAATTACTTTTATAGTATTGATAAAAAAAGTAAGGAGCTAGTTCGTGGTTATGGTTTTGAATTAAATAAAGATCAAATTTTATACAAAAATAATAAAGTTAGAGGGGTGGATTTAATAGGAAATGGAATCCCTAATATTATAACTGAATGTTTTTCAAATGAAGGTGCACATTTTAATATTTGGGGAGGGTATAATAATGAAGAAAAATTGTTACATCGTTATACTTACCTAGATATGGATTTACAGGTATCATGTACTGAAAATGAAAAAATATATAGTAAAGGTTTTCTGGATATAAGAAATAAATATAGAGAAAATTAATGAAATTTATCTGATAATATTCATGATAAATGAAAAGTTAATTTAAGTAATGTAGGCACTTTTATTACTGAAAGTGCCTGTATAAGCTAATTTAATTGATCCTATAGCATCTTTGGTTAATTAGTTGTTAGGTGGCTTTTAAAAATAATATTAATGTTCTAACTTTAAAACCCAATTTAATAGTTTTAAATTGTTGATTTTCATATTTTTAATCTTATTGTTATTCCCATTAATTAAATAGGGTAGTTTGGCGCCCATCAAAATAGGCAAGTCATCTTCAATATCATCACTGTATGTTGCGAACCAAGGTTGATTGACATTAAGTTTATTCAATCTTCTTACTTTTTCTTCAGATCTACAATGTATTCCACTTACCCATCCACCTAGCCTCTTTTGCAAAGGAGTACCAATAATTTGTACATCTAGATTGATAGACCCGAGTAAAACATTTGCTAACCTTTCTGGTGCAGCTGTGGCAATAAACACAATTCTTCCATTTGCTAAATGATCTTTAACTTCTGTTATACCTTGCTGAAACCAATATAAAGAATCAGAAGTGGTATCTTTTATATTATTGGAAAAAATTTTAAAGCTGTATTCTAATTCTTCTTCATTCAGACCGTAGGTTGTAATCCACAAATACAATGAAGCACCTCTAGATTTATATTTCTTGAATTTCATAAGAGGTAAAGCAATCGGCGTAACAATGAGTGCAGCGATAAACCTAAAAATATTAGATTTCAATTTATCCGTTAACCATATACGTGTAGAGTCACCCGATAGTAATGTCCCATCCAAGTCAAAAACAACGATTTCCTTCATGTACTTCTCTAAGTTGAATAATAATAATTTTAACTAACATCTAAATGAGTAATTTTTAATCCTCTTTAAATTAGCAATTAATAAGAGTTTCCTATACCATAGGCAAAAATTTATAAGAATTTTTTAAAATATATTGGATATAGAGTTTAATAAATGAAAATTGCCTCCTTTATTTTTCTGAGCTTTAGTCTTTTAGGGTACGCGAATATATCGAATGCTGCATTTTATTCGTATAAGTATTGTACTATACAGAATAAATGTAAAGAACTTAACTATAAATTGAGTCAGGGTAGTTACATCCTACATGCATATGAGCCTCCTGTGGATGAATTCTATATTAAAATAAAAGATAATCAATATTATGTTATATATAAGAATATCTTTATGGAGGGTGTTGAAGTAGGTTGGGCATAAATGAAAATAATTATTAATAATGAAAATAAGCTGGTTATGGAAACTAATAAGATATTTCAAACTTTAGGAAACTATAATTCTATAGGTAATGGTGATAATTCTAATTATATTCTATCAAAAAACTATAGAAGAAATATGTATGTAGTTAATGACTTTTATGATGGTTATTCTTTTAGACAATATCAAAAATTAACTTTTATAAAGAAAAATAAGCAGCTTTTACTTGATTGTAAGAGTTATATGCAAGATCTGGACCCAAAAAATAATCTTTCTGGTATGTTCTATGGTGTTTGTACCGATAAGGAAAAAATTTATTTTAAAGAAATTCCAGAATTATAAGTGTGTAAATGTGATTGAAAATTTGCAAAATAAGATAATAGAATTTTATCTGCTTAATATTAAGAATTTAATCATTTTAGCTTTTACATTCTGTGGAGTTATTACTGGTTCAACTGTCTATGCAAAGGATCAATGTAATATTGAGGAGACAGTAAACTTAAATATATTTAAGAAAAATGATTATAAATTCTATAATTATATGTGTGAATCTGCAGAAGGTTCCTCTCTGAAAGGTTATCTAGGAAATCAAGAGAAAAAGACATTCGTTGGTGATTACTCTGATTTTGCAGCTAAAGAAAGTCCTAAACTTTTAGCTGTTAGTATCTATAAAACAAACAAAAGAAAACCTCCTATATTAATTGTCCTCAATTCATCATATTACTGTTGTACCCCACAAATAGAAGGTGAAATGTATAAAATTAATTTATATCAAATTATTGGAAACAATAGTTTAAGCTTGAAAAATATAACAAATATACTAGGTAATAATTCAGAAGGTTTTGAAGGCATAGCAGAGGGGAAAGTCTATTATAAATATAAAACCATTTCTGAAATTAAAAAATGGTTAGATAAAAATTATTGATGGATTTAGGATCTTGAAATTAATTTAAATTTTAAAAAAGCCCAACATAAGTTGGGCTTTTTTTACGTCTCTACAATCCCTTCTAAATCTTCGAGCGTATAGTTCGGCATATCAATAATATGAGTTTGAATACCTTCTTGTACATAATCATTCGCATGAGGATATAACCAACGAGTGATCTGTTCAGCAACGCTCGAATGATACTGAATTTCAAAATGATTTAAGCCATAAAACACAGCTTTATGTGAATCAGGAACTTTGAGCTGAAAACGTGGATTAGGATGTTCACCCAGCGCACTTTTCACACTCACCAAGTAATCACCAATCACAGTAAGCGCTTTATTGCGTACTTTTTCAAACTCGAGTGTTCCTGCCACTAAAAAAGTATTGATATGGGAAGGTAGAGGAGCTGGTGCACGGTTATCATCCATCATGCCAATTCGGGCATCCATATATTCCCAATCATCATCACGAACACTACCGTGGCGTAAGTCTAAAATACCGTTACTGCGAATATTAACCAGTTGACCAAGTAAACCTACAAAAGGGAACGCGCCAAGTTTATCTTGTATGGTAAAACCAAAGCGCTCCA
>Ga0207713_1002881_pt1 | contig 12066 bp, 10 predicted proteins | sample KBSS64metaG_FD_184404 | JGI IMG/M metagenome (GOLD analysis project Ga0207713, IMG submission 184404) | Switchgrass rhizosphere microbial communities from Kellogg Biological Station, Michigan, USA - KBS S6-4 metaG (SPAdes) (version 2) | ecosystem: Host-associated > Plants > Roots > Rhizosphere >...
CGCCGACCCTGGCGACCATGACCCCGCAGAACTTCAACGCGATCCGCTACGACGGCGAGCATTCGCTGTGGAAGGAGAACAAGGGTCAGCTCGATGTGCAGTTCTTCCACGTCGGCATGGGTTTCCGCCAGCCGGTGCGCATGTACAGCGTCGATCCGAAGACCCGCACGGCCCGCGAGGTGCATTTCCGCCCTCAGCTGTTCAACTATGAAAACACCTCGGTCGACACCCAGCAGCTCAAGGGCGACCTGGGTTTTGCCGGCTTCAAGCTGTTCAAGGCGCCGGAACTGGATCGGCATGACGTGGTGTCGTTCCTCGGCGCCAGCTACTTCCGCGCCGTGGATGCCACTGGCCAATATGGCCTCTCCGCCCGTGGCCTGGCTGTCGACACCTACGCCAAGAAACGCGAAGAATTCCCTGACTTCACCAAGTTCTGGTTCGAGACCCCGGATCAGAATGCGACCCGCTTCGTGGTCTACGCCCTGCTCGACTCGCCGAGCGCGACCGGCGCCTATCGCTTCGACATCGATTGCCAGGCTGAGCGCGTGGTGATGGAAGTCGATGCTCACATCAACGCCCGCACCGCCATCGAACAACTGGGCATCGCTCCGATGACCAGCATGTTCAGTTGCGGCACCCACGAGCGCCGGATGTGCGACACCATCCACCCGCAAATTCATGACTCGGATCGTCTGGCCATGTGGCGCGGCAACGGCGAGTGGATCTGCCGTCCGCTGAACAACCCGGCAACCTTGCAATTCAACGCCTTCGCCGACACCGATCCGAAAGGTTTCGGTCTGGTGCAGACCGACCACGAATTCGCCAACTATCAAGACACCGTCGACTGGTACAGCAAGCGTCCGAGCCTGTGGGTAGAACCTACAACCGCGTGGGGCGAAGGCTCTATCGATCTGCTGGAAATTCCTACAACCGGCGAAACCCTCGACAACATCGTTGCGTTCTGGACGCCGAAGAAACCAGTGGCCGCCGGCGATTCGCTGAACTACGGCTACAAGCTCTACTGGAGCGCCCTGCCGCCGGTCGGCACGCCGCTGGCGCGGGTGCATGCGACCCGTTCGGGCATGGGAGGCTTCGTCGAAGGCTGGGCACCGGGCGAGCATTACCCGCCGGTCTGGGCCCGTCGCTTTGCTGTGGACTTCACCGGTGGCGGCCTGGATCGCCTGCCGCAGGGCACCGGGATCGACCCGGTGGTGACTTGCTCCAACGGCAAGGTGCAGGACTTCAGCGTGCTGGTGCTGGATGACATCAAGGGCTACCGGATCCTGTTCGACTGGTACCCGACCAACGACAGCGTGGATCCGGTGGAGCTGCGGCTGTTCATCCGCACCAACGACCGCACGCTGAGTGAGACCTGGCTGTACCAGTACTTCCCGCCGGCGCCGGACAAGCGCAAGTACCCTTGATGCGTTGAGCCGTCAGGCCAACGGGCAGTACATGTGGATATCGTGGGGTTCCAGATCAAACAGCTCGGAATCCGGTTGTTCCAGCAACCGGCAGCCTTGGCGCTGATAGAACTCCACGGTATTGCGCGACTCGGTCGCCGAGACATACAGCGCCTCGGCACCGACCTCCCGGCCATGCCCGCAAGCCAGTGCAAACAATCGCCCGCCCAATCCCTGCCCGCGCCAGGCGCGGCTGATGTGCAGAAACTTCAACTGCCGCATCTTCAAACCCTGATTGTGAATAACCCGGTTATCCACAACCACTGCCGCCACCAGCGTCTCGCCATCGAAAATCCCGTGTAGCCACCCACCGCTGCGCCAGCATTTTTCCAATACCCGCGCATTTTCCTCCGCCTCCCCTTCGGGCCAGCCGCGCATGTCGAAACGCGCCGGATACAGAATCAACTCACCGTTTTCCACGCGATAGCATTCCTCGACCAACTCGCTGCGGTCGATCAGCGCCAGCAGCGGCAAGTCCGATTCAGTCAGCTCACGTTCGATCAACATTGCGATCCATTCCTTTGCAATTCCGGACGGCAGGCAAGAAAAAACCCGCCATTTCAATGGCGGGTTTTATAGGCTTTGCGACCGGTCGGAATCAATCCCGCAGATCAGACTCGTGAATCGGCTGATCCCGATGGGTCGCACGTTGATATTGCGCCGGCCAAACTGCTTTGCGTCCGCCCAGGTCATCGTCCGCATGCAGTGGCCAGTACGGATCACGCAGCAGCTCACGGGCAAGGAAGATGATGTCGGCCTGACAGGTTCGCAAAATGTGCTCGGCTTGCGCTGGCTCGGTAATCATTCCCACGGTGCCGGTGGCGATACCTGACTCCTTGCGCACCCGCTCGGCAAAACGCGTTTGATAACCCGGCCCCACGGGGATTTCCGCGTTGGCTGCCGTGCCGCCCGATGACACATCGATCAGATCAGCCCCCAAGGCTTTCAGGCGTCGCGCCAGCTCCACGGTTTCATCGGGGTTCCACCCGTCCTCGACCCAATCGGTGGCCGACAGGCGCACAAACACCGGCAGTTCTTCCGGCCACACCGCGCGCACCGCCTCGGTCACTTGTAGCACCAGACGAATGCGGTTTTCGAACGAACCACCATACTGATCGCGGCGCTGATTACTCAGTGGCGACAGAAACTGGTGCAACAGATAACCGTGCGCCGCATGCACCTCAACCACACTGAAACCGGCGGTCAGCGCGCGTTTGGCAGCTGCCACGAAGTCCTGAATGACCTGGGCGATCTGACTCTCATCCAGCTGTTTCGGTTGGGTGTGTTGCGGGTCGAAGGCAATCGGCGAAGGCCCCACCGGGATCCAGCCGCCGTCATCCGGTTTGACGCTGCCATGCTTGCCGATCCACGGCCGATGGGTGCTGGCCTTGCGCCCGGCGTGAGCCAATTGAATGCCGGCCACTGCGCCCTGCGCGTTGATGAAACGGGTGATGCGTTGCAGCGGTGCGATCTGTTCGTCGTTCCACAGGCCCAGGTCTTCGGCGGTGATCCGCCCGTCGGCCGTGATTGCCGTGGCTTCGGTAAACACCAGGCCAGCGCCCCCCACGGCACGGCTGCCGAGGTGCACCAGATGCCAGTCGTTGGCCAGGCCATCGACGCTGGAGTACTGGCACATGGGCGACACGGCAATGCGGTTGGACAGGGTCAGTTGGCGAAGGGTAAAGGGTTCAAGCAGCAGACTCATGGGGCACCTCTCAAATCAGTGGGCAGGCTCCAGGGTTCTGTTTGAAAAGTCGACGAGTGACAGGAAAAAGGTGCAGTACCCGCCCCCGCGGGCAAAAAATTCGACAAGACGTCACAAGGCCAATCAAGCAGTGCTTAGAGCCTAGTCGACATCCGGGGATGAGGGAGGGTTCAGAAATGAAACAGCACAATTGAAACTTCCTGCGCCCCTTCAGTTAAGGGGCGCAAAGTCCTTTAGCGCGGTTCGATGTGGGCAATCATCAACTGCACGGTTTCATTGCCGCGAAACTCGTTCAGATCGAGCTTGTAGGCCAGCTCGACCCATTTGATCGTCGGGTTCGGCCAGATATCGCGATCGATGCCGAAGGCGATGCCATCCAGCTTCACCGAACCGCATTCGGTTTTCAGCACCACTTTCAGGTGCCGCTCACCCACAACCCGCTGCTCGACCAACTGGAATACGCCGTGGAACAGAGGCTCCGGGAAATGCTGGCCCCACGGCCCGGCGTGACGAAGGGCACGAGCCAGTTCCAGATGAAACTCCTCGACCGCCAGCGTGCCGTCCGACAGCAGGCGCCCGGTCAGGTCCTCTTCGCGAAGTTGCCTACGCACCTCGGCGTCAAATGCCTTGGCGAACAACGGAAAATTCTCCTGCGGCAAGGTCAGACCGGCCGCCATCGCGTGGCCACCGTACTTGCTGATCAGATCCGGATGTTGTGCCGCGACCACGCTCAGCGCGTCACGAATATGGAAACCCTGCACCGAACGGCCCGAGCCCTTGAGCAGGCCGTCGCCGGCATCGGCGAAGGCGATGGTCGGGCGGAAATACCGCTCCTTCATCCGCGAAGCCAGGATACCGATGACGCCCTGGTGCCATTCCGGATCGAACAGGCACAAACCGAACGGCATCGACTCGACCGGCAAGTCCTTGAGCTGGGCCAGCGCTTCACGCTGCATGCCTTGCTCGATGGATTTGCGGTCCTGATTCATGCCGTCCAGTTGTGCGGCCATTTCGCGGGCCAGCTCTGCATTCTGGGTCAACAGGCACTCGATCCCGAGGCTCATGTCATCCAGACGCCCCGCCGCGTTCAGGCGCGGGCCGACGATAAATCCGAGGTCGGTAGACGTAATGCGCGAAGCCTCACGCTTGGCCACTTCCAGGATCGCCTTGATCCCCGGCCGCGCACGTCCGGCGCGAATTCGCTCCAGACCCTGGTGCACCAGAATCCGGTTGTTGGCATCCAACGGCACCACGTCGGCAACGCTGCCCAGCGCCACCAGATCCAGCAGTTCGCCGATGTTTGGCTGCGGCTTGTTCTCGTACCAGCCAAGGCTGCGCAGACGTGCACGCAAAGCCATCAACACGTAGAAAATCACCCCGACCCCGGCCAGCGCCTTGCTCGGGAACTCGCAGCCGGGCTGGTTGGGATTGACCAGTGCATCGGCCTGCGGCAGTTCATCGCCGGGCAAGTGGTGGTCAGTAATCAAGACCTTCAGGCCATGGCGCTTCGCGGCCGCGACACCTTCAACGCTGGAAATACCGTTGTCGACGGTGATCAGCAACTGCGGCTCGCGGGTCATCGCGACTTCGACGATTTCCGGGGTCAGGCCGTAGCCGTATTCGAAGCGGTTCGGCACCAGATAATCGACGTGCGCCGCGCCCAGCAGGCGCAAACCGAGCACGCCCACGGTGCTGGCCGTCGCGCCGTCGGCGTCGAAATCGCCGACGATCAGGATCCGCTGCCGCTGCTCCAGCGCTGTCACCAGCAGGTCAACCGCCGCATCGATCCCTTTGAGCTGCTGGAACGGAATCAGCCGCGCCAGGCTCTTGTCCAGCTCCGCCTCGGACTGCACGCCCCGCGCCGCATACAGGCGGGTCAGCAGGGGTGGCAGTTCACCGAGAAACGGCAGAGTGGCGGGCAACGGGCGAGGATCGATACGCATGGGGTGACAGGAGCTTCTCTTGGATACGTGGGATTTTTCCGGAGTAGCGCGGACTTAACCGCGCTCACCTTGCAGCCAGGTGAGCTGGACTTCGTGCTGGCCACGGTCATCGGTGACGAAGATCGTGCCTTCGCTGATCATTACGTCCCACTTGATGACGCGGGGCATGTCCTTGGCCAGGGTTTCCAGCACTTCCTGCGGGACGGCGGCAATGTTGACGTTCTTCAGGTTCTTGATTGCCGGAATCACTTTGCCTTCCCAGACGCGCAGGCTGCCGTAGGCCAGCAGGCTGGTGCGCTCGGTGCGACGGGAGCACCAGGTCAAGCGATCGGCGTCCGGCTGGCCGACTTCGATCCAGTGCAGGACGCGGTCGTCCAGGCTCTTTTCCCACAGCGCAGGTTCATCCACGTCCGACAGACCACGCCCGAACGACAGTTGCTCGTTGTACCAGAGCGCGTAGGCCAACAGCCGCACGGTCATGCGTTCTTCGGTTTCCGAAGGATGGCGGGCGATGGTCTGCTTCACGTTCTCGTAGACGCTACGGTCGAGGTCGGTGAGGTTCAGTTCGAATTTGTAGGTAGTGGACGGCTGGGCCATGAACGGGCTTCTTGATACGAGGAAAGTCGGCAAGTCTAACCGATGCTGTAGGCAATCCACGAATTGATGGCGATCAACCTTGCGCGACTGACAGCCGGCTATGTTAAAACGCTGTATCTGCTCAGCCTTGTCCTACAGGATCTCGCATGCCGTTCGCCAACAAACCGCTCAGCGGTCTGAAAGTCATTGAATTGGGTACTTTGATTGCCGGGCCGTTTGCCTCGCGCATCTGCGGCGAATTCGGCGCCGAAGTGATCAAGATCGAGTCGCCGGACGGCGGTGATCCGTTGCGCAAGTGGCGCAAGTTGTACGAAGGCACGTCGCTGTGGTGGTTCGTCCAGGCACGCAACAAAAAGTCCCTGACGCTGAACCTGAAACACCCCGACGGCCTGGCGATCCTGAAAAAACTGCTGGGTGAAGCCGATATCCTGATCGAAAACTTCCGCCCCGGCGTGCTGGAAAAACTCGGTCTGAGCTGGGAAACCCTTCACGCACTCAATCCCAAACTGGTGATGGTGCGCCTGTCCGGTTTCGGCCAGACCGGGCCGATGAAGGACCAGCCAGGTTTCGGCGCGGTCGGCGAATCCATGGGCGGCCTGCGCTACATCACCGGTTTCGAAGACCGGCCGCCGGTGCGCACCGGGATTTCCATTGGCGATTCGATTGCGGCTTTGTGGGGCGTGATCGGCGCGTTGATGGCTTTGCGTCATCGCGAGGTCAACGGTGGTCTCGGTCAGGTGGTCGATGTGGCGTTGTACGAAGCCATCTTCGCCATGATGGAAAGCATGGTCCCGGAGTTCGATGTGTTCGGATTCATTCGCGAGCGTACCGGCAACATCATGCCGGGCATCACACCCTCCTCGATCCACACCAGCGCCGACGGCAAACACGTGCAGATCGGCGCCAACGGCGATGCGATCTTCAAGCGCTTCATGCTGATCATCGGCCGTGAAGATCTGGCCAATGACCCGACGCTCGCCAGTAACGACGGACGCGACACCCGCCGTGACGAGTTGTATGGGGTGATCGACCGCTGGGTCAATTCGCTGCCGCTGCAAACCGTGCTGGACCTGCTGAACCAGGCCGAAGTGCCGGCCAGCCGGATCTTCAGCGCCGAGGACATGTTCAATGATCCGCAGTACCTGGCCCGGGAAATGTTCCTGCACGCCAAACTGCCGGACGGCAAACCCTTCAAGATGCCGGGCATCGTGCCGAAACTCTCTGAGACACCCGGCACGTCCGAATGGGTCGGACCGCAGCTCGGTGAACACAATGCGCAGGTACTCCACGATCTTGGCTACGACGAGAAGCAGATCGCCCGGCTGCGCGAAGACGGAGCCATCTGAGCTGAAGCGCCTGATGCCCTCGGCCTCGAACCGCGCCCACCATTGGTGGACCTGGCGGTTGTTCGGCCTGCTATTTCTGCTGGTGCTGCCGGGGTGGGCACAGGCCAAACCGACGTTGATCTGGCTGCTGCGCGACCTGCCGCCGCTGACGATCTTCGAAGGCCCGAAAAAGGGCCAGGGCGTTATCGATCAATTGATGCCGATGCTGATTGCCGGCATGCCGCAATACGAACACACCTTGATGCGGGTCAATCGCGCCCGTGGCACTCAAATGCTGCATGAACATCCCTTCGCTTGCGACCCGTCGCTGATCTGGAACAAGGAACGGGCACAGTGGATCGCGTTCTCCATTCCCGCGTTCCGTGCTGTCAGCAATGGCTTGGTGGTGCGTCAGAGAGATCGCGAAGTGCTGGAGCCATTTCTGGTCGAGGGCGAAGTCGACCTGTCGGCGTTTCTGGCCAACGGCGAGCGAAAAGTCGGAGTGGTCGCGGAGCGCAGTTATGGCGAGTACATCGATACATTGCTGCATCAGGCACCGAGCGGCGCGCTGACGCCTCACTACGGCAACGATGCGCTCAGCAGTCTGCTGTCGATGCAGCGTCTGGGGCGTTTGCAGGTGGTGCTGGGTTACTGGCCGGAAATCCGTTATCAGGCGCGCCAGGCCAAGATCGCCGAGGACGAATTGCTGTTCTTCCCGATTCGCGGCACGGGCAAGTATCTGTCGGGCCATGTGGGCTGCACCGACACTACCGCAGGCCGGCAGGCAATCACGGAAATCAATCAGCTGTTGCGCACCCTGCCCCACGAACATCTCAACCAGCTCTACGCCGATTGGCTCGACCCCGAGAGGCGCCAGGACTATCTGGAACAGGCGCGGATTTTCTTCCAGCAACAAGCCGCGCAGTGAAATCCGGGCAAAAAGAAACCCCGAGAAGTGGGGAGACGACTCGGGGTTAAACGTGGTCTGTATCAAAGACCCGTAGCAGCAAGCGACAAGCACCGGAGCACAATGCTTGATCCTGCCGTTACGGGGTCTGACTGACCTGGGTGCAGGAAGGTTCCCACAAAAGAAAAATCAGTTTCAGAGGGTCGGGTGCTTGTCGAGGGCCGCGTTTCGCAACGCCGCGATCACACAAGGCTCCAGCCGGCCTTCGGCAATCAGGATGTCACGGTGCAGACCGTCGACTACATCCGTCAGTTGGCGCCTGTCGCTCAATTGCGCCTGATTGAATTCGCGCTCCACCACGATCGCGCCGCTGCCGTTCTTCAAGGTCACCAGGCATTCGCCATGGCGACCGCGAGGGGTCAACGTCACCTGATACGGGCTCAGAGCCTCACCGAGCAATAGACTGATACTTTCCATCTCGATCTCCACTCAATAGTCCGAAAACACAGTGTCTGGGGCGTGTTCACAGTAAATGACCACCGGCCCGAGAGGAAAGTTCTGCCTGCCGCCGGCCTCTCCCGGAGCGTCACCGGCCTATCGGAGCATGCATGGCGAAGATGACAGAAAAATAACCGGCCGCCTCAGGCACTGACCGGATGTCGGGGTGACGACAGGTAGCGGTCCAGCAACTTGCGCATCAGCACGGCCGAAACCGGCGTAGGCAGGCTGCCCAGAAGCCTCACCCCGTCGTCCTCCATGAGCACCTCAAGATCGGCCAACAGGCTGGGGGCTACCATCCCCAGCAAAATCAGCGACCGTGCCTTTTGTCGAGCGACCAGATGCGTGATCAGTGCCAGTCCGTCACCGCCCTTCAGCTGGGGATTGCATATGGCGATATCGACCGCGCCGCGTCGTTCGAGTGAACGCTTTGCCGAACTCAGCGTGGGAGCGGTCAATACATCGTAGATACCGATGGCGTTGAGCATCTGGTGCAACGCCATCAGCTGGAACGGATTGGGTTCTAGAATCAGGATCTTGAGCGAGCGCATGGGACGACCTCTGGAGCGACAATCGCGGATTCACGCCGCAGTGGCCTGTCACTCTAGGGCAGTGGTCCTAAGCCTCCCATCAGAAAAGGAATCGCTGCTTATAGGACTTTTCCCATCTTTAATGCAGACATCGACACCCGCTCTCCTTCCGCCGCTCGGTGATGTCCGTCCAGCCCCCGAGCAGGCCACGCAGCTTTCCGTCGGCACTGTAAAACGGCACCGTCCACTGATAGATCTGACGGGGGCCGCTCTTGAACATCAACTGTCGTTTGCTGAAGCGCGTTTTATGTGTGCCCAACTGCGCCATGAACTCGTCGTGCAGCATCAATGCCGTAGCCTGCGGAAGTGCATCAAACTCGAACAGCATGCGGCCCAGCACCTGCTCCTGCCTGACCGAAAGAGCATCCTCATAACTGCGGTTGCACATGATCAAGCGTCCCTGCAGATCGCGCACGAACACGGGGTCGGGCATCGCATCGATCAGTGCATGTTGAAAGGCCAGTTGATCGCCCAGATCCTTTTCCGCCTCACGTCGCTGTTTTACTTGCGCCGCCAGTCGACGGTTCCACAATAGCGACAGCAGCCCAAACAAACCCACAGCGCCCATTGCCCAGCAGCCCCACTCGATCATGCGTGCCCCGATCGAGGGTGCGGGCACAGGGGAAACGCCTCCCAGCCATTTAAGACGCATGGCCCGCAGTTCAGCCCCCGAGAAAGCACCCAATGCCTTGTTGAGGATGCTCAGCAGTTCAGGCATTCCCTTGCGGACGGCCAGATGATCGGCCTCCCACTTGCCCTCCACGAGACCACCGACCTTGAGCAGCCCTGAGGGAAACAGCTGAGCCCCGATCTCGTTTTCGATAGTGGCGTAGGCCTCGCCACTCTCGACCAGTGCCCGAGCCTCGGCATAGGTCTTGACCGAGCGGATCTGGATCGACGGGTAGTCGCGTCGGATGCTGTCCTCAAGCGCATGCCTGGCCGGCAGCACCAGTACCCGCTTGGTCAGCGTTGCGAGCGACTGTATCGCCGGCTCGTCCGAATGACCGACGAACACCCATCCGGCACCACCGAACGCGTGACTGAAGTCCAGAAATACCTTGCGCTCGTCATTCATTGCCAACGTCGTGCTGATGTCGGCCACGCCACTCTGGAGCCGTTCCAGCATGTGATCGGTGGAAAACGACTCCTGATGGACGAACTGCAATCCGGTCATGGTGCTGATGTGCTTGAGCACATCGTTGTTCAAGCCGCTCCACTGGCCATGCTCGTCCTGAAACAGATACAACGGGTATTGCACCGAGGCAACGACCACTCGGGGATTCTCTCGAATCCACTGACGCTCATGTTCATCCAGCTCGATAAGCTGAACACTCTCCAGCGCCTCGGAATGCTTCGCCAGATGGGCAGCTTCGGCCCACTGCGCCAGCCCGAAGCTTCCCAACAAAAACCACCAGCACAGGGCTGGTTTCAATCCTGAAAAAAACCGCATTGCCACATCCTTCGTCATCGACTCGCCCGTCCTTGGTGGGCGAAACGCGCGCAGTGTGGCATGCAAAAACAAGAAAGCCCGTCAGGAGACGGGCTTCAAAATGTGACAGCTTTGCGCGCTTAAAGAGGCTTGCCGCGGTTGCCATGCTGGCTGACAAAGGCCTGCACGGCTTTGAGCTCATTTGGCAGAACGGTGCAGCGCTCTTCTCTCTCAAACAAATCAGAAAGATGTGCAGGTAGTTCGAGAGCTTTTCCTACACCGGCTTTCTCCACCGCGTCCGGGAACTTGACCGGATGCGCCGTGCCCAGAATCACCATCGGGATATCCAGGCTGCGACGGCATTCGCGAGCGGCTTTCACGCCGATGGCGGTGTGCGGATCCAGCACTTCACCGGTCTGCTCGTAGACTTCGGCGATGGTTTCGCAGGTTTGCGCATCGTCCACGGCCAGAGAATCGAACAGCTTGCGTGCTTCGGTCCAGCGTTCCTGTTCGACGCTGAAACCGCCACCCTGCTTGAACGAATCCATCAGGCCGGCAATCGCCGCGCCGTTGCGACCGTGCAGGTCGAACAGCAGGCGTTCGAAGTTCGACGAGACCATGATGTCCATCGACGGCGACAACGTGGCGTGCAGGGTTTCCTTGACGTACTGGTTACCGCTCATGAAGCGGTGCAGGATGTCGTTGCGGTTGGTGGCGACGATCAACTGGTTGATCGGCAGGCCCATATTGCGCGCCAGGTAACCGGCGAAGATGTCGCCAAAGTTGCCGGTCGGCACCGAGAACGACACCGAACGCGCCGGGCCGCCCAATTGCAGGGCTGCGTGGAAGTAGTAAACGATCTGGGCCATGATCCGCGCCCAGTTGATCGAGTTGACTGCAACCAGGCGAGTGCCCTTGAGGAAACTCTGGTCGGCGAAGCTGGCCTTGACCATTTCCTGGCAGTCATCGAAGTTGCCTTCGATGGCGATATTGTGGATGTTCTCACCGAGGATGGTGGTCATCTGCCGACGTTGCACTTCGGACACACGGTTGTGCGGGTGCAGGATGAAGATGTCGACGTTTTCGCAATGCTTGCAGCCTTCGATGGCGGCCGAACCGGTGTCACCGGAAGTGGCGCCGACGATCACCACGCGCTCGCCGCGCTTTTCCAGCACGTAGTCGAGCAGGCGACCGAGCAGTTGCAGGGCGAAGTCCTTGAACGCCAGGGTCGGGCCGTGGAACAGCTCCAGCACCCATTCGTTGCCGTTCAACTGACGCAGCGGCGCAACGGCGTTGTGGGCAAACACACCGTAGGTTTCTTCAAGAATCTTTTTGAAATCGGCGTCCGGAATGCTGCCGGTGACGAACGGGCGCATGACGCGGAAAGCCAGCTCGTGATACGGCAGGCCGGCCCAGGAAGCGATTTCTTCCTGGGTGAAGCGTGGCAGGTTTTCCGGGACGTACAGACCGCCGTCGGTGGCAAGACCGGCCAGCAGGACGTCTTCGAAATTCAGGGCCGGTGCCTGGCCGCGGGTACTGATGTAACGCATGACTGACTCCAATGGACAGTGTTCACGACACCGGCCCCGCTGGCGGGACCGGTGAAGGA
>Ga0207713_1002887_pt1 | contig 12043 bp, 10 predicted proteins | sample KBSS64metaG_FD_184404 | JGI IMG/M metagenome (GOLD analysis project Ga0207713, IMG submission 184404) | Switchgrass rhizosphere microbial communities from Kellogg Biological Station, Michigan, USA - KBS S6-4 metaG (SPAdes) (version 2) | ecosystem: Host-associated > Plants > Roots > Rhizosphere >...
CTCACTTACTCGAATTGTGTATGACCGAGAAGAACGTAGCCGTTTGGCTATTGAGCAGGGGAAGTTTGTTGAAGAGCAATTTATCAAACCATACCAAGCGATTCTTGAGCAGTGGTCTGCTAATTACGCTCCTAATTAATCAACATACGGGTCATTGATCATGAAAAAATTATTACCGACTTCAACTGCTGGCAGCTTACCTAAACCATCTTGGCTTGCAGAACCTGAAAAGCTTTGGTCGCCTTGGAAACTCGAAAACGAAGGACTGATTGAAGGTAAAAAAGACGCATTACGTTTGGCGTTGCACGAACAACAACTTGCTGGCATCGACATTGTCAGCGATGGCGAACAAACCCGCCAACACTTTGTGACCACGTTTATTGAACACTTAAATGGCGTAGATTTTGAGAAACGCGAAACCGTTCGTATTCGTGACCGTTACGATGCAAGCGTACCGTCTGTTGTAGGTGCTGTGTCTCGTCAAAAACCTGTGTTTGTTGAAGATGCTAAGTTCCTTCGTCAGCAAACCAATCAACCAATTAAGTGGGCATTACCTGGTCCAATGACTATGATTGATACGCTTTACGATGGTCACTACAAGAGCCGTGAAAAACTTGCTTGGGAATTTGCAAAAATTTTGAACCAAGAAGCGCGTGAGTTAGAAGCTGCTGGTGTAGACATCATTCAGTTTGATGAACCTGCATTTAACGTATTCTTTGACGAAGTAAATGACTGGGGCGTTGCGACTTTAGAGCGTGCAATTGAAGGTCTAAAATGTGAAACTGCGGTCCACATTTGCTACGGTTACGGCATTAAAGCCAATACTGACTGGAAAAAGACTCTAGGTTCGGAATGGCGCCAATACGAAGAAGCTTTCCCGAAACTGCAAAAATCTAACATCGATATTATCTCGTTAGAATGTCACAACTCACATGTGCCTATCGATTTACTTGAACTCATTCGCGGTAAAAAAGTAATGGTTGGCGCAATTGATGTTGCATCTAACCAAATTGAAACACCAGAAGAAGTTGCCAACACACTTCGTAAAGCGCTTCAGTTTGTAGATGCCGACAAACTTTACCCTTGCACAAACTGCGGTATGGCGCCTCTTTCTCGTGAAGTGGCACGTGGCAAGTTAAATGCTTTAAGTGCAGGTGCAGAAATCGTTCGTAGAGAACTTACGGGTTTTGAACTCTCTGCTTAATATTTACCAATAAGTGGTATAAAGGGTTACTTTTTTGATGTTAGTTGATAATCAAACAAGTAACCCTCATTTTACTTACTACATGTCGTTCTACTCAGAATGCATGTCGATAAAGTACCTTCCTGATGGAGTTGGGCGGTATAGCAAACACTCAGGACAAGGTACGGTTCAATTTAGGAATAATGTCATGGTTCAAGCAACAGACTTTAGAAATGCAATGTCTTTACTCACAAGTGCAGTTAGCGTTGTGACCACGGCAGGCATGTCTGGCCGTTTTGGATTTACTGCCTCTGCTGTTTGTAGTGTGACTGACACACCTCCGACATTATTGGTCTGTATGAACCAATCTGCGAGTTCACATGCACATTTCCTAGATAATAAAATCTTAACTGTGAATGTGTTAGGCGCACACCACGAACATATTTCAAAAGCATTTTCATCTAAACTCACGCCAGAAGAACGCTTTAAACATGGCGAATGGATTGAGTTAGAAACAGGTTCACCTGTGTTAGATGATGCTTTGGTAAGTTTCGATTGTGAGATTGAACAAATTCAACAAGTCGGTACACACACTATTCTGATTTGTCCGATTGTTGCGATTAAACAAAGCCAGCATGACCAAAGTTTGGTTTATTTTAATCGTGCTTATCACCAAGTGGGGCAGACCGAGATTGTCTAAACAGACTTTCCGCTTTGTACTCTCACATTAAAAATTAAAAGATAGAAATGAATAAGCATGGATCGCTTCACTTAATTTAAAAATACAATTAAATATAATATCTAAAATAATAATTAAGTTAATCTAATGAAAAATAATAATAAATTTAAATACTTGTCATAAAAGCTACATTGACACATATAAACTCTCAGATTATCCTTTGCCTGCTGGCCTACATTGCCAGCCAGCTTTGACAGGCTGAATGAAAGATCGCATCAGAGTTATTCCTTCTGAGGAATAGTCTTATGCGTAAACTCCTCGTCTCCTCCCGTAGCGGTAGGACGGGAGAGGGACACCTTCGGGTGTGCTGGTTATATCTTTCACCAGTCTGTCAACCCTTTCTCGTTCTGCCACCATAATTCCAAATGAATGCTTTGGCAGAACTCCCAAAAATCAGGAGTTGGCTATGCACATCCATCATTTCTTGGCACTCATTGCCAAAAGCTATAACGACACCACTTAATTCATCTTTAAACAGTTTGAAGGCTTAACCGCTGTTCAGACTTTAAGTCATTACGGCTAAAAACTTATATCAACAATAAAACTTGAGATGTGCCAAGCACCGTCTTGCGGCTTTGCTGTGCCTTTTTTTCTCCCAAAAAGGGCACAGGCTTTTTATCTCATTTAGAAACAACAAGAATTTAAAAAGGTAAAACTATGCCAACTTTAGAAACGGCTTCAAAAAAATTAAAAGTTATTCATAGCGCAGTAGATCTATTTAATGTCTATGGATTTCACAACACGGGCGTAGACCTAATTGCCAAAGAAACTAAAATTCCCAAAGCCACGCTTTATAACTATTTTCACTCCAAAGAAAAGCTCGTTGAAACCTGCATAAGCTTTCAAAAAAGCCGACTGAAAGAAGAAGTGCTAGCAATTGTCTACTCACACCGTTACTCAAAACCAAGCGATAAACTCAAAGAAATTGTGTGTTTACATGTCGATGTAAATAGCCTTTACCACCTTTTGTTTAAAGCCATATTTGAAATAAAACAGCTTTACCCAAGCGCTTACCGCATGGCAGTTGAATATCGAAAATGGCTGCTTCGAGAGCTTTTTGATCTGGTCTTTAGTATAGAAACCAGTGCATTCAAACCCGATGCCAACATGGTTTTAAACCTAATTGATGGCTTGATGCTACAAGTATTGAGTTCAAATAGTGTGGATGAAAGGGATGTGGTGTTGGAGAAGTTTTGGGGAAAAGCCATCTAAGAGATGGCTTCTTATAAAATATTATTTTTAATCAACTCTATAATTAAAAAATTCTTCGTGAGTAGTCGTATTTTCTTTCCATCTATATGGTGGGGAGTCTAATGGACGTGTTTTGCTTTCAGTAAGTACTAGTCTATCTTTTGCTCGAGAAACTCCAACAAAGAAAACACTTCTCGCATCATTTCCCCAAAAAGCTTCATTTTCAATACCTAATAGTATGACGGAATTAAATTCTAGCCCTTTACTTTTATGAATGGTCAAAATTTTAACTGTATCATCATGTCCAAAAGAGTTAAGTGCTTTTAAAAGATCTGCTTCTTGACTTAAAAAATCATTTATTCTTTTTTTAAATTCCTCAATAACCTCGTTTAAGTATGTTAGAGATTCATATTCTGGTGAAAGAGCAATTAGAGTAGATATACCTAAATTTTTAAACAAAGCTTTAATAGCATCTCGCCAAGAATCAATAGGTAGTTGATAATCTGGTGCTAAAAATTTTTTCTTTTGCAGTTTAAAAAAATTATTAAAATTTCTCAGAATAGAATTAGTTTTTTGGTCATCAATATCGAAAGGTAATAATAAATTATTTATTTTTGCCCATGCTTTTGGATTTCTTGGCCCATATAAACATAGTAAATAATCGATAATTAATCTTACCACAGGCTCTTCTGAGATATCTTGCATCCTTTGTTCATTTCTAAAGGGAATTTCTTTATTTTTTAGTGCAGCCATTAAGTCAAATGCATAATGTTCAATCTGTTTTGCTACTAATATAGCAATTTCAGAGGGAGGAATATTTTCTTCTATAATCCATGTTTTAATTAAATCTGATAAATACTCTGCTTCTTCCAAACTATTATTAAATGTTATATGTGATATATAGCCTTCATCTCCAGTAGTTAACTCAGTGGCCATTACAGATTTCGAATCTAAATTCCTAATAATTTCGTTTTGTAAGCGTAATAATTTTGGCTTAGATCGAAAGTTTCGATACATGTTAAAGGCCTGTGCATTAAAATCAGCCGCAAAACTTAAAAATATACCTTCTAGTGCTCCAGCCCAACCCATAATTTTTTGTTTAGTATCACCCACAGCGGTTAGTTTAATATTTGAATTGTGAAAAATAGTTTTAATAAGTTCGTATTGCTTATCCGTACAATCTTGAAACTCATCTAAAAATACATCTGAATAAGTTTGTAATATGGAGTTACGTACAATACTTGAACTATTTACAATTTGTATTGCTAGAGGTACAAGAGACTCAAAATCAATTTGAGTCTTACCTATTCGTTGTATTCCGATTGAGTAATTGGGTTCTAGTTCATCTAAGCCAGTTAGTAAAACTCTGTACTTATCTATTATTCTTTTAGCAAAAGCGTGGAAAGTAAAACTATCAAATCGGCGAGCTAAATTTGAGCCGCATCTAAGTTGAACCCTTTGTTTTAAATTTTTACTAGCATCCTTTTTAAAGGATATTGCCAATATTCGTTTAGGGTAAGGGCAGACGCCAGCACGTAATAGAAAATCAGCCTTTTGTGCTAGCATTTCTGTTTTCCCAGCTCCCGGCCCAGCTGTCAATGCAAGTGAGCAAGTTTGTTCTTTAGCTGCAAGTAAAGCATTGGGTTCTAAAATAAGATTATCTGCTGGAACCCATAAATCTGGTTTAATCATTCTGGAATTCTCTCTAACATCTCTTTTACTTTAGTTGCTAAATCTTTATAAGCTTGAGGCATATTGGATTTCAGGTCTTCATCATTGATATTTGATAATCCGTCAATATGTGCGGCTGGCTTACTACCAACTTTAAAATGAGAGTGGTAAGTATCAAATAATTCCTTTTCTTCGTCAGAATATTGACTTGAATTAAAATAACTTTTTCCTAAAACAGATTTAATAGTTTTTTCGTCAGGGGTTTCTTTGCTTACTTTATAAGCCTCAGGGAAAGCTTTAAGCATTGAAAAGTCTAAGTCTAATGGTGATGAAAAGAATACATTTCTTTTTTCTAGTTCAACTCTGTAAATATCATAGTTTCTTACAAGTTGTTTTTCATCTTTCCAATTAGGTATAAAATAGTTACTAGGAAGCATTAATGAATTGTTATATAACGAAAATTGATCATTAATATATTTGATTCTTCCCCAACCCCCTTGATATCGGGCTACATCTAAATCTAATAATGTTACATATGGTATTTTTAATGTTGCTAATAAGCGCCAAAAGTGATTTACATGTCTTCCTCCTAATGGAGCAATACATATTGCTGATTCATCAACAGGTAAATCTAGTGCTTCAAATAGTTTAGGTAATACAATTTCTTCACTATCTCCTTCTCCTAATACAATTAATCGAGCAAAATAAACCTCAGGAAAAGCTTGTACTGCTTCTCTTACAAATTTATGTGCTTCATCTGATTTCGTAGGAAGAATAATAGTTTTAACCGTTGTAGAACGTGAAGTTGAATCCAATCTCAAATATCGAATTTTTTCGGGATCTACTCGTCTTAATATTGAGGGAGCATGTGTAGCAATTAAAGCTTGTGTATCTTTACCCAATAATTTTTTTAGTATATTGCTGATTCTTCCTAAATAATGCGGAGATAAACTGTTTTCGGGTTCTTCTATTAAAATTAAACTAAATACAGGGGGATTTAGCTTATCTATATCAAATGCTGTTTCTTCTCCTGAAATTGCAGCTCGATTTAGTGTTATAGACGATAAAACTAATGAAAGATAAAGCATGGATTTTTGGCCATCACTTAATCTTGAATAGTCAACATTTGTTTCACCGTGTCCAGGTGAAAATGAAATAGACATGTGTTTTAGTAAAGCTTCAATCTCTGAGTTTCCAAATGAAATTTTAGGGTTTGTAAAAAATTTTCCTGTATGTAAATATTTCCAGCTTTCATCTAACTTTGTGCAAAGTGATGAAATTGATAAATTCCCTGTAATACAAGTGTTTATTTGCTCTGAAAGTGAGTTTATATCAGCTCTTTCACTGGTCCAATTTATTGCACGTAATAATCTACCTAGTAAAGCATTTGTTCCAAAACTAATATGATTTGAAGGATCTCGTCTAGCTGGAAGATAGTGAGCTTGTATTCGATTACGGTCAGAACGGGGTACTAGCGTTTTATTAATAGGTTCATTATTTTCATCTACGTCTAAAATGTAATAAAGATTTTCTTCTATATCCCCATCAATGCCCATAGATGCTATTAATCTATAACGTACTCTAGGAATTTCTTCTTCCTGATCTAATCGCATTTGATTAAAAAATTCTGGAATAGTTGAGTGGTCTCCGACTTCTAATAATTCGGGGAAAGAAAAATTTGCTTCAATCCAGAGCTCTCTTTGTGGAGGAGGTATTTCCTCATTTGGATCAATATGAAAATCAGACTTTTGAATTCTTCTTAAGCTTGGATCAAAGCAGAAGAGTCTAGAAATAGCTTGTAGAGTAGAAGTTTTACCAGAACCGTTCGGCCCTATTAAATAGCTAATATCTTCTAATGAAATTTCTGTTGGTTCTTTCCCAAATGATTGAAAATTACTAATTCTTAATGTATCTAACTTCATCCAATTATCCCTAGTTTTTATTAATTTTAATAAAATAAAACTTTATGAGACTAATAATAGTCTCAATGATTTTTCTATATTATCTGGAACTAAATTACCTTACTTTAATACTTAAGTATGGCAATTAGCTTCAGACCTCAAAAAAAGGTTTTTATACATAATCGGTCATCATTACCATGCCCCCAGAAAAGTTTAATTTGCTTTTAGTTTTAAAGTTATTTAACCAAATTGTGGTCAAATAAACTACTATTAACCTTACTATAGTTTATATTTTTAAGCTGATTTTCTCGTAAGTCTGGTCACCTAATAGATTTAAATTTAAATTAGATGCTTCTTTTGGAAATATTTTTACGCAGCAAGTAATACTCAAGACTAGCTGATCTACTGGTCGAGTAACTTAAAGATCATTCATTACTTCTACATAGAACTTTCATACTCCACATATCCATCTTCGATTGCAGGAATAATCTCTACAAACTCAAAGTAGGGCACTGTACAGAACTCAGAGTCTCGAATCGCATCAATCACAAAATAATAATCTTGCAGAGATGTGGTCTCAAACACAGCAATATCACTCGCTTTAGCACTAAATGCTTCAACGTCATACCATCGAACTTTTACGGTCGGGTACTTCTCAAAAATAGGTTCAAGCTTCTGTGTACTAAACTCAGCCCGCTTTTCACGAGCTAAAGCCAACCAAGCGGGCAAAGCTCTTAAATGAATAAAAAAAGTATAGGTTCTAGACATAACTACTCCATGAATGGGCTGAGTTGTAGCTCAATTGAAAAGACTGCATTTACTTGTCATATCAACATGACTCAGTCAGTATATGAGTGATTACTCACATTAAATACTCGCATCTCGGCTCATGTCAGAAACACTTCCAGACCCACGTAAACGCCCGCGTCAAGCACGCTCAGTGGCAACTTTTGAAGCTATTTTAGAGGCGGCTGCTCGCATTCTAGAGTCATTAGGCTTTGCTGGATTTAACACAAATGCCGTGGCTGAACTTGCTGGTGTAAGCATTGGTAGCCTATATCAATACTTTCCATCTAAAGATGCTTTAATCGTTGAGTTAATTCGACGTGAGCGGGCTGAGCTTTCAAATCGTATTGTTGAAGCCATACAGCAAAATGACGCCGCAGACTTAAAAGAAAAACTAAAATTCATCATACACGCTGCTGTACAACATCAATTGAGCCGCCCGCAGTTGGCACGAACCTTAGAATTTGCTTCTGAACTCATTGGAAAAGACAGTGAGGAAAGTGAGCATCAATACGAGCTTGAAACCATAATTTCTGATCTGTTTAAACGTTCTGACATTTCACATGCACAGACAGCTGCACAAGATGTCATTGCTTTAAGTAAAGGAATGATTAACGCGGCAGGTGTAGCAGGGGAAAGTGATTTAAATCATTTACAACAGCGAGTTGAAAAAGCTGTATTTGGGTATTTAAATTTGAGCTAGCGGACATCAGCTAATGTTACAGCGGTACAACCCATGTCATTGTGAAGAAAGAGCATATAGATTTGATAAATTCTTTGGAAGATGCTTTTAGATACTCGAATTACTTAAGTATATGTAGGATAGGGCAGTGAGTCACCTTAAGAAGGATTTAGATTAGAGTGGATATTTTTCTGCTTTAGAATTAATAGAGATTACATGAAATTGTTGAGAGTTGATCAAAAGTAATCCTGAACGGTGACAAATCATTAAAACAGCCCAAGTACTATGAGTTGGGCTTTGGTTAAAATAAAACTATGATTTATATTAGATAAAAAATACCTTTCACATAAGCTGTATATATTAATTTTAGAAATTAAGATGATATTTTTTATGGAGATATTTGAGATTTTTTTGATGATAAAATTTCTTTATATTGCTCTTTATTAGCTATATCAAAAGGTGTACCACATCGATAAACTGAATAAACATGCTGAATAGAAGAGTTCTCAGCTAGAAATACAATTCGTCCTACTCTAATTTCTTCTTCATAGTAACTAATAACTTTTTTCTCAATTTCACTCTCATGCCTTTCTATTAATGATTTAATATCATCAGGCTGTGGGTTTTTAAATATCAATAATATTTCGGTTTTATAATATTCATTTTGGAAAACGAAAATAAACTGATAATGCTGCTCAATATTATTGTCTTTTCTTCTACTAATAATCTGTTTTAAGGCATTGTACGCATCCTTACCTGCTTCATTTAGAAAACCACTGACAAAACCACCAGCAATAAAAGATCCAGCACCAATTAAAATAGTAAGAGTACTTATTGGTTCTACAGATTTCTTTAGTTCATATTGAATTTTGTTATTTGGATCAAATAATTGTTGGAGATGTTCTATTTCAGCTTCTAACCCCTCATCTTCATAACTTTTATCATAAAAAATTGTTATATTGCCAGAATCTTGAGAATGGATAGATAGACATCTATTTTCTATTGGATTTTCTTTTTCAATATCCTCTAGCTCAAATAAGGAATATGTCCCAAATAGCCAAGTAACACCTTTATCATCCTTTTCAATTTGCGCATTTTCCATACGTCCAATTGGAGGGCTAATAAAATTATGTTCAGCATGTGAGGACATTATTTTAACATTTGTCTGCCTCATAGCATTTTCTAATGCTAAGACACTCATTCTTTGACCATGTTTATCTATTTGGTCATTAGACAGAGGAACTTTTTTTTGTAACATTTATATATTCTCTATTTTAGGCTAAATATTTTTAACACAAATTAAATTGTTCTCAATACTATTTAACATAATGGGCGATATCTGAAAATACATTTTAAAAGTTTTTTTAAATCAAAGTCTTAATAATTTTTATCTATCATAAAAAAAGCAAAATTCAGATTTTGGCACACACCAGCTTTTTTAGGAGCAGATTTGATAGTTCTCGCTAATCATTTTGACTAAAAATCACTCTGTACAACTTGAGTGAGACGTAACTCGGTTTAACATAAATTTTTTTCGAATTCAAAATTAGAGTAAAAGCTAGTGTTTATCACAACAGATATTCTTGTAGCTCTTTTTCAATTGTTTCGCTAATCAACGTTGAATAGTCACTATCCTTAGTATCTAAATGACGCATTAACCACACATCTTGTTTTAATGTTTGCTCAGGTAGTATTGGCACTAAACCAGAAGCCTTTGCAATAAAACAAGGCAGGGCTGTAACTCCTTGTCCTTCAATGACTGCTCGTAGTTGCGAGTGCATGTTATCAAAACACAAAGCAGGGGCTGCATCTTGGGTGAGTTCACGCATCCATTGTGCTAAGAACGTATATTGAAGGCTTCGGTCCCAACCGATTATACGATGATTCAATAAATCATCAGCCGTTTCAGCATGCTCTGTGAAACTGGCAAGATAATCTTTACTACCATAAAGCCCATACTCCAGTTGGCCAAGTCGCCGAATAATGTAGCGCCCGCTTTCTGGTCGAACAAGTCGAAGAATAATGTCAGCTTCCCGTCGGGAAAAATCAACAGGAACGACACTCGTTGAGATTTCTAATTGTAAATCTGGATGCTTCAATTGCAATGCTATTAGCTTTGACTGAAGTAACTGTTGCCCGATTAACTCAGGTAAAGCAATGCGGAACAATGATTGCTGTCCTTGATCGTTGTAACGTTCCATCGCTATTAAATGCTCTTCTGCTTTTTCAGCCAAAGAAAAAAAATGTTTTCCAACGTGGGTGAGTGTATAGCCATCACTGTCTCGGGAAAAAAGAATCGCTTTGAGACTTTTCTCGAGTTCAACGGCTCTACGATGTACGGTAGAAACACTAATACCAAGCAATTTTGCACTGCGGCTCAACCCGCCAGTTCGGCCAATAGCTAACAAAATTTTAGTATCGTCCCAGTTCATACCTTTCCATATTTAAAAAATGCGTTTGCAATAAAAACTATAGTATCCCCGATGTTTAGATTTATACAATTCAAACAACAATTACTGGGATTCAAAAACTAATCATATAAGACGACTATAAGCCTTTTAGAGCGGTGATATGTGTTGCTGCAATTAAATAAGATTTTCTGGTTATGGCGGGAGCTATTTCTGAGATCACAATGTTAACAACAGAGGAGTTGTGCCATGACGACCATTTATATAGTTGATGCGTTTACCACCAAACCAAATACAGGAAATCGAGCGGGGGTTGTTCTAGATGCTGACCATCTTACCACTCAAGAGATGCAAGAGATTGCCGCATTCGCAGGGTATTCAGAAACTGCCTTTGTTTTGTCACCTAAAGATCAAAGCCATGACATACATATTCGATATTTTACCCCAACAAATGAAGTCCCGATCTGTGGACATGCGACGATCGCTACTCATTTTTTACGTGCAACTACAGGCCACCAATCGGACTATCCATTAATCGCAAAAACGGGGGCTGGTGATTTACCCGTTTCAATATTTGGAAGTCCAGAAGAATTATTGGTGAAAATGACTCAAGGTCGCGTAGAGTTTTTTCCACCTTTTAATGCGAGTCAACGGAGTAAACTTGCAAGCGCACTGGGTGTGAGCGAGAGTGATTTTGCTGACTTGCCAATACAAGTTGTCACGACGGGGCATTCCAAGGTGATGGTGCCAATGCTGAGTAGAAGTAAGCTTGATGGATTAATTCCGAACAATGAAAAATTGAAAGCTATTAGCGCTGAAATAGGTTGCAATGGTTTTTTCCCATTTGTCTTGGAAGGTAGTAAGCAAGAACCTATTACTTATGGTCGAATGTTCGCACCAGCAATCGGTATTAATGAAGATCCTGTAACTGGTAATGCAAATGGTCCAGCAGGAGCATACCTTGTTCATCACGATTTAATCGAATGTGACCAGAAAGTTAGCTATTGGGGGTATCAAGGCCTCGCAATACAAAAACCGGGGCGGGTTTTAGTGACAGTTGAGAAAACAGATTCAATATTACATGTCAGCATTGCAGGACAAGCGGTTGTAGTTAACTCAGTTTTGTACTCGGGAAAAGATTGATTATATTTAAGAAATGATGTCATCTTGCGAGTTTTAAAGAAGTTCTTTTATTTACAGCAGCGAGTTGAAAAGGCTTTATTGGGTTATTTGGATCTCACATAAAGATCATATATTTTTATAAAGTTGTAAATGTAAAAAGGGCTTCTATTGGCAATTTTTTTAAAGCACATGTGTTGTGCCCTAAAATAAATAGAAAATATTTTATTAATTTTATATGTTTTTAATCATATGTTTTAATTTTATTTTAAATTAATCATTATTGATGAATTTAAATAAATAATATATTTTTGAATGTACATATTTAAAAGTTTATAGCCTGCCGCTTCCCCAAGAGGTAGG
>Ga0207713_1002889_pt1 | contig 12038 bp, 9 predicted proteins | sample KBSS64metaG_FD_184404 | JGI IMG/M metagenome (GOLD analysis project Ga0207713, IMG submission 184404) | Switchgrass rhizosphere microbial communities from Kellogg Biological Station, Michigan, USA - KBS S6-4 metaG (SPAdes) (version 2) | ecosystem: Host-associated > Plants > Roots > Rhizosphere >...
GAGGCGGCCCTGAGCGTGGGCTATCGCGACCCCAACGGCGGGCCGCGTGGTTTTGTCAACAAAACCCTCGACACGCAGACCGGCCAGCCGGTGGAAGCTCGCGACAGCCGGGGTGGCGAGTTCTTCTACCGGTTCCACTTCCAGTTGCAGATGCCGCACCCGTTTGGCCGCTGGCTGTCGACGTTCTGCGCCTTCATCATGCTGCTGGGGCTGGTCACCGGCATCATCACCCACAAGAAGATCTTCAAGGAGTTCTTCACCTTCCGTCCCGGCAAGGGTCAGCGTTCCTGGCTGGACGGGCACAACGCCATCGGCGTGCTGGTGCTGCCCTTCCACCTGATGATCAGCTACAGCAGCCTGGTGTTGTTCATGTACATGGTGATGCCGGCGGGCATCATGGCCAGCTATGGCAATGACACCGGCAAGTACTTCAACGACCTGTTCGGCCGCGACGATGCGCCCAAAGCGGCCCACGTGGCCACGCCGCTGGTGGCGCTGCCAACCCTGTACGCCAAGGTCCAGGAACTGCAACCGGGCGCGCGTATCGGCTTCATCCAGGTGCAGAACCCCGGCGACAGCAATGCCCGCGTCACTTTCACCCAGTCGGCTGCCGACCACGTGGCTTATCGGCGCAGTGCCAACTGGACGTTCGACGGCGCCAGTGGTGCGCTCTTGAGCCAGGGCAAGCCAGAGAGCGGGGCGATGATGACTGCCTTCAGTTTTGCCGGGCTGCACATGGGCAATTTCGCCGGGCCCTGGCTGCGCTGGCTGTATTTCTTCTTTGGCGTCGCCGGCACTGCGGTGATCGGCACCGGGCTGGTGATGTGGCTGGGCAAGCGCCAGCTCAAGCATGCCAAGAGCGCGCACATGCCGGGTGAATTGCGCCTGGTCGAGGTGCTCAATATCGCCAGCATGAGCGGCCTGCTGCTGGCGGTGGCGGGCTTCTTCTGGGCCAACCGCCTGATCCCGGTGGGCATCGAGGGCCGCGCCGACTGGGAGGTCAATACCTTCTTCATCGCCTGGGGCTTGTCACTGGTGCATGCCGTGCTGCGCAGCGGGCGCCGTGCGTGGGGCGAGCAACTGGCGCTGGGGGCGCTGGCCTTTGCCCTGCTGCCGCTGCTCAATGGCCTGAGCACCGACCGGGGTTTGAACCATTCGTTGCAGGCGGGTGACTGGGCCATGGCCGGCTTCGACCTGACGGCCCTGGGTACTGGCCTGTTCCTGGCCTGGCTGGCCGGCAAGATGTTGCGCAGCCCCAAACCGGTAGCCAAGCGACCACGCGCGGCAAAAAAAACGGGTACTGAAACGGCGCAGGTGAGCTGATGCTGGGTAACGCACTGATTGCATTCGCAGGTTTTGTCGCCCTGTGCCTGGCCATGGAAAAGCACTTCAGCGATTTGCTCGGGCGCAAGCCGCGCCCCGGGCAGTTGCAGCTGTTGCGCGTTGCCGGCTGGCTGCTGCTGATGCTGTCGCTGATCCTCAGCGTGCACCTGCGTGGCTGGGCCCATGGCCTGGTGGAATGGACGGCAGTGATGATGGCCGGGGTGACCGTGTGGGTGTTCGGGCTGCCGTACCAACCGCGCCTGCTGCTGGGCCTGGCCGCCGCCAGCGTGGTGCTGGGCCCGTTGCTGGCCGTGTTTGCCGTGTGAACCTGTGAGCGAGCAGGGGGATATCATAGAGCCCGACGCCGACAGCAGTGGCGGGCGTGCACGTTTCGTCCAGGTGTTCCTGGCCCAACGGGCGCGCATGGAGGCGCTGGTCAGCCGGCGCGTTGGCTGCCGCGCCACGGCTTCAGACCTGGTGCAGGAACTGTTCCTGCGTTTCTGGCGCCGCCCCGAGGTCAAGGTCGAGGCGCTGGACACCTATCTGTTGCGCTGTGCCGGCAACCTGGCCATCGACCACCTGCGCAGTGAAGGCAGCCGCGAACGTGTGGCAGAAGCCGCTTTGCCCACGGACGAGGCGGCCATGGCTCAGGCGCCGGAGCAAGCGCTGGAGGTTGACCACGACCTGCAGCGCATCGAAGCGGCCTTGCGCGCCTTGCCCGAGCGCACCCGGCAGATCTTTCTGCTCAACCGCATCCACGGCTGCAAGTACGGCGAAATTGCCAAGGCCATGCAGCTGTCCCAGAGCGCCGTGGAAAAGCATATGATGCGCGCCCTTGAAGCGTGCAAGGCGAGTGTTGCCGAGCCCGCGTCCACCCCACGCCGGCCAGGGAGTACCCGTCGATGAGCCGTTTGCCCCCGATCACCGAGGCGCAGTCCCAGGCCGCCCTGCAATGGCTCAGCCGCATCAATGAGCAGCCCGCGCAAGCCGAAGGGGCTGCGTTCAAGCGCTGGTTGCTGGCCGACCCCGTGCACCGTGACGCCTACCAACAGGCCCAGGCGCTGTGGCAGAAAAGCGCCGCCCCGGCGGCGCGCCTGGCGGACGAAGAACAGGATGCCCTGCAACGCTACCTCGATGCCATGGCCAAGCCGCCGACCCGCGGCCCGTGGCGGCAGGTGGCAGCACTGGCGATGGCGGCCTGCCTGGTGCTGGCCGTGGGCGTTGCCGGGGGCTGGCACCCGGGGTACTGGTTGCAGGACCTGCAGGCTGACTACAGTAGCGCCGGGCAGATTCGCCAGGTGACCTTGGCCGACCAGTCGCAGGTGACGCTTGATGCCGGCAGCGCCATTGCGGTCGATTTTGCCCAGGGAGAGCGCCGTGTGCGGTTGCTGCATGGCGCAGCGTTCTTCGAGGTCAAGCATACCGGCGAGCCGTTCCTGGTCGAAGCCGGCGGTGGCGAAGTGCGGGTGCTCGGCACTCAGTTCGAGGTGCGTGAGCAAGGCGACGGCGCCCAGGTAACGGTGCGCAGCGGGCGTGTGGGCGTGAGCCCTGCGCAAGGCACTCTGGCGCGTGAGCTGACGGCCAACCAGCAGGTGGCCTACAGCGCAGGCAGGGTAGGCGACACCCTGGCGGTGGACAGTGAAAACCGCCTGGCCTGGCGCCAGGGGTGGCTGAACTATTACCAGGTGCCGCTGGCGCAGGTGGTCGAAGACCTTGGGCGCTATTACCCGGGGCGCATCCTGTTGCTGGATGGCGAGCTGGGGCAGCGCAAGGTCAGCGGCAGCTTCCCGGTGGCCGAGCCGCTGCTGGCGCTGGATTCGCTGGGCAAGGTGATGGGTTTTTCGCGGCAGACCGTGTTGGGGCGTTTGACCCTGGTTCGGTAGCCGCCTGCACCGGCCATGCAGTACCTGTAGGAGCAGCCTTGTGCTGCGAAGAGGCCGGCACAGGAAAAATAATTTCAATCAACGGGTGAGGTAACAGGACGTGGCATCCGTGTAATGAGTGAAAGTGCGATTCATTCGCAATCGTCACCCTCTCACAGGTCAGCGTCCATGAAGTTCTCCTCGCGTTGCGTCCCTCTCTGGCTCGGCCTTGCTGCGCTGCCGGCATTCGCTGTCGCCCCCCTTGCAAGCGCCGCCGAGCAGTTGCAGGCCTATGCCTTCGCCCAGCCGGCCCAACCCTTGGCCCAGGCCCTCAACGCCTTCAGCCGCACCACCGGCCAGAGCGTGGTCTACACCCTCGAACTGCCAGGTGTACAGGCCCCGGCGTTGAATGGCCGTTTCAGCGCCGAGCAGGCGCTGCAACAGCTGCTGGGTAACGCCGGGCTGGCTTGGCGGCGTGTCGACGCACGCACCCTGACCCTCGAACCCGCCGACACCTCAGGCGCCCTCAACCTGCAGGCCACCAACGTAACCTCGCAGCTGGACGACTACAGCTACCAGCCCCCGGCCAGCGCTTCGATCATGCGCGGGCAGGGGCCGAACCAGGATATCCCCCAGGCCATCAACGTGGTACCGGCCCAGGTTATCCGTGACCAGGCCCCGCGCAACCTCGACGATGCGCTGGCCAACGTCAGCGGCATTACCCAGGGCAACAACTTTGGCGGCACGTCCGACACGGTGATGAAGCGCGGCTTTGGCGACAACCGCGACGGCTCGATCATGCGCGATGGCATGCCCATCGTGCAGGGGCGTAGCCTCAACGCCAGCACCGAGCGGGTCGAAGTGCTCAAGGGCCCGGCCTCGCTGCTGTACGGCATCCAGGACCCGGGCGGGGTGATCAACGTGGTCAGCAAGCGCCCGCAACTGCAGCAGTACAACGCCCTGAACGTGCGCGGCTCGACCTACGGCAGCGGCAAGAATGGCAGTGGCGGCGGGCTCGACAGTACTGGTGCGCTGGGCGACAGCAACTTCGCCTACCGCTTGATCGTCGACCACGAAGACGAAGACTACTGGCGCAATTACGGCGTGCACCGCGAATCGCTGGTGGCGCCGTCGCTGGCCTGGCTGGGCGAAGACACCCAGGTGGTGCTGGCCTACGAGCACCGGGAGTTTCTCTACCCCTTCGACCGGGGCACCGCGTTCGGCAGCAATGGCCACCCGCTGAACATCCCCGCCACGCGCCGCCTGGACGAGCCGTTCAACGACATGGAAGGGCGCTCCGACCTGTATCGCCTCGAGGTCGACCATCAGCTGGCCGATGACTGGAAGCTGCACTTTGGCTACAGCTTCAATCGCGAGACTTATGATGCCAGCCAGGTACGGGTGACCGGCGTCAATGAAGCCAAAGGCACGCTGACACGCAGCATCGACGGCACCCACAACGCCATGAGCCGCGACCAGTTCGCTACCCTGAGCCTGGCCGGTAATGTGGAATTGGCTGGCATGCAGAATGACCTGTTGTTCGGCGTCGACCATGAAGACCGCAAGGTGTATCGCGGCGACCTGATTCGCCAGACTGCCAAGTCCACTTTCAGCTATGTGGACCCGGTCTACGGCCAGGAAGTGGAAGGCAGCACGGTGCGTGCCAGCGACAGCGACCAGACCGACAAGCTGCGCACCGATGCACTGTTCGTGCAGGACGCGTTGCACCTGGATGACCACTGGATCCTGGTGGCCGGCGCACGCTTCCAGCAGTTCGACCAGTACGCGGGCCGCGGCCGCCCGTTCACGGCCAATACCGATAACAGCGGCCAGGCCTGGGTGCCGCACGCGGGCATCGTCTACAAGGTTGATGAGCAGCTGTCGTTCTACGGCAGTTACAGCGAGTCGTTCAAGCCCAATTCCAGCATTGCGCCGCTGACTGGCGGTGTGGTGCTGGACGCGTCCGTTGCACCTGAGGAAGGCAAGTCGTGGGAGTTGGGCGCCAAGCTGGACATGCCCGGTCGCCTGACCGGTACGCTGGCGCTGTTCGATATCACCAAGCGTAATGTGCTGGTTGCCAATTTCGACAGCGGGACTGGCGAGACGGTCTACAGCAATGCCGGTGAGGTCAATTCAAGAGGTGTGGAGCTTGACCTGACTGGCCAGCTCAGCGAGCACTGGAGCTTGATCGGCAGCTATGCCTTTACCGATGCCAAGGTTACAAAAGACCCGGACCTTGAGGGCAACCGCCTGCAGAACGTGGCCAAACACAGTGGTTCGCTGTCGGCTGTTTACGACTTCGGCAGCCTGTTCGGTGGCGACAAGCTGCGTGTAGGTGCAGGCGCGCGTTATGTGGGTGAACGGGCGGGCAACTCGACCAACACCTTCGACCTGCCGTCGTACACCGTGGCCGATGCGTTCGCCAGCTACGAGACCAAGCTGGATGAGCACAACGTGCGTTTGCAGTTGAACGTGAAGAACCTGTTCGACAAGGTTTACTACAGCTCGGCGGTGAACCAGTACTTCGTGGCTATCGGGGATGCGCGGCAGGTGAGCCTGTCCAGCACCTTCGAATTCTAGGTATTTGGGGCTGCAAAGCAGCCCCATTTCACGCATTGAATGCCGAGCGATATTCCCCAGGTGTTGCACCAAGCGCCTGCCTGAACCGGTTGCTGAAATGGCTGGCACTGGCAAACCCGCACAGCAGGGCAATCTCCCCCAGCGGCATCACGCCCAGCTGCAGCAGCTGGCAGGCCCGGTGCAGTCGCCGGGCCAGCAGGTACTGGTGCGGCGGTAGGCCGAAACTGCTGCGGAACATGCGCGCAAAGTGGTACTCGGAAAGGTTGCAGCGCATGGCCAGTTCACCCAAGGTAATCGGCTGGTCCAGGTGCGCCTCGATGTAGTCGACCAGCTGCCGGCGCAGGTTTGGCGCCAGCCCGCCTTTCAAGCGCAGGCCTTGGCGTAGCCCCACCTGGCTGAGCAGCGCATGGTCGACGATCTCGTGGGCCAGGCTGCTGGCCAGCAAGCGCTCGCCGGGCTCGTCCCAGTCCAGGGTGATCAGTTGGCGAAAGCGCACGGCCTGTTGCGGGTCGTCCAGAAAGGTCGCTTCCTGCAACTGCAGTTCACGCGGTTCCCGGTCGAGCAGGCGCACACAACCCAGGGCGAACTGCACCTCGCTGACATACAGGTGCGCCAGGCGGATTGCACCATTGACCACCCAGTTCGACTCCTGCCCGGCCGGCATCACGCACAGCTTGCCGGGCGCACCCTTGTCGGCCGGCCGCTGGCGGCGGAAGGTGCCGGTGCCGTCGGCGATGTAGCACGACAGGGTGTGATGGGTCGGGGCCTGATAGTCGCGGGCATCGTCGCGGTTGCTCCACAGCGCCGCCGCCAGCCCATCGCCCAGGTGCGCGCTCAGCTCCAGCCTGGCGTGGGGCGAGGCGTGCATGGCGTTGAACACTTGCAGTTGGGTGAGTGGCGTCATGGGCGGGTCCTCTTGCCAGCCATCCTACTGCGCCTTGCATCGAGTGACATCTACCGGCAAAGGAAAAGCGCAAGTTTGTGCAAGCGCCAAGCGCCGCACCGGGCAAACACTGGTGGCACTGGCGAGGGCTGCGCCCTCGATCGCCGGCAAGCCAGCTCCCACAGGTACAGCACCTGCCTCAAGCCGGCACGGTACCTGTGGGAGCTGGCTTGCCGGCGATGGGTCGCGAAGCGGCCCCGGTGTGAATGGACGACCGCTTGAGGAGCCCCACCCATGAACCTGTCACTCTACCTGCTTACCGTCCTGATCTGGGGCACCACCTGGATCGCCTTGAAGCTCCAGCTGGGCGTTGTCGCCATCCCGGTCTCGATCGTCTATCGCTTCGCCCTGGCGGGCCTCATCCTGTTCGCCATCCTGCTGTTTACCCGTCGCCTGCAACCCATGAACCGCCGCGGCCACCAGATCTGCCTGGCCCAGGGTTTGTGCCTGTTCTGCGTCAATTTCATGTGCTTCCTCACTGCCAGCCAGTGGATTGCCAGTGGCCTGATCGCCGTGGTGTTCTCCACTGCAACCCTGTGGAACGCACTTAACGCGCGGGTGTTCTTCGGCCAGAAGATCGCCGCCAATGTACTGGGCGGCGGTGCCCTGGGCCTGCTCGGCCTGGGGCTGCTGTTCTGGCCAGAGCTGTCGCACCACGCGGCCAGCCGCGAGACCCTGTTCGGGCTCGGCCTTGCCCTGCTCGGCACGCTGTGTTTCTCGGCGGGCAACATGCTGTCGAGCATGCAGCAGAAGGCCGGGCTCAAGCCCATGACCACCAATGCCTGGGGCATGGTCTACGGGGCCGCCATGCTGATGGTTTATTGCCTGTTCAGCGGCATTCCTTTCACCATGGAGTGGAACACCCGCTACATCGGTTCGCTGATGTACCTGGTTATTCCGGGTTCGGTGATCGGCTTCACTGCCTACCTGACCCTGGTCGGGCGCATGGGGCCGGAGCGGGCAGCCTACTGCACGGTGCTGTTCCCGTTGGTGGCGTTGAATGTGTCGGCGGTGGCCGAAGGGTATCAGTGGACGGCGCCGGCCTTGTTGGGGCTGGTGGCGGTGATGGCGGGGAATGTGCTGGTGTTTCGCAAGCCCAAGGCTAAGGCGGCTGAGGGTATTTTGGTGGCTAAATAGATAATCTGTTGCCTGCACCGGCCTCTTCGCGGGTAAACCCGCTCCCACAGGTATTGCACAGGTCCTGAGGGCTGTGGGGTACCTGTGGGAGCGGGTTTACCCGCGAAGAGGCCGGTGCAGGCAACGAATAACTATCAGCCCTTCCACACCTGCGGGTTCACCAGGTCCCGCGGCCGCTCACCCAGCAGCGCCGCGCGCAGGTTGTCCATCGCGCGGTTGGCCATGGCCTCACGGGTTTCGGCAGTGGCCGAACCGATGTGTGGCAAGGTCAGCGCATTGGGCAGCTTGAACAGCGGCGAGTCGCTCAGCGGCTCTTTCTCGTACACATCCAGGCCTGCCCCACGAATGGTGCCGTTCTGCAGCGCTTCGATCAGCGCGGCTTCGTCCACCACCGGCCCGCGGGCGATGTTGATCAGGAACGCGCTTGGCTTCATCAGCTTCAGTTGACGCGCACTGATCAGCTTGCGGGTGGCGTCAGACAATGGCACCACAATGACCACGAAGTCCGCTTCTGCCAGCAGCTGCTCCAGGCTGCGGAACTGCGCGCCCAGCTCTTGCTCCAGCGCGGTCTTGCGGCTGTTGCCCGCGTAGATGACCGGCATGTTGAAGCCGAACCGGCCGCGACGGGCGATGGCGGCTCCGATGTTGCCCATGCCGACGATACCCAGCGTCTTGCCATGCACATCGCTGCCGAAGAGGGCCGGGCCCACGGTGGCCTGCCAGTTGCCTGCCTTGGTCCAGGCATCCAGTTCGGCAGTGCGGCGGGCGCAGCCCATGACCAGCGAGAAGCCCAGGTCGGCGGTGCTTTCGGTGAGCACGTCGGGGGTATTGGTCAGGGCGATGCCGCGCTCGTTGAAGTAGTCCAGGTCATAGTTGTCGTAGCCGACCGACACGCTGGACACCACCTCCAGCCTGGCCGCGCCTTCAAGCTGCGCACGGCCCAGCTTGCGCCCGACACCGATCAGGCCGTGGGCCTCAGGCAGGGCTTCGTTGAACTGGGCGTTGATGTCGCCGAGCTTGGGGTTGGGCAAAATCACGTTGAAGTCTTGCTGCAGGCGCTCGGCCATGGCCGGGGTGATACGGCTGAAGGCCAGGACGGTCTTTTTCATCGGGCAACTTCTCTGCAAGGCGGTAGGACGAGGGTGGATTCTTCGCGGGTAAACCCGCTCCCACAGGTTTTGCACAGGCCTCGTGGGCAGCGCTGTACCTGTGGGAGCGGGCGTGCCCGCGAATGGGCCGACAATGGTTAGCAACCTACCATTGTCCACCCCCGCAATGCAGCAGCTTTTTAGTTGGCGATCAGCACCTGATGGGTTTTCAGGTCGGCCTCATGGGCCGCGAGAATCTCCGGCAGCGAGTTGCGCAGGTACTCGACCCACGTCTTGATCTTGGCGTCCAGGTACTGCCGGGACGGGTAGATGGCGTACAGGTTCAGCTCTTGCAGGCGGTATTCGGGCAGTACCCGCACCAGGCTGCCATCACGCAGGCCATCGATGGCCGAATAGATCGGCAGCACGCCTACGCCCATGCCGCTGCGGATAGCAGTCTTCATGGCATCGGCGGTATTGACCATGAACGGCGAGCTGGTGATGTTGACCATCTCCTGGCCTTCCGGGCCGTCGAACAGCCATTTTTCCAGCGGGATCACCGGGCTGACCATGCGCAGGCAAGCGTGCTTGAGCAGGTCGGCGGGCTTTTGCGCGCTGCCGTGGCGGGCGATGTAGTCGGGCGAGGCGCAGACGATGCTGTAGGTGATGCCCAGGCGCTGCGACACGAACCCCGAGTCTGGCAGTTCGGTGGCCAGCACGATGGACACGTCATAGCCCTCGTCGAGCAGGTCGGGCACGCGGTTGGCCATGGTCAGGTCGAAGGTGACGTCCGGGTGCGATTCGCGGTAGCGGGCAATGGCATCGACCACGAAGTGCTGGCCCACCCCGGTCATCGAGTGCACCTTCAGCTGCCCGGCCGGGCGGGCATGGGCATCGCTGGCTTCGGCTTCCGCTTCTTCCACATAGGTAAGAATCTGTTCGCAACGCATCAGGTAGCGCTTGCCGGCCTCGGTCAGCGCAATGCGGCGGGTGGTACGGTTGAGCAGCCTTGTTTGCAGATGGGCTTCCAGGTTGGAGACCGCCCGCGACACGTTCGCGGTGGTCGTATCCAGTTGCGCGGCAGCAGCAGTAAAGCTGCCAAGCTGGGCTACGCAACTGAAAGCACGCATGTTTTGCAGGGTGTCCATGGGTCACTCTCGATGTAGAGGACAAAATTGTGTCACGAAGTAACGCAGAAAAGCTGAAAAGTTGCCTTCGACCAAAGGCGGATTATCGCTGTTTTGGTAACAAAGATTCGCAGGAATCTGCGCTTATCGCCAGTGCTGCCGCCCCCTAGAATTGCCCAGCCCCCTTCACCTCTTCCTCGGGAAATCGCAGCTGTGCCGCGTCGCATCATCAGAACGCTCAAGGCGTTCAGTGCCTGTGCCCTTGCCCTCACCTTGAGTGGCTGTATCGGAACCTGGGGCATCGCCCCGCAAAGCAAGACGCTGCAAGCCAATACCTTGACCACCGACGCGGCCATACGCGAAGCCGCGACTGACGCCCATTGGCCCGACCAGCAGTGGTGGCATGCCTATGGCGACCCGCAGCTGGATCGCTGGATTACCCTGGCCGTAGCCGGCAGCCCGAGCCTGGCCATGGCCGCAGCGCGGGTACGTGAGGCCAAGGCCATGGCTGGCGTGGTCGAGTCGGCGGAAAAGCTCCAGGGCAACGGCCAGGCCACGCTCAAGCGCCACAACTGGCCTGAAGACCAGTTCTACGGCCCGGGCGCGCTGTCGGGCGCCAACACCTGGGACAACAACGCCGCCATCGGCTTCAGCTACGCCCTCGACCTGTGGGGGCGCGAGCGCAATGCCAGCGAGCAGGCCGTCGACCAGGCACACATGAGCGTGGCCGAAGCCCGCCAGGCGCAGTTGGAGCTGCAGAACAACGTGGTGCGCGCCTATATACAGCTGAGCCTGCATTTTGCCCAGCGCGATATCGTTCAGGCCGAACTGCAACAGCAGGAACAGATCCTGGCCCTGGCCAAGCGCCGCCTGGATGCCGGCATCGGCACTCATTTTGAAGTCAGCCAGGCCGAAGCGCCGCTGCCGGAAACCCACCGCCAGCTCGACAGCCTGAACGAAGAAATTGCCCTGACCCGCAACCAGCTGGCCGCACTGGCCGGCAAGGGCCCGGGGGAGGGCGCGCAATTGCAGCGCCCGGCCCTGGCCTTGGCCGCACCGTTGAAACTGCCATCGAACCTGCCTGCCGAACTGGTCGGCCAGCGTCCCGACGTGGTCGCCAGCCGCTGGCAGGTGGCCGCCCAGGCGCGAGGTATCGACGTCGCCCACGCCGGCTTTTTCCCCAACGTCGACCTGGTTGGCAGCCTGGGCTTCATGGCCACTGGCGGTGGCCCACTGGAATTCTTGACCGGGCGCAAGTTCAACTACAACGTCGGCCCGGCCATCAGCTTGCCAATCTTTGACGGTGGTCGCCTGCGCTCGGAACTGGGTGTGGCCTCGGCGGGGTATGACGTGGCCGTGGCGCGCTACAACCAGACCGTGGTGGGGGCACTGAAGAACATCTCCGACCAGTTGATCCGCCGCGAGTCGATGAAAGAACAGTCGCATTTCGCGGCCGAGTCGGTTACTGCTGCGCAGAAAACCTATGACATCGCCATGGTCGCCTTTCAACGTGGCCTCACCGATTACCTGAACGTGCTCAACGCGCAGACCTTGCTGTTCCGCCAGCAACAGGTGCAGCAGCAGGTGCAGGCCGCCCGCTTGATCGCCCATGCCGAGCTGGTCACCGCCCTGGGTGGTGGCCTGCAGGCCGGTCAGGATGCGCCGAAAGAGGAACGCCAGGCCGCGCCGAAAACCCCGGCCACCCTGGCCATTTTCGACAAGAAGCCGGATAACGCCGAATGAGCACTTCCAGTTTGCCCGTGCGCTGGCTGCAAAGCCTGGAGTGGCGCCGGGGCTTCTTTGCCTGGGCGCGCACCGACGGCGTGACCTGGGTGTACATCTTCAAAGTGCTGGCCGCCGCGTTCATCACCCTGTGGCTGGCCATGCGCCTGGAGCTGCCGCAACCGCGCACGGCGATGATCACCGTGTTCATCGTCATGCAGCCGCAAAGCGGGCATGTGTTCGCCAAGAGCTTCTA
>Ga0207713_1002890_pt1 | contig 12037 bp, 10 predicted proteins | sample KBSS64metaG_FD_184404 | JGI IMG/M metagenome (GOLD analysis project Ga0207713, IMG submission 184404) | Switchgrass rhizosphere microbial communities from Kellogg Biological Station, Michigan, USA - KBS S6-4 metaG (SPAdes) (version 2) | ecosystem: Host-associated > Plants > Roots > Rhizosphere >...
GCAAGCTCGCTCGGATCGTATTCGCCTTGCTAAAGGGACAGAGCGAATACCAACCGAAAACAAGTTGAGGGCTTCACCTCAACCATAGAATCTCCCACAAGGTTTGTCGTGAATTTGACTACCGCGGATCGGATTCGCCATCGCGCACCGCATTATCGGTTTCTTCACGCACCCGTTCGCGATCGATGTCAGTGCCGTCATCCTGATCCATGGGGATGGCACCCTCGTTATTCGGCAATTCATCAATGCCCGGTTCATCCTCCGGGTTGACGGCAGTGCGACCGGGACTCAGGGGTTCGGGATGGGTCGGAATGGGGTCGTAGCCCCCTTGTTCTTCGCTGGGAAATTTTGGATCAGCCATGGGGCACCTCGCCTGCAGCCACGTCATCGGGCTTTGAACATTCGAGGTGCCGGTTAATATCGCCGTTCCAATTATTCAGCCACCGACTGTCGGTGGCTCACCACTTGCATCAGGAGGACGACTGGAGCTGTTTGACGATCTTGTCCTTGACCTCCAGGCGCTTCGCCTTGAGCTTCGTCACTGCATCATCACTGGATTTGGCTTCCTCTGCCTTTACCACTTCGGCATCCGCCAGCGAGTATTTGTTGATCAGTGAATCCAGTAACGGGTCCTTGGTGCGTTTCTGCTGGATTTCTTCCTTTGTGCAATGCAAATCCTGAAAAAGGTCGTGGGGCACCGGCATGGAACACCTCCGTTTGTTAATCGGTAGCAAACGCGATTGATTGCGTTCGCCAACTATCAGAATGGCCTTGGTTGGCCGGTTCTGTCGACCATCTGTCAGACCAGCGGTGCCCGTTCGTCGTCCTGTCGCAAATGCGATAAAACCTTCGCCCCCTGCGCGACCTCCACACTATAACGATCAATTCGATCGCCCATGAAAACTGTGTGGAGAAGAACCAATGGAAGGATTTAACCTGCGCCATCTCACCCTGGCCATCGCCTTGAGCACCAGCATGGGCGCGGCCTTCGCGGCAACCGATAATGACTTTGTCGACAAGGCCGCCGCCGGCGGTATTGCCGAAATCGAAACCAGTCGATTGGCCCTGGAAAAAAGCCAGTCTGCCGATGTCAAAGCCTTCGCCAATATGATGATCACCGACCATTCCAAGGCCAACGATGAGCTGGCGGCCATCGCGAAAAAGAATGACATTGAAGTGCCGGACAACACGACGCTGGTGAAGCAGGCCAAGGAAAAAATCCTCGATATGCGTGACGAGTCTTTTGATTCGGCCTATGCCAACAACCAGGTCAAGGCGCATGAAGACACCATCGAGTTGTTCAAGAAACAAGCCAACACCGTGACCGACGACAGGACCAAAGGCGCAACGGAACTCAAGGGTTTTGCGCAAAAAATGTTGCCGGGGCTGGAAAAACACCTGGATATGGCGAAAAAACTTCAGGCGGCCCATCCAGACAAATAGACCTGATCAAATGAAAAGACCGCATCGATGGATGCGGTCTTTTCATTTTCGCCAGGTTTCTCCGCCAGCGGTGCGATGCAAAAAAAAAGATCGCAGGCTTCGCCAGCTCCTACAGTGCATGTACAAGCGAATGAAAATTGCTGTCGAATGCGCACAACTATTTCATCGGCTAAATGTCATTGCTTCTGCGCCGTTCAGTTTTTCCGGGAATCGGGCGCATACACTCAAGGAGACAAGTTCCATGGCGGCACTGCAAACCAGCACTCTCGATGCGATGAAGAACAATCAGGCACAACTGCTCGCCGAATGGAAAAATAGCCTGGAGGCCAGTGGCGCCACGCGCAACCTCAAAGAGAAAGACCTGCAACAGCAGACAGCGGAATTCCTGCAACTGGTGATTTCGGGTCTGCAAAACGGCAATGACCAGAACATCGCTACAGTCGGCTGGGATGAAATTCGCCAGTTCCTCGACAAGCTCTCCCATAGCCGTGCGCTGCTCGGCCAGGATTCGCATCAGACCGCCAGCTTTATCTTCTCGCTCAAGGGTCCGCTTTTTGCCCTGCTGCAGAATCATTACCAGGACAGCCCGGCGTTGTTGGCCGAGCAACTCTGGGAAATTTCCGAATTGCTTGACGCCCTGGGCATGCACACCATTCGCACGTTCCAGAAGTCCCGCGAAGCCGTGATCAAGCGCCAACAGGAAGAGCTGCTGGAGTTGTCGACCCCGGTGGTCAAACTTTGGGACGGCGTCCTGGCCCTGCCGATGATCGGCACGCTGGACTCGCAACGTACCCAAGTGGTGATGGAATCGCTGCTGCAGCGGATCGTCGACACCGGTTCGGAAATTGCCATCATCGATATCACCGGCGTGCCGACGGTCGACACCCTGGTCGCCCAGCACCTGCTCAAGACCGTCACCGCGATTCGCCTGATGGGAGCCGACTGCATCATCAGCGGCGTTCGTCCACAGATTGCCCAGACCATCGTGCACCTGGGGCTGGACCTGCAAGGCGTGGTGACCAAGGCGAACCTGGCCGATGCCCTGAAACTGGCCCTGACCCGGCTGGGACTCTCCGTCAACAAGGCGGATTGAGCCCATGGAGCGCATTCCGATTCTGCAAATGGGTGGCTTCCTGCTGGTGACCATCCAGGTGGACATGCATGACCAACTGGCGCTGACGCTGCAAGACGACCTGTCCGAACGCATCAGCAAGACGTCCGCGCGCGGCGTGCTGATCGATATCTCCGCCCTGGACATGGTGGATTCATTCATTGGCCGGATGATCGGGACCATCTCCGGGCTGTCGAAAATCATGGATGCCGAGACTGTACTGGTCGGCATGCAGCCAGCCGTGGCCATTACCCTGGTGGAGCTTGGACTGACCCTGCCTGGTGTCAGTACCGCGCTGAATGTCGAGCGCGGGATGAAACTGCTTCAGGAACGAGTACGCAACCAATGACTGTGCGCAGCAGCGGCACTCATCCGATTCACATCGAACAGGACGTCGTCCTGGCCCGGCAGCTCGCGCGCAAACTCGCCCAGGACTGCGGCATGCGCCTGATCGACCTGACCAAGCTGGTGACCGCGGTCAGCGAGCTGGCGCGCAACACCATGGTGTACGGCGGTGGAGGCGACATGGACTGGCAAATCCTCGATGAAAGCCCGCGTACCGGCTTGCGCCTGGTTTTCCGTGACGAGGGCCCGGGAATCCCCGACGTCAAACTGGCAATGACCGATGGCTGGACCTCAGGTTCCGGCCTGGGCCTGGGCCTGACCGGTGCCAAGCGGCTGGTCAATGAATTCGAACTCGATACTGCGCCGGGAAAGGGTACTCGCGTAACGATTACCCGATGGACATGAACATCGGCGGCTCGATGACCCAAGTGCTGCTCATCGAGGACAATAGCCAGATCGGCTACGCACGACGCACCGCACAGAATCTAGCGCAACAACACGGCTTCGACGCCACGGATGCGGGGCGGGTAGCGCTCGTCGCTACCGAGCTTGCCAGCAACATTCTCAAGCACGCCAGCCGTGGCGAATTGCACCTCAGGGTCATACCTCGTGCCAGCGGCGCCGGTATCGAGATGCTCGCCATCGACCGCGCACAGGGCTTCGATTTGCACGCCTGCCTGGCCGACGGTTTTTCCACCGGCGGCACCCAGGGCATCGGCTTGGGCACCGTGTCACGGCAGACTGAAGTGTTCGATGTCTATGCCGACTCACGGGGTGCCGTGCTCCTCACACGGTTGTATCCCCGGACGGACAAGGCCGCGGACCAACGCATCGGCATCAGCCAGCATTCGTTGCACCAGGATCCGGCTTGCGGTGATACCTGGCACCTGGCATTTGACGGACCGCGCATCAGCGCCCTGGTGATCGATGGCCTGGGTCATGGTGAAGAAGCCGAACGCGCCGCCCGTGCTGGCGAGAAAGCCTACGCACTGGCACCCTTCGACTCACCGTTGCTGGTGCTCCAAGACATTCATCTAGCCATGACCGGCACCCGTGGCGGTGCGGTGGCCATTGCCCAGTTCAACGCCGACAGCGATGCGTTGAAATTCGTCGGCATCGGCAATATCGGTGCCTGCCTGGTCGCACCGGGTCAATCCCGCGGCCTGGCCTCCCATCCCGGCATCGTCGGCGGGCAGTTTCGAAAGGCGCAACCCTTTGACTATGCTCAGGTGAGCGGACAACTGCTGATCATGTACAGCGATGGCCTGCAGTCGCGCTGGAATCTTGCGGATTACCCCGGCCTGGTGCACCGCCATCCTGCCGTGATTGCCGCCATCCTGCACCGCGATTTCTGCCGTGGACGAGACGATGTCACCGTACTGGTCATAGCCCTGGAGGCCGCCCATGGCTGAAATGCCCATGAGTCAAATCGACGAACAAGCTGCACTGATCGCGCGCTTGCAGGGTGAAGCCGTTGCCCTGCGCGCCGAGCTGGATGAAACCAACCAGGGCGTCCTGGCGCTGTACGCAGAGCTCGATACCCAGGCCGAACAGCTGCGCCAGGCCTCGGACCTCAAAAGCCGCTTCCTGTCCTACATGAGCCATGAGTTCCGCACGCCACTGGGCTCGATCCTGAGCATCGCCAGCCTGCTGACCGATGAGCTCGACGGGCCCTTGAGCAGCGAGCAGCACAAGCAGGTGGCCTTCGTCAGTAACGCCGCGCGGGAACTGAGCGACATGGTCGATGACCTGCTCGACCTGGCGAAGATCGAAGCCGGGCGCATCACCATTTCACCGGCTTGGTTCGATATGTTGGACCTGTTCGCCGCCCTGCGTGGCATGTTTCGCCCGATTGTCGATACCACCGCCGTGGACCTGATCTTCGAGGAGCCTGTAGGCCTGCCCCGCCTGTACACCGACGACAAGAAGCTCGCGCAGATCCTGCGCAATTTCATTGCCAATTCGTTGAAGTTCACCACCCGTGGAGAGATCAGGGTCTCGGCGCAGCTGGAAAACCGCGACTACGTACGTTTCGCCGTCAGCGACAGCGGAATCGGGATCGCTCAGGAGCTGCATGGCGCATTGTTCGAAGATTTCTCGCAAGTTGACTCCCCACTGCAAAAACGCCTGCGTGGCACCGGGCTCGGGTTGGCGCTGTGCAAACGCTTCGCGATGTTGCTGGGCGGCGAAGTCGGGGTACAGAGCACACCCGGTGTGGGTTCGACCTTTTTCGTGATCATCCCGCTGGCCATCGCCGTGGAGCCTGCCGATGAAACGTGACCTGCGCTTGCTGATCGTCGACGACAACGTTGCCACGCGCTACGCCTTGCGTCGGCGCCTGGAGCGTCACGGCTATGAAGTGCTGGAGTCCGGCACCGGCAGTGAAGGCCTGGAGTTGATCGCCAGCGTGACGATCGATGCCCTGATCCTCGACGTCAACCTGCCGGACATGAGTGGCTTCGACATCGTGCGCAAACTGCGATCGGAGCCTGCCACCGCCCTGCTCCCGGTGATTCATGTGTCCGCGGCGTCGATCCAGACCGGCGATATCATCACCGGCCTCGACGCCGGAGCCGACGCTTACCTGATCCACCCGGTGGACCCGGATGTATTGCTGGCGACCCTGCGCACTTTGCTGCGGGTGCGCGAAACCGAGAATGCCCTGCGTGAAAGCGAGGCACGCTTTCGCGAGATTTTCGTCAACGTGTCGGCCCCCATCGCCGTGCTGGATGCACAACTCAAAGTCCACGAATGCAACCATGCGTTTGCCCAACTGATCCAGGACAACCTCGACCCGGATACCCTGCGCCAGTGTTTCGCCGACGACCAGTGCGCGGTCATCGAGGAACTGCGCTTGCGCCTGGCGTATGGCGAGCGCTGGAAAGGCACCTTGAGCATGCGGGTGCAGGGCGAAATTCGCGAAACCGAGTGGCAGATTTCACCCTATCGCACGCCGGCACTGAGCCTGGTGTTCGTCGAGGATGTCACCGAGCACCGTCACCGTGAACGTTCGCACCTGGCGCGCCTGGACGACGCCACGACGCAACTGGCCAACGAAGTCGCCGAGCGCGCGCGCACCGAAGCCCAACTGTTGCAGGTGCAGAAAATGGACGCGCTGGGCAAGCTGACCGGCGGTATTGCCCACGATTTCAACAACCTGCTCACCGGCATCATCACCAGCCTGGAACTGATCCAGAAACGTGTTGCCGAGTCCCGCACCGACAAGGTGTCTTTCTATGCCGAAGCGGCGTTGAACTCGGCCATGAGTGCCGCCTCCCTGACCCACCGCCTGCTCGCCTTCGCCCGTCAGCAACCCCTCGATACCCGGCCCGTGGACATCAACCAGCACATCCGCTCCCTCGAGGAATTGCTGGTGCGCACTATTGGCGAACGCATTGCCCTCAAGCTTGAACTGACGAGCAAGCCGGCCATTGCGCTGGTCGATCCGATTCAACTGGAAAGCGCGGTGCTCAATCTGGTGATCAATGCCCGCGATGCCCTGCCCCAGGGTGGCAATGTCTGGGTCAACACCTATGCCGCCTATTCCCACGGCGACCCCAACCTGGCCGATGGCGCCTATGTCGCCCTGTCGGTGCGCGACGACGGCACCGGCATCGAACACAACGTCATCGATAAAGTGTTCGACCCGTTCTTCACCACCAAGCCCCTGGGCCAGGGCACCGGGCTCGGGTTATCGACCATCTACGGTTTCGCCCGCCAGTCGGGCGGCGATGCGCACATCCGCAGCGTGGCGCGGCGCGGTACCGAAGTCACCATCATGTTGCCGGCCAGCGCCGACCCCAGCGCCGTCACCCTCGACCCCACGACGACGCCCGCCCAAGGCGGCGGAGAGCACGTGCTGATCGTCGAAGACATGCCGTCAGTGCGCATGTTCGTTGCCGAAGTGCTGGTGGATGCCGGCTACCGTTGCACCCAGGTGGGCGACATCGAAGGCGCCCTCGAACGCCTGCAGAACGACGAATCCATCGACCTGTTGCTGACCGATGTCGGCCTGCCGCGCATGAGCGGCCGCGAACTTGCCGATATTGCGCGGGGGTGGCGCGAACATCTGCCGATCCTGTTCATGACCGGGTATGCCGAAACCGCGATCAACCGCCAGGTGTTTCTCGGCGACGGCATGGAAATGCTGATCAAGCCATTCCAGATCAATGAACTGCTGGACAAGGTACGACGCACCCTCGACGGCGCCTGATAGATTCGTCGGAACGCCGCCCGGAGCCCGCTCGCTCCCACATTGGATTGCGAACGCCACGGATCCATTGTGGGAGCGAGCCTGCTCGCGAAGAGGCCCGCAAGAACGACATTGGCTCAAGCCTTACCAAGGACCCTGGCAAGAAACGGCGCCGTCCGGCTCTTTCTGCTCTTGGCCACTTTCTGCGGCTCGCCCGCCACCACAACCTTGCCACCCTGATCCCCGGCCCCCGGTCCGATATCGATCACCCAGTCACTCTGCGCCACCACGCGCATTTCATGTTCGACGACGATCACCGTGTGCCCCGCTGTCACCAGGTTGTTCAATTGCTCCAACAAGCGATCGACGTCCCGTGGGTGCAGGCCCGTGGTCGGTTCGTCGAGCACGTAGAGCGTCGCCCCCCGCGGGTTGCGTTGCAGCTCGGTGGCCAGCTTGATGCGCTGGGCTTCGCCTCCGGACAGCTCGGTTGCCGGTTGACCAAGGCGCAGGTAACCCAGGCCGATATCGCGCAGCACCTCCAGGGAACGGCGCACCGCCGCTTGTTCGGCGAACACCTCGACGGCCTGGTCCACGGTCAGTTGCAGCACTTGGGCGATGGTCCGACCCTGCCAGGTGATCGCCAGCGTCTCGGGGTTGTAGCGCGCGCCGTGGCAGGTCGGGCAGGGTGCGTAGACGCTGGGCATGAACAATAATTCGACGCTGACAAAACCTTCCCCCTCACAAGTCGGGCAGCGGCCCTTGGCGACATTGAAGGAAAACTGCCCCGCGTCGTAGCCTGCCGCCTGCGCTTGGGGCGTTGCCGCATAAAGCTTGCGCACATTGTCGAACAGCCCGGTATAGGTCGCGAGGTTGGAGCGCGGTGTGCGGCCAATGGGCTTCTGATCGACCTGCACCAGCCGCTTGATCGACGCCAGCCCCGCCGTGACCTGCCCGCCAACGACGGTCGGTGCATCGTCTTCCAGGCTCAGTTCCTCCAGCGGTTCACTGTCGACGCCGGGGCGCCCGAGTTGCGCGCCAACCAGTTCCAGCAAAGCCTGGCTGACCAGGCTGGATTTACCCGAACCCGACACACCGGTCACCGCTGTAAAACAGCCCAACGGAAACTCGACACTGAGGTTGTCCAGGTTGTTGCGCGTGACACCTTCCAGGCGCAGCCAGTCGCTGGCCTTGCGCGCGCGACGGGCTTGGCTGACATGTTCGGCGAACAGGTAGGCGCGAGTCTGCGAATCCCTCACGTCTGCCAACCCCGCCGGTGCACCGCTGTACAGCACCCGACCGCCATGCTCGCCCGCCGCCGGGCCAACATCGATCAACCAGTCGGCGCGGCGCATGGTTTCCAGGTCATGCTCGACCACGAACAAGGTATTGCCCGCCGCCTTCAGGCGTTGCAAGGCTTCGAACAGCGCCTCACCATCGGCCGGGTGCAAACCGGCCGAGGGTTCGTCCAGTACGTAGATCACGCCGAACAACTGCGAGCCCAGTTGCGTCGCCAGGCGCAGGCGTTGCAACTCGCCGGACGACAGCGTCGGCGTACTGCGCTCCAAGGCCAGGTAACCGAGTCCCAGGTCGATCAAGGTGCTGACCCGTTCCAGCAAGTCCTGGGCGATGCGTTGCGCGGCGAGGCGTTTTTCCACCGAGAGATTCGGCGTGTGGCGCACATCGGGGGCGTTGGCGTGACCACTGGCGCCGTGGGCCACGCGTTGCTCACGGGCCTGGCGGGTCTGCAGGTGGGTCAAAACCTCACCCGCCTCACCGCCCTCTTCCCCTTCGTCAAGATACTGTCGGGCCGCCACCGGCTTGAGGACTTCAGCGACTTGCAACAAGGGCATCTGCGACAGTTCGCCGATGTCGTAGCCGGCGAAGGTCACCGACAAGGCTTCGTGCTTGAGCCGCTTGCCCTCGCACAGCGGGCAAGGACTGCCGAGCATGAAGCGCGAGACGCGCTTCTTCATCAGCGCACTTTGCGAATGGGTGAAGGTGTGCAGGATATAGCGCCGTGCGCCGGTGAAGGTGCCCTGGTAACTCGGCTCCATCTTGCGCTTGAGGGCGACCCGGGTTTCCTGCGGGGTGAGCCCGGCGTAGACCGGCACCGTCGGGGTTTCTTCGGTGAACAGAATCCAGTCACGCTGCTTTTTCGGCAGGTCGCGCCAGGGCACATCGACGTCGTAGCCCAGGGTCACCAGGATGTCGCGCAGATTCTGGCCTTGCCAGGCCATCGGCCAAGAGGCGACGGCACGCTGGCGTATGGTCAGGCTCGGGTCCGGGACCATCAACGCCTCGGTGACCTCGTACACCCGGCCCAGGCCATGGCATTGCGGGCACGCGCCCTGTGGCGTGTTCGGGGAAAAGTCTTCGGCGTAGAGCATCGGCTGGCCCGCCGGGTAACTGCCGGCGCGCGAATACAGCATGCGGATCAGGCTCGACAAAGTCGTCACGCTGCCCACCGAGGAACGCGTGCTCGGCGTGCCCCGTTGTTGCTGCAAGGCCACCGCGGGCGGCAAGCCTTCGATGGAATCGACATCCGGCACGCCCACTTGATCGATCAAGCGTCGCGCATAAGGCGCCACGGACTCGAAATAGCGGCGCTGTGCTTCGGCGTACAACGTCGAAAACGCCAGGGACGACTTTCCTGAACCGGACACCCCGGTGAACACCACCAGGGCATCGCGGGGAATGTCGACATCGACGTTCTTGAGGTTATGCTCCCGGGCGCCGCGCACCCTGACCATGCCGGAGGGAGGGTTGGAGGTGCGCTTGTCGGTCATGGGTAGCCTTGATCGGAAGGTTCAAAAAACAACCTGTAGGAGCTGGCTTGCCAGCGAAGGCGGCCTCAAAATCCCTGCAAGACTTGAGGGCCTCTTCGCTGGCAAGCCAGCGCCTACAGTCCGGACGTGTTCAGCCGTAGTACAGTGTGGAAATGTTTAGCCGTTGAGCACGGTACGAATCATCCTGGTCAGCGCATGCGGCCCATAGGGCTTGCTCAGCAAATGGGTATCCGGGCTCAGCTGATGGTTGCGCGAGATAATGTCACGGGTGTGGCCCGAGGTGAACAACACCGCCACCGGGGGATTCTGTACCTTGGCCCATGCCGCCAGGTCCGAGCTTTTTATCAGCCCGGGCATGACCACGTCGGTGAAGATCAGGTCCACCGCCGCTCCCTCCAGCAACATCTGCATGGCCGCGTCGGCATTGGCGGCGGTGAGCACCCGATAGCCCTCTTCGCGCAGCAGCTCCACGGTAGAAACGCGCACTGCCTCATTGTCCTCGACCACCAGGATCCGCTCGTTCGCGCCCCGTTGCAGCACATCGGCACTGGGTAGTTCACTGTCCATCGAGCGCAGGTTGCGCGCAAAATACATCTGCACCCGGGTGCCCTGCCCAACGACGCTGGACATCTCGATATGTCCGCCACTCTGCTTGACGAAACCGAACACCATGCTCAAGCCCAGTCCTGTGCCATGGCCATCGGGCTTGGTGGTGAAAAACGGCTCGAACGCCTGCCCAAGCACTTGCGGCGACATGCCCAGGCCACTGTCCGAAACCGTGACCCGCACGTAGTCACCGGCAACGATGCCCTTGCCCAGGCAGAACCCGCGGTCCAGAGTGATATTCTCGGCACTGAGTTCAATCGTGCCCTCGCCCTCCATGGCATCACGGGCATTGATCATCAGGTTGAGGATGGCGTTTTCCAGCTGGTTGCGATCGACGAAGACCGACCAGGGGTCAACCGGGGTGCTCATGTGAACATGGATGGTTTCCCCCAGCGCACGCTGCAACAGTTCACCCAGGCCGTCGAAAATCTGCTGCGCCGTGCAAACCGCCGGAGACAAGGGCTGGCGCCGGGCAAACGCGAGCAACTGCGAGGACAGTTTTGCGCCGCGCTCAACCGCGGCAATGGACGCATTGACCCGGCGCTGCACGTTGGCATTGTCCGGTTCATGACGGGCGAGTAAGTGCAGGTTTCCGGCAATCACCTGCAGCAGATTATTGAAGTCGTGGGCCACGCCGCCGGTCAGGCCACCAATGGCCTCAAGCTTCTGTGACTGGCGCAGTTGCTCTTCTGCCGCCAGTCGCGCTTCGACTTCGTCGGCCACGCGCTGCTCCAGGTTGCGGGTGAACCTGAGCAAGGACTCTTCGGCGGACTTGCGTTCGTGGATGTCGATCAACACGCCGGGAAAACGGAAGGCCTGGCCCTGCTCATCGAACTCGCAGCAGCCGCTGGCGAGCACCCACAGGTAACTGCCATCGGAACGCATCACCCGGTACTCGGCGTTATACGGCGCACCGGTCCGAATCGATTGCCTGACCTGCTCCTCAACCCAGCTGCGATCATCGGGATGGATACGCGCTTGTGCCAGATCCTGGGGCAAATTGTTCAGGCTTTGCCCCGGGGGGAAGGAAAACGTGCGGGCAAAGCGTTCATCGCCGCTAAGCGTATTGGCCTTGAGATCCCAGACGAATGAACCGAGCAAGGCTCCGGCATTGAGTGCCAGGCGTACCCGCTCGTTGTCGGCGCGATAGGCATTTTCCGCTGCCTGGCGCAGACGTTCGGAAATCACGAATTCGGTGGTGTCGACCACCATCGCCATAACGCCGGCAGGGTACCCGTCATCATCGGCAACCGGGCTGTAGTAAAGGTCCAGCCACACGTCTTCGGGCACGCCGTCGCGCAGCAACACCAGCTGTTTGTTACGGTAGGACAAGGTCCCCCCCGCCAGGCAGGTGTCGACCACATGCCGGTTGAAGTCGGCGACTTCCGGCCAGCCCAACTCCACCGCGCAACCCAACAGGTAGGGATGGCGCCCGCCGGCAAATATCGAATAGGCGTCGTTGTAGATCATGTAGCCGGCCCGGCCCCAGAGCATCACCATCGGCAGCGGTGACGCGAGCATCAGCTGTACCGCACTGCGCAGGCTCCTGGACCA
>Ga0207713_1002891_pt1 | contig 12030 bp, 8 predicted proteins | sample KBSS64metaG_FD_184404 | JGI IMG/M metagenome (GOLD analysis project Ga0207713, IMG submission 184404) | Switchgrass rhizosphere microbial communities from Kellogg Biological Station, Michigan, USA - KBS S6-4 metaG (SPAdes) (version 2) | ecosystem: Host-associated > Plants > Roots > Rhizosphere >...
ACCACCGAACCGATGTTGATGATTGCGCCGTCGCCGGCCTTGGCCAGGCGTGGGGCGATGGCGCTGGCGAGCCGCACCAGCGCCGTGGTGTTGAGGGCCACCAGTTGCGCGACGCTGTCGGTGCTTTGGTCGACGAAGTGGCCGGACAGCGCGGCGCCGGCGTTATTGACGAGAATGCCGATGCGGGCGTCGTCGCGCAGGCGGCTTTCAACGGTGGTCAGATCGGCGAGTTGGGTCAGGTCTGCCGGGATGACATCGACGGCGACGTCGTGCTCGCTGCGCAGGCGCGCTGCCAGTGTGTCCAGGCGGGCCTGATCGCGGGCGACCAGTACCAGATCGTGACCACGTTTGGCGAAGCGTTCGGCATAGACGGCGCCAATGCCGGTAGAGGCGCCAGTGATGAGAACAGTAGGGCGAGTGCTCATGGGGTATCTCTCTTTCAGGAGGTGAGAAACAGAACGCGCTCAGCTTGCGCTGACGCTCGATTCAGCCAGCGTCGGGTAGTCGATGTAGCCCGCCGCGCCGCCGCCGTAGAGGGTGGCGGGATTGAACGCGGACAGCGGCGCGCCCTGCTTGAGGCGCTCCACCAGATCCGGGTTGGCAATGAACGGGCGACCGAAGGCGATCAGATCGGCCTGGTCTTCGGCCAGCCGCGCAGCCGCCAGGTCCAGGTCATAGCCGTTGTTGGCGATATAGGTGTTTTTGAAGCGCTGGCGCAGGGCGCCGAAATCGAAAGGGGCCACGTCGCGCGGGCCGCCGGTCGCGCCTTCGACCATGTGCAGATAAACCACACCGAGGGCGTCGAGTTGCTCGACGATGTAATTGAATTGCGCCTGCGGATCGCTGCTGGAGACGCCATTGGCCGGCGACACGGGAGACAGGCGCACACCGGTGCGATCCGCGCCGATCTCGTTGATGACAGCCGCTGTCACTTCGAGCAACAGACGCGCACGATTTTCAATCGAGCCGCCGTAAGCGTCGGTGCGCAGATTGGCGTTGTCCCTGAGGAATTGATCCAGCAAATAGCCGTTTGCACCGTGAATTTCCACGCCATCGAACCCGGCGGCGACTGCGTTGGCCGCAGCCTGGCGGAAATCGGAGACGATCCCCGGCAGTTCGCTAGTTTCCAGGGCGCGGGGTTCGGAGACGTCTTCAAAGCGGTTGTTGACGAACACTTTGGTCGCGGCACGCAGCGCAGAAGGGGCCACCGGTGCGGCGCCGTTTTCTTGCAGGTCAACGTGTGAAACGCGGCCGACATGCCACAGCTGCAGGAAGATTTTTCCGCCTTTGGCGTGGACGGCATCAGTGACTGTGCGCCAACCGTCAATCTGTGCCTGTGTGTAGATCCCGGGGGTGTCCTGATAACCCTGACCCTGTTGGGAAATCTGCGTCGCTTCGCTGATCAGCAAACCGGCGCTGGCGCGCTGGCTGTAATAGACGGCCGCGAATTCGCTGGGGACAAAGCCCTGGCCTGCGCGGTTGCGTGTCAGCGGTGCAAGAACGACGCGGTTCGACAGCGTGAGACTGCCTAGCGTGTAAGGGGAGAAAAGAGTCTGCTTGGTCATCTGATGAATCTTCCGTGCCCGTGGATGAAGATCGGTGGGGATGTGAAATTAGGATGATGATCGAAATCTAAGCTGTCAACTGTTTTGATTATGGCCAACATCTATGTATCATCGAGCGCAGAAAATCCCGCTTAACACGAGGTATTGCACGTGAGAGTGACCAAGGCCCAGGCACAGGCCAATCGAGAACACATCGTTGAAACAGCCTCAGAGCTGTTCCGTGAGCGTGGCTTTGATGGCGTCGGTGTGGCCGATCTCATGGCGGCTGCCGGTTTCACCCATGGAGGCTTCTACAAGCACTTCGGCTCGAAGGCCGACCTGATGGCCGAAGCCTCGGCCTGCAGTCTTGGCAAATCGTTGACCGGCGCCCAGGCGCTCGACGTACCAGGTTTCATCAACGTCTACGTGAACAGAGAACATCGCGACGGACGCGGCAGCGGTTGCACGATGGCCGCACTGTGTGGCGACGCGGCGCGTCAGTCGGACGATGTGAAGGCAACGTTTGCCGCAGGCATTGAACAGATCCTGCAAACCCTGGCGGAAAAATATCCTGTGGGCACGGATGCCGCAGAGGGCGAGGGGAGAAAGAAAATGATCGACCTGCTGTCGCGGGCGGTCGGCGCGATCGTCCTGTCACGCGCTTGCCCGGATGATTCGGCATTGGCGGACGAAATTCTTGAGGTTTGCCGCGCTGAAATGTTTGCTTCATTACCGGTGCTGCCGGTCGATCAAGTGGAAACACCGTAGAAGGGCCGATCCGCCCTTCGCGATGACTTGAACGTCAGCCTGTTATCAGCCGATCAGCCGGCTTTTCGTGACCATGTACTCTGTTGGTCACGATTTGTAAGTCCTCGACAGGGTGAGTAAGCTACGCCCATGAATCAGCCATCCCTATCTTCGCCCGGCCCACGTGGCCCAGTTGATCACGAGATTCGTGATCAGATCGTCGCGGCAGCCAATGAACACTTCAGCCAATACGGCTATGGCAAAACCACGGTTTCCGATCTGGCCAGGGCCATCGGTTTTTCCAAGGCGTACATCTATAAGTTCTTTGATTCCAAACAGGCGATCGGCGAAGCGATCTGCTCGAATTGTCTGGGCCAAATCGTTTCCGCGGTAGAGCAGGCTGTCAACGCAGAGGGGATTTCGCCGACCGAGCGTTTCCGCAGACTGGTGAAAACCGTGATTGCCACGGGTGTGGACCTGTTCTTCAATGATCGCAAGCTCTACGACATCGCTGCATTTTCCGCCGGGGAGCGCTGGCCCAGTGCGCAGATGTATGAAGACCAGATCAAGCGCTTTATCTTCGACATCGTGCGTGAAGGGCGAGAGCTCGGAGAGTTCGAGCGCAAGACCCCGCTGGACGAGACCGTCGAGGCGATTCATCTGGCCCTGCGCCCCTTCGTCAACCCGTTGCTGCTGCAGCACAATCTGGATTTTATCGAGGTTGCGCCCACGCTGACCTCCAACCTCATTCTGCGTAGCCTGATGCCCTGACCAATCCGGATCACCAGTTCAGGTGAGCTGAGCCAGAGCGCGACATCCCCCAACCAGGTTTCCTGTTACCGGCACATGCGTGCCGGTACGACGTTGTTTTTTGCTTCATGTGACCATTGACTGAAATGGTCACTTGGATAATATGGCTTCGCTGTCGTTCTCGATGTTGTTTTTCAGTGATCCCATAGAGTCCAGATAATGAAAAAAATAATGCTCAAGAATCCCGTCGGCCTGGCGGTCGCGCTGGTGTCCTCCAATGTGTTGGCCGGTGGTTTTGCCCTCAACGAACAAAGCATCAGCGGGATGGGGTCCGGGTTTGCGGGACGATCTTCATCCGCCGAAGACGCCAGTACGATCTACGGCAACCCGGCAGGCATGGCGCGGCTTAAACGAGAGCAGGTGAGCGTGGGGGCGGCGACGCTGTTCGCCAAATCGGACATCAGCCAGACACGCAGTACGTTTGGGGGGAAGGAAGACGGCGACATGGTGCCCGCCACCACAGTACCGATGGGGTATTACGTGAAACCGATCGATGAGCATTGGGCATTCGGCGTCGGGTTTTATGTGCCTTTCGGGCTGATCACCGACTACGGCAGTGGTTTTGCCGGCCGCTATTACGCCAACAAGAGTGAAGTCACCACGCTGACCTTTCAGCCGACCATCAGCTACGCCTTTAACGAAAAGGTGTCGATCGGATTCGGGCCGACCATCAATCGTATCGGCGGAGAGATATCGGGTATGGTGCCCAACCCACTCAGCCCCGGGCGCAACGACGGCAAACTCAAAAGCACCGGCGATGACACCGCACTGGGCTTCAATGCTGGCGTGCTGGTGCAGGCGACCGATGAGACCCGCCTGGGCCTGACGTATCACTCCAAAGTCAGTTATCACCTGGACGCCAAAACCAAGGTCACCGATGGCATCTTTAGCGTGCTGGGCGTCAGCGGCCGTAGCTATGACGCATCGCTGGATGTGGACACGCCGGAGTCGGTGGACTTTTCGCTGACGCATCAATTCAACGACGACTGGACGCTCTATGTGGGCAGCACCTGGACACGCTGGAGCCGCTTCAAGGAACTGACCATTGAGAACAGCGGCTTGCCGCCGTTGCTGAGCGGCCAATTGGGGACGATCAGCGAAGAGCAGAACTGGCATGACACCTGGGCTCACGCGATCGGTGCGGCCTATCGATTGAATAACCAATGGGTGCTGCGTGGCGGGTTTTCGGTCGATCAGTCACCCGCCAACAACACCAATCGGGGGCCGCGCATTCCGACGGGCGACCGTAAGGTTGTCAGCTTCGGCGCCGGCTGGACACCCGTGGACAATGTCACGATCGATCTCGCGTATTCCTATCTTTGGGAGGAAAGCGTCGAGGTCAACGACACCTCGGCATCGAGGGGGGCCTACCGTGCCAGGTACAAGAACAGTGCCAGTGGGTTCGGTACGTCGGTCAGTTATCGCTTCTAGTTGAGCGCTATCAAGCCAAATGCGGGTCGGGAGTGCGCGAGTCTCCTGACTCTTGAAGCGATCTGAGGTTGCTGCTCAGCGCGCCGCTACAGAACCCGGCTCAACGGGTTGCCATCCTCCACCGAGCGACTTGAATACCGCCACCGCCGCACGGGCCGATTCGGTCCGCGCTTGCGCTCTGGCGTCGGAGGCCTGCAACAGTGTTTCGTCGGCGTGCAGGACATCGATCAGGCTGGCGGTGCCTTTTTCATAGGCGGTGAACGAGGACCGGCGAGCTTGAGTCAGCGCCGCTTCGCCGCCGGTAAGGGTGGTGGTCTGAGTTTGCCGATTCACCAGTGAGGACAGCGCGTTCTCTACATCTTCGGTGGCGCGCAGTACCGACTGGCGATAGGCGGCCAATGCTTCAGATTCCTGGCCTTTGGCCTGATCGATCCGGGCGTTGATGCGTCCGAAGTCGAATAGCCTCCAGCGCAGACCCAGGACAGCGCTCGACTGGCTCGCGCCGCTGGTGAAAAGATTGCCGCCGGAGACGGCAGTCGCGCTGCCGAGCAAGGCGCTGAGGGAAAATTTCGGGTAGTACTCGGCAATCGCTTCGCCGATACGCGCGTTGGAGGCCGCAAGGCGGCGTTCGGCCACGATCAGATCCGGTCTGCGCCGCAGCAGATCTGCCGGTGTGCCCAGCGCAGTCAGCGACGGCACATCGGGAATTTCGCCCTCAGGTGCCAGTTGCGTGCGGTGGGTGCCGGGAGGCGTGCCGAGCAGCACGTCCATCGCATTCATGGCCGCCTCCAGACCGCTTTGCAGTACCGGAACGCTCGCCTGGACTTGCGACAATTCACCCTCGGCCTGGCGCACCTGATACTCCGCGGCCAGCCCTTTGCCGTAAAGCAACTGAACCTTCTCCAGCAATGCGCGCCGGGTGTCGACTTGCCGGTTGGCGATGTCCAGCCGCGCCTGTAATCCGCGCAGGGTGATGTAGATATCGGCCGTTTGCGCAGCGATCGCCAACCTCGTCGCCGTGAAACCCGCTGCCGAGGACTGGTACTCGGCCAGTGCCGCCTCGCGTCCGCGGCGCAGTCCGCCGAAGACATCGACTTCCCAGCCCGCCTCGAGATTGGCCTCGTAGGCATTGCCGTAACGGTCATAGCCGGGTGTTGAATTCAAGACTTGGCCCAGTGGTGTCTCGACGGACTGATAAGCGCGTGCAGCCTGTGCGTTGATGCTCGCCGAGGGCAGCAGTGCTGCATTTGCGGCGCCCAGGCCGGCCCTGGCCTGGGTGACGCGCGCTGACGCCTGCGCCAGGTCCAGATTCTGCTGCAGCGCCTGGTTGATGAAGTCGGTCAGCAGTGGATCATTAAAGTTTTTCCACCAGGCGACAAGATTATCCGGCGTCGATTCGGACCGCGGTTCGACAGCGGACTGGCCGACGTAATGGTCCGAAATCGGGGCGTCCGGACGATGGTAATCCGGGCCTACCGCGCAACCTGACATCAAGCCGGCGGTAACCAAAAGAGCAATCGGGCGGAGGGGGGGCATGTGAGTTCCTTGGCGGGCTGTTTGTGACCATAATATGTTTTGGTCACAATCTGTCAATTAGCGACGCTCGTGAAGTTTGGCAGTTTTCAGAGGTGGGTAGAGGGTTTTCTGATTGGTAAAGCTCGGAAGGGCATACATGAAGTGACTATTGACGGTAATGGTCACAGGTATGAGAATATGATGATCATCCTATTTTAGTAAGGGAACCTATGCGCCGGCTCCGATCTTTCCCCATTGCCGCATGTCTGTTGCCACTCGCTCTGGTGGCGTGCGGTGATTCTTCCTCCGTAGTCGATCCGCGTACTCAAGCGCCTTTGGTCCGGGCCACCGCCGTTCAGTCAGCGGCCGACGGTTCCCGATCTTTTACGGGGGTGGTGACGGCGCGCATTCAGAGCGACCTGGGCTTTCGCGTATCGGGCAAGCTGCTCGAACGTCTGGTGGACACGGGGCAGACCGTCAAACGCGGTCAGCCGCTGATGCGGCTTGATCCCATCGACTTGGGGTTGCAGGCGCGCGCGCAACAGGAGTCGGTCACCGCCGCCCGGGCCCGGGCCAGGCAGACAGCCGATGACGAAGCCCGCTATCGCACTCTGGTCAGCGCGGGCGCCATTTCCGCATCGGCCTACGATCAGATCAGAGCCGCCGCAGATACCGCCAAGGCGCAACTAAGCGCTGCTGAAGCGCAAGCGGACGTAGCCCGCAACGCTTCCGGTTATGCGGTGCTGGTCGCCGATGCCGACGGCGTTGTGGTGGAAATACTCGCCGAACCCGGACAAGTCGTCAGCCCTGGACAACCGGTGGTTCGACTGGCGCGGGCAGGGCAGCGCGAGGCCATCGTGCACTTGCCCGAGACGTTGCGTCCCGCAGCAGGATCCACCGCGCAAGCCACGCTCTATGGTGATGCCTCGGGTGCTGTGACCGCGAAACTGAGGTTGCTTTCGGATTCGGCGGACCACACGACGCGTACATTCGAGGCCCGCTATGTACTGGAAGGCGCGCTGGCCAATGCGCCGATAGGTTCGACAGTCACCCTTAGAATCGCCGAGGGCTCGACACCTGCCGCGTCGTTGCAAGTGCCCATAGCCGCACTCTACGACGCCGGTAAAGGTCCTGGCGTGTGGGTCATCGCCGGGACACCGCCAACCGTGACCTGGCGTCCGGTTAAGGTGCTGGGTTTGAGCGATGATCTGGCGCGCGTGGCTGGCGATCTCCGGGTCGGCGAACAGATTGTGGCGCTGGGCGCTCATCTATTGCACGAAGGTGAACCCGTAAGAATGCCTGTGCCTGAAGCGGCCACCGTTGCCGGGAGTCGTCCATGAGCGAAGGACGATTCAACCTTTCCGCCATCGCCGTTCGCGAGCGGGCGATCACGGTCTTTCTGATTTTCCTGATTGCCGTTGCCGGCACCCTGGCGTTCTTCCAGTTGGGGCGTGCCGAAGACCCTCCATTTACGGTCAAGCAGTTGACCGTCATCACGGCATGGCCGGGGGCGACCGCACAGGAGATGCAGGATCAGGTCGCGGAGCCACTGGAAAAACGCCTGCAAGAACTCAAATGGTACGACCGCTCGGAAACCTATACGCGGCCAGGGCTCGCTTTCACGATGGTCTCGTTGCTCGATAGCACGCCGCCTTCGCAAGTGCAGGAAGAGTTCTATCAGGCGCGTAAAAAACTTGACGATGAAGCCATCAAGTTGCCGGCGGGCGTCATCGGGCCGATGGTCAACGACGAATATTCGGACGTGACCTTTGCGCTGTTCGCCCTGAAAGCCAAGGGCGAGCCACAGCGTCTGCTGGTCCGCGATGCGGAGTCTATGCGCCAGCGCCTGTTGCATGTGCCGGGGGTGAAGAAGGTCAATATCATCGGCGAACAAGCCGAACGGATATTTGTTTCTTTCTCCCATGAGCGGTTGGCGACCCTGGGCTTGTCGCCGCAGGACATCTTCGCCGCGCTGAACAGCCAGAACGCACTGACCCCGGCCGGATCAATCGACACCAGCGGGCCACAGGTTTTTCTGCGTCTCGATGGTGCGTTCGACAAACTGCAGAAAATCCGCGACACCCCTGTGGTCCTGCAAGGGCGGACACTCAAGCTGTCTGATGTGGCGACGGTCGAACGCGGTTATGAAGACCCGGCCACCTTTATGGTGCGCAATAACGGTGAAGAGGCGCTGTTGCTCGGCGTGGTGATGCGCGAGGGCTGGAACGGTCTTGATCTGGGCAAGGCGCTGGATGCCGAGATCGTCAGGATCAATGAGGAAATGCCCTTGGGTATGACCCTCTCGAAAGTCACCGACCAGGCAGTGAATATCGACTCCGCTGTCGGCGAGTTCATGGTCAAGTTCTTCGTCGCGCTGCTGGTGGTCATGCTCGTCTGCTTTCTGAGCATGGGCTGGCGTGTCGGCGTGGTGGTCGCCGCTGCCGTACCTTTGACCCTGGCGATCGTGTTTGTGGTGATGGCCGCCACCGGCAAGAATTTCGACCGTATTACCCTCGGGTCATTGATCCTGGCGCTTGGTTTGCTGGTCGACGATGCGATCATTGCCATTGAGATGATGGTCGTGAAAATGGAGGAGGGCTACGATCGCATCAAGGCGTCTGCCTATGCCTGGAGCCACACGGCGGCGCCGATGCTGTCCGGAACCCTGGTGACGGCGATCGGTTTTTTGCCGAACGGTTTTGCTCAGTCCACGGCCGGCGAATACACCAGCAACATGTTCTGGATCGTGGGCATCGCCCTCATCGCCTCGTGGGTCGTCGCAGTGGCGTTCACCCCTTATCTGGGCGTGAAACTCTTGCCGGACATCAAGGCTGTGGAGGGTGGACACGCGGCGATCTACAACACGCCGCGATACAACCGTTTTCGCCGGGTTCTGACCCGGGTCATTGCACGCAAATGGTGGGTCGCAGGCATGGTCATTGCGCTGTTCTTCGTGGCCGCTGCGGGCATGGGCCTGGTGAAGAAACAGTTCTTCCCGACCTCTGACCGTCCTGAAGTCATGATCGAAGTGCAAATGCCCTACGGCACTTCCATCGAGCAGACCAGCGCCACGGCCGCCAAGGTCGAAGCCTGGTTGCGCCAGCAGGAGGAGGCAAAAATCGTCACGGCCTATATCGGCCAGGGTGCACCGCGTTTCTTCCTGGCGATGGCGCCCGAACTGCCCGATCCGTCGTTCGCCAAGATCGTGGTGCTGACCGACAGTCAGGAGGCACGAGAAACCCTCAAGTTGCGTTTTCGTGACGCGGTGGCTCAAGGGCTTGCCCCTGAGGCGCGCCTCAGGGCATCGCAGATTGTGTTTGGTCCTTATTCGCCATTTCCAGTGGCTTACCGGGTGATGGGGCCTGATCCGGCGAAGTTGCGCGTAATCGCCGAGCAGGTGCGGAGCGTGATGCAGGACAGCCCGATGATGAGAACCGTGAACACTGATTGGGGGCCGCTGACGCCGTCGTTGCATTTCAACCTGGATCAGGACCGTCTACAGGCAGTGGGGCTGACATCGACTGCGGTTGCACAGCAATTGCAGTTCCTGCTCAGCGGAGTACCGATTACGGCGGTGCGTGAAGATATCCGTTCGGTACAGGTGATGGGGCGGGCAGCGGGCGATATCCGGCTCGATCCGCAGCAAATCGAAGGCTTCACCTTGGTCGGTGCGTCGGGACAGCGAATCCCGTTGTCGCAGATCGGCGAGGTCGATGTGCGCATGGAGGATCCGATCCTGCGCCGGCGTGATCGCACCCCGACCATCACCGTGCGCGGCGACATTGCCGAGGACTTGCAGCCACCGGATGTTTCCAATGCGCTGCTGAAGCAACTGCAGCCGATCATCGAGAAGCTGCCTTCCGGTTACCGGATCGAGCAGGCGGGCGCGATCGAAGAATCCGGCAAGGCCGGCAAGGCGATCCTGCCGTTGTTGCCGATCATGATCGCCATGACCCTGGTCATCATCATTGTGCAGGTCCGTTCGATCTCGGCGATGATCATGGTGTTCCTGACCTCGCCGTTAGGCTTGATAGGCGTGGTGCCGACACTGCTCATCTTCAATCAGCCGTTTGGCATCAATGCGCTGGTCGGGTTGATTGCACTGTCGGGGATCCTGATGCGCAATACGCTGATTCTGATCGGCCAGATTCATCACAACGCGCAAGAAGGGCTGGATCCGTTTCACGCTGTCGTCGAAGCCACGGTGCAACGTGCGCGACCGGTACTGTTGACGGCCCTGGCGGCAATCCTGGCGTTCATTCCCCTGACGCACTCGGTATTTTGGGGGACGCTGGCCTATACCCTGATTGGCGGTACGCTCGTCGGCACCGTCATGACGCTGGTGTTCCTGCCCGCGATGTACTCGATCTGGTTCAAAATCGGTCCTGACGCCAGGCCGCCGGCTGCAACAGTCAAACCGGAGTAGCCATCAGTACTGAAAATCGAGGCCTGATCGCGGAAACGACAAAGCCCTGAATAATCAGGGCTTTGTCGTATATAAAGATGGCTTCCAGCCTCACCGCCCGGCGCCGCGCGGGTCGTCAATGTGCGCCGAATCGCTCTCGGCCGTTCCGATCTCGGTCCGGCGTGGCCTGTGCTTTCGAAAAACTGGATGGTAGCTGAGTCAGTAGAGTAGAGCCATCAATGAGTTGGGCGGAGCCGGGCACACACCCTGCATTCACCGGTTCACCTGGCAGATCGATGCAGACATTCATGTGATGTGAGCGCCTGCCGCCTTCGTTGGGATCTCAAGAACGGCCCTGAGTGATCACTGGTCGACCCAGGTGCTTTTCATAATGACGAAGAAAGTGTTGCCACTCCGGTTCGCTCCAATAGGAATGGCGCCTGAGTTGCAAAATGTCGTGCCGAGCTGCCCGCAATGAGCTAATTCGCCCATGGGATTTCTCGAGATCGAGCAGCGCAAGCTCGAACTCGGGATCGCTCGACGAATTGCGAACTTTGATAAAAATGTGTTTTGAGCGCATGCAGCCATGTTGCCAGCGGCCGAGATGCATTCGTGCCATTAACGAAGCGAGTATTTCGAGCACATTGTCCAGTTGCTTGGGCGTGTATTGGTTTTTTGCGCCTTCGTTGTACCAAGATTCCAAATCCTGGAAACCGTTCAAGTCCTTGGTGACCAAGATGCCGTGCCAGACCCCTTTGATTTTTTGCGCACCGTAGTAAACCGGTTGAGGGGCGTTGACCCCAAGATGGAGTAACTTCGTGAGCGCGCGGCCTTCGCGCAAGGTGGTGGGGCGCCCCAGTGGATATCTCAGGCTGCGAAACAAATGACCCGTCTGGCGCTTAACATAAACAGTCGCGCCGTTATGCATAACTCGCTGCACTCCGCTTGTGCCACTCCTGCGAACGTTGGGTTCTTCTACCCAAGGGCCTGATGTATTCCACCAATAGGAAAAAAGTTGGTCGGTTTGGCTCATCCCGCACTCCATTCTTGTGTTGTTATCAGCTGCGCCATCGGCCTTTTTGTTGGCCGGCATCATGCCGTAATTCAAACAGACGTTTCAGTGCTGAGCTAGTTCCTTTTGATGACACGCTTATCCATTATTGAGCAGCAGCTACGGTTCAAAGGCAGTCGTGGGAGATGAAATGGTTTCGGCCAGGGCAGTCGTCCGCAGGGGGCAGCATTCGGCTGATAGCCATCAGTCAGGTGCCATCATCAAGGCCAGGGTCATCTTGATGAATTCCCGTATTACATGAAGAGTGTTTTATGTTCGGCAGGACGCTGGAGAAGGGAGTGAAAGTTGCGGTTTGTGGAAAACATCCTGATGTCATCAGAATTTCTGGAACGTCAGAAACGACAAAGCCCTGAATAATCAGGGCTTTGTCGTACTTAAGATGGCGGAGGCGATGGGATTCGAACTCATGGACCTGTTACAGTCGACGGTTTTCAAGACCGTTGCCTTAAACCACTCGGCCACACCTCCGTTGCGTTGCGGGCGCCATAATACCTGAATGAAACACA
>Ga0207713_1002892_pt1 | contig 12028 bp, 9 predicted proteins | sample KBSS64metaG_FD_184404 | JGI IMG/M metagenome (GOLD analysis project Ga0207713, IMG submission 184404) | Switchgrass rhizosphere microbial communities from Kellogg Biological Station, Michigan, USA - KBS S6-4 metaG (SPAdes) (version 2) | ecosystem: Host-associated > Plants > Roots > Rhizosphere >...
GTCACTACCATTGGCCGGGCAATGTCCGGCAATTGGAAAACGTGTTGTTCCAGGCGGTTTCCTTGTGTGAGGGCGGGACCGTCAAGGCCGAACATATTCGCCTGCCGGACTACGGCGTGCGTCAGCCGCTTGGCGATTTCTCGCTCGAGGGCGGGTTGGACGAGATTGTCGGGCGCTTCGAGAAAGCGGTGCTGGAGCGTTTGTATTCCGAACACCCGAGCAGTCGGCAGCTGGGCAAGCGGTTGGGGGTTTCGCATACGACCATTGCCAATAAGTTGCGTGAGTACGAGGTGGGCAAGTCTGAGTCTTAGCGGGCATCTACTGTGTTTGTTGATTGTTTCCACGTAGAGCGCTCATTGTTCTACACAAGCAAATTGCTTTGTCTTCGTTATTGATACCCCGCTCATAAATTCAAGTCCGACAGGCTGCTAGTAACATTCGACGCCAGTGTTAGCCGAGCGCTGGCTCAGTTCGGCTGTCAGGCCGATGTAGATGCCTTGTTTCCGCAGTAGGGGGGGCTCGCCCAACTGGCATAGCTGGTATGAGATTTGCTACATCGTGCCCTGTCCCCGCTTATCTATGTTTGGTGGCGATTTTTTGACAGGGCAGAGCCCCGGTTTCCGCTGCGTACGTGAGGTTCAGGATGCAAAAGAAAATAGCTGTGGTGCAGTCGAACTACATTCCTTGGAAGGGCTATTTCGATCTGATCCGCAGCGTCGATGCGTTCATCCTGTATGACGATGTCCAATACACCCGGTGTGACTGGCGCAACCGTAACAAGATCAAGACTGCTCAGGGTGAGCATTGGCTGAGTATTCCGGTCAGGAAGAAGGGCCGCCTCGGACAGTTGATCAATGAAGTCCAGATCAGTAGTCCGGGTTGGGCCGCAGCGCACTGGAAGACTATTGAGCAGAGTTACCGGCGCGCACCGTGCTTCGCCCAGATGGAGGCGCCGATTCGTGCTCTCTACGAGCAGGCTGCCAACCTCACCCACCTGACCCGCATCAACCACCTGTTCATCGCCGGCTTGTGCCCCCTGCTGGGAATTCACACGCCGCTGTACCGTTCCGAGGAGCTGGGAGGTGTAGAGGGCAGGAATGAGCGCCTGATCCACCTATGCCAGGTCCTCGGCGCCAGCGAATACCTCTCCGGACCAGCGGCCAGTTGCTACCTCGACGAAGCGGCATTCGCCGCCAATGGGATTACGGTGTCGTATATGAGCTATGCCGGCTATCCCGAGTATCCGCAGGTGTACGGCGACTTCCAGCATGCGCTCAGTGTCATCGACCTGTTGTTCAATACCGGCGCGGATGCATCGGCTTTTCTGAAGAAAGGGGCTGCCTGACCGGGCCTTGCCAGTGACACCCCGTTTGATTTGATTCTGGAGATTGCACCCGATGTCGAACCTTGCGCAGCTAGACGCTTACTCGCTCGAACAGGCGATGGCGCGTCTGCGGCTGATGTACGCCAAACCCGAGCATCCTTACTACTTCCTGGCGCCTGCTTACCGTGAAACGTCGTCGGGTATCGTCTCGCTGCACTATCTCTGCCATATGCTCAATCTCAATGGGCGTGAGGCTTACATCTACGGCACCGATGTGGTCAATCCAGAACTGAAGACGCCGCTGCTCGATTCGGCGATTGCCCAGCGCCATGTGGCAGCGGGCAAGGTACCGATCGCGGTTTATCCCGAGGTGGTCACGGGCAATCCGCTCAACTGTGCGGTCGTGGTGCGTTTTCTACTGAACTTCGAGGGTTTTATCTCGGGAAAAAGCATGGACGCCGCGGCCAGCGACTTGTTTTTTTATTATGCAGCTCGGCTCGCCGAGCACCGTGGCGACCCTGACGGTGACCTGTTGTGCCTGCCGACCATCGATGTCGAGCTGTTCTCGACAGTGGTCCCTGGAACCGTGCGCGACGGGATTTATCTGTACCAGAACCGCCACCCGCTGGCGCAGATCGACTACTCGCAACTGCCAGCGGATATCCGTCTGCTGAGCATGGCCAATGCCCTGACCCTGCCTGAGCTGGCCGAGCTGCTGCGCAATGCAGAAGTGTTGTACACCTATGAGTGGTCGATGACGTGCGTGATCGCGGTGCTGTGTGGATGCCCGGTGATATTCATTCCGGGATATGGCGTCGACCAGCAACTGCTCGACAATAGTTTCTTCGGCAGCATTGGCTTTGCCATGCTCGATCAGCCGGAGCCGTTGAAGCATGCTCAAGCAAGCCTCGGTGGTGCCTTGCAACGTTATGTTGAACGCACAGCGTCTTTCTGGCAGCAGTTGGACGTGTTTATTGCCAAAACCCAGGCTGCCGCTCGAGAGGCGGTCGGCAACCGTTTGGGTGTGCTCGACTGGTTGCGCCAACGCTACCCGCTGGCGCAGCAACTGCGTCTGATCAATGAGCGGTTGGCGAGCCCGGCGGCGCCTGGCTTCACTGTCCTGGTCCGCGATGACGGCGATCAGTTGGCGCTGGCTCGCACCCTGGACAGTCTGGATCGACAGTTGTACCCGCGCGTCCATGTGTGCGTGATGGGCCGCGCTGATCCGGGGCGTGTCAACGTTCAGTGGTTGGCGTGTGATCCGAGGCAACCGGCGGCAGCGATCAATGGCTTGCTCGAATGCAGCCAGAGCGACTGGCTCATGCTGATCGAGGCAGGGGAGGAGTTCATCGCCGCGGGGCTGCTGGTGACGGCTCTGAATCTGCTTGAAGCGCCTGACAGTTGCTTGGCGGTGTACGCCGACGAGGCGCAGCGTATGGGTGATGGGGTGGTCAACATCTCGTTGCGGCCCGATCTGAATCTGGATTTGCTATTGGCGTTTCCGGCCAGCCTTTCCCGTCACTGGATGTACCGTCGTGAGGCGCTGGTGCGCCTGTGCGGGTTTGACAATTCCTGCGGTGGCGCCTTCGAATTGGCCTATCAACTGCGCCTGATCAGCGAGCAAGGGGCGGCGAGCACTGGTCATGTCAGCGAACCCCTGCTGATCGCCAACGAGGTGCGGCAGTCGGAATGCGCTGATGAGTGCGCGGTCATTGATGCGCATCTGCAGGGGCGTGGCTATGGTCAGGCGCGAGCGATTGCACTGGAAAGGGAGCCGGGCCGCTATCGTATCGACTACGGGCATGAGCGGCAGGCCTCGGTCAGTATTCTTATTTACCTGGAAGGGCAGTTGGTGCATTTCCAGCGTTGCCTGGAAAGCCTGCTGATGCAGACTAACGCTGTGGACTTCGAGGTCTGGCTGATTGAGCCGGGCAGCGAGGAACCAGCATTGCTGGAGTGGCTGGGACTGGTCGAGCAGATGGGCGAAGGCCGTTTCCAGGTGTTGCGTTTCATGCCGGGGCTGTCTCGTGCGGCCATGTGCAATGCGGCGGCGCAGGAGGCGCGCGGCGAGTATCTGGTCTGGCTCGATGCGCAAAGCGCTGTGCTTGAATCTGGGTGGTTGCAAGCTTTGCTCAATCACGCCCAGCGCCCAGAAGTCGGCGCCGTGGGGGGCAGGTTGCAGGATAGCCATGATCGCATACGCCAGGCGAGCCTTGTGTTGGGGCTGGGAGGCACTGTCGGTCGGGCTTTTGACGGCTTGTCATCCCAGAGTGCCGGTTACATGGGACGGCTTGGGCTTGAGCAGAACTGCTCCGCAATGGGCGGCGAATGCCTGATGCTGCGTCGCGCGCTTTTCCTTGAGGCAGGTGGCTTCGACACCGATCCGCTGCTGGCGCCCTGGACAAGTGTTGATCTGTGTCTGAAGTTGCAGCAGGCGGGTTACCTGAACGTCTGGACGCCCTACGCACGGCTGTTGCTGGACCCTGTGTCAGGAACCTGTGCGAGTAGCGAGCAGGAGGATGCCTTGTTCGCGCGCTGGTTGCCACAGTTGGCCCGCGACCCGGCCTACAATGCCAACTTTTCGCTGCGCGCCGGCGAGGGTTTTGCCCTGGAAAAAAATGACCTGAGCTGGCATCCGTTGCAAGGCAGCCTGCCGAGGGTGTTGGCCTTTGTCACCGACCAGCAGGCTGCGGGTTACTCACGACTGATTCATCCGTTTAAGGCATTGCTTGAAGCGGGGCACGTCGAAGGCGCGGCTGTTTCGAGTTTGCTGTCTCCGGTGGAGATCGAGCGCCTGGCGCCGACAACCGTGGTGTTGCAGCGTCCTCTGGATGATGCCGGGCTATTGGCTATGAGCCGCCTGAGGGCGTTTTCCAAGGTATTCACGGTCTACGATCTGGACGGTTACTTGCCGCAGATGGAGTTGAAGGGTGATTACTCTGCCGATGAGCTGCTGGAGCGTCTGCGGTTAGGGATGATGCAGGCCGATCGGGTACTGGTCGCCACGCCTGCGCTGGCCGAACTGTTGCAGGGCCAGCACGATGATATCCGCGTGCTGGAAAGCCTGCTGCCGGCCGGATGGGGGCGTGTACAAAGCAAGCGACGCATGGGGGCCAGGCCACGCCTGGGCTGGCTGGGTGGCAAGGATGCCCAGCTACTGGCCGATGTGCTGCCAGCGTTGGCTGACGAAGTAGAGTGGGTGGTGCTCGGCGACTGCCCCGAGTCGCTTCAGCCTTTTCTGGCCGAGCTGCACCCAGGTGTCGAGCAGCAACAGTTGGCAGTGGCCTTGGCAGCATTGAATCTTGATCTTGCGTTGGTACCTATGGCGGAAACCCTGGGAAATGCCTGTTCTGCTGATCTGCGCGTGCTGCAGCATGCCGCTTGCGGGCATCCGGTGATTTGCAGCCGGGTGCCGGGTTTTGTCGGGGGCGAGGTATTGCCGCTGTCACGGGTGAGCAACCAGGCGCAAGACTGGATCCGGGCTATTCGCTTGCATCTGGAAGACCGCGAGGCCTCTGCGACTTTGGGGGACGCCTTGCAGTCGACCGTGCGTGCGCAGTGGCTGCTCGAAGGCGAGCGCCTGGATGCCTGGCGACGGGCGTGGTTGGCCAATTGATCCCTACTAATTATGACCCTGGTCGCTCAGCGGAGTGCATGTGACATGAGCAACGATCTTGATACCTTCATCGCAGCCTACAGCGACAGCTTTGGCTATGCGTATGACAACAACATCATTCTCAATTGGTATCCCCAGCGCATCATGGCGCTATGCACCAAGGAGCAAAGCCTGCTGGAGCTCGGTGTTGGCCATGGTTTCACCACTCATCGCTTCTCGCAGTTCTTCAGTGCGCACACGGTAATCGATGGCTCGGCATCGGTGATCACCCAGTTCAAGACCCAGTACCCGGACAATGCGGCCGAGATCGTCGAGAGTTACTTTGAGACATTTGACACCGACAAGCGTTTCGATCTGATCGTGATGGGGTTTGTCCTGGAGCATGTCGAAGATCCACAGGCGGTACTGCAAAAGTTCAAGCACTATCTTGCTCCCGGTGGTCGTTGCTTCGTGTTGGTTCCTAATGGCGAGTCGCTGCATCGGCGGTTCGGTCATGCTGCCGGACTGCTCGATGACATGATGGCGCTGGGGCGTGGCGATCTGGAACTGGGCCATATGCGCAGCTACTCGCTACAGACCCTGACCTCTGAACTGGAAGCAGCCGGGCTCCAGGTGGTGCGCAAGGAGGGCGTGTTTCTCAAACCATTCACCACCGGACAGTTGAAAGACTTGAACTTGAGTGCGGACATCATTACTGCCATGTGCACCGTGGGTATCGATTATCCAGAGCTTAGTTGTGCATTGATGCTTGAAGCGACCGTCGCCCAGTTATGAAAAGCCTGGTAATCGGAAGTACCTCGCTCATTGGCAAGGCGGTCGCCCGGGAGTTGTCGCGTTACGGTCAGGTCAAGTTGGCGGGGCGCCGGGATGCCGATATTGCCTTTGACTTGAGTAGCCAGGTTCCCAGCGCTTGCGACGAGCGCTTCGACATGGTCGTGCTGGCCGCTGCCGATTTTGGCGGCGGCCAGCCGGATGATATGGTTCGCGCCGAACTGGTCAACAGTGTCGGTACACTGGCTGCCTGCCGCCTGGCCGAACAATGCGGGGCGCGTCATTTTATTCTGCTGTCGTCGCGTTGGGCCAGCCACCAGATGACGGATCCCTACTTCGGCAGCTACTCGCTGTCCAAGCGCCATGCCGAGGAAGTGGCGAACCTGTATTGCCAGGAACGGGGCATGGCGTTGAGTGTCCTTCGCATCAGTCAGGTCTACGATAGCGGGGAGCAGTGCAGGTCTCACCAACCGTTGTTCTACGCCATCGCCGACAAGGCCCAGGCGGGGCGAACCGTCGAGCTGTATGGCAGCAACGACGCCAGGCGCAACTACCTGCATCTGAGTGACCTTGCCGAGGTATGCGCGCGGATGGCAGAGCAGGGCATTGCTGGCGTGTACAACTGCGGCCACCCTGAAACCCCCCGTCTTTCCGAGATCGCCCACGCCGCATTCGAGGCGTTTGGCAAGCCGGTGGATGTCCGCTTCCTGCCGGAAAAAAGCGATATCCCCGATCTGCCTCCCTTTGACTGTGCGCATGAGTTGTACGAGCAAATAGGTTTTGCCCCGCGAATAGATGTTCGCCGGGGCTTTGAGCTGATGAGAGCGCGCCGGGAGAGTCTGTCATGAAGACCGTCATGGTGACTGGTGTAGGTGCCATCATGGGCTACGGCTTGCTCAAGTCATTGCGTGTGGCGGCCCCCTCTGTTCGCTTGATCGGCACTGATATCTACGACGATGCTGTCGGTCGCGGCTGGTGCGATGCATTTGAGCAGGCGCCGTTGACTTCTGCCCCGGAGTATGGCCAATGGCTGGGCGATACACTGGCCAGAAACAAGGTTGACCTGCTTATTCCGGGGATCGAACAGGACATTCACTGGCTGTCGGACAACCGAGCATTGTTGGCTACATTTGCCTGCCAGGTCGTGCTCAACAACCAGAACTTGATCGACCTTTCCAGGGACAAATGGGCAATGGACCAAGCGCTGGTGGCGCTGGGGGATGCCAGCCGTATTCCCAGCCTGCTGTCGGGGGATTTTCACTCGCTCAAGACTGCCTTGGGCCTGCCGTTTCTGCTCAAGCCGCGTAGAAGCTACGCCTCCAAAGGGTTGGTCTGGGTTCGCGAGGAGCGCGACTTTACACCTCACGCGGCACTGCTCGGTGACTACCTCATGGCGCAACCCATCATTGGCAGCGCCGCCCAGGAGTTCACCGTGGCGGCGTTTGGCGATGGCCGGGGCGATACCGGTCCGATGATCACCTTCCAGCGCAGTCTGGCCTCAGACGGGTCCACCGCCAAGGCTTGGGTGTATCAGGATGACTCGCTGGATCAGGTGATTATCAGGCTGTGCCGTGCTTTCAAGCCGGTGGGCCCGACCAACTTGCAGTTCCGTCGTGGCAACGACGGCTCCTGGAGCCTGCTTGAGATCAATCCGCGAATATCCTCGACCAGTTCGATACGTCGCGCATTCGGTTACAACGAGGCCGCCATGTGTCTGGATCATTACCTCGACGGTAAGATACTGGCCCAGCCAACCATTCGTAGTGGCTTCGCCGTTCGTTATATAGAGGATTTCATTGTCTATGATCGGGATCATCTCTGACGTACATGGCAATTACAGCGCCCTTCGGACAGTACTTGCCACGCTTGATGAGCTGGGTGTATCGCGGATTATCTGTCTGGGTGATACGGCCGGTTATTACAGTCAAGTCAATGAGTGTTGCGAGGCCTTGCGCGAACGGAATATCTTTTCCGTGATGGGCAATCATGACTGGTACCTGGCCAGGAATGAGCGATGTCCTCGCTCCAATAGCGCCAATGCCTGCCTGGACTATCAACGGGGCATCATTACTTCGCAGAATCTGGCATGGTTGGGATCGCTCACAGAGCGCTCAACCCAGCATGGATTGAGCATCGTCCATGGCGGCTGGAACGATCCGCTGGACGAATACGTGCGACCATCACAAGCGTATTTCGCGCCGTTGCCTGGCCAGTATTTCGCATCAGGCCATACCCATGTTCAGTTCTTGTGGAGTAGCGAGGGCAAGTTCTATTGCAACCCCGGTTCGGTCGGCCAGCCACGTGATGGTGATTCTCGGGCAGGTTTCGCAACCTGGGACGGTGAGGCGTTCAACCTGCATCGGGTTGAATACGATATTGGTGAGACTCAACAGGCAATGAAGAGGGCCGGTTTCACCCCGTACTTCTATGAAAATCTTGATACAGGCAGTCAGATAGGTGGGCGATTCAGTGCAGTTTGAGGTTTTGTGCTGTGCGCCACTAATTACTATGCCCACCCAGGGAAGTTTGCAATGAGCAAAGAAACGATACTCTTCAACCGCCCGTACATGACTGGCAAGGAGCTGGATTACATTGCCCAGGCCAAGTTCGGCAACATGCTCGCTGGTGATGGTCCGTTCACCAAGCGTTGTCACCGCTGGCTGGAGTCTTACACTGGTTGCAACAAGGCATTGCTCACCCACTCGTGTACCGCTGCGCTGGAAATGGCGGCCTTGCTGCTCGACATCAGGCCTGGCGACGAAGTCATCATGCCTTCATACACCTTCGTCTCCACGGCCAATGCATTCGTGTTGCGTGGCGCGGTGCCGGTCTTCGTCGATATTCGTCCTGATACCCTAAACCTGGACGAGCGTCTAATCGAGGCGGCGATCACGCCACGGACCAAGGTTATCGTGCCCGTCCATTACGCCGGTGTGGCTTGCGAGATGGACAGCATCTTGGCCATTGCGCGTAAGCATGGGCTAGCTGTGGTTGAAGACGCCGCGCAAGGTGTGATGTCAAGCTACAAGGGCCGAGCCCTGGGCAGTATCGGCGACCTTGGGGCATTCAGCTTTCACGAAACCAAGAACGTGATCTCGGGGGAGGGCGGGGCTTTGCTGGTCAATGCTCCTGCACTGGCAATGCAGGCCGAGATGATCCGGGAAAAAGGTACCGATCGCAGTCGATTCTTCCGGGGCGAGGTGGACAAATATACTTGGCAGGAGGTGGGCTCCTCGTTTCTGCCCGGAGAAATAACTGCAGCCTTCCTCTGGGCCCAGTTGGAAGAAGCTAGGGCCATCACCAATAGCCGCCTGGCAATCTGGGACAATTACCATGCTGCTTTGGCAGAACTTGAGCTGCAAGGGGCGCTGCGTCGTCCGATAGTTCCTGAAAGTTGCCAGCACAACGCACACATGTACTACGTACTCCTCGCCCCTGGTGTGGAGCGCCAGGTCATTCTTGATGAGCTCAAGAGGCACGCAATCTATGCCGTGTTTCATTACGTGCCGCTGCATTCATCGCCCGCTGGAGCGCGCTATGGGCGTGTGCATGGCTCAATGGATGTTACTGATGGTTATTCTGAGCGTCTGTTGCGTTTGCCACTATGGCTCGGTTTATCCAGTGATCAGCAAGAGCGGGTGGTGAGTGTTCTGGGTAGTGCTTTGGCAAACGCCTGACTGGCCAGTTGAATGCACTTTAGTCCTACCCGAAATCCTTCAAGGCTCAAGTCGTCCAAGAGTGCGAGCAGCCCGGTGTTTCCGTGGCGGCTATTGCGATGAGGCATGGTATCAACGCAAATGTCGTTCGCTGGGGGCTGCCGCTTTACAGCGATCAGCAGGCCGCCACCCTGCCAGCTTTTATTCCTTTGAAAGTCGAATCAAAACGAGTGGCTGAAGCGTCGACGGTTATTGAATTACCACTTGGCCAGCATACGCTCACAGTAAGTGGCCAACTTCCGATCCCGAAAGATGCGCTCGATTCATTCGTGGGTTCGCTCAATGATCCGCATCGACTCCATCTGGCTCGCCACCGACCCCATGGACATGCGTGCCGGCACCGAGACTGCGTTGGCCAGAGCGACCGACTCCTCGTAAAAATCGCGCTCATCTTATTGCCCAAACGGTCGACACAGAGAGGAAGGGCCACCCCGCTCATGTTCTTACCGCTTACGGGAGGGCTGAAGTCATAAAACAACAGGAGCAGGTATGAAAGTCTGTATTACCCACCGAGAAGCCTTTTATCACCTTCTCAATGCGGTTTTTGAGGCGTGCAACAAACAGCCAGTCGTTGCCGAGCTGGGTGTCCTGCGCGGTGAAAACGCGCTGAAGCTTTACAATGCACTGAACCCGGAAAAGATGGTCCTGATCGATAGCTGGAGCCCGGCGGCCAATGATGCCTACAGCCCTTTTGATCAATTGCCGCCATGGGTTAATTCGGTTGACAAATATGCTTACTACTATGGCGGCCCGATGTATGACATGGCCACCTATGACAATCTGTATCAGGAATGCCTGAGCAAATTCACCGACAAGGACAACGTGACTGTTATCCGCGCCGAGACCATTGCCGCGATTGACGAAATCAAGCCTAGAACCGGTATCGAAAAGTTCGATCTGGTCTACATCGACGCAAACCACCAGTACGAGTACATCCTGCGTGATTTGATGTACTACCAAGACTTACTGGCCGACGATGGCTTCATCCTGTTGAACGATTGCTGCCACAGCCTGCAAGGTACCAAGCAAAACCTGGGCGTGCTCGAAGCAATGAGCAGTTTTATCAAGCGCTCGGACTTTATCCCCGTGGCGGTCACCAATACCGACTGGTCTGACGTGATCTTGGTCAGAAAGAACTCAATAATGGTGCAGCTTGTCGACATTGCGCTGACCAACTCGGATATCCCATTTGTCGAAATCCCTCACCAGCTGATGCCTGCGGCGCGGGTTGTCTACGGGAAACAGCGCATCAACCTGAGCTTTGTTTGACTCGTCCGATCCAAACTGGCAAAACACATCCTGTGGCCATTGTGGGCAGTATTTCAGCGTTCTAAACAGCGACTCCAAGTAGGGATTGTCTTTGCTGACCCGCGCTCGGCCACGCTGGTGAAGACACCCCGACACAGCGCCCGCCTTTCCAGCTGCGCGAACCAAGTCTTCCACGGCGTTCAGCCACGAAGCACCGGTCAGCGTGAAGTGCAGTTTGAAACGCGGCTGCTTCTCCAGCCATTGCTTGATGGCCGGTGTCTTGTGCGTCGAGCTGTTGTCCAGAATCATATGTAGGTCAAGCTCTGCGGGCGTCGCGCGGTCGATCTGTCGCAGGAAGGCTAGAAACTCTTTGGCCTTGTGGCGTCGAGTTATTCGCCCGATAACCTGGCCGGCCAGGATGTCAAAAGCGGCATACAGACTGGCGGTGCCATGGCGTTTGTAATCTTGCGTGCGTGCGTGCGTGCATGCGTGCGTCGCTCGATCTGGTCAGGGCGTAGGGGCCGCATCGGTTGTGTGCGATCCAGTGCCTGGATCTGGGCTTTCTCATCAACCGAGAACACGATGGCGTTATCCGGCTGGTACAGATAGAGCCTGACGACATCGATGACCTTTTCGGCAAAATGCGGATCGTTGCGGATCGTTGCTGATCTTGAACGTCTTCAAGCGGTGGGGTTTAAGGTCGGAAGCGGCACAGACTTGTCGCACCAGCCAAGTAGTAACGGCGGCATATTTGGCCTCAAGCGCACTCCAGTGCGTCGTCTCACGAGGCACACGCTGGATTGTCAGGGTAAGAATCTCCTTCATTTTTTGAGTGCTTAGCTTGCGAGGCTGGCTACTTCGAGGCAGGTCGTTCAAGTCCTCAAGGCCCGCTTCCAGATAGCGCTTTCGCCAATTGAACACCGCCGACGCCGAGAGTTGGAGCTGATGACTGACGTCTTTGGGGTTAACTTATCAGCCAGTTACAGCAGAATTTTGGCCCGCTGCCCGCGACCAGCCTTGTAGTGTGGCTTGCTCGCGAAGGCGGTAGTCCGTTTAACTTCCAGGCCAATTCTTGCCTCTTACCGGCATAACACCGCCGGTTTTTCGACTTCGATACATTTCCCCATTCCCCGCAAAACCCCTCAAGTCCTTTGTTTGCCGGGCCCTGCGCCGCCAGAAAAAAGTTGGTCTGCAAATTGCTTATCGCTCAGCAGTACAGCGGTGGGCGGCAAACGTCCGGCATGCAGAGGAAAGAGTGTGGACAAGTACCTTTATGTGGCAATGACCGGCGCCAGCCAGAATGCACTGGCGCAGAAGGCTCATGCGAACAACCTGGCGAACATCTCCACCAAC
>Ga0207713_1002901_pt1 | contig 12007 bp, 7 predicted proteins | sample KBSS64metaG_FD_184404 | JGI IMG/M metagenome (GOLD analysis project Ga0207713, IMG submission 184404) | Switchgrass rhizosphere microbial communities from Kellogg Biological Station, Michigan, USA - KBS S6-4 metaG (SPAdes) (version 2) | ecosystem: Host-associated > Plants > Roots > Rhizosphere >...
GCGCGGGCGTGAAAGGTGAGTTCGAACAGCGTCTGAAAAACGTCATCGACGCGGTGCAGCAATCGCCTGTACCTGTTCTGCTTTTTATTGATGAAGCGCATACCATCATTGGCGCAGGTAATCAGGCAGGTGGTGCAGATGCGGCCAACCTGCTGAAACCGGCGCTGGCGCGTGGCGAACTGCGTACTATTGCGGCCACCACCTGGTCTGAATACAAACAATACTTCGAGCGTGACGCCGCGCTGGATCGCCGTTTCCAGATGGTAAAAGTGGATGAGCCTGACGATGACACTGCCTGCCTGATGCTCCGTGGCCTGAAATCCCGCTATGCCGAACACCACAATGTGCATATCACCGACGATGCGGTTCGTGCGGCAGTTACTCTTTCGCGTCGTTATCTGACCGGACGTCAGCTTCCTGATAAAGGGGTCGATCTGCTGGACACCGCTGCCGCTCGCGTGCGTATGAGTCTCGATACGGTACCGGAACAGCTAACCCGCCTTCGCGCGAGTATAGCTGCGCTCGACATGGAGAAGCAGGCGTTACTGGAAGATATCGCCATTGGCAATCAGTGTCATGCCGAACGTTTGAGCGAGATTGAGCAGGAAGAGGTGCGTCAGATAGTCACACTCGACGAACTGGAAACCCAGTACGGTCAGGAGATGAAACTCACCGAGCAGCTACGCGAAAGCCGTCAGGATATATCACGCCAGAGTGAGACTCACAGGCTGCAACAGGAGCTTAACGAGATGCAGCACAGCAACCCGCTGCTCTCCCTGGATGTGGATGTCCGCACCGTTGCCAATGTGATTGCCGACTGGACAGGCGTGCCGTTGTCTTCGCTGATGAAGGACGAGCAGACCGAACTGCTGGCCCTGGAAAATGAAATCGGTAAACGTGTGGTTGGGCAGGATGTAGCGCTTCAGGCTATCGCCCGGCGTCTGCGTGCGGCAAAAACGGGTCTCACCTCCGAGAACGGTCCGCAGGGCGTATTCCTGCTGGTAGGGCCGAGTGGTGTGGGGAAAACCGAAACCGCGTTTGCGCTGGCGGATGTGCTGTACGGCGGTGAGAAATCCCTCATCACCATCAACCTGTCCGAGTATCAGGAGCCGCACACGGTGTCGCAGTTGAAAGGCTCGCCACCGGGTTATGTCGGTTACGGCCAGGGCGGTATTCTGACCGAAGCCGTACGCAAGCGCCCGTATAGTGTGGTTTTGCTCGATGAAGTCGAAAAAGCGCACCGTGACGTGATGAACCTCTTCTATCAGGTCTTCGACCGCGGATTTATGCGCGACGGCGAAGGGCGCGAAATCGACTTTCGCAATACCGTCATCCTGATGACTTCCAATCTCGGAAGCGACCACCTGATGCAGCTGCTGGATGAAAACCCGGAAGCCACGGAAGCAGACCTACACGAACTGCTGCGCCCAATCCTGCGCGATCATTTCCAGCCCGCGTTACTCGCCCGCTTCCAGACGGTGATTTACCGTCCGCTGGCTGAAGCTGCCATGCGTACCATTGTGGAAATGAAACTGTCACAGGTCAGCAAGCGCTTGCACCGCCACTACGGGCTGACCACGCAAATTGACGAGAGTCTCTATGACGCGCTGACCACAGCCTGCTTGCTGCCGGACACCGGTGCGCGCAACGTCGATAGCCTGCTGAATCAACAAATTCTGCCGGTGCTGAGCCAGCAGTTGCTGACCCACATGGCCGCCAGACAGAAACCAGCGTCGTTAAGCCTTAGCTGGAGTGAAGAGGAGGGGATCGGCCTGGAGTTTGATCGGATACAGGGAGTAAACGCATGAGCAACAATCCTCCGTTAAGATTCAGCCATAACCACCACCTTCTGGTGGTGAAGGGCTGTGAGGCCGAACCCGACGTGCTGGCTTTTGACGGCGACGAAGCCCTGAGCCGACCGTTCAGCTACCGTGTTGAGTTCACCAGCCGCGATCACGGCATCAGCAAAGAGATGATGCTGATGAAGCCCGGCTCGTTGACGCTGCAGGCCCCGGTTGACCAGGGTTATGGCATCAAAATCCAGCAGCCGCTGCGGGTGATTCAGGGGGTGGTGACCGGTTTTGAACGCCTTGGCACCTCAAAAGATGAAACGCACTACGCTCTGACGCTCCGGCCACGTCTGGCACTGCTTGACCGTTCGTACCAGAACGCCATTTACCAGGACATGTCGGTCCCGCAAATTGTGGAAAAAATCCTGCGCGAGCGTCATGGCATGCGCGGTCAGGATTTTCTGTTCTCGCTCATAAAAGAGTATCCGCGCCGTGAGCAGGTGATGCAGTACGGCGAGGACGATCTGTACTTCATCACCCGCCTGCTGGGCGAAGTGGGCATCTGGTTTCGCTTCACCACCGACACGCGCCTGAATATTGATGTGGTGGAGTTTTACGACAGCCAGCAGGGTTACGAGAAAGGCCTGACGCTGCTGTCAGTGCCGCCGTCCGGCCAGCATTCACAAGGTGTGGACTCGGTGTGGGGGATGGAGAGTCATCACAGCGTGGTGCAGAAGCAGGTCAGCACCCGCGACTACAACTACCGTCAGGCCACGGAGGATATGAATACTCTGGTTGACGTCACCCGGGGGGGCGCGACCACGTACGGGGAAGCGTACCACTATGCCGACAATTATCTGACGCCGGGCAGCGCGTATGACCTCAATCCTGCGCCCGAGTCCGGTGCGTTTTATGCCCGCATCCGGCATGAGCGTTACCTGAATGGCCAGACGCAGACCCGGGCCATTACCAGCAGTCCGGCGCTCTCTCCGGGGATGCTGCTGAAAGTCACCGGCGGGTATGAAGTGGCTGACGTGTTTGCTCAGGGTGTGGTTATTACGGCGATGCGGACGTATGCCCGCCGGGATAAGGACTTTGCGGTTGATTTTGACGGCATTCCGGACAGCACGGATTTCAGCTTCCGTCCTGAGCCTGGCTCGCGTCCGGTGATGGCCGGGACGCTGCCGGCACGTATCACGAGCACCACTGAGAACGACACCTACGGCCATATCGATAAAGACGGCCGCTACCGCGTCAACATGCTGTTTGACCGTGATAGCTGGGAGACCGGATTCGAAAGCCTGTGGGTGCGGCAGTCGCGCCCTTATGCCGGCGACACCTACGGCCTGCACCTGCCTCTGCTGGCGGGCACCGAAGTGGCGATTGGCTTTGAGGATGGTAACCCGGACAGGCCGTACATCTCTGGCGTGCTGCACGACTCGGCCCACGGCGACCACGTCACCATCCAGAATTACAAACGCAACGTCCTGCGTACCCCGGCGAACAACAAAATCCGCCTTGATGACGAGCGCGGGAAAGAGCATATCAAGGTCAGCACCGAGTACGGCGGCAAGAGCCAGCTGAATCTCGGTCACCTGGTCGACAGCGAAAAACAGCAGCGTGGTGAGGGGTTTGAGCTCAGGACGGACAGCTGGGGTGCTATTCGTGCACAGCAGGGTATTTTCATCACCGCCGATGCACAAATCAAAGGTCAGGGACAGGTTCTGGCGATGGATGCGGCGCTGGGGACACTCAATCAGGCGCAGCAGTTAGCGAAGTCACTGAGCGATGCTGTAGCCACTGCGCAGGCTGAACTCGCGCAGATCCAGGCACAAAAAACATTGCTGGAATCCTCTATCAAAGATCTGCAGCAGTCCGCGTTGCTGATAAGCGCCCCGGACGGGATAGCTCAGGTATCACCGCAAAGTATTCAAATCAGCAGCGGACAGAACTTTATTCAGACCTCCGGCGAGAACAGTGACTTTAGCGTCTTCAAAAAATTCACCGTTGCCGCAGGCGAGATCATCAGTCTGTTTGCCAAAACGCTGGGTATCAAAATCTACGCTAATAAAGGCAAGGTGGATATTCAGGCTCAGGGGGATGAAATGGCACTGACCTCCCTGAAGGCCATGAAAATTATTAGCAAGAGTGATGAGGTTTATATCCAGGCCAGTAAAAAACTGACGCTGAGCTGTGGCAAAACGGCGGTGGTGATTGAGCCGTCGGGGATCACGATTTTGACTCCGGGTGATGTGAATGCCAAATGCGCCAGTATCAACCAACTGGCCCCTCAAAGCTTCAGTCCGGCGCAGCCTGAATTACCACCTGAAGCAACCTGTGTGGAGAGCGCCCGCTGATGAAGAGTATTGCGACGATAGCGGAATGCCTGAATGCAAGACAGGATGAATACCGGTATTTGTTAATCGACCCATTGAAGCCAGTAATGTCGTGGAATCCCTTGCATCCTGATTGCCTGAAAGAGGGGATAGGTTCTAATTTCTTGCAGCGGGTACTGCGTCCAGACCTGGCATGGTCACCGGAGCACTGTCCATTGTTAGTGCTGCTGGCTTCGCCTGGCGAAAATTGCGATGAAAGGTTAATTGAAGAGAGTGAAGAATATGCTCTCAGTGAAGTCCTGTATGAGAAACGCTATGTTTGCGGCTGGATGAGCGCTTCATTACATCCTCAAGAAATGGCGACCTGGCTTGCAGAGTTGTGTAAAAAAATCAGACCGGGCGCAATTGTGCCAGTGTTTGAACCCCTGCGCATTGAGCTGTTACGGAGCACGGCAGATCCCGCTCAGTTGTCCACGTTGCTGGCACCCATCGGTCGCTGGATATTCCTTTCTGCTATAGGAGAACAGACGGTCTTGTCAGGTGCAGTAAACAGTAAGGAATGGCAACTAAAGTGGGGGACTGAACAGGCACTGGATAACTATCGTGATATCTGGCGTCTGCTTTCTGCGTGGGGTCTTACCTCAGGACCTCTACCGACAGACGCTGCCCGACAGGCAGCAAAAGCCTGGGCTGGATCGGGCAAGGTTGGGCTTAACCATCTGAGCGATCGGATTTTTCTCGTACTTAATTCGCTGACGTTACCAGCCAGCGTGACCATACACGATGAAATGAAGGCGCTCCTGCAAAAAGTGGCCAGCAACCCAGATTTGCATCTCACGCAACTTATGAAAACGCTCCCGGACGCAGTCTGGCAGGAACAGCGCTCGCCTGAGCCGAAAGTGGAAGGAATTTAATGATGGGTACGCGAGATAAGGCAGGCAGTAACGCCGAAGCAAGTCAGCAGGCAGCAGTGGTTCCGTCAGGTTGTAAAGCCTGTAAACGTGAGGGCGTTGCCATTTATCCTCTGCGCGTGGCCGCAATTCCACAGCCTCTGGTAAATACCGGTTGGCAACCTGCGGTTCCTACCCAGGATATTGAGCTAACCGGGGGGGAGTTTAAATATGCCCTTCGCACCTTGCGTCAGGGCTATGTTTATGTGTTGCTGGACAAATCAGTCTGGCAGGCCTACCAGGTCACCGCCGAAGGCTTTTTACGTCAGTTCAATGCCTACGAGATGCCGGAAAGCGAAACAGTGGATTCACTGAGCCCGGCATGCCTGACGCAAAACCATGATGTGCTGGCAAGCTTCATCAATATTGATCCTAACTACTCGCAGGCGATGGTCGGATTTAGCAGCGATCCATGGTGTAAAACGGTCCTGGATGAATATAAAAGTGGAAAGCGTCCTGCTACACGTTTTACGCAGGTTACCGTCTCGGATGGAAAAGCGACGATAGAAGGAGCAAGCCGTAGCCTGACACTCGATCCCTCTTTGTCTGCGCTCAAAAGCAACGCGCTGGAATTTGCGACGGAATCTTTCCCTTCCGTCGTCGGCAAAGATGCCGACCCTGACGGGGCCCATGGTTTTTACCCGCGAATGGAAAAGAGCAAGCAAACCGCCCTGGGTAACCAGATTGCTCAGCTGCAACAGCAGTATGGCGCTCCTGTAAAAGCCATCGTACTGGATGATGTAGTGGGCGTGGTAGAGGAAATTAACCACGGTCGCCTGGATGTGGTTCAGGCACTTGCCACGTACACGTCTGAAAAGAGCAACATTCACCAGAAAACCATTTCAGATGCGATTGTGCAGCTACGGGCATCCACAACAAAGCAGACTGAAAACGATCCGAAGATTCAGGGATTCTCCACGCCGGGTTACAGTACGTCGTATTCCGTCAGCCGTGAAAGTGCAGTTGCTATTGAGTTACGAAAAGCTCTGGGCCGCATGGAGGAATACTACGACGAGCCTGCGCGTGCGGCTTTTGCCAGCAGTTGGCAGTTAACCGTGGACGGTTATAAGCAACAGATGGCAGCTATCTGGCAGGATCTCGACAACCTGTATACCTCTGCGCTGTGGCTGGTACTTCTGAATAACGACTACTCGCCGGAAACCAGCGTAGTCAGCTGGCACTTCCAGCTGCGAACCATTACTGCTTGTCTTCAGGGTAGCCTGGCCGGATGCGATACTGAAAAGATCCAACAAGGGGGCAAAAAACCGCAGTGGGCAGGCTGGCTGGCAGATCCAATGAGCCCACCGCTGATGGCTTTGCTGCGCAATAAGCATGATTTTTCAGCAGAAGTGTTCAATGGATCGCTGACCTATTCGAACCTGAAAGCAGTGCTGAACAGCAAAGAGGCCAGCGCTTTTGTTAACAATAAAGCGTACCAGCAATTAGCCGCAAGCCTGGTCAGTGCGATTGGCGGGGCGTACAGCGGTCTGTGGAGCCTGCTGTCTGAATCAGCTAAAGGCGGTGTGTTAAGGACGTTGCAGGGGGTGGCGTATGTGGCGGAAGGCAGCCCGGTTGTAACCGTTTTTACCGGGGAAATGACCATCCGGGATTATCAGAATCTTTTGCGCACCCAGCTTGATGTTCATGGGAAATCGCCCCTGACTATGCAGACCGAAGAGGCTGGGGGGGCAATGCGCTCAACGCGTGTCGGGCACTGGCTGCAGGTGACCGACTCGGTCGTGCTGGAGCAAAGAATCCAGGTTCGCCTGACGGCTCCGCTGAGCAATCAGGGGAAATTATCCGGCATTACCATGCTGACACCGGATGTGATTGATAACTCATTAACTCGCGGTGAAATCGCGCTGGGCCCGGCAGAGATGCGCGGCATAGGCCGCTACCAGGCCACAATATCGACCGATTTCCAGAGTGGCCTGCTGGGGTTGATCCTGGCCGGAATATTGATTAATACCACCTTCAATAATATTGAAGCTCTGAAAACGGCGATGCCGGGTGATACGCAGGCGCAAATGTCCATGACCTCGGGCTCGCTGATTGCGCTGGCCTGCGGGGTTGAAATACTGGGCCAGGGCTCGGCGGTGCTGAACTTATTTAATAAGGGAGATCTGTTGATCAGAGGGGCTGGGATTATTGGAGGATTGACGGGTATTGTTGATGGAATAGCTCTAGGGATGAAAACTTGGGCATTAATTGAATCAGGTGACACAATGGCTGCATTGTTTTATGGGTTTGCAGCTATATCTACGCTTATTGCCGGTGGTGTTGGGTTTTCATCTAGTATCGTTGGTAATTTTGCCTTATTTAGTGAAACCACTCTTTTACTTGGTCCAGTTGGCTGGTGCATCGCACTGGGTGTCGTGGCTGTAACGTTGATGACGATTGGCAACGCTTATACCCGTTCACCGCTGGAACGCTGGTTGTCACATACCTGCTTTGGTAACCGCGACGAGTGTGATGAGAGTGAGGTGGTGTGGCATAAGGAGAGCCTCTCTGATATGCGCGAAGCCATGAAGGCGCTGCATGTCATTGCCAGCGGCGTGTCTGCCCAACTTGTAGGTGATTGGTTCGCCGATATGACGAATAATACTCGATTGCTGGGCAACCGGATGATGGCGGCTCGGGTTATCCTTGCCGACTGTAGCCCTACGGGATCCGACTGGCTGGTGGAACTGACCGCTACGGGTGGTGGGTCACATCAGGTGCTGGCCCGCAGTGGATCAGATGCAAAGCTAGCAGGACTAAAAACACCAGAACCGCAGAGTTATGAAACAGCGGCCCAGCAGATTGGTCGAGGAGAATTGACGCCTATGGTACCCGCCGTGATGACAAAGGCAATATCTGCAACCTCTCTGAACGCCAGCTGGCTGGTCGCTGAAGGAAAACCGCAGGGGCTGCAATTGGATGGTGAATTCCCGCTAAACTTGTCTCGTTTTACCGGCGCTGAGCTGACGGTCACCTACTGGCCGGATAAAACTCAGCAGGATAATAGTTTACAGTTGACTACCCAACTGGACAGCTGATTCGATAAGGATGTCAATTTATGCCACAGCTAACTTTTAAAGACCCCCAACCAAGACTGAATCCGCCGGTCAGTTGCTGGCGGGAAGATATGCCAGAAAGCCACGAGCCTCAGCTTGTACCACCTCAGTTGCGTTGCATGACAACGCGAAATGATATTTACTTGGAGGTGCCCCAATACAGTACGGAGGTATCTTGGTTGATGATGCTTCCACTATCAGCATTAGTAGTCGGTGTAATGTTTTATTTTATATTTCTTTTCGTTTCAATTGGTTTTTATATGTTTTCTTTTGTTTCTACTGCTGTACTGTTTTCATTTTTGTTATTCTTTTTAAGAATATATTTTATTACCCCTCGAGATCAACCCATTCGTCTAAACCGTAAACGACAAAAGCTTTATATATTTAATTACAACCGTTCACGTCTTCCGTGGCTGAACTGGCCAGTTTCCATCAAGGTGTACAACTGGGCAGATGTGTATGGTGAAATCATATTTTCCGGAGTAGGCGGTGACAGAGGATATCACTTATATGGAGCGATTTGTGAACCTGGCACGTATAACGTAGTGGATCGTTTTCTGCTGGCAAAAGAGTGGGAAGAGCGGGAGCAGCTCAACCAAATCTGGAGCTATCTGTGCATCTATATGAAAGGCGAATCCGACTTGCCGGAGCCGAGATTTAAAGGTCGTCCGGATTTCTGGCGACCGCGTAAGGCAGATAAGTGGCCTGATGAAATGGAACGCGAGTCAACCACAGCTCCAACTGAAACTCTGCAATCCTGGACTGATAAAATCCGCCTGAATAATAGCCTGTAACTGATCACTCAACTGGACAGTTAATTCGTTAAGGACGCGACACAATGCCACTACTTAATATTGAATCACAGCCCAGACTGAATCCGCCGATCAGCTGCTGGCGGGAAGATATGCCTGAAAACCACGAACCGCAGTTAGTGCCTCCCCAACTGCGTTGGTTATCAACACGAAATGATATTTATCTGGAAGTGCCGCGCTTTGGCACGGAAATTATCTGGCGGGGGGTGTTATTTAGTGCAGTTTTAATGTGCGTTTTAGATATTGGTACGTTGGTGTTTTCCCTTGTTTTACAGGCCAAAAGCGGGAGTTATGCTTTTGGAATTATGGGATTAGTGTCACTTGTTGTATTTTCTTTCTTAGCATTTTTAGAGTTTAAAATATATTTTATTGCTCCCCGTAACCAGCCTATTCGTCTGAACCGTAAACGGCAAAAAATATATATCTTCGACTATAACCGGTCGCGCCTTCCATGGCTGAACTGGCCAGTCTCCATCAGGGTGTACAACTGGGCAGATGTTTATGGCGAAATCAGTTTTTCCCCTACGCCGGGAGACAGGGGATATCGTTTGTATGGTGCGGTTTGCGAGCCAGGTACTTGTAATGCTGTGGATCGTTTTCTGCTGGCAAAAGAGTGGGAAGAGCGGGAGCAGCTCAACCAAATCTGGAGCTATCTGTGCATCTATATGAAAGGTGAATCCGATTTACCGGAGCCGAGATTTAAGGGCCGTCCGGATTTCTGGCGACCGCGTAAGGCAGATAAGTGGCCTGATGAAATGGAACGCGAGTCAACCACAGCTCCAATTGAAACTCTGCAATTCTGGACTGATAAAACCCGCCTGAATAATAGCCTGTAACTGATCACTCAACTCGACAGTTAATTCGTTAAGGACTCGACACAATGCCACTACTTAATATTGAATCACAGCCCAGACTGAATCCGCCGATCAGCTGCTGGCGGGAAAATATGCCTGAAAGCCACGAGCCGCAGTTAGTGCCTCCCCAACTGCGTTGGTTGACAACACAGAACGATACTTACCTGGAAGTCCCGCGTTACAGTACAGAAGTCATTTGGTGGGGAATGCTTTTTACAGCAGTTTTAATTTTCGGAGTAATGATTTTCTTTGTTATTCTCTGCTTGTCGATGTGTTTTTATCTTTTTGCATCTATCGGCTTCTTTATATTTTCCTCAATGATATCCTTTTTTGTTAAAATGTATTTTGTTGTTCCTCGTAACCTACCTCTCCGCTTTAACCGAAAACGGCAAAAAATTTATATATTTAACTACAATCATTCACGCCTTCCATGGCTTAACTGGCCAGTCTCCATCAGGGTGTACAACTGGGAAGATGTTTACGGCGAAATAATTTTTTCCCCTACGCCAGGAGACCGGGGATACCGTCTGTATGGTGCGGTTTGCAAGCCAGGTACTTATAATGTTGTAGATCGTTTTCTGTTGGCAAGAGAATGGGAAGAGCGGGAGCAACTCAACCAAATCTGGAGCTATCTGTGCATCTATATGAAAGGCGAATCCGATTTGCCGGAGCCGAGATTTAAGGGCCGTCCGGATTTCTGGCGACCGCGTAAGGCAGATAAGTGGCCTGATGAAATGGAACGCGAGTCAACCACAGCTCCAACTGAAACTCTGCAATCCTGGACTGATAAAACCCGTCTGAATAATAGCCTGTAACCGATCACTCAACTGGACAGTTAATTCGTTAAGGACGCGACACAATGCCACTACTTACTATTGAATCACAGCCAAGACTGAATCCGCCGAACAGTTGCTGGCGGGAAGATATGCCAGAAAGCCACGAGCCTCAGCTTGTACCGCCTCAGTTGCGTTGCATGACAACGCGGAATGATATTTACCTGGAGGTGCCGCGATACAGTACGGAGGTGTCGTGGTGGATGATGCTACCAATAGCATTTTTAATGTTTGGGGTGACGTTTTTTTTTGTTTTTGTTTGTGTATTAATGAAATTTTATATTTTTTCTTTGGTCGGTTTAATTTCTCTATCACCATTTGTCCTTCTGGCTCTAAAGATGTCTTTCGTTGCTCCCCGCGATCAGCCTCTTCGTTTAAACCGTAAACGACAAAAACTTTACCTGTTTAATTACAACCGTTCGCGACTGCCTTGGCTGAACTGGCCAGTGTCCATCAAAGTGTACAACTGGGCAGATGTTTACGGCGAAATCATGTTTTCCGGAGTAGGTGGTGACAGAGGATATCACTTATACGGAGCGATTTGTGAACCTGGCACGTATAACGTAGTGGATCGTTTTCTTCTGGCAAAAGAGTGGGAGGAGCGGGAGCAGCTCAACCAAATCTGGAGCTATCTGTGCATCTATATGAAAGGCGAATCCGATTTGCCGGAGCCGAGATTTAAGGGCCGTCCGGATTTCTGGCGACCGCGTAAGGCAGATAAGTGGCCTGATGAAATGGAACGCGAGTCAACCACAGCTCCAACTGAAACTCTGCAATCCTGGACTGATAAAACCCGTCTGAATAATAGCCTGTAACCGATCACTCAACTGGACAGTTAATTCGTTAAGGACGCGACACAATGCCACTACTTAATATTGAATCACAGCCAAGACTGAATCCGTCGATCAGCTGCTGGCGGGAAGATATGCCTGAAAACCACGAACCGCAGTTAGTGCCTCCCCAACTGCGTTGGTTATCAACACGAAATGATATTTATCTGGAAGTGCCACGCTACGGTACGGATGTCATATGGCGAGGGATGCTTTTCTGGTCAATTTTTCTTACAGCGTTAGTTATTTTTATTGTCATTTCCTGTTTTTTAACAGGTATTGTTGTATTTATCGCTATTGGACTATTAACTGCCTTGATTCTTTCGGTTATAGCGAGTTGGGGCATGAAAGTATATTTTTCCGCCTCACGTAACCAGCCTATTCGTCTGAACCGTAAACGGCAAAAAATATATATCTTTGACTATAACCGGTCGCGCCTTCCATGGCTGAACTGGCCAGTCTCCATCAGGGTGTACAACTGGGCAGATGTTTATGGCGAAATCAGTTTTTCCCCTACGCCGGGAGACAGGGGATATCGTTTGTATG
>Ga0207713_1002911_pt1 | contig 11986 bp, 10 predicted proteins | sample KBSS64metaG_FD_184404 | JGI IMG/M metagenome (GOLD analysis project Ga0207713, IMG submission 184404) | Switchgrass rhizosphere microbial communities from Kellogg Biological Station, Michigan, USA - KBS S6-4 metaG (SPAdes) (version 2) | ecosystem: Host-associated > Plants > Roots > Rhizosphere >...
CTACAACACCATGGAAGAGACGATGGTGACGGAAAACTGGCGGTAGATAACCCCGGTTGAGCCGCCGAAGAACGCCATCGGCAGAAATACCGCCGACAGCACCAGCGCAATGCCGACCAGCGCGCCGGTGATTTCCTTCATCGACTTTTCCGTCGCCTCGCGCGGCGGCAGGCGATCTTCGCGCATTACGCGTTCGACGTTTTCCACCACCACGATGGCGTCATCCACCAACAGGCCGATCGCCAGCACCATGCCGAACAGCGTCAGGGTGTTGATCGAATAGCCGAAGGCCGCCAGCACGCCAAAGGTGCCGAGCAGCACCACCGGCACGGTGATGGTCGGGATCAGCGTGGTGCGCAGGTTCTGCAGGAACAGGAACATCACCAAAACCACCAACACCACCGCTTCGAACAGGGTTTTCACCACCTCTTCAATCGAGATATTGATAAAGTCGGTGCTGTCTTTCGGGTATGCCACCTTATAGCCGTTCGGCATCGACGACTGATATTCCGCCACCTTGGCCTTCACCAGCTTGGCGGTATGGAGCGCGTTGGCCCCGGCCGCCAGCTTGACGGCGATACCCGCCGCCGGGTGGCCGTTCAGGCGGGCGCTGGCGGAATAATCCTCGCTGCCCAACTCGACCCGCGCCACGTCCTCCAGGCGTACCAGCGCCCCGCTGCTGTCGCTTTTCAGCACGATGTTGCGGAACTGTTCCGGGGTCTGCAGGCGCGACTGCGCTTTCACCGTGGCGGTCAGCTGCTGATTGGCGCCGGCCGGCAAATCGCCGATCTTGCCGGCGGAAACCTGGGTGTTTTGCGCTTCGATCGCTGTAGCCACATCGGACGGCATCAGTGAGAAGGACGCCAGCTTGGTCGGGTTCAGCCAGATGCGCATGGCGTATTCCGAGCCGAACACCTGCACGTCGCCGACGCCGTCGATGCGCGACAGCGGATCCTGCAGGTTGCTCACCAGATAGTCCGAGATGTCCGACATCGTCGCCTGGTCGGTTTCGTCGTACATGCCGACGATCAACAGGAAGCTGCTCTGGGATTTCTTGACCGTCACCCCTTGCGCGGTCACTTCGCTCGGCAGGCGGCTTTCGGCCTGCTGCACCTTGTTTTGCACCTGCACCTGAGCGATGTCCGGATCGGTGCCCTGCGCGAAGGTGACGTTGATGCTCACCGAACCGTCGGAGCTGCTGGTCGAGGAGAAATACAGCAGGCCGTCCAGGCCGGTCAACTGCTGTTCAATCACCTGAGTGACGCTGTTCTCCAGCGTTTGCGCATCCGCGCCCGGATAAGTGGCGGCGATCGAGATCTGCGGCGGCGAAACGTCCGGGTATTGCGATATCGGCAGGGAGTTGATCGACATCAGGCCGCACAGCATGACGATGATGGCGATAACCCAGGCGAACACCGGCCGCCGGATAAAGAACTGCGCCATATTACTGCCCCCCGCGTTGGGCTTTTTCGGCCGCCACGTCCACCGGTTTGACGGCGACGCCGGCGGCCACCTTGCTGGTGCCCTCCACGATCAACCGGTCACCGTCGTTAAGGCCTTTGTCTATCAGCCAGTTGCTGCCAATGACCCGTTCGGCGGTGACGTCGCGCAGTTCCACCCTGTTTTGCGCATCGACCACCAGGGCGGTAGCTTCGCCCTTGGCGTTGCGCGTAATGCCCTGTTGCGGCGCCAGAATGGCCTTGGGATCCACGCCGTTGTCGACCTTGGCATGCACATACATGCCCGGCAGCAGCTGATGTTCCGGGTTGGGGAACAGGGCGCGCAGCGTGACCGAGCCGGTGGACTCATCCACCGCCACCTCGGTCAGCTCCAGTTTGCCGCTATGGCCGTAAGGGGTACCGTCCTCCAGCGAGATGGCGACCGGCGTGACATCTCCGCGCTGCAACGAGGCCTGCTGGCGGCGCAGTTTGAGCAACTGGGTGCTGGACTGGGTCAGATCGACGTAGACCGGATCCAGCGCGCGGATGGTGGCCAGCGCATCGGTCTGCCCGGCGGTCACCAGCGCCCCCGGCGTGACCGAAGAGATGCCGATGCGCCCGGCGATCGGCGCGCGCACCTTGGTGTATTCGAGATTGATGCGCGCCGACGCCAGCGCAGCCTGGTACTGCGCCACCGAAGCCACCGCCGCCAGGTAACTGGCCTGGGCATCGTCGGCGTCCTGTTTGGAGACGCCATTTTCTTTCACCAGCACCGCATAGCGCTGGGCCTTCAGCCGGGCGGACTGCACCGTTGCCTGGGCGTTCTTCAGCTGGGCGGCAGCCTGGTCATAGCTGGCCTGATAGGTCGCGGGATCGATCTGATACAGCACCTGCCCGGCTTTCACCTCATCGCCTTCGACAAACAGCCGCTGCTTGATAATGCCGTCAACCTGCGGCCGCACGTCGGAGGTCATGGTGGCGTTAACCCGGCCGGTCAGTTCGCTGCTCAGGGTGACCGGCCGGCCGCGCAACGTAACCACGCCAACCTCCTGTGCGGCCCCCGTTCCCGCCGGCGCGGCGCCGCTCTGGCCGTCACAGGCGCTCAGCAGCAGCGACAGGCTGACAAGAAAAATCGTTTTCCTCTGCATTGACTAACTATCCTATTGAGAATGACTATTCTCAATATATCGAATGCGGTGTTTTTCGTCTGACAGGGTTGCGTAAGGATTGCGTAAAAATCCATCGCAGGGCATGAGGAACGCCGGCGCGGAGTATGGGATCATCACCTGCATCACCATGCCCAGGCCTATCACGCCCCCCTTTCCCATATCATCGCGATGATGTCGGGAGAAAGCCGTTTCAACAATACGCATTCGGTTTTCCCGAACCTGCTCTTTTGACACTTTCATGCTTTCCTGCCCCCTCAAAATATAGGGCCAACTATACATTGATGATGACCGTAATCTAATCAATTGACTTTTTAGATTACGACCATCATCATTACAGACATGGGCGGTAGCGCAGCGGGATATACCGATGGGCTACCGCCTACTGAGACCAGCAGTCCCGGTTCTACCTGCGTCGCACATTGCGAATACTGTTTACCCATTAATAAAGAAGATCAATTTATGACTAAAGCTTCAGTTCTCATTACAGGCGCATCCACGGGTATTGGTGCCGTTTATGCCGAACGGTTCGCTCGCCGGGGCCATGACCTTGTGCTGGTTGCGCGCGACAAAGCAAAGTTAGAGATACTTGCCGATCGTCTGCGACAAGAAAATGCTATCTCTGTCGATGTTCTGCCTGCCGACCTCACGCAACCGATTGATTTAGCAGCGGTCGAAGCTCGCCTACGTGAAGACGCGCGGATTGGCATTCTTATCAACAACGCGGGTATCGCGCAGTCCGGCAGTTTTACAGAGCAGACGCCTGATTCGATAGAAAGCCTTATCGCGCTCAACGTCACCGCCCTGACGAGGCTTGCCAGTGCGGTGACGCCACGGTTTGTGCAAGCGGGTGAAGGATCGATCGTCAACATCAGTTCCATCGTAGGCCTGGCTCCTGAATTTTCCATGTCGGTTTACGGCGCAACCAAAGCCTTTGTTCTTTTCTTGTCTCAGGGCATGAATGTAGAGCTGTCATCTAAGGGCATTTATATCCAGGCAGTGCTCCCTGCCGGCACTTACACTGAAATTTGGGAACGTGCGGGTATCGACATCAGTAATTCGTCAAAATTTATGGAAGTGGGCGAGTTAGTGGATGCCGCACTGGCGGGTTTTGATCGCCGTGAACTCGTCACCATCCCACCTTTACATAATGCTGCACGCTGGGACACCTTCGATGCTTCGCGTCAGGCTTTGCTTTCAGACATCAAACAGGATGAAGCCGCCGAGCGATATAAAGCGCTCTAGTTAATGAGGTGCACTCTGCAGAACGGCCTTTTGCACGTTCTGCAGAGAGGTAAAACGGGCAGATCCTTTTTGCAGTATTTATCGAGCTATCCCTGGGGATTGCCTTTTTATTCAGCAACAGATCCGCTAAGAAAAATGTCACTGACAAACGCGACAGGGTAAACGACAAATGAATGCCAAGACGATGAAAGCCTTTACGTTTAAACGCTACGGTAAATCCCCTGAATCAGGATTCGATAACGTCGGTTATCCTGTAATCAATGCGGATGAAATCCTGGTTAAAGTGCATGCGGCTGGTCTGAATCCGATTGATAACATTATCCCAACCGGAATATTTAAGCCGGTTTTGCATTTTAAGCTCCCCGCTACATTGGGCAGTGACTTGTCCGGAGTTGTCATCGCCGTGGGGAGTCGCGTGACGCGTTTCACGCCAGGTGACGAAATCTTTGCCAGCATTTTCGACCGAGGAACGGGATCTCTTGCCGAATTTGCAGCAGTGCCTGAAAGCGCCGCAGCAATGAAGCCCGCAAACCTGGATTTTGTGCAGGCAGCTTCGCTCCCGATGGTGAGCCTCACGTCCTGGCAAGCGCTGACAGAGCGAGCCAGGCTGCAGGCTGGTCAGAAAGTTTTCATCCCGGCAGGTTCCGGGGGAATTGGCAGTTTTGCGATCCAATTGGCGAAGCACCTTGGCGCAAAGGTGGGAACGACAACAAGTTCAGGCAACGTCGAGTGGGTCAGTCGTCTTGGCGCAGACGAAGTGGTTGATTATAAAAAGCAAGAATTCGAAAAGGTGATGAGCGGCTACGATATCGTTCTCGGTACTGTCAGAGGCGATTCAATTGAAAAATCTACCCAGATCCTAAATTTTGGTGGAAAGATTGTTTCTCTCACCGGGCCCTTAGATACCGCGTTCGCACGGGCTCGGGGACTAAACGTCTTACTGCGTTTTGTGTTCGGGCTGATGAGCCGCAAGATCATACGTCTTACGAAAAAACGGGGTCTGACCTATTCATTTCTCTTTGTCCGTCCTGATGGCAATCAACTTAACCAAATCGGCAAGCTCATAGAAGCTGAACAAATCAAACCCGTGATCGACAAGGTGTTCCCCTTTGCAGAGGCTAAGGAGGCTCTTGCCTACCTTGCCCAGGGGCATGCGAAAGGAAAAGTGGTCGTTAAGATTCAGGACTGATAACAACGGAAGTTTAAATCTGTGAAATAGAGTCATCACCAAGAGCAATCTCCGCAAGTTTGACGATATCTACTCCTGCATGGCGGTTGCTTTGTTAAGACATTCTTTTCAGGGGGGGCGGCCTGTTTTCAATAATCTTAATGCCAGGCTTCACATCGCCTCGCAACAAACGCTATATTTAACGCATATCTGATTAGAAAGGCTTATCAGCAATGCTAAAACACTGGCCACCGCTCAACGCCATGCGCGGGTTTGAAGCCGCCGCCCGGCTGGGCAGCTTTCACCAGGCAGCCGACGAGCTGCACCTCACGCAGTCGGCGATCAGCCAACAGATCCGCAGCCTGGAATCCTATCTGGAGCAACCGCTGTTTTTCCGTACCGGACGCAGCGTCAATCTTACCGACGCAGGGCGCGATCTCTACAGCACCGCGCAGGTGATGCTGCAGCAATTGGCCGTCGGCATTCGCCGGCTGGATCAGTACCGCAAGCCCAATCAGCTGATCGTCAACACCACCCCGGCCTTTGCCAGACACTGGCTGCTGCCGCGGCTGGCTGATTTTCATCGACGCCATCCGCAGCTCGACCTGTGGCTGTTCACCAGCTTCGAGCCGCCGGAGATGGCTACGGAGGCCATCGACATCGCCATTCGCGACGACCTCAGCGCGCAGGCCGGCTGCGCGTTCAACATCCTGCATGCCGACCGGCTGTATCCCGCCTGCCACCCCAGCCTGCTGGCGACCCCGCCGGAACAGCGGTTGACGCTGCACGGCGAACGCGAAATGGACTGGAGCCACTGGACGGTAGCGGGCGGGCATGACGTTGGGCAACAGAGCCACGGGCTCAACTTTTCCGATCCCTGCCTGCTGATGGATGCCGCCTGCAGCGGTCTCGGCATCGCGCTGGTCAGCCAGCTGTTGTCACAACGGGCCTGCGCCGCGGGCCAACTGCAGCCGATGGCCGAGAAAAGCGTGCGCGGCGCCAGCTGGGCGTGGCTTATCCACCGCGACAGCGAAAACAACCCGCTTACCCGCCAGTTTTGCCAGTGGCTGACCGAGGCGCTGCCAGGCGCGGTTTAACGGTTTACATCACGATTCTTCACGCCGGTCAGGCAGCCCCGCCTGACCGCTGCTACCTTCAATACAGCGCCAAAAAATGCGCTAAACCTCTGTTTAAAAATAATTAGTTTAATTCACCTGATAATTGCACAACGCTAAAAGGATCTGCTATGTCTGCCGGTTTATTGAAAAAGATAACGCTGAGCGTGGCGCTGGTCTGCGCCGTGCCGGCGGTTTTTGCCGCCGATCTGACCGCCGGGGCGGTGGCTGCCCCCGATCAATATGGCGCAAAAGTCGCCGCACAAATTCTGCAGGCCGGCGGCAACGCCGTTGATGCGGCGGTCGCCACCGCTTTTACCCTCGCGGTTACCTACCCTGAAGCCGGCAATATCGGCGGCGGCGGTTTTATGACGCTGTACGTCGACGGCAAGCCCTATTTTCTCGACTACCGCGAAGTCGCCCCCAAGGCTGCCAGCAAGACCATGTATCTGAATGAAAAAGGCGAAGTAATTGAAAATCTCAGCCTGGTCGGCAGCCGCGCCGCCGGGGTGCCCGGCACCGTGCTGGGGCTGTGGGAAGCGCACAAACGCTTCGGCAAACTTCCCTGGGCCGAGCTGCTGACGCCGGCCATCGGCTACGCGCGGCAAGGTTTTAAGGTGGCCAGTCAGCAATATCAATACCGCGAAGACGCCAACAAACTTTTCGCCGGCAAAACCAATTTTGGCGATTACTTTGGCGGCATGAAGCCCGGCTCGGTGTTTAAACAGCCGGAACTGGCGAAAACGCTGGAACGCATCGCCGACAAGGGAGCCGAAGATTTCTATCAGGGGGAAACCGCCCGCCTGCTGATCGCCCAGATGCAACGCGATGGCGGCCTGATCGCCCAGGCGGATCTGACCGACTACCGGGTGAAATGGCGTGAACCCATGCGCATCAGCTGGCGCGGCAACACCATTTATACCGCGCCGCTGCCCAGCTCCGGCGGCATTGCGCTGGCCCAGCTGCTGGGCATCAAGGAAGATCGCGCCGCCGATTTCAACGGTGTGACGCTGAATTCGGCACGCTATATTCACCTGCTGGCGGAAATTGAAAAGCGGGTGTTTGCCGACCGCGCCGACTACCTGGGGGATCCGGACTTCACCAAGGTGCCGGAGGCGCAGCTGGTCGCCCCCGACTATCTGCAAAAACGCGCCGACGAGATCAACCCAACGGCAATTTCCCCAACCGAGAAAGTACGCCCAGGCCTGGAAACCCATCAGACCACCCACTTCTCGATCGTGGACGCCGCCGGCAACGCGGTCAGCAATACCTACACGCTCAATTGGGACTTCGGCAGCGGCGTGGTGGTCAAAGGCGCCGGCTTCCTGCTGAATGACGAAATGGACGACTTCAGCGCCAAACCGGGCGTGGCCAACGCCTTTGGCGTGGTCGGCAGCGACGCCAACGCCATCGAACCGGGCAAACGCATGCTCTCTTCGATGAGCCCGACCATAGTGACCCGCGACGGCCAGGTTAGCCTGGTGATCGGCACGCCCGGCGGCTCGCGTATTTTCACCTCGATTTTCCAGGTGATGAATAATATCTACGATTATCACCTGCCGCTGAGCCAGGCGGTGGCCGCGCAGCGCGTGCATCACCAGCTGTTGCCGAAGGATACCCTTTATTATGACGGCTTCGCCCCGCTGACCGGCAAGGTGGCCGACGAGCTGAAAACCATGGGTTATGTGCTGGAGGATCAAGGCTGGAATATGGGGGATATTCAGGTGATTCGCATCGATGGCCGCACGCCGGAAACCGCCTCGGATCCGCGCGGCCGCGGCGTTGGGCTGGTGGTGCCTCAGTAACGCTCTGGCGGCACGCCGGAAAGGTGGCGTGCCGCCATAACAATGCGGTTGGATTGGGCTCGGCTAAATGTGCAACCAGCCATCAATCAGCGTACGACTCTGGCCGCCAATCCATGGCTCATCGTTAATAAAGCGAACGCTGACCCGGCCTTCCCGATGCAGCCGAGTGCCCTGCCGCACCTGATACCCCTGCGCCGTCAAACCGCCATCGGGGAAGTTATCGGCCTTTAACAAACGGGCCAGGCACGCATTAGCGCTGCCGGTTACGGGATCCTCAACCAGCGTATCCCATTCAACCAGAAACGCGCGCATTTCGTAATCAGCCGGATCGCCGGAGGAACAGGCGCCGTAAATCACCACGCCATCAACATGACAAGCAATTTGCAGCCGTTTAATCATGGCTTGATCCGGTGTCACCGCCAGGCAGGATTGCGCGTTCGGCATGCGCACCATCAGCCAGCGGATCCCCATGTCGGCAATCACCGGCATCGTATCGGTTTCGATAACCGCAGGCTGAAAAGCGGCCATTAGCCATTCCCGTTCCTCAGCGGCCAGCGAGCGAAACGTTACCGCAGGTGCGGCAAACGCCAGCGATCCTTCAGGCAAGATATTGACGGCAACCAGACCCACCCCGCATTCTTGCATCGCTACCCCCGGCTGTTTGGTCACCAACCCCGCCTCCAATAAGGCATGGGCCGTGCCCAATGTCGGATGTCCGGCAAAGGGCAACTCTTTTTCGGGGGTAAAAATGCGCACCTGATAATCTGCAAGCGGATTAGTGGGTTTGAAAACAAACGTGGTTTCCGAAAGGTTGGTCCAGCGAGCTAATGAAAGCATTTGCAGCCCACTCAACCCTTCCGCCTCCAGCACCACCGCCAGGGGATTCCCCTGCATGGGCGAGGTGGTAAACACATCCACCTGTTTGTAGGCGCGTGGTATCGCATCCTCTCTTTTGAGCATTTGTCGTCATCCGCTAGATACACTGTCTGATGATAACTTTTTCAATGAGTTACATCAATTTAACCATTCAGGCCCCGGAAGCCGGGGCCTGAGCGCCATCAACCGCCGGCCTGGCTCACCGCGCCGTTAGCCAACTCACCGTACACCACCTGCCCGCGGAAACCGCGCCGCACCTGCTGGAACAGTTCGCGGAACGCCGGGTAATCCTGCGCCTGGCAAAGCGCCTCTTTACCGCGAATGGCGTTCATCTGCAGGCGATGGTTCACTGTCACCTGTTGGCCGTCGCGCCGCCATTCGACCCGATAATCCCCCGCCGCATTGCGGAACTGCAGATCCTTGGGAATGGCGATAATCGGCACGTTGGCCGGCAGTTGCAGACGATAGCTTTCCTCATAGCGCTGCGCGTTGCAATAGAACGGGGTTTCGTTGTTCGGCGCTGCGGTCGAGGTATACAGCGAGCGGAATGACTTGCCGCCCGGCGGGCTAGGCACCCGCATGCCGCCCACTACGCCAAAATCAACATAGTCGTCCGCCTTGAAGCGGAAGCTGAAACCAAACTGCTTTTTAAGATCGAGCGGATCGCCATGCATCGCCACCTGGCCACGGCCGTCGATGCCGGAGGAGGTCATGATGGACTCCTCGGCTCGCGCCCGATTTTGCCGGTTGATTTGCGAGAAATAGCCGCGCAGGTCGATCTCTTCCACCTCGCTCAGCGTACGCTCGGTTTGCCCGCGCATATTGCCTGCTTTATCGAACTGGAAATCAACGCTGAGGGCATGTTGATTGCGCTGCTCATCGTTACTCGGGGTGCGCGCCAGCCGGGCTTCGCGCGTCAGCAGCACCGGCGCGCTCAAATCGCCCTCCGGCAGTTGCCCAAAGCGCGCCCAAGGGTTGGTGGAGTCCAGATACAGATTAAACTCCGGCACGTAGGTGATAGCATGGTTAAAGCGCCCCAATAGCGGCACCTTCGGCAAGATTGGCCCTTCGTCCATGCCGATCAGCACCGGCGAACTCTCAATGCCTTTGGCGGCCAGCAGCGCTTCCAACAGCACCACGTGGTCTTTGCAGTCGCCGTAATGGTTGTCGAGAATGCTTTGCGCCGAGTTCGGCTCCAGCCCGCCGTTACCCAGGTACACCGCCACATAGCGGATATTCTGCGCCACCCAGCGATAAATCGCCGCCGCCTGTTCGCGGCGATCGGTAACGCCGGCGGTGATCTGGTCCGCCAGCGCCTGCACGCCCGGCGTCACCTTCGCCGCCTGGCTGGCCTTCAGCTGATAAGCCTTGGCCAGCTGCGGCCATTCGCGGTAGGTGCTGGCCATGATGGTTGGGCTGAAGGTCCAACTGCTCGCCGCCCAGTTTTGCGCTTTCAGCGGCGTGCTGCGCTGATAATGCCAGCGCCAGTGCGCCTGCCCGTCGCGGATCTGCGGTTGGTCGCCGCCCTCTACGCCGCGGGTGAAAATATTCATCGGCAGCTTGGCCGGCGCCTGCAGATTGATCTCGGCGTCGTCGAACTGATCGAAGACGCTGAAGGTTTCCCACAGGCCGAAGTAGCCCGGGAAATACGGCACGTTTTGCGTTTGGCGCAGCTGATAGACGATGCGCGAGCCCGGCGCCAGGTTGGAGAATACGATGACCCGCACCTTGCGATCGGCATACAGCGGCGCCGAGGCGCTGGAATAGCTTTCCTGGGTATAGATGCGATCCGGCGCCACGTCGTGGCGCTGGCCGTCGGCGGTGAGCGTATAGGCCGAGACCACCTCCAGCGTTTCCATTTTTTCGCTGTAGCCCAGGCGGATTTGGCTGAATTTCTCCACCGCCGCTTTGGTTTTCAGCAGGATCTCGTAGCTTTCGGTCTTGACGCTGTGCGCATTGGCCAACACCTGATAATCCGCGCGGTAGCGCACGTAGCTGAAGTCGTTGCTGGCCGCGTCTTCCTGCGCGGCGGTTTCGGCCGGGGCCGCGGCTTCGGCGGCCAGCAGCGTTGCAGGGTGCGCCGCCGTCAAACCGGCAAGCAACAGAATAGAAGGAATGGCTGTTTTCATCTTCAATCCTTGAAGGACATTGAGAAAGCGCGGGTCAGGCGGCCACCGCCGCCCCGCCGCAAAAATGAGGTTGCACACTAGTACAAGTGAGAATCATTTTCAATAAATCCAGGTTCAACGCCGTGATTTTCCACCAAAAACTAATTCTGTTCGATCAGCATCACCGCCGTGGTGCCCGGCTCCAGCGCCTCGAAAATGTGTTCGCGATCGGCGGAATAGCTGATGTAGTCCCCCGCGCCGAGTTCTTCCGGCCGATCGGCCGGCCCCAGCCGCGCTCTGCCGCTGCTGATGATCACATGTTCTACCGTGCCGGGCATATGCGGCCGTGAAATGCGCGGCTCGCCCGGCTGCACCCGCAGCCGATAAATGTCGCGCTGGGCGCCCGGCGGGCAGGTGGCCAGCAAGGTGGCGGCGTAATTGGCCTGCTCGGACAGCGTGGTGACGCCCTCGTCGGCGCGGATCACCTGCACATGCCGGCGCGGCTGTGAAATCAGCCGGCTCACCGGCACGTCCAGCGCCATGGCCAGCGCCCACAGCGTTTCCAGGCTGGGGTTGCCGCTGCCGGTCTCCAGCTGCGACAGCGTCGACTTGGCGATGCCGGCGCGTTTGGCCAGCTCGGTCACCGACAAATTTAATCGCTCCCGCTCGCGGCGGATCGCCGTCGACAACAGGCCAATGGGCGTCATGTCGTGCAAAATATCGCTGTTCATTGTTCACCATATCGTCCGATTGTTCGATTTGACAAACACATCGGACTCTGTTCATCATAATGTTCAGTTGTTCATTTTAATGAATATACAGGATTGCACAAGCGCGAAAGAGGATGAAAGATGCAGGCAAAAACAGGCGGTGCGATGCAAATGACGCTCGCAATGGTGATATCCGGCACCGTCGGCTGGCCGGTGGTGGCGCTGAGGTTGCCGGCGGTAACGGTGGTGTTTTGGCGTTGTGCTTTTGGGGCGCTGGCGATGCTGCTGGTCTGCGCCCTGCTGGGCCAGTTGAAACGCGGCGCGCTGAGCCGGCGGCAATGGGGCATCCCGCGC
>Ga0207713_1002913_pt1 | contig 11982 bp, 9 predicted proteins | sample KBSS64metaG_FD_184404 | JGI IMG/M metagenome (GOLD analysis project Ga0207713, IMG submission 184404) | Switchgrass rhizosphere microbial communities from Kellogg Biological Station, Michigan, USA - KBS S6-4 metaG (SPAdes) (version 2) | ecosystem: Host-associated > Plants > Roots > Rhizosphere >...
CGATCCCACCAAGCCTCTAACACAGGCTTTTCAACGCACAGACCCACCAAGAAGAACACAACAGGGGATGGTCATGAGGGAGCGGGTGATGACGCAGGCCAGGCGTGGTGCCTGGCCGTTGGCGGCCGGCGCGGTGCTGGCGCTGGCATTGGGCATGTGGGCAGACAGCGCGCAAGCCGCTGCAGCCGACGAATACTCGACCGAGTCGGCCAAGGCCAGCCAAAGCCTGCTGATCGATGCCACCCATGCCGGCAAACGCCTGGTGGTGGTAGGCGATCGCGGCCACATTCTGTTCTCCGATGACCAGGGCAACACCTGGACCCAGGCCCGGGTGCCCACCCGGCAACTGCTCACCGCGGTGTTCTTCCTCGACGAAAAACGCGGCTGGGCGGTCGGCCACGATGCACAGATCCTCGCCAGCAACGATGGCGGCGCGACCTGGAGCAAGCAGTTAGAAGACCTTTCCCGCGAAGCTCCGCTGCTCGACGTCACCTTCCTCGATGCCCAGCACGGTTTTGCCGTGGGTGCCTATGGCGCTCTGCTGGAAACCCGTGATGGCGGTCAGCACTGGCAGGACATCGCCGAACGCCTGGACAACGCCGACCAGTTGCACCTCAACGGCATTGCCGTGATCAAGGAGGCGGGCCTGTTCATTGTCGGCGAGCAGGGCAGCATGTTCCGCTCCAGCGACAACGGCCAGACCTGGGCCAAGGTCGAAGGCCCTTACGAGGGCTCGCTGTTCGGCGTGATCGGCACCGCCAAGCCACACACGTTGTTGGCCTATGGCCTGCGCGGCAACCTGTTCCGTTCCACCGACTTCGGTGACAGCTGGCAACCGATCGAGCTCAAGGCGGCGCGCGGCAACCTCGAATTCGGCCTGGCAAGCGCTACGCTTCTCGATGATGGCAGCCTGGCATTGGTCGGCAATGGCGGCAGTGTGCTGCGCAGCGTCGATGACGGGCAGACGTTCAGCGTCTACAACCGTGCCGACCGCATTGCCCTGGCCGGTGTCAGTGGCCTGGCCAACGGTGGCCTTCTGCTGGTGGGGCAGGGTGGTGTGCACCTGGCCACCGCCGAGGGTGCTGACCAGACTGCCGAAGGGGCGCGCCCATGACCAGCCGAGAGAGCATTACAATGCACCCGCATCACCAGGACAAGGCCACGCTGCTGGAACGCCTGATCTTCAACAATCGCCCGGTGGTCATCGCCATCTGCGTGCTGGTGAGCATCTTCCTGTTCTGGCAGGCCACGCAGATCCGCCCCTCGACCAGTTTCGAGAAGATGATCCCGCTGGAGCATCCGTTCATCGAGCAGATGATGGAGCACCGCAACGACCTGGCCAACCTCGGCAACACCGTGCGCATTTCGGTCGAGGCGGTCAACGGCGACATCTTCGACAAGGACTACATGGAGACCTTGCGGCAGGTGCATGACGAGGTGTTCTACATCCCCGGCGTCGACCGCGCTGGCCTCAAGTCGCTGTGGAGCCCCAGCGTGCGCTGGAGCGAGGTCACCGAGGAGGGCTTCTCTGGCGGCGAGGTGATCCCCAATACCTACAACGGCTCGCAGGACAGCCTCGACACCCTGCGCGACAACGTGCTCAAGTCCGGCCAGGTCGGGCGCCTGGTGGGCAACAACTTCAAGTCCAGCATCGTCGATGTTCCACTGCTGGAAAGCTACCCCGACCCGAACGACCCCGGCAAACAGGTCAAACTCGACTACCAGCAGTTCTCGCACCTGCTGGAAGAAAAGATCCGCGACAAGTTCCAGGCACAGAACCCCAATGTGAAGGTGCACATCGTCGGCTTCGCCAAGAAGGTCGGTGACCTGATCGACGGCCTGGTAATGGTGGCGATGTTCTTCGGCGTGGCGCTGGTCATCACCTGGATCCTCTTGTACTGGTTCACCTGGTGCATCCGCAGCACCATCGCCGTGCTCATCACCACCCTGGTGGCGGTGGTCTGGCAGCTGGGCCTGATGCACGCGGTAGGCTTCGGGCTGGACCCGTACTCGATGCTGGTGCCGTTCCTGATCTTCGCCATCGGTATTTCCCATGGGGTGCAGAAGATCAACGGTATCGCCCTGCAGTCGAGCGACGCCGACAACGCACTGACCGCTGCCCGGCGCACCTTCCGTCAGCTGTTCCTGCCGGGGATGATCGCCATCCTGGCCGATGCGGTGGGGTTCATCACCCTGCTGATCATCGACATCGGTGTGATTCGCGAACTGGCCATCGGGGCCTCGATCGGCGTGGCGGTGATCGTCTTCACCAACCTGATTCTGCTACCGGTGGCGATTTCCTACGTTGGGATCAGCAAAAAGGCCATCGAGCGCAGCAAGAAGGACGCAACGCGCGAGCACCCGTTCTGGCGCCTGCTGTCCAACTTCGCCAGCGCCAAGGTGGCGCCCGTTTCCATTGCCCTGGCGCTGATCGCCTTCGCCGGTGGCCTGTGGTACAGCCAGAACCTGAAGATCGGCGACCTTGACCAGGGCGCGCCGGAGCTGCGCCCGGACTCGCGCTACAACCAGGACAACAACTTCATCATCAGCAACTATTCCACCAGCTCGGACGTGCTGGTGATCATGGTCAAGACGCCGGCAGAGAGCTGCTCGATCCACTCGACCATGGCGCCGATCGACGAGCTGATGTGGACCATGCAGAACACCCCGGGCGTGCAGTCGGCGATCTCTCTGGTGACCGTGTCCAAGCAGGTGATCAAGGGCATGAACGAGGGGAGCCTGAAATGGGAAACCCTGTCGCGCAACCCGGACATCCTCAACAACTCCATCGCCCGTGCCGACGGGCTGTACAACGCGGACTGCTCGCTGGCGCCGGTGCTGGTGTTCCTCAACGACCACAAGGCCGAAACCCTGGAGCGCGTCACCAGCGCCGCCAAGGCGTTTGCCGACAGCCACAACAAGGAGGGCCTGCAGTTTTTGCTGGCGGCGGGTAACGCCGGGATCGAGGCGGCCACCAACGAGGTGATCAAGTCGGCCGAACTGACCATCCTGGTGCTGGTGTACTTGTGCGTGGCGGTGATGTGCATGATCACCTTCCGCTCGTTTGCCGCCACCCTGTGTATCGTCCTGCCGCTGGTGCTGACGTCGGTGCTGGGCAACGCGCTGATGGCGTTCATGGGCATCGGCGTCAAGGTCGCCACCTTGCCGGTGGTGGCGCTGGGCGTGGGCATCGGCGTGGATTACGGCATCTACATCTACAGCCGGCTGGAAAGCTTCCTGCGCGCCGGCCTGCCGTTGCAGGAGGCCTATTACCAGACCCTGCGTTCGACCGGTAAAGCAGTGCTGTTCACCGGCCTGTGCCTGGCGATCGGTGTGTGCACCTGGATTTTCTCGGCAATCAAGTTCCAGGCCGACATGGGCCTGATGCTGACCTTCATGCTGTTGTGGAACATGTTCGGGGCGCTGTGGTTGCTGCCGGCGCTGGCGCGGTTCCTGATCAAGCCCGAGAAGATGGTGGGCAAGGAGGGCGGGTCTATTTTTGCCCATTGATGGGTTGGGGGCCGCTTTGCGGCCCATCGCTGGCAAGCCAGCTCCTACAGGTATGGCGCAAGCATTCGGATTTGTAGGCGCTGGCTTGCCGGCGATGGGCTGCAAAGCAGCCCCAGGGCTATAATGCCGGCTTATTTCCAATTGGTACCCCCATGTCCCCCCTCGCCACCGCCCTCGCATCCTGCGACATGCTGCTGATCGATGGCCTGCACGCCTTCGATTTTACCTTCGACGACACTGGCCTCACGGTCGAATGCATGGACGGCCGCCAGCTGCGCCGCTGGGCCTTCACCACCGACCAGGTCGCCGCCGCCACCGCCGCAGGTGATGAATGGCAACTGGACGATGCCCAGGGCCAGCATCGTCTAGTCTGTATGAGTGCCTTTCGCGCCCCGGATGAAGAGAACGATGAACCGGACCTGGACGAGCCTGCTGACCGCTAGCCTCATGACGCTAACCCTCGATACCCAGGCTGCCACCCTTTTGGTGGGCAGCTACACCGATGGCGCGAGCCAAGGCATCTACCGCTACGCGTTCGACAGCAAGGCCGGCCGTATCAACCCTGCGCCGCAGCAGGTGGTCAAGAACGTCAGCCCGTCGTGGCTGGTGCTCTCGGCCGATCAGCGGCAGTTGTTCGTGGTCAACGAAACGCCGCAGGGCCATGCCAGCAGTTTCAGCGTGAGCAGCAAAGGCGAGATCACCCCGCTCAACCAGGTGGCCACCCGCGGCGACGAGCCGACCCACGCCAGCCTCAGCCGCGACCAGCGTTACCTGTTCGTCGCCAACTACGCCGTCGCCCCCGACCCGGGCGGCAGCCTGGTGGTGCTTCCGGTGGGCAAGGACGGCAAACTCAAGGATGCGGTGCAGCAAGTGCGGCACAAGCCCAGTGGCGTCAACCCCGAGCGCCAGGCCGGTGCCCATGTGCATTCAGTGGTGCTGTCGCCCGATGGCAGCCACCTGTATGCCAGCGATCTGGGCGCCGACAAGGTGTTCATCTACCGCTACGACGGCGCCAGCGTCGACCGCCCCCTCAGCGCGGCGATACCAGCGTCCGTCGAGCTGCCGCCGGGCAGCGGCCCGCGTCACCTGTTGTTCGATGCCAAGGGGCGGCATGCCTACCTGACGCTGGAAATGAGCGCCGAAGTAGTCATGTTCGATGTCAAGGACGATGCGTTGCACGAACGCCAGCGCCTGCCGCTGACCGAGCAGAACGACGCCGCAGCCAAGGCGGCGGGCGCACTGCACTTGTCGGCGGACGGGCGCTTCCTGTATGTCAGCAACCGTGGCACGGCCAACGAGATCGTGGTGTTCAGCGTGGGCAAGGACGACGGCCAGCTGACGTTCCTGCAGCGGCGTTCGGTGGAGGGTGACCATCCACGGGAGTTCGCCCTCGACCCCAGCGACAACTTCCTGCTGGTGGCCAACCAGAAGAGCAACCAGATCGTGGTCATGCGCCGTGACCCGCGCACGGGCAAGCTGGGTGAAACCGTGCAGACCTTGCCGCAGGACGCGCCTTCGGACCTGAAGTTTATCGAGTGACTATCGATAGCCGTGATAATCCCTACCACCGCAATGAATTTCTGTGGCTGACCTCAGCGGCGTAAGTTTGACCCAAGGCCCACTCGGGCCACCGTCAAACCACCGCAGTCGAGGTCAGCCCACATGAACTTCAATCTCTTCCCGGTCATCGCCGCATCCGCCATTTCCGCCTCGGTCGTGCTGCCGACGCATGCCCATGCCGACACCGGCAGCAAGGCATCCGCGACCCACAGCTATACCGAGCAGTACCTGCGCCAGAGTGCTCATTTTCATGCCGCGTTGAGTGGCAAGAACAGCCACTGATCCAGATGGGAGCACTGAACCTGTGGGATCGCCGCACCGCCGCTCTTACAGGTTCCGGGCCACAGTTACCGCGCCGAAGTTGATAGCTATTTTGCCATGACGGCTTTGAACAGCTCAGACGCCAGCCACCCCTCCAGCCAGCTCCGCACTCGCGGATAAGCCGCCTCGGCGAACCACTGCGGTTCGACCCCGGCAAACTGGCGCATCAGGGGCAGCAGCGCGGCGTCGGCCAGGCTCGGGTGATTGGCCAGCAGGTACGGCCGGCCCTCAAGCAGCTGCTCGAGCTCCGCCAGCCAGGTTTCTGCCTGCTGGCGGTAATGCTCGCGCGAATAGTCAGGGTAACGCTCGGCATATTTGTACAGGTTGACCTGCGCCTTGAACTCGCTGTCGTTGCGGGCAATCAACTGCTCGGCCTGTTGCGCGGCAGCGGGGTCCGCCTGTAGGCGCCAGTCCTGTGGGTCGTTGCGCGTCAGGGCCCAGCGCATGATGTCCAGGCTTTCTTCCAGCACACCGTTACCGGTATCCAGCACCGGTACCGTGCCCTTGGGCGACAAGGCCAGCAACTCGGCCGGCTTGTGCTTCATCGCCACCTCGCACACCTGCACTTCGCACCCGGCATAACGCAGGGCCAGGCGTGCGCGCATCGCCCATGGGCAACGGCGGAACGAGTAAAGGATCACCCGCACACCTCCACATCACTCAGGCCATTGCCCTGGCGCCGTACCTGGATCTGCACCGGAATGCGCTCGTGCATCTCCTGCACGTGGGAAATCACCGCCACCTTGCGGCCCTGCGCCTGAAGCCCGTCGAGCGCATCCATGGCCAGCTGCAGCGACTCGGGGTCGAGGCTGCCGAAGCCTTCATCGATGAACAGCGACTCGATGCGCAGGGTGCTCGAGGCCATCGAGGCCAAGCCCAGGGCCAGGGCCAGCGATACCAGGAAGGTTTCACCGCCGGACAGCGAGTGCACCGAGCGCAGTTCGTCGCCCATTTCGGTGTCCAGCACCAGCAGGCCCAACGCGCTGCCACCGCGCTTGAGGCGGTAACGCCGCGCCAGTTGGCGCAACTGGGCGTTGGCGTGGTGCAGCAGCAGGTCGAGGTTGTAGCCCTGGGCGATCTTGCGGAACACGTCGCCGGAGGCCGAGCCGATCAGCGTGCTCAGGCGCGCCCAGCGCTGCCACTGCTCGCGGGCCTGTTCGATTTCGGCGGCCAGGGCCTGGTGCGCCTGCTGGCGGCGTTGGTCATCGGCCTGTTGCGCGCGCAGTTCGGCGCACTGTTGTTCCTGAACGTTGAGGTGCTGCTGGAGTTCGGCCAGGGTCTGCTCCAGGTCGTCGGCGGGCAGCTCGCCCTGTGCCTGGGCGTTATGCTGCTGAAGACGCTGTTCACGCTCCTGCAGCAGCACGCGGCCTTGCTCGATGGCTTTCTCTGCGTGCTGCAGCTGCTGGCGCAGGGCGCCAAGTTGCGCATCGTCGATGGCCAGCAGGCGGTCGAGGCCGCTGTCATCCAGCTCGGGGTGCTCGCCGCGCCACTGAGCGATCGCGCCCTGCAACTGCTGACACTCCTGCTCCAGTGCCTGCTGCCGTTGGACATTGGCGTCAAGCTCGGCGGCCAGTTTCACGCCCTGGGTGCGCAAGTCCTGCAGGCGCTGCGTGGTGTCGGCGTCGGCCGCACGGGCTTGCTCCAGTTGTGCCTCCAGGTGGTGTTGCCAGGCTTCTGCACTGGCATGTTCGCCTAGCAGTTCGGCGAGTTTTGCCTGCGCCTGCTGGCGCTGCTCGTCCAGGCTGGCCAGTGTCTGCTGCCACTGCTGCTGCGCCTGCAGGCGTGTCTGCTGCTGGTCGCGCAGCTTGTCCAGCTGTAGCTGGCGGGCTTGCTGTTCTTCCTGCTCGTCCTTGCGCTGCTCCAGTTGTTGCAACCGCTGGGCGATCTGCTGATCGAGGCCGAGAAAAGCATTGGCCGGGTCGTCGCTCAAGGCCTTCAGGACATCATCCGGCAGCACACTGGCCAGGTCATTCAGGCCTTGCTGCAACTGCTGTTCGTCGCTGGCCAGCGCCTGGTGCTGGTGGTCCAGGTGGCGCTGGGCCTGCTGTTGCGCTTCCTGCGCTGCCTGCAGCTGCTGGTTGAGGCGGGCGGCATCCTTTTGCAAGGCGAGCAGGGCGCTCTGGCGTTTCTCGTCCTTGCCGATTTCATCGTCCAGGCGCTGCAGCTGGTTGGCCAGCCAGGCTGTGCGGGCCTTGTCATCCTGGGGGGCGAGGGCGGGCCACAGGCTGTGTGCCTGCACCTGCGCAACCAATGGCTGCAGTTGCTCGCCCAGTTGCACCTGTTGCTGCTGGTAGTCCTTGAGCTGGGCGTTGACCACGCCAAGCTGGGTGCGCAGCTCCACCAGCTTGCCGTTGAGGGTTTCGACCTGCTTCTGCGCGGTGTCCTCTTCGGCCTGGTCATGCCGGCCCAGGCTTTGCAGCAGCGCCTCAGGCTGGTGGAATGGGTGTTCGGCGCTGCCACACACCGGGCAGGGCTCGCCGTCGCGCAACTGGCCGCGCAGCTCTTCGACACTGGTGTGGCGCGCCAGGCGCTGGCGTTCCAGTAGCTGGCGGGTGAGGGTGAGCGCCTGCTCGGCGGCCTCAAGCTCGGCCTTGGCTGCAGTGCCTTCGCTGATCAGTTGCTGGCGTTGCTGCATGGCCTGCTGCTGGCGCTCACGGATGGCTTCAAGGTGCTGACGCACTTCCAGCTCGCGGCCATGCAGGCGCGACAGTGCTTCGACGGCGCGCTGCTGTTTGCGATTGTCCTGAAGCATGCCGCCGAGCAGGTCGATCTGTTCGGCCAGCGCGTGCGGCTCGGCCTTGGCTTCACGGAACAGCAGCTCGTAATGCTCGCGCTGGGCCTGCAGCTGCGCATTGGCCTGGCTGGCCTGGGCCTGCAGGCCCGGTAGCTCTTCGCGGCCCTTGCTCAGCCGCCCGCCGATCAGCATCACTTGCTTGAGTTGCGGCAGGTAGGCCTGCCAGGCGTTGGCCAACCCGGCGAGGTGTTGGCTACCGGCCAGTGCCTCATCGATCTGCGCCAATTGTTGCACGCTGCGCTGTTGGTTTTCTTCCAGCTGCTGCAGTTGCTGCTGCCCTTCGGCGACGTGCTGGTCGGCCTGCTGGCTGGCCGTGCGTTGCGCTGTCAGCTCATTGTCCAGCCGTGCCAGGCTGTCCTGCGCGGCAAACGCCTGGCGTAGGCGAGGGGTATTTTCGCTGTGTCGGGCCTGGTTGTCGGCGAGTGACTGGCGGGCTGCGACCAGCGCCTGTTCCAGTGCTGCTGTACGCGTCTGCAGCTCACCCTGCTGGCGCTGTTGCTCGGCGGTCTGCGCAGCCAGGGGCGCCAGTTGCGCGGTCAGGACCTGCTGGCGGTGAAACTGATGACGCTGGGGCGCCAGGCGCTCCAGGCGTTGCAGGTCGAGGCGTTGCTCGGCCAGCGCTTGCCAGCCGTGCTCGGCAGCCTGCAAGGCCGCGCCGGCTTCGCTGTGCTGGGCCTGCAGTTGCCGTTGTTCGTCGAGCCAGGTGCGCTGCTGCTCCAATTGGCGCAGGCGCGCCTGGTCGGCCTTGAACTGTTGCTGCGCCTGCTCCAGGCGCTGGTCGAGTTCGGCGCGGGCCTCGGCGACCATCGGCAGCAGGTGGCTGGCACGGTCTTTCAGGGCGTTGTGCGCTTCGCCGGTTTCCCGCGCCTTGCTGAACGCGCGCTGGCCGAGGCGGGTGTAGATGGCGGTGTTGGTGAGCTTTTCCAGTAACTCGCTGCGTTCTCTGTCGTCGGCCTTGAGGAAGGCACTGAACTCGCTCTGCGCCAGCATCACCGCGCGGGTAAACTGCTCGAAATTCAGGCCCAGGCGGGCTTCGATCAGCTGCTTGTATTCGTTCTTGCCGCTGCCCAGCACCTGCTCGCTGTCCAGGTCGTAGAGGCTCTGGCGGCTGAGCTGCAACTTGCCGTTGGCTTTGTCGCGGGCACGGTTGGCTTCCCAGCGCGCGCGGTAGCGGTGGCCGTCGATGCCGATGAAGTCGACCTCGGCAAAGCCACTGCCGGTACCGCGGCGCAGCAGGTTGCGCGGGTCGGATGTGGGGATGTCGCCATCGGCGTCCGGCACCTTGGCTTCGCGGCCGATGGCGTTCAGCCGCGGCACGGTGCCGAACAGGGCCAGGCACAGCGCATCGAGCAGGGTGCTCTTGCCGGCACCGGTCGGCCCGGTGATGGCGAACAGCCCAGCACTGGCCAGGGGTTCGGTGGTGAAGTCAATGTCGACCGGGCCGGCCAGGGATGCCAGGTTCTTCAGGCGAATGGCGAGAATTTTCATGGCTGCTCCTCTTCCAGCTGAACGTCCTGCAGCAACAGGGCGAAGTCGGCCAGGGCCTGCTCGTCGACGGGGTTGCCGTAGGCCTGTTCCCAGGCGCGGCTGAACAGGTCCTGCGGGGTCATCTGCGACAGTTCGACGAACTCCAGCTCGCTTTCTTCGTCGTTACCACGGCCAGCATATTCGGCGCCGATGCGGATCAGCCGCACCGCTTTGCCGTCCAAGGCGCTTTCGATTTGCTGGCGCAGGTCGGGCTGCGGCTCGTCCAACAGCACGCGCACTTCGAGCCAGGGCTGGCGGTTGGGGTCTTCGAGCAGGTCGATTACCGGCAGCTCGGCAAGTTGCTCCAGCAGCTCGCCCAACGGCGCCGGGCCGATGCGCTGCAGGGCCACGGCGCGCGGCACCGGGCGCGCTTCGACGCTGACCAGCTCGGCGCCGTCCAGCTCGACTTCCAGCACCTGATGCGGGTAGTTGATTTCGGCGAACGACAGCGGGATCGGCGAGCCGCTGTAACGGATGCGGGTTTCGCGGTTGACCTTTTGCGGCTTGTGCAGGTGGCCCAGGGCCACGTAGCTGATGGCCTTGTCGAACAGCTTGGCCGGCAGCGCTTCGGCATTACCGATGATCAGGCTGCGCTCGGAGTCTTCGGACACCGAACCACCGGCCATGTGCGCGTGGCTGATGGCGACCAGGGCCTGGTCCTTCTTGCGCTTGTTCTGCGCGGCGGCGATCAGTTGCTGGTGCACCTGGGTGATGCCCTGCAAGTAGTCGTCCCCCAACTGCGGGCCGGTCACCTCGGCCGGGCGCAGGAAGGGCAGGGCCAGGCACCAGGCCGCAACCTTGCCGCGGCCGTTGGTCAGCGGTATCAGCAGGCGCTCGGCGTCCAGCTGGCCCTCATCCAGCCAATGCACGCGCCCTAGCGCATGGGTGCGCAGGCGGCGCATCAGCGCCGCGGGCAGCTCGATGCGCGAGCCAGAGTCGTGGTTGCCGGCAATCATCACGATGTCCAGTTTCGGCTGTTGCTCGTGGGCCTTCACGATGAAGTCGTAGAGCCGCTCCTGGGCTTTGACCGGCGGGTTGACCGTGTCGAAGATATCGCCAGCGATCAGCAACGCGTCGGGCTGGCGAAGCTGCAGCTGGCCGAGCAGCCACTCAAGGAAGCAGGCATGTTCGAAGTCGCGTTCCTGGCCGTGCAGGCTTTGGCCCAGGTGCCAGTCGGAGGTGTGAAACAGACGCATGGATGACCTGTTGGTGTCGAGTCGGCAAGCCGGGGCTTGGCGTGGATGATGGGTGTTGCGCAGCCGGGTATGTTAACCCAAGCCAGGGCGCTAGGGCAGGTAAGCGCATGCGCCGGTAATTGGCGTTGCTGGGCTCGATCGGCGTTGGGTACGTTGTGGTTGGGTCTTGCAAATGTGCCTTTGCATTGAATCCACTTTGTGAGCTGATTCACATTCGACCTGGGCTGCAAGACTTGCTCCCTGACCAACTGTGACCTACCCTTCCGAACCGGCCACGATCATGGCTATTCGACATCCACGGACGATATTTACGGAGCTCCCCATGGAAGGTATCCCACAAACCCAACCCACCTATGGCAACCTCAAGCCGAAATGGCAGGAGCGTTTCGCCTTCTTCGATCAGCACGGCGCGCCGACCTCCGAGTCTTACAAGGCCGCTTTCCGTGCCTTGCCTTTCCGCAAGAAGCTGCTGATCAACAATAACTTCATCGGCTTTTTCTTCGGCCCGATCTACTGGTTCGTGCTGGGCCTGTGGAAGAAGAACCTGGTCATGCTGGCGATCATGATTGCGCTTGGGTTGCTGCTGGGCGTTGTCGAGGCGGTGACGGGGAGCGAAATTCCACGGCCGGTGGATAACGGGCTCAGTATGGCGTTTGCGTTTCTCTACAGCTTTTTGAGCAATCGGGCTTATTACCTGAAGCAGACCAAAGGCCTCAATGGCTGGAACCCGTTTGAGGGGCAGCGGTTTATTTGAGCGTTTGATGAGGGCTGGCAGGGCCAGGCGGGCGGCGCATCGCGAAGCGCTTGCCTTGGGTTTTTTAGTGCCCTTGAGATCGAGCGCCGCCCGCGCGGCGCATCGCGAAGCGCTTGCCTTGGGTTTTTTAGTGCTCTTGAGATCGAGCGCCGCCCGCGCGGCGCTTCGCGGGGCAAGCCCGCTCCCACATTTGTTGCAACGCGCCGTTCCAGCCAGGCCATGGTTGTCCGCTTTGGCGCATGGTTGAAGACGGGTGGGGCGCCGGCAGCGCCAGCCGGAATATCGCGTCGTGCCAACAAGGCTGACAACTATGGCCTGTC
>Ga0207713_1002914_pt1 | contig 11981 bp, 9 predicted proteins | sample KBSS64metaG_FD_184404 | JGI IMG/M metagenome (GOLD analysis project Ga0207713, IMG submission 184404) | Switchgrass rhizosphere microbial communities from Kellogg Biological Station, Michigan, USA - KBS S6-4 metaG (SPAdes) (version 2) | ecosystem: Host-associated > Plants > Roots > Rhizosphere >...
TTGGCGCGCCTCAAGGCCGAGTTCGGCTACGCGCTGTTGTTCGATGCCCACTCGATCCGCTCGATCATCCCGCACCTGTTCGACGGCAAACTGCCGGATTTCAACCTCGGCACCTTCAACGGCGCCAGTTGCGATCCACAGCTTGCAACTCAACTGGAAGCGATCTGCGCGGGGCATCCGCACTACAGCCATGTGCTGAACGGTCGCTTCAAGGGCGGCCACATCACCCGCCATTACGGCAACCCGGCGCAAAACATTCATGCCGTGCAACTGGAGCTGGGCCAGTGCACCTATATGGAAGAGTTCGAGCCGTTCCGTTATCGGCCAGACCTGGCAGAGCCGACGCAGGTGGTGTTGAAAGAATTGCTGCAAGGCTTGCTTGCCTGGGGGAAGCAACGCTATTCGTTCTGAGTTGGCGATATCGGAGAGCCATTGGTCGGAACTGTCATTTATGACAGGTGTGTTTTAGCTCTGATCAAGCTAAAAACTTCTACGCTGGCCACCTGGCGAGGCTCAAGGAGAGCGAAAGGATATGTTGGACAAATCTCGTGAACCCGATGTTGCGATCTCATTACTGGCTGACGATTCAATGGCTGATCATGGAATGGTCCTGAGTGAGGTGCCGCGAATGCCGCAGCCGCCCACCATCACTTCCCCCTCTGAAGGCAGCCAGCATGCTGCCTTTTTTGATGTTCTGATAGAGGGGACCTGTGATGAGAATGCGACCAGTGTCGAGTTGCTGACCCCGAACAATACAAAATGGGCTGATGCAGCAATAGTGGGCTCTCGATGGTTTGCTTATCGAATATGGGGGGCATTTCAAGGAGATCTATCTACAGGTCTGTGGCTTGGTTGGTTGGGAGGTGGGGCTGGCACGGTGTCGGTCAAGGCCAGGCAGACTGTCGATGGGGTGCGTTCACAAGCAGGCAATCAAATCTCATTTGAAGTGGGCTATCAAATCGAGTCGCCCATCCCGACAATGACGCTTCCGGTTGCAGGCAGTGAGTATGTAATCGGAAGCGGCAATGGCCCCATTCTGCTCGGGGGGTGCGGGTCAGCCGTGAATGAACGGGAACCGCAGGTGGATGTGTTTATCAGTACCGAGGGAGGGTGGATGCCAGGGCACGCAGCGGTATTCAATGGCACATGGTTCTCCTCTTATTGGCACAGCTACCCCATCACTTCGACCTTCAGAGTAAGGCAAACAGTTAACGGTTTTATGCCGTCACAGGGTAGCGCCCCGATTGCGGTCAAATTCATTGCATCAGACGAGCGTTCTGATGACAGCCCAGCGACCGGGCTAACCGCTATTAAACCGTCCCCGCCGTCAATCACGACCCCTCTCGATGAGGCAACGTACTTTCTGGGAGAGCGGGTATTGGTGATGGGTACTTGTGAGGACGGGGCAACCATGGAGGTTGAATTTGACGGTAACCCAGTGGGCTGCAAATCATACGGGACGAACTGGTATACGTCTGTGAAAGCTGGTTTTCTGTCTTTTGGCTTATCCAGGCAAGTCAGGGCGAGACAACAAGTGCGAGGATCGGAGTTTTCCGATTGGAGTGATCCGGTCGCGATAAAATTCATAGTGGCTTCGCCCAAACTCATCTTCCCGACTGCTGAAAGCATTCATGAGGAAGGTGAAATGATGTTGTCCGGTCTTTGCGACAAGGGCGCCACAGTGGAAATAATCAACCCAGTCGACGGGAGACCACTGGGAAGGGTATCGGTGGCGGGCACTACTTGGGTGTGCATCGTCAAATGGGACAAGGGCCAAAAACACGTGGCTGCAAGGCAAATTTACCATGGGCATGAATCAGCCGTCAGTCAGCCTGTAACGTTCACGATACAGTAGTCCATTGAGGGTCGCGGGCATGGCTTCGTGTCAGACGCCACCGCGCCGAACAGGGTCGCCACAGTTCGGATTTGCAGCTTGATGCCGAGCGACCGATCGCTGATGGCCTCACCATGATGCTGTACACACAGAGGGGGTGGCACAAGGCTGTCTACGGGGGTGGGGGGCAGTTTGACGAGGTTGGTGCGCTCTATCAGACACTGATCAGCCCTATAGCGGAAAAAACGGGTAGTAAAACTCTGACTCTGTAAGTGCATGCTCATTGACGTAAATCGGGTTTATGATGCCCAACGGCAGAATAATAGAAGTCCCCCCAGGGATGACCTCGACCCCTTACGGAGTGCGCAATGCAGACTTTGTACCCGCAGATCAAACCCCACGCCCGGCACGATCTGGCCGTCGACGAGACCCACACGCTGTATGTCGACGAAAGCGGTTCACCGCAAGGTTTGCCAGTGGTGTTCATTCACGGCGGCCCCGGCGCCGGGTGTGACGCGGCGAGCCGATGCTACTTCGATCCAAACCTGTACCGCATCGTCACCTTCGACCAACGCGGTTGCGGTCGCTCCACCCCCCATGCCAGCCTCGAAAACAACACCACCTGGGACTTGGTCGCCGACCTTGAGCGAATCCGCGAGCACTTGGGCATCGACAAGTGGGTGCTGTTCGGTGGCTCCTGGGGTTCGACTTTGGCGCTGGCCTACGCGCAAACCCATCCGGAACGTGTGCACGGGCTGATCCTGCGTGGGATTTTTCTCTGCCGCCCGCAGGAAATCGAATGGTTTTATCAGGCGGGTGCCAGCCGTCTGTTTCCCGATTACTGGCAGGACTACGTTGCGCCGATCCCGATGGACGAGCGCGGCGATTTGCTCAACGCCTTCCATAAACGACTCACCGGCAACGATCAGATCGCCCAGATGCACGCCGCCAAAGCCTGGTCCACGTGGGAAGGCCGGACCGCGACGCTGCGTCCGAACCCGCTGGTGGTCGATCGTTTCTCCGAGCCGCAGCGTGCGTTGTCCATCGCCCGTATCGAATGCCACTACTTCACCAATAACGCCTTCCTTGAACCGAATCAGCTGATTCGTGACATGGGCAAGATTGCCCACTTGCCTGGCGTGATTGTCCATGGACGCTATGACGTCATCTGTCCATTGGATAACGCGTGGGAACTGCACCAGGCCTGGCCCAATAGCGAATTGCAAATAATCCGGGACGCGGGCCATGCCGCCGCTGAGCCGGGGATTACCGATGCATTGGTACGCGCTGCCGACCGAATGGCCCGGCGCTTGCTAGACCTGTCGCCTGAAGAAGCATGAAGGGCTTGCTGCAACGCGTGCGCGGCGCGCGGGTGGAGGTAGCGGGGCAGGTGGTCGGCGCAATCGACCAGGGTTTGCTGGTGCTGGTAGCCGTCGAGCCGGACGACACGCGGGCCAGCGCCGACAAACTTCTCAATAAGCTGCTTAACTATCGTGTGTTCAGCGACGCTGAGGGCAAGATGAACCTGTCCCTGGCGGATGTGGGTGGCGGGTTGTTGCTGGTCTCGCAGTTCACCCTGGCCGCCGACACCAAGAGCGGGCTGCGACCGAGCTTCTCGACCGCGGCCCCCCCGGCCTTGGGCGAGGAGCTTTTCGGCTATCTATTAAGCAAAGCGAAACAGGTGCATGGCACTGTGGCATCAGGTAGATTCGGCGCGGATATGCAGGTGCACCTGGTCAATGATGGCCCGGTTACCTTCCTGTTACAGACCTGAAAGCGCTTGAAACATCTTTTTAAGCGCTTTTCGGTCGAAAACAGGCGTTTATCCCAATAAATACTTTGTTACCCCTGATGCGTTGTAACGCGGCCTACTAGATAATCGCGCGCTACGGGGATCAGCGTTCGTTGGTCCATTTTGACTTAGGTAGAGACTTGTCCGGATCCGATTGGGGAATCATTTTGCCCCAGCGGAGTCGGAACAATGCTCGCCAACTTGGCAAGAGTGGTCTGCAGGGTCGGCTTTTTCGTGCCGGATACCTGCTGGCCCTTTAACTGGCCGTTGGTTTTTTGATCTGTTTTCGGCGAGGGTTGCTCGTGATTGTTAGTCCCTGTAACGCACCAAAATTGACTGCCAAACGGTTTCGTAGCGCATTGGTAGCGGGCTCGGCACTGCTGTGCCTGCTCAGCGCCGGCCAGCTTTGGGCATTCAGTCTGGATGATGTATCGGTCAAGGCAAAAGAGCTGGCCGGGCAAAAGTACGAAGCTCCGCGCAGTAACCTGCCGAATGAATTTCGCGAGATGAAATTCGCCGATTATCAGAAAATTCGCTTCCTGACTGAAAAAGCCGAATGGGCCGATCAGAAGACACCGTTCAAGCTGTCGTTCTATCACCAGGGCATGCATTTCGATACGCCGGTGAAAATCAACGAAATCACGGCGAACACCGTCGAAGAGATCAAGTACGACCCGAGTCGTTTCGATTTCGGCGACGTCAAGTTCGATCCTAAGGCCACCGAGCAGCTGGGCTACGCCGGTTTCCGCGTCCTGTACCCGGTCAACAAGGCTGACAAGCAGGACGAAATCATGACCATGCTGGGCGCGAGCTACTTCCGCGTGGTCGGCAAGGGGCACGTCTACGGCTTGTCCGCTCGCGGCATGGCGATCGATACCGCACTGCCGTCCGGCGAAGAGTTCCCGCGTTTTCGCGAGTTCTGGATTCAACAGCCGAAACCGGGCGACAAGCACCTGGTGATCTTCGCCCTGCTGGATTCGCCACGGGCGACCGGCGCCTACCGCCTGACCCTGCGTCCGGGCAGCGACACCATTGTCGACGTCAAGGCGCAGATGTTCCTGCGCGACAAAGTCGGCAAACTGGGCATCGCGCCATTGACCAGCATGTTCCTGTTCGGTGCCAACCAGCCATCGAAAGTCCTCAACTACCGTCGTGAGCTGCACGATTCCAGCGGTCTGTCGATCCATGCCGGCAACGGCGAGTGGATCTGGCGTCCGCTGAACAACCCGAAACACCTGGCGGTGAGCAACTTCTCCGTCGAGAACCCGCGTGGCTTCGGCTTGCTGCAACGTGGTCGTGATTTCAGCCACTACGAAGACCTCGACGACCGCTACGATAAGCGCCCAAGCGCCTGGATCGAACCGAAGGGCGATTGGGGCAAGGGCACCGTCGATCTGGTCGAGATTCCGACCGCCGACGAAACCAACGACAATATCGTGGCGTTCTGGAGCCCGGAAAAGATGCCGGAGCCAGGCCAGCCGCTGGACTTCGCTTATCGCATGCACTGGACCATGGACGAAGCGGCGTTGCACGCACCGGACAGTGCCTGGGTCAGTCAGACCCTCAAATCCACCGGTGACGTCAAGCAGTCCAACCTGATTCGTCAGCCGGACGGCAGCGTTGCCTATCTGGTGGACTTCGAAGGTCCGTCCCTGGCGGCTTTGGCCCCGGATACGGATGTGCGCAGCCAGGTCAGCGTCGGCGAAAACGCCGAACTGGTCGAGAACAGCGTGCGCTACAACCCTGAAACCAAGGGCTGGCGCCTGACTCTTCGGATGAAGATCAAGGACCCGGGCAAGTCCACCGAGATGCGTGCTGCACTGGTGCAGAACATCGTGCCTGCCGATCTGGCCAAGACTTCGATTCCAGCATCCACTTCTTCCGTTGCCAAGGCCGACAAAGTTGCCGCCAAGCAAGCGGAGAAGGCGGACAAGGAAGCGAAGGCCGCCGAGGCCAAGCAGGCCGAAGCCAAGCCAGTCGCAGATGCCAAGGACAAGGCGAACAACAATGACGCCAAGCAGCCTGCTGCTGCCGACGCGGTCCCAGCCACACCGGAATCGGCATCGACTGAAGAAGTCCTGACCGAGACCTGGAGCTACCAGTTGCCTGCCGATGAGTAATTCTCAAGTACAGCCAGAGACTCTATCCGAGTATCTGGCACATCTGCCGATGACCGACCAGCAGCGCGCGGAACTCGCGGGCTGCAAGTCCTTCAGCGAATTGCACGAGCGTTTGTCGTCTTCGACATTTGATGCCCCGACCGAGGCCGCCCAGGCATCGGTTGGCAAGCGCCTGACCCTGAGCACCGCTGAAGAGTTGCAGGACGCTGAAATGCTGGCGCTCGACGCCAGCGGGCGCGTCTGCCTGAAGGCGACCCCGCCGATTCGTCGGACCAAGGTCGTGCCGGAGCCATGGCGTACCAATATCCTGGTGCGCGGCTGGCGACGTCTAACCGGTCGCACCAACCCGCCGAAACCGCCTAAAGACGAGAATGTGCTGCCAGCGGCGCGCTGGCGCACGGTCGGTTCGATCCGTCGCTACATTCTGTTGGTCCTAATGCTCGGACAAACCATCGTCGCCGGCTGGTACATGAAAGGCATCATGCCGTACCAGGGCTGGTCGTTCGTCGACCTTGATGAAGTCCTGCACCAACCGCTGTTGCAAACCGCCACGCAAGTGCTGCCGTATGCATTGCAGACCAGCATCCTGATCTTGTTCGGAATTTTGTTCTGCTGGGTCTCGGCCGGTTTCTGGACCGCGCTGATGGGCTTTCTCGAGCTGCTCACTGGTCACGATAAATACCGTATCTCCGGCAAAAGCGCTGGCAACGAGCCGATTCCGAAGGATGCGCGCACCGCACTGGTGATGCCGATCTGTAACGAAGACGTGCCTCGGGTATTCGCCGGCCTGCGTGCAACGTTCGAGTCGGTCGCCGCCACAGGTGACCTGGATCGCTTTGATTTCTTCGTGCTCAGTGACAGTAACGACGCCGATATATGCGTCGCCGAACAGCAAGCCTGGCTGGACGTCTGCCGCGAAGCCGGTGGCTTCGGCAAGATCTTCTATCGTCGCCGCCGTCGTCGTGTGAAACGTAAAAGCGGCAACCTCGATGACTTCTGCCGTCGCTGGGGGGGTGACTACAAGTACATGGTCGTGCTCGATGCTGACTCCGTGATGAGCGGCGAGTGCCTGACCAGTCTGGTACGCCTGATGGAAGCCACGCCGGACGCCGGGATCATCCAGACCGCGCCACGTGCGTCGGGCATGGACACCCTGTATGCGCGCATGCAGCAGTTCGCTACCCGTGTGTACGGTCCACTGTTCACCGCTGGCCTGCACTTCTGGCAGTTGGGCGAATCCCACTACTGGGGCCACAACGCGATCATCCGCATGAAGCCGTTCATCGAGCACTGCGCCCTGGCGCCGTTGCCGGGCAAAGGTGCGTTTGCCGGTGCGATCCTGTCCCACGACTTCGTCGAAGCCGCGCTGATGCGCCGTGCGGGTTGGGGCGTGTGGATTGCCTATGACTTGCCGGGCAGCTATGAAGAATTGCCGCCGAACCTGCTGGACGAACTCAAGCGTGACCGTCGCTGGTGCCACGGTAACCTGATGAACTTCCGCCTGTTCCTGGTCAAGGGCATGCACCCGGTGCACCGCGCCGTGTTCCTGACCGGCGTGATGTCTTACTTGTCGGCGCCACTGTGGTTCTTCTTCCTGGTGTTGTCGACGGCGCTGCTGGCGGTCAATACGTTGATGGAGCCGCAATACTTCCTCGAACCGCGCCAGCTCTATCCGCTGTGGCCACAATGGCATCCGGACAAGGCGATTGCGCTATTCTCGACCACCATCGTGCTGCTGTTCCTGCCGAAGCTATTGAGCATCATCCTGATCTGGGCCAAGGGCGCGAAAGAGTTCGGTGGCAAGTTCAAGGTCACGCTGTCGATGCTGCTGGAGATGTTGTTCTCCATGCTGCTGGCGCCGGTGCGGATGATTTTCCACACCCGCTTCGTACTCGCCGCGTTCCTCGGCTGGGCCGCGACCTGGAACTCGCCGCAGCGTGACGACGACTCCACGCCATGGAGCGAAGCGGTCAAGCGCCACGGTCCACAGACCTTGCTGGGTTTCTTCTGGGCACTGCTGGTGATCTGGCTGAACCCGAGCTTCCTGTGGTGGCTGGTACCCATTGTCGGTTCGCTGATGTTGTCGATCCCGGTATCGGTGATTTCCAGCCGTGTCGGCCTGGGCCTCAAGTCCCGTGACGAGAGCCTGTTCCTGATCCCTGAGGAATACAATCCGCCACAGGCGTTGCTGGCGACTGACCAGTACACTCATGAAAACCGTTATCACGCGCTCAAGGAAGGCTTCATCCGCGCGGTGGTCGATCCACAGCAGAACGCCCTGGCGTGTGCGCTGGCGACCTCGCGGCACCGTGAGGCCGAGCCGATCGAATGGCTGCGGGTCGAGCGGGTGCGGCACGCGATGAAAGTCGGGCCTGAAGGCCTGACCAACAATGAGCGGGTACAGCTGCTGAGCGACCCGGTGGCATTGGCTCGCTTGCATGAGCAGGTGTGGAGCGAAGGTCACCCCGGGTGGTTGGGTGCGTGGCGCAAGTCGGTCCAGGCCGACCCCCATGCACCGCTGTTGCCGCTCCAGCCGCTGAGCGCCCAGCCTCAGTTGGCGTAACAAAAAAAACCCGCGAAAGCGGGTTTTTTATTGATCGTTGGGACGCGGAGCGTCCCTGGCTGCGTTCCCACGCAGAGCGTGGGAACGATCAATTACCCAAAAAACTTGTGCAATTGGACAGGTGCGTTAGCATCCCTCCCCGAATTGGTGCGCCCGGACCGTTTTGTGTCCGTATCTATCGGTTTTCTCAGGAAAAACTGTCGATTTCGTGCCGCAAACGCAATGGTTTTGGGGACTTGAAGATGAAGAAGTATCTGTCGATGCTGCTGGTCGGCGTCATGGCATTGGTTGCAGTCAGCGCGGCGCAGGCCGGTGCCATTGATGACGCGGTCAAGCGCGGCACGTTGAAAGTCGGCATGGACCCGACTTACATGCCGTTCGAAATGACCAACAAGCGCGGCGAGATCATCGGTTTCGAAGTCGACATCCTCAAAGCCATGTCCAAGGCCATGGGCGTCAAGCTGGAGCTGGTGTCCACCGGCTACGACGGCATCATCCCGGCCCTGCTGACCGACAAGTTCGACATGATCGGCAGTGGCATGACCCTGACCCAGGAGCGCAACCTGCGCCTGAACTTCAGTGAACCGTTTATCGTGGTCGGCCAGACCCTGCTGATCCGCAAGGAGCTGGAAGGCACCATCAAGTCCTACAAAGACCTGAACACCGCCGACTACCGCATCACCTCCAAGCTCGGCACCACCGGCGAGATGGTCGCCAAAAAGCTGATTGCCAAAGCCAAGTACCACGGCTACGACAACGAACAGGAAGCTGTGCTCGACGTGGTCAATGGCAAGGCCGACGCCTTTATCTACGACGCCCCTTACAACGTTGTGGCGGTGAACAAGGTCGGCAACGGCAAGCTGGTGTTCCTCGACAAGCCGTTCACCTACGAGCCGCTGGCCTTCGGCCTGAAGAAGGGTGACTACGACAGCATCAACTTCATCAACAACTTCCTGCACCAGATCCACGAAGACGGCACCTACGATCGCATCCATGACAAGTGGTTCAAAGACACCGCTTGGCTCAAGGATATGGAGTAAGGCCTCAGACCGAGTCGCGTCAACGCCAGCAAGCCGGCTCCTACAGGATTAGCGTCGGACACACCTGTTGTGTTCACCCAAATCAACTGTAGGAGCCGGCTTGCCGGCGATGGCGGCCTCCCTGGCGACACAGAATCCGGAACCTGCATACCCAATGAAACAGAAAAAAGCCCAATGGCTCTGGCACGTCCTGACCGTGCTGGTGCTGATCGGCCTGGCTGGCGCGTTGTATTACGCCACCTCGCTGATGTCGTACGAATGGCGCTGGAACCGCGTACCGCAGTACTTTGCCTACCACGCCGAAGAATCCCAGCGCGCCGCCGACATCTCCACCGTCAGCGAGTTAGTGCGCAAGGGCGATAAAGCTGAGGTCACGCTGCGCAATGACGCAGGCGACGAACAACACCTGACCGTCGACGAAAACAGCCTGCAAGTCGCCCAAGGCGATGATGTGGCCGAAGGCGATGTGATTGGTGTAACCCGCCACTGGGCCGCCGGACCCCTGTTGTGGGGTCTCTGGACCACGCTCTGGCTGTCGGTGGTGTCCGGCGTGCTAGGCCTGTTGATCGGCCTGGCGACCGGCCTGTGCCGGCTGTCGAACAACCCGACCCTGCGCGACCTCTCGACCATCTACGTCGAACTGGTGCGCGGTACGCCGCTGCTGGTGCAGATCTTCATTTTCTACTTCTTCATCGGCACCGTAATGAACCTGTCCCGGGAATTCGCCGGGATCGCCGCGCTGTCGCTGTTCACCGGCGCCTACGTCGCAGAGATCATCCGCTCCGGCGTGCAGTCGATCGCCCGTGGCCAGAACGAAGCGGCCCGCTCCCTCGGCTTGAGCGCGGGTCAGTCCATGCGCCACGTGGTGCTGCCGCAAGCGTTCAAGCGCGTACTGCCGCCGCTGGCCGGTCAGTTCATCAGTCTGGTGAAAGACACGTCGCTGGTGTCGGTGATCGCGATTACCGAACTGCTCAAAAGCGGTCGTGAAGTCATCACCACCTCGTTCTCGCCGTTCGAAATCCTGTTCTGCGTCGCCGGCCTGTACCTGTTGATCAACCTGCCGCTGTCGAAAATCGCCAGCAGGCTTGAGCGGAGGCTCGCGCAAAGTGATTGAAGTCCGCGATCTGGTAAAAGTCTACGACACCCGCGGCCAAGTGGTGCGCGCGGTGGACAACGTCAGCACGACCGTCGCCAAGGGTGAAGTACTGGTGGTGATCGGTCCGTCCGGTTCCGGCAAGTCGACCTTCTTGCGTTGCCTTAATGGCCTGGAAGAGTTCGATTCCGGTTCAGTGAGCATCGACGGCCTGCAACTGGCCGATCCGAAAACCGACGTGAACGCCTACCGCCGTGAAGTTGGCATGGTATTCCAGCATTTCAACCTGTTCCCGCACATGACCGTGCTGGAAAACCTGTGCCTGGCGCAGAAAGTCGTGCGCAAGCGCGGCAAGAAAGAGCGCGAGGCCAAGGCCATGGTGCTGCTCGAAAAGGTCGGTATTGCACAGAAAGCCAACGAATTTCCGTCGCGGCTGTCCGGCGGCCAGCAACAGCGGGTAGCGATTGCCCGGGCGCTGGCGATGGAACCGAAGGTGATGCTATTCGACGAGCCGACCTCGGCGCTCGATCCGGAAATGGTTGGCGAAGTGCTGGATGTGATGAAGACGCTGGCTGTGGAAGGCATGACCATGGTCTGCGTGACCCACGAGATGGGCTTTGCGCGGGAAGTGGCGGATCGGGTGTTGTTCTTCGATCATGGCAAGTTGTTGGAAGACGCCTCGCCAGCGGAGTTCTTCGATGCTCCGAAGGATCCACGGGCGCAGGCGTTTTTACGCCAGGTGTTGTGAGCCGGTTTGATCTAGCGTTGTACGTCACGCAGCAAAACGCTTGGGCGCCTCCTGCCCACAGAATCTAAAACTGGACGAAGACTCTGTGGGCGCAGGAGCTTGCTGTCGGTAATTCCAGATCAGCCACTAATCTGGACAGCATCCGAATACCTTCCATTGCGGTTCGCTCGCACCTCGAACAAGTGCGTTACACCGGGCGTCAAATCAAAGAACAGGTAGAGGGTCTCGGGAAAATCTCCAAGGATGTTTCGATCTTTTGAAACCTGATAACCGGTGACGCCGCTACTATCAACGGGAGGTTGCCATCTGAGAATTCCGAGAGTGTCGCCGGACCGCACGAATGTCAGATTGGTCGGGCCATTGCCCGCAAGCGTGGTGAGTGGTAGCGGATCGGAGTAGGTACCGTTTCCGGCGGCATCCATCGCGCGCACCTTGAATACATAGGGTGTATTTTTGCTCAAGCCGGTGACAACGATGCGGGTGCCGTTCGCAGTGTCGATCCTATTGTTGCCACGGAAGATCTCATAGCCGGTAACCCCGACGTTATCACTGGATGCATTCCACTCCAGAGTGGCAGAGGTGTCGGTGATAGTGGTGGCTCTCAAGTTAGTGGGTTTGGAGGGCGCTGTCGTGTCTGGTTTGGTGGTGGTGACTGGCAGCGGATCGGAGTCGGTACCGTTGCCGGCGGCATCCATCGCCCGCACCTTGAAAACATAGGGTGTACCTGGGCTCAAGCCGTTGACAACGAAGCGGGTGCCGTTCGCTGTGTCGATCCTATTCTTGCCACGGAA
>Ga0207713_1002916_pt1 | contig 11980 bp, 5 predicted proteins | sample KBSS64metaG_FD_184404 | JGI IMG/M metagenome (GOLD analysis project Ga0207713, IMG submission 184404) | Switchgrass rhizosphere microbial communities from Kellogg Biological Station, Michigan, USA - KBS S6-4 metaG (SPAdes) (version 2) | ecosystem: Host-associated > Plants > Roots > Rhizosphere >...
ACGGTGAACTTCCCCAGTAACATGGCGGCGGTGGTCGGGCCCAATGGTTGCGGCAAGTCGAACATCATCGACGCCGTCCGCTGGGTGATGGGCGAGAGCTCGGCCAAGAATCTGCGCGGCGAGTCGATGACCGACGTCATCTTCAACGGCTCCACCAGCCGCAAGCCGGTGAGTCAGGCCAGCATCGAACTGGTGTTCGACAACTCCGACGGCACCCTGATCGGCGAGTACGCAGCCTACGCGGAGATCTCCATTCGCCGCAAAGTGACCCGCGACAGCCAGAACAGCTACTTCCTCAACGGTACCAAGTGTCGCCGTCGCGACATCACCGATATTTTCCTCGGCACCGGCCTGGGCCCACGCAGCTACTCGATCATCGAGCAGGGCATGATCTCCAAGCTGATCGAAGCCAAGCCCGAAGACCTGCGTAACTTCATCGAAGAAGCGGCTGGCATTTCCAAGTACAAAGAGCGCCGCCGCGAGACCGAAAACCGTATCCGCCGCACCCACGAGAACCTCGCCCGCCTGACCGACCTGCGCGAAGAGCTGGAGCGCCAGTTGGAGCGCCTGCACCGCCAGGCCCAGGCCGCCGAGAAGTATCAGGAATACAAGGGCGAGGAGCGCCAGCTCAAGGCACAACTGTCGGCCCTGCGCTGGCAGGCGCTGAACGACCAGGTGGGCCAGCGCGAAGCGATCATCGGCACCCAGGAAATCAGCTTTGAAGCCCTGGTGGCCGAGCAGCGCAATGCCGACGCCAGTATCGAACGCCTGCGTGACGGTCACCATGACCTGTCCGAGCGCTTCAATCTGGTGCAGGGCCGCTTCTATTCGGTGGGTGGCGATATCGCCCGCGTCGAGCAGAGCATCCAGCACGGCCAGCAGCGCCTGCGCCAGTTGCAGGATGACCTCAAGGAAGCCGAGCGCGCGCGCCTGGAGACCGAATCCCACCTGGGCCACGACCGTACCTTGCTGCTGACCCTGGGCGAAGAGCTGGACATGCTCACCCCCGAGCAGGAAGTCACCAGTGCCGCCGCCGAAGAGGCCGCCGCCGCCCTGGAAGAAGCCGAAGCCACCATGCACGGCTGGCAGGAGCAGTGGGACACCTTCAACCTGAAGTCTGCCGAACCCCGGCGCCAGGCCGAAGTGCAGCAGTCACGCATCCAGCAACTGGAAACCAGCATGGAGCGCCTGGCCGAGCGCCAGCGCCGCATGCAGGAAGAGCGCGCGTTGCTGTCCGCCGACCCGGAAGACGCGGCGATCATGGAACTGAGCGAGCAACTGGCCGAAAGCGAAATGACGCTGGAAGAGCTGGAAGCCAGCGAAGAACAACAAGTGGAGCGCCTGGAGCAATTGCGTCAGCAGTTGCAGCAGGCGACCCAGGCACAGCAACAGGCCCAGGGTGATTTGCAGCGGCTCAATGGCCGGCTCGCCTCCCTTGAAGCGTTGCAGCAGGCTGCATTGGACCCGGGCACCGGCACCGCCGAGTGGCTGCGTGATCAACATCTGGCCGAACGCCCGCGCTTGGCCGAAGGTTTGAAGGTAGAAGCCGGTTGGGAACTGGCGGTGGAAACCGTCCTGGGTGCCGATCTGCAAGCGGTGTTGGTGGATGACTTTGGCGGCTTCGACCTGGCCGGTTTTGCCCAGGGCGACCTGCGTTTGCTCAGCCCTGCCGCCGATGGCACGCGGGTGCCGGGCAGTTTGCTGGATAAAGTTGAAGCGGCGATTGATCTGTCGCCGTGGCTGGGCCAGGTCAAGCCGGTGGATTCCCTGGAGCAGGCCCTGGCCCAGCGCGGTCAGTTGGGCGCCAGCGAAAGCCTGATCAGCCGTGACGGCTATTGGGTCGGCCGCCACTTCCTGCGCGTGCGCCGCGCCAGTGAAGCGGAAAGCGGCGTGTTGGCCCGTGGCCAGGAAATCGTCAACCTGATCGCCGAGCGCGAAGAGCGCGAAGCCACCCTGGAAAGCCTGGAAACCGAACTGCAAACCCTGCGTGCCACCCAGCGCCAGCAGGAGACCGGCCGCGAGCACCTGCGCCGCCTGTTGCAGGACGAAGCGCGCCAGCAAGGCGAACTCAAGGCCCAGCTCTCCGCGAGCAAAGCCAAGGTCGAGCAACTGACCCTGCGCCGCACCCGCCTCGACGAAGAAGTCGCGGAAATGGGCGAGCAGCGCGCCCTGGAACACGAACAGATCGGCGAAGCGCGCCTGCAGTTGCAGGAAGCCCTCGACAGCATGGCCCTCGACACCGAGCAGCGCGAACTGTTGCTGGCCCAGCGCGACAGCCTGCGCGAACGCCTCGACCGTGTGCGCCAGGAGGCGCGCCAGCACAAGGACCACGCCCACCAGTTGGCCGTGCGCCTGGGGTCGCTCAAGGCCCAGCACGCGTCCACCGCCCAGGCCCTTGAGCGCCTGGAGATGCAGTCCGAACGCCTGACGGAAAAGCGCGAGCAACTGAGCCTCAACCTGGAGGAGGGCGAAGCCCCACTGGAAGAGCTGCGCCTGAAGCTCGAAGAGTTGCTCGACAAGCGTATGACCGTCGACGAAGAGCTCAAGACCGCGCAGATCGCCCTCGAAGACGCCGACCGCGAACTGCGCGACGCCGAAAAGCGCCGGACCCAGGCCGAGCAGCAATCCCAACTGATCCGTGGCCAGCTCGAACAGCAGCGCATGGAGTGGCAAGCCCTGACCGTGCGCCGCAAGACCCTGCAAGACCAATTGCTGGAGGACGGCTACGACCTGCACGGCGTACTCAACACCCTGACCGCCCAGGCCAACGAGAAAGAAGCCGAAGAAGAACTGGAGCGCATTGCCGCACGTATCCAGCGCCTGGGCGCGATCAACCTGGCGGCCATCGACGAGTACCAGCAGCAATCCGAACGTAAACGTTATCTGGATGCCCAGGACGCCGATCTGGTGGAAGCCCTGGACACCCTGGAAAACGTGATTCGCAAGATCGACAAGGAAACCCGTAACCGTTTCAAGGATACCTTTGATCAGATTAATGGCGGTTTACAGGCGTTATTCCCAAAAGTTTTCGGCGGTGGCAGCGCTTACTTGGAACTGACGGGCGAAGATCTACTCGATACAGGGGTGACGATCATGGCGCGGCCTCCGGGCAAGAAGAACAGCACCATCCATTTGTTGTCCGGCGGCGAGAAAGCCCTGACCGCATTGGCCCTGGTATTTGCCATCTTCAAGTTGAACCCGGCGCCGTTCTGCATGCTCGACGAAGTTGACGCGCCGCTGGATGACGCTAACGTTGGACGCTACGCGCGGTTGGTGAAAGAGATGTCCCAGACCGTGCAGTTCATCTATATCACCCACAACAAGATCGCCATGGAAATGGCGGATCAGTTGATGGGGGTCACGATGCACGAACCGGGCTGTTCGCGTTTGGTGGCGGTGGATGTCGAAGAAGCGATGGCAATGGTGGAGTCTTGACCCATGTCGGCAAAGAATTTTTGTAGCGTGCGGTAAGAGGCTTTAACGGCCTGGCGAAAGTGGCAAATGGACATATTTGTTCAAGGCATTTTGACAGACGGTGTAAAGTTATCTTTGGTCGTGCTAGTTTAATGTCAAATTTTCGTATGCGTGGGCAAAACGTCAGTCAGAACATAGAGTTGGCGCCACGTTTTAAAGCGGTTTGCACGTTGCTAAACCCCTTATTTTTCAGCATTTTTTATTAGAGGCACGGGATTACATGGAAATCGGTCTGCGCGAGTGGCTGATCGTCATCGGCATTATTGTCATTGCCGGTATTCTTTTTGATGGCTGGCGCCGGATGCGCGGTGGCAAGGGCAAGCTCAAATTCCGTCTGGACCGCAACCTGTCCAACTTGCCTGACGACGACGGCAGCGCCGAGCTGCTGGGGCCGCCCCGTGTGCTGGACACCCATAAAGAACCGCAATTGGACGAGCACGACTTGCCGTCGATGAGCGCGCCGGTGCGTGAAGCCCGCGAGCCGTCGCCCAAGCGTGGCAAGCGCACCGCTCCGGTGGTCGCGGAACCGCGCCAGGCCGACCTGGACCTGGACGTCAATGACGGCCCGAGCTTCAGCAGCCGCGATGATGATTTCCCGGACGAGAACGCCGGCAAGAACGCGCCGCGCCAATCCGTGAACGACCAGCCGGCCGCCGAAGAAGTGCTGGTGATCAGCGTGATCTGCCGCGACGCTGCTGGCTTCAAAGGCCCGGCCCTGTTGCAGAACATCCTCGAAAGCGGCCTGCGGTTTGGCGAGATGGATATCTTCCACCGTCACGAAAGCATGGCCGGCAACGGCGAAGTGCTGTTCTCCATGGCCAATGCGGTCAAGCCGGGCACCTTCGACCTGGACGATATCGACCTGTTCAGCACCCCGGCCGTGAGCTTCTTCCTCGGCCTGCCAGGCCCGCGTCACCCGAAACAGGCGTTCGACGTGATGGTGGCCGCGGCCCGCAAGCTGTCCCAGGAACTCAATGGCGAGCTCAAGGACGACCAGCGCAGCGTGCTGACCGCCCAGACCATCGAGCACTACCGCCAGCGCATCGTCGAGTTCGAGCGTCGCGCCCTGACACAGAAGCGCTGAGGTCCGATCTTAAGCGTTGCCTGTAGAATCCGTGCACTAACATATTGAGCAGCTTCGGCTGCTCTTTTGCTTTATGAGAGAACACCCATGACCGCCGCCCACACCCGCATCCTCGAACTGCGCGCTGAACTGGATCAGCACAACTACCGCTACCATGTCCTCGACGAGCCGAGCATTCCGGACGCCGAGTACGACCGCTTGTTCCACGAGCTCAAGGCCCTGGAGGCCGAGCACCCGGAACTGGTCACGCGGGATTCACCGACGCAGCGAGTCGGCAGTGCGGCGCTGTCGGCGTTCACCCAGGTCAAGCATGAGATCCCGATGCTCAGCCTGGGCAACGCGTTCGATGAAACCACCATGCTCGAGTTTGATCGCCGGGTCACCGAAGGCCTCGACCTGCCGGTGGGCGACCTGTTCGGCGGCGGCGCAGCGGTGGAATACAGCTGCGAACCGAAGCTGGACGGCTTGGCGGTCAGCCTGCTGTACCAGGATGGCGAGCTGGTTCGCGGCGCCACCCGGGGCGACGGCACCACCGGCGAGGACATCAGCGTCAACGTGCGCACCGTGCGCAATATCCCGCTGAAACTGCACGGCAGCGGCTGGCCGGCAACCCTGGAAGTGCGCGGCGAAGTGTTCATGTCCAAGGCCGGTTTCGAGCGACTCAACGCCGCGCAACTGGAAGTCGGCGGCAAGACCTTCGCCAACCCGCGCAACGCCGCCGCCGGCAGCCTGCGGCAGTTGGACTCGAAGATCACCGCCAGCCGCCCGCTGGAGTTCTGCTGCTACGGCGTGACCACCGACATCAGTGATACCCACATCGGCAACCTGCAACAGTTGAAGAAGTGGGGCATGCCCATCAGTCATGAGCTGAAGCTGGCCAAGGGCATTCAGGATTGCCTGGAGTACTATCGCGACATCGGTGAGCGGCGTAACAGCCTGCCCTATGAAATCGACGGCGTGGTGTTCAAGGTCAATAGCATCGCCTCCCAGCGTGAACTGGGCTTCCGCGCCCGCGAACCGCGCTGGGCCATCGCGCATAAATTCCCGGCCATGGAAGAGCTGACCGAACTGCTCGACGTGGAATTCCAGGTTGGCCGCACCGGCGCCGTGACGCCTGTGGCGCGCTTGAAGCCGGTCAAGGTTGCGGGCGTGACCGTGTCCAACGCCACCTTGCACAACATGGATGAAGTCGCGCGCCTGGGCCTGATGATCGGCGATACCGTGATCATCCGCCGCGCCGGGGATGTGATCCCGCAAGTGGTTTCGGTGGTCACCGAGCGCCGCCCGGAAAATGCACGCGCCGTGCAGATCCCCGAAAGCTGCCCGGTGTGCGGCTCCCATGTGGAGCGCACGCAACTGGTCAAGCGCAGCAAGGGCAAGGAAACCGTCAGCGAAGGCGCGGTGTACCGTTGCGTCGGGCGCCTGGCCTGTGGCGCGCAGCTCAAGCAGGCGATCATTCATTTCGTCTCGCGCCGCGCCATGGACATCGATGGCCTGGGTGACAAGACCATCGAGCAACTGGTGGATGAAAAACTGATTGGCTCACCGGCCGACCTCTACAAGCTCAAGTACGAGCAGATCATCGACCTCGAAGGCTTTGCCGATATTTCCAGCAAGAAGCTGATCACCGCTATCGAAAACAGCAAGACCCCGACCCTGGCGCGGTTTATCTATGCCCTGGGCATTCCCGACGTGGGCGAGGAGACCGCCAAGGTGTTGGCGCGTTCGCTGGCATCCCTGGAGCGCGTGCAGAAAGCCTTGCCGGCAGTGCTGACGTACCTGCCGGACGTGGGCCTGGAAGTGGCGCACGAGATCCACAGCTTCTTTGAAGACAGCCATAACCAGGACGTGATCGGTGCGCTGCTGTCGCCAGACGAATGCGGCCTGCAATTGCAGGACCAGGGCGACCTGAGTGCCGAATTCGCCGCCAGTACCACGCTGGGCGGCTTGCTCGACAAGTTGCATGTGCCAAGCGTCGGCCCCGGCGCCGCGCAGAAACTTGCGGACAAATTCGGCACCTTGGAAGGCGTGATCAAGGCCGACTGGCTGGATATGCGCCAGGCGCTGCCCGAAAAGCAGGCCAAGGCTGTGCGTGAGTTCTTCGATAACGCAGACAACGCCAACCATGCCCTGGCCATCGAGCAGCAGCTCAAGGACTTCGGCATGCACTGGTTGAGCGAGAAGAAGGTCGTCGAAGGTTTGCCCGAAGCGGGGCACACCTGGGTGCTCACCGGTTCCCTGGAACTGATGAGCCGCGACGTGGCCAAGGAAAAACTCGAAAGCCTCGGCGCCAAGGTAGCGGGTTCCGTCTCGGCGAAAACCCACTGCGTGGTGGCGGGGCCGGGTGCCGGTTCCAAGCTGGCGAAGGCGAGCGAGTTGGGCCTGAAGGTACTGGATGAAGAAGCCTTCGTCGCCTTCCTGGCCAAGCACAACATCACGGTCTGATCCGGGCTTTGTGGCGAGCGGGCTTGCCCCGCGTCGGGCTGCGCAGCAGCCCCCTCCCAACCATCACTAAAGTGGAACGATCCTGAACAGAAAGTGATCTAGTCTCAGTCACCCAGGGAGAGATCACCATGTTCCGCTACTTCGAGCAACTCAGTTCTCGCATCGCTGCCCCCTTTGTAGCCGGTACATCTCGCGACAGCAAGGTGTGGCAGTGCCGCTGCGGCCAATCCCTGTTCTTTCGCAACAGCCAGTGCCTGGCCTGCCAGGCGCTGCTGGGCTACCAACCCCAGCAAGCCCGGCTGGACTCCCTGCAGCCCGGCCCGGTCGAAGGCACCTGGCTGCAGGACGGCAACCTCGACGCCGGCGCCTTCCGTCGCTGCGCCAACCTCGACACTCCGGCCGCCTGCAACTGGCTGATCCCGGCCCACAGCACCGCGCCGCTGTGCGTGGCCTGTAGCCTGAACCGCACCATTCCTGACCTGTCGATCCCGGAAAACCATGAACGCTGGCGAAAAGTCGAAACCGCCAAGCGCCGGTTGGTCGCGCAATTGATCAGCCTGGGTTTGCAAGTGGTGCCCAAAAGCGTCGACGAAGACACCGGCCTAGCCTTCGATTTTGTCGGTATCGACCTGGAAGGCAACGCGCCCATGACCGGCCACGCGAACGGCCTGATCACCCTCGACATCAAGGAGGCCGACGACGCCCACCGTGAAAAGGTCCGCGTCCAGATGCGCGAACCCTACCGCACGCTGCTCGGTCACTTTCGCCATGAGGTCGGCCATTACTACTGGGATCGCCTGATCGCCAATACCCATTGGCTAGAACCGTTTCGCAACCTGTTCGGCGACGAACGTGCCAGTTATGCCGACGCCCTCGACCAGCACTACCAGCACGGTCCACGTGCCGACTGGCAGCAAACCTGCGTCAGCGCCTACGCCACCATGCACCCCTGGGAAGACTGGGCAGAAACCTGGGCGCACTACCTGCATATGATGGACGCCGTCGACACCGCCCTCGGCTTTGGCATGAGCGCCCGCGAGATGGACCTGGATTACCAGCCATTTCCCCTCAGCACGCTCTATGATCCCGAACACCCTGGCGGCGCGGCATTCCTGTCATTCGTCAACGCCTGGATCGAACTGGCCGGCATGCTCAACGAACTGTCGCGCAGCATGGGCCAGCCGGATTTCTACCCCTTCGTGCTGCCACCGGCGGTGATCGCCAAGCTGCATTTCATTCACCTGGTGATCCAGGAAGAAGGCGGCCGGGCAGATGAGGTGGTACTGGCACAATGATGAGCACTGTGGGAGGGGGCTTGCCCCCGATGGCGCTGGGTCAGTCACCTGTTTATTGGCTGATGTACCGTCATCGGGGGCAAGCCCCCTCCCACAGATGCTGTTGGCGGTGACAAGTACTTGAACCCCTTCATATTTTTAATCCGTCCCCAACGGTTGTAACTTCCGATGAGATCGGTACAATGGCCCCGCTTGCCGAGAGGCAGGCGTCGTTATGGTGACCCCATCGGTCCCCCCGCAACGATTACCCGTGAACCTGGTCAGAGCCGGAAGGCAGCAGCCACAGCGGGAACATTGTGTGCCGGGGTGTGGCTGGTGGGGTTGCCTCCATAACGCCACCTTCCTTGATTCAAAAAAATACTTTTATGAAGCCCTTCGCTGACAATCGTCATCTGCGAAGCGATTTCTGCTGTTCGTCCTTCAGCTCAGTGCTCACAAGCCCAAAAGTAATCGTTACCGGCAAAAGACTGTGAGGGCTCTTTCACAACTTCAAGCTTCCACTCTGGACAACCCAAAACCACCTTGCTAGTTTGCGCCAGTCACATATTTCAAAATATGTCGACAGTGCATGGATGATATTAAAGTGATGGCGCTTTATTGCTCATTCACCCTAACTAACAAGGATGTCGGTCATGAAAAGCCTGCAAGGGTTGCCCACGCTCATCAGCGCTTCCGTCGGTGCCCCCGGCAAAGCCCGCAACTTGCCCGCCGACGTTCAATGCATCCAGTATCTGTTCAACTTGATCATTCCCAAGTTGGGTTTCCCCCTGGCCGAAAATGGCAAGTGCGACGGCCAGTTGGTGCAGTGCATCAGCCAGTATCAGTTCCGCTACCTCAAGTACGCCCATCCCGACGGGGTTATCGATCCCACCGGGCGCACCTTCAATAGCCTGATCGAAGAGGCGGTGAAGGTGCCGGTCAAGCCGAATCCGGCCCTGCGTATTCCGACCTTCATGAATGTGTTCGGCAGCACCAGCTCCGACATGGTCCAGGCTACGGTCAACCATTACCTGGATCGCATGCGGGCGATGATCGAGGCCGAGCGTCGCAACCGGCAGATGATGCTCCAGGCCACGTGCGACGGCGGTACGACGCTGACGGACACCGACTTCCAGAACGCCGCCACGCAGTTGGGCAGCGGGATTTCGGTCAATATCATCAAGGCGTTCGCCACGGTGGAATCGGGCGGGCGCTCCGGGTTCGGGCCGGCCAAGTTGCCGGTGATCGCTTTTGAAGGGCACCACTTTCGCAAGTACACCCACCATAAATACGATCAGACCCACCCGCTGTTGTCGTACCCCTACGTGAAAAAAGCCGGCCCTCAGTGGAAGGCCAATAACAAGGACCAGACCAAGGCCTGGGAAACCATGGCCACAGCCTTTGCGCTGGATCAGGAAGCGGCCTTGAAGTCGGCCTCCTGGGGTATGTTTCAGATAATGGGGTCCAACTTCACGGCATGTGGTTATAAAACGGTGTTTGAGTTTGTTGTGGCCATGAAGATTAATGCCGGGCATCAACTCAAGGGCTTCCTCGGTTTTTGCAGTCAGAGCCCGGCCCTGGTCAAGGCCATGAAGAACAAGGATTACGCCGCCATGGCGCTGAACTATAACGGCAAGGATTATGGCGACTATGACCATCGAATCAAAAAAGCCTACGAAGCACTTGAAGGGAAAAAATAGAATGCCGTTCAAACGTTGCCTGTCCCGATTGCTGGTTGCCTCTTTCGTTTGTGTTGCTGCGGGAACGCCGGCGTTTGCCGCTGCGCTGCACTCGGGCAAGTACGAAGTACTGATGCTGGCCGTGACGCCTGAGCATCAGGTGGAAGGTTTTTATGCTGAAGCGATGGGCGAGGGCGTGACCCGCACGTGCACGTTCTTCCTGCAGGGCAAGGTCGAGGGTGCGAAGGCGTCGGTGTCCACGTGGCTGGATGCGGCTTACCCGGGAACCGTTGCGGCTTCCTCGGACGGCGTGACGTTGACGGTGGAGAAGGGCCGCGAACATCCCGGCTGCATCAGCGTGCTGATGCCGGAAATCGCCACCGGCCTGGACCTGACTCAGACCGCTGCCAAGAAGTGGATTGGCCTGGTGACCGTATCGACCGACAAGGCCTTCCTGCAGAAGACTCCGGACGCCAAGGCCAGTCATCGTGCCTACGTGGTCAAGGACGATGTGGTTGCGGTGCTGGCCTTCAAGGATGGCTGGGCCCAGGTCGAATACATCAATGGCGAAGGCCGCTCTTCCAAGGGCTGGATCAGCCAGGACCAGTACGCCAGGCTGGCCCCTAAAGGCTGAAGCTGTTCCCCGCGCCGCGGTGTGCCAGGCACGCCGCGGCTTTTTTGATCGTTCCCTCGCTCTGCGTGGGAATGCAGCCTGGGACGCTCCGCGTCCCGCCTTACCTCTCTCAGTACTCAGGCCTTATTGCGGTTGAACAGCTTGCGGATAACGGCGAACAGCGCCACGACGCCGATCACCAGGAATTTCTTCGCCGCCAGCAGGAAGATGCCGATCTTGGCAAACAGCCCGGCCTTGGCCGCGATCCCGCCGGCAACCAGTGCGGCAAGGCCGTAGGTCGCGAGTTTGTCTGTCTTCGGGTTGAAGTCGGTGTACAGGTTGCCATCGGTGAAGTTGGTAAAGGCCAGGACCTTGGGCAACTCCTGCTTGATGGTGGCCAGGTCGGACATGGCGGCGACGGCGTTGAGTTCCAGCACGCCTTCACGGCCCAGTACGCGGATGCTGTAGTTGAGGGTGGTTTGCTTGGCGTCGTCGGCTTTCAGTTCGCGGGCCCAGTACATTTTGTGGGTGGTGTCGTCGTAGTGCGGCGGCTCGGCCCAGCCCAGCAGGTGCAAGCCTGCGTAGCCTTGTTTCTGGCGCTCTTTGTTGTCTTCGACGTCTTCTTCCTGCATTTGCTTGAGCAGTTCGGTGTAGTCGATTTTCGCAGCGTCTTCGTCAGAAATATGCCCGTCGGCCTTGTAGCTGACGATCACGCCCCAGCCGCGCTCCGATAATGGGCTGACGGCTTTTGGCACGATCATGCCCAGGGTCTTGAAGCCCGGCGGATTGCCCCAGCCATCGGTCAGCAGGCGCTCGGTGTCGGTGGGGTCGAGGTAGTAGAACTCGTCGTTGAGCTTGAGGGTCGCAATGCCGCCGGGCAGCGTGACGGTACCGGTCTTCTGCTTCAGGGAACCGAGAAAGTGTTCGGCGGTTTCGGGCGCTTCGGCGGGTGCAGCGGCTTCAACGGGGGCAGGCTTGGCGGCAGCAAAGGCGGGCGCGACGGGCAGGCTCAGGGCGGTCGCCGCCAGCAATAGGCGGAAGTAATTCATGGTAGTCCCTTACAATTTGAATTAATTTCGCGCGAGGATAACTGAAACATGCTGTAACGGGTTAGCTGAATGTCTCCCGCAGCAGCCCTGCAAAGGCGTCCCGTGCCAGGTGGCGTTGGGTGTCTTTGTGCCAGAACAGCAGGTTATCCACGGCCGCCAGCTCTTCAAATCGATAGGACGCCAGCTGGTTGGCCTGCTCATAGCGGGCCAGGATCCCTTCCGGCGCCAACGCCACGCCAATCCCCGCGCTGACGCAGCCGATGATCGTGCCCCAGCTGGCATAACTGGCGATAGTCGGCTTGAAGTCATGGGGCTTGACCCAGTTTTCCAGGGCTGCGCGATAGGGGCAGCCGGGTGGCCAT
>Ga0207713_1002917_pt1 | contig 11974 bp, 12 predicted proteins | sample KBSS64metaG_FD_184404 | JGI IMG/M metagenome (GOLD analysis project Ga0207713, IMG submission 184404) | Switchgrass rhizosphere microbial communities from Kellogg Biological Station, Michigan, USA - KBS S6-4 metaG (SPAdes) (version 2) | ecosystem: Host-associated > Plants > Roots > Rhizosphere >...
AAACCCGCGACGCCGACTGCGCCGTAGAAGCCTTCCCGGCGACGGACGGCAGCAAGGCGTTCAAGATTGCGCAGAATGACTGCGTGGCGCGGATGAGTGACGAGCGGTCGGAGTTTTTGGAGTCGATTGGTCAGGAGTGACTCTCCTCATTCCGTATATCGTTGTAAGCGGTGACTTTATTATTTCAGGAACGATTTAGCTAAAAATGGAACAGGAAGATATTCTCGAAGACGCACTCTTTCATCAATCCGGAATTAGTGAGACGGATCGAATAGATCGACTGCTGAGCCATGCAAAATCCGCAGACAGCCTTAGCTTGATCCCAGCGTCTCTAAAAACATATTCTTTCGTTTGTGTAGATAAAACGCCGATCTTGACGCTGGACGAGACGAAGACCAAAGCGTTCCTTAAGATCATCAGTTTTTTCCTGCACAAAAAATATTTAACGCTCGAAAGACTGGAAGTTGAAGGACATGAAGGCAAGAGCGTTCGCTTACCAAGCCTCCCGCTAGTCAGTCTCAAAAGAATAGCAAACTCCCCAAAAATACTGTTTATTCAAAAAGACTTCCTCCAGGCACACGCAAAAATAACTGAAATCCTCAAGAGCTACATCCAACATCTGGAAAAAATTTCGACTGATACTATTTTTATACTGGCAAAAACTACTGAAAAAGCGCTGACTACTGATGGAGTAGATTTGGAGTCCTTGACTCGAGCTGGCGGTATCGTTCATAAAAACGATGCACTAAAGACGGCAAACTCAAGCACACTCTTAATCGAAGGTGTTCTAGATTCAATTATTCGGCAAAACAATATTTCACTGACGATCAGGCAGGGCTCATTCCCGTCATTTTCCAATAAAATTGATGCCCTGGATAAAGCTGGAACCTTGTCCCCAGCAACACTCGATGGTCTGAATCTTTTAAGAGCTGTCAGAAACAGCTTGGCTCATAGTTCATGGAGCAATCTCGAAAGCGCAAATAAAAACACCGAAAACCATCTGAGAAGATTTGTCGCCCACACCTACTTATGCATGCCAAAGTCAAAACGACGCGGCTTTACAAATGCATGTAAAGGAAAGTTTTCAGCGTCCATTCTATTTCTACACGAGACCCTATTAGCGGAAGGAAATCTGCCCCCTTCCGAAGGAAAGCTTGAACAAGACATTATTGGGAATTACAAAAGCCGTGCACAAACACGTTGGGATTCACTTTTCCAATGGTGATCTCACACATCCTTCATAACTGGGTTCATTTCCATAATTATCGCGGTGCCTGGCATCTTCATCTAAAGGGATTCACATGAACATTTGCGGTATCGAAATCAAAGGCAGTGAAGCGATTATCGCGGTGGCGTCCCTCGACGGTTCGGCGCTGAGCCATGTCGCGCTGAGCACCAAGAAAATCGCGCTGGACGATGACGACGAGACGGCCAACGTCAAACTATTCGCCGCGCAGGTCGCGTCGTTCGTGCGCGAGAACTCCATCGATCGCATCGCGATCAAGAAGCGCAGCAAGAAGGGCGAGTTTGCAGGTGGCCCGACCACGTTCAAGATCGAGGGTGTGTTTCAGTTGCTGGATGGTTGCGAGGTGACGCTGCTTTCGCCGCAGACGATCAACGCCGAGGCCAAGAAGCACAATTTCGAGCTGCCGGGCACGCTGAACAAATATCAGCATGAGGCGTACAAGGCAGGTTGCGCGGCATTGGCGAAAAAATTTAGGTCTTGATCGGTAAACACTAACCGGCTTGTACCCAGACCGAATCTATTTACACTCATTGTGGCTAATGCATAGCGAAACAATTACAACAAGACCAAACTTATCTCGCGCAAAAAAATCAGCATAATCATAAACATACTAAAACATTAAAATATGACAAACAACACACTAGAAGCACTATTACAAACAAACCCTGAAGAGCGCGACTGCCAAAATTTTTTCGAGTCTAATGTTGGAGCCATCTGCGGAAGCGGGTACCTCATGGGCAACGCCGTTATCCGAAAATTCCCACTTGGCACCGACTACATAACTGACTTCTCATATGTCAACCCTCAGTCGGGACGGTGTTTTGTTTATCTGGTCGAGCTAGAAAGCCCGAGCAAATCCATTTTCACAAAAAACGATCAATTTACACAAGATTTCAATCAAGCATTGCAACAAGTCAATGACTGGTTAATCTGGTGCTCCAAAAATAGAGAATCACTAAGCCAACAATTAGAACCTTTAAGACGAAAATCCGGGGACGCAATCACAATGTATGCCCCACGAGGGATACTGATATACGGTCGAAGCGCAGAAATTAACAGCATCCAAAGACAGGATAGATGGACAGCCAAGACGGAAGAAAACCACTATATCCAAATAAGAACCTATGACGGTTGGGCAAGAGAAAAAAAAGACTTTCTCACCGGCAGCAACTTTCCCAATTATTTAGAATGTGTAGCCTATCAAAACAGGAATTATAACAAACTCCGCCAAAAGCCCTCCCAACTAAAAGGAGCAAATGTTAGCGGCAGTCTTTATTGACCTTCAACTACCAAAATCATCCAACATCTAATCTATAGGTATCGTACGCCGATCCTCCCGCGGACACCGGGCAAACTTCGCCCGGTAGCTGCGGGTGAAATACGACGGGGATTCAAATCCGCAGGCGATGCTGACTTCCAGCACGCTCATGTCGGTCTGGCGCAACAGCTGCCGGGCCTTTTCCAGTCTTAGGCGCAGATAGAAATTGCTCGGCGTGTCGTTCAGGTGCAGACGGAACAACCGCTCAAGTTGCCGCCGGGTCACCTTGATCGATTCCGCCAGTTCCAAAGTTGTCAGCGGCGGTTCGCTGTGCTGCTCCATCTCGCCGATCACATGCACCAGCTTCTTGTTGCTGATGCCGTAGCGCGTGGCGACCTCCATGCGCTGGTGGTCCTTGCGCGGACGAATCCGCCCCAATACAAACTGCTCGCTGACCTGGATCGCCAGTTGCGGGCCGTGGGCCTGGGCAATCAGGTCGAGCATCAGGTCGATGGACGCGGTGCCGCCGGCGGATGTGATGCGCCGACGGTCGATCTCGAACAGCTCCTGGGTGACGCTGAGCTGTGGATAAGATTCCTTGAAGGCGTCGATGGCCTCCCAGTGCAGGGTCAGGCGATGGCCATCGAGCAGACCGGCTTCGGCAAGGACGAAGCTGCCGGTGTCGATGGCGCCGAGGGTCACGCCTTCGTTGTCCAGCCGTCGCAGCCAATGCTCCAGCGCCGGGGTGGCGAATTTCAGCGGCTCGAAACCGGCGACCACCAGCAGTGTCGCCCCTTTCTTCAGCGGCTCCAGCGCCGCATCGGCGTTGACCGACATCCCGTTGCTCGCCAGCACCGCCCCGCCATCGGCACTCAAGACGTGCCAGCGATACAGCTCGCCGCGAAAGCGGTTGGCCACCCGCAGCGGTTCGATCGCAGAGATGAACCCGATGGCGGAAAAACCCGGCATCAACAGAAAGTAGAAATCCTGGGACATGGCGCGCACTCGGTCAGCGGGTAGCGTGCAACGTTGATACGCCAGTTGCGAGCGGCATTCAAGAGCACAGGTCGCTGCAGTGCAAGAGCTGGTCGCCGCAGTGCGCTTTCAAGGGCGTACAGCTGCGTAATTTGAGCATCACCGGCGCACAGACACCGGAACCCACAATAACGACCTGCCGAGGAACCCGACATGAAACGACTGATCAGCAGCTGTGTTCTCGCACTCAGCGGTACCGCGTTTTTAAGCGCCAGTGTCATGGCGGCCGATTCCCCATCGTGTCAGAACGTGCGCATGGGTGTGGTGAACTGGACCGACGTGATCGCCACCAGCGCCATGGCCCAGGTTCTGCTCGACGGCCTCGGCTACAGCACCAAACAGACCAGCGCCTCCCAGCAGATCGTCTTTGCCGGCATCCGCGACCAGCGTCTGGACCTGTTCCTCGGCTACTGGAACCCGCTGATGACCCAGACCATCACCCCGTTCGTCGATGCCAACCAGGTCAAAGTGCTCGAAGCACCAAGCCTCAAAGACGCCCGCGCCACCCTCGCCGTGCCGACCTATCTGGCGGACAAGGGCCTGAAAACCTTCGCCGACATCGCCAAGTTCGAGAAAGAACTGGGCGGCAAGATCTACGGCATCGAGCCTGGCTCGGGCGCCAACACCCAGATCAAGGCGATGATCGCCAAGAACCAGTTCGGCCTTGGCAAGTTCCAGCTTGTGGAATCCAGCGAGGCCGGCATGCTCGCCGCCGTTGATCGCGCCGTGCGTCGCAAGGAGGCCGTAGTGTTCTTCGGCTGGGCGCCGCACCCGATGAACGTCAACGTGCAGATGACCTATCTGACCGGCAGCGATGACGCCCTCGGCCCGAACGAAGGTATGGCCACCGTGTGGACCGTCACCGCGCCGAAATACGCCGAACAATGCCCGAACGTCAGCCGCCTGCTGAGCAACCTGACGTTCACCGCCGAAGACGAGAGCCGGATGATGCAGCCGCTGCTCGATCACAAGGACGCTTTCGAATCGGCCAAACAATGGCTCAAGGATCACCCGCAGGACAAACAGCGCTGGCTCGAAGGCGTCACCACTTTCGATGGCAAACCGGCGGCTGAAAACCTCCAGCTCACCAGCAAATAAACCGCAACGAACGAACCACTTCGCAGCCTGCCACGGGCTGCGAACAGACCCATCACGCCTGAAGGAAAACGCACCATGAATCACGACGTCATCATCACCTGCGCACTCACCGGTGCTGGCGACACGACCGCCAAAAGCCCACACGTGCCGGTCACCCCAAAACAGATCGCAGCTGCCGCAGTAGAAGCGGCCAAGGCCGGCGCCACGGTCGTGCACTGTCACGTTCGTGACCCGCAGACCGGCAAGTTCAGCCGCGACGTGGCGCTGTACCGCGAAGTCATGGAGCGTATCCGCGAAGCCGACGTCGACATCATCGTCAACCTCACCGCCGGCATGGGTGGCGACCTGGAAATCGGCCCGGGCGAGAACCCGATGGAGTTCGGCCCGAACACCGATCTGGTCGGCCCGCTGACCCGCCTGGCCCACGTCGAAGAACTGCTGCCGGAAATCTGCACCCTGGATTGCGGCACCCTGAACTTCGGTGACGGCGACACCATTTATGTCTCCACCCCGGCCCAGCTGCGCGCCGGTGCCAAGCGCATCACCGAGCTGGGCGTGAAGGCGGAGCTGGAGATTTTCGACACCGGCCACCTGTGGTTCGCCAAACAGATGATCAAGGAAGGCCTGCTCGACAATCCGCTGTTCCAGCTGTGCCTGGGCATCCCGTGGGGCGCGCCGGCCGACACCACCACCATGAAAGCCATGGTCGACAACCTGCCTGCCGACGCGGTGTGGGCCGGGTTCGGCATCGGCCGGATGCAGATGCCGATGGCCGCGCAAGCGGTACTGCTCGGCGGCAACGTGCGGGTCGGTCTGGAAGACAACCTGTGGCTGGACAAAGGCGTGCTGGCGACCAACGGCCAACTGGTCGAACGCGCCAGCGAAATCCTCAGCCGCCTCGGCGCCCGCGTGCTGACCCCGGCTGAAGGTCGCAAGAAAATGGGCCTGACCCAGCGCGGCTGAAATCACCCTTTCCCCCGGTGGGCGGGCGATTGACGCCCACCGTTTTTTTGCCTCACTCCAGGAAGTGACCATGAGCTTTATCACCGAAATCAAAACCTTCGCAGCACTCGGCAGCGGCGTCATCGGCAGCGGCTGGGTCGCCCGCGCCCTCGCCCACGGCCTCGACGTGGTGGCCTGGGACCCGGCGCCGGGCGCTGAAGCGGCGCTGCGCAAACGCGTGGCCAATGCCTGGGGCGCGCTGGAGAAAAATGGTCTGGCGCCGGGTGCGTCGCAGGATCGCCTGCGCTTTGTCGCGACCATTGAAGAGTGCGTGCGCGATGCGGACTTCATCCAGGAAAGCGCCCCGGAACGCCTCGAACTGAAACTGGACCTGCACAGCAAGATCAGCGCAGCGGCCAAGCCGAATGCGCTGATCGGTTCCAGCACTTCCGGCCTGTTGCCGAGCGAGTTCTACGAGAGCTCGACCCACCCGGAACGTTGCGTGGTCGGTCACCCGTTCAACCCGGTTTATCTGCTGCCATTGGTGGAAGTGGTCGGCGGCAAGAACACCGCGCCCGAAGCCGTGCAGGCCGCGATGAAAGTCTACGAATCCCTCGGCATGCGCCCGCTGCATGTGCGCAAGGAAGTCCCGGGCTTCATCGCCGACCGCCTGCTCGAAGCGCTGTGGCGCGAGGCGCTGCACCTGGTCAACGACGGGGTGGCGACCACCGGTGAAATCGATGATGCAATCCGCTTTGGCGCCGGGCTGCGCTGGTCGTTCATGGGCACATTCTTGACTTACACCCTGGCCGGTGGCGATGCCGGTATGCGCCACTTCATGTCGCAGTTCGGCCCGGCGTTGCAGCTGCCGTGGACATACCTGCCAGCGCCGGAACTGACCGACAAGTTGATCGACGATGTGGTGGACGGCACCAGCGATCAACTGGGCCGGCACAGTATTTCGGCGCTGGAGCGCTATCGTGATGATTGCTTGCTGGCGGTGCTTGAGGCGGTGAAGACCACCAAAGAAAAGCATGGAATGAGTTTCAGCGAGTAATCGCATATTGAGCGTCCCACGCAAAGCGTGGGAACGCTCGTGTCTGGAGATAAACATGCCCACCCTCACCACCTACCAAACCCGCATCATCCCGGACTGGGTCGACTACAACGGCCACCTGCGCGACGCCTTTTATCTGCTGATTTTCAGCTACGCCACCGACGCCCTGATGGATCGCCTCGGCATGGACAGCAACAACCGCGAAGCCAGCGGCCACTCGCTGTTCACCCTCGAACTGCACCTCAACTACCTGCACGAAGTGAAGCTCGATGCCGAGGTCGAAGTGCGCACGCAGATCATCGGCCACGACCAGAAACGCCTGCACCTCTATCACAGCCTGCACCTGGCCGGCGGTGACAAGGAGCTGGCCGGCAACGAACAGATGCTGCTGCACGTCGACCTCGCCGGGCCGCGCTCCGCACCGTTTACCCCGGACACCCTGGGCCGTCTGCAAGCCATCGTCGCCGAGCAGGCCGATCTGCCCGCTCCCGCTTACATCGGCCGGGTCATCGGCCTGCCCCCAGCCCGGTAAATCCATCCCTCACAAGGAGCCGCCATGCAAACCGCCGCTGCAGTTGCCGATTTCCGTACTTATCCGTTGATCAGCGCGCTGAACGGCGTGCAGAACCTGGCGGATCGCGTCCTGATTGAATGGGCTGACGGGCGTGTCAGCCCGTTCCACCACGTGTGGTTGCGCGACAACTGTCCGTGTCCGCAATGCGTCTACAGCGTCACCCGCGAGCAGGTGTTCGAGATCGTCGACGCGGCGCAGGATCTGTCGCCCTCCGCCGTGCACATCGACACCGATGGTTGTCTGCGCATCGACTGGCAGGACGGCCACCTCAGCCGCTTCGATGCCGGCTGGTTGCGCGCCCACGCCTATGACGACGAATCCCGTGCCGAACGCATCGCCGCCAAACCTGAACCCTTCCTGTGGCGCAGCGATTTGCAGTTGCCGGTGTTCGACTATGCAGCCCTGATGAACGACAACGCCGCACTGCTGCAATGGTTGCTGGCGGTACGCGATATCGGCCTGACCCAGGTGCGCGGCGTGCCCACCGAACCCGGCTCGCTGAAGCTGATCGCCCAGCGCATTTCGTTCATCCGCGAGAGCAACTTCGGCGTGCTGTTCAACGTGCAATCCAAGGCCGACGCCGACAGCAACGCCTACACCGCTTTCAACCTGCCATTGCACACCGACCTGCCGACCCGCGAGCTGCAACCGGGGCTGCAATTTCTGCATTGTCTGGTGAACGACGCCGAGGGTGGCGAGAGCATTTTCGTCGACGGTTTTGCGATTGCCGAAGCTTTGCGCCAGGAAGATCCCGCGTCGTTTCAGGCGCTGTGCGAAATCCCGGTGGAGTTTCGCAACAAGGACCGCCACAGCGACTATCGCTGCCTCGCACCGATCATCGCCCTGGATGCCTTGGGCCGGGTCGCGGAAATCCGCATGGCCAACTTCCTGCGCGGCGCGTTCGACACGTCCGTGGAGCAAATGCCCCTGCTGTATCGCGCTTATCGGCGCTTCATCGCCATGACCCGCGAGCCACGTTTTCGGGTCATGCAGCGGCTCAATCCGGGCGAGCTGTGGTGCTTCGACAACCGCCGCACTTTGCACGCGCGCAACGCCTTCGACCCGGCCACCGGGGCCCGACATTTTCAGGGCTGCTACATCGATCGGGATGAATTGTTGTCGCGGATTCTGGTGTTGCAGCGCTAAACCGCATCATCGTAATTCGCAGGCAAAAAAAGCCCCGATACAAGCCGTGACAGGATCGGGGCGAGGGTACTGTTGAGGAGCTGCCGTGGCGAGGGTGACCAAACCTTCGTGAAGCAAGCTGAGGCCAGTGTGCCCACTCCCCTTGACGGCAAGTTAGCCGAAAACGACCTGTTCATAGTTGTCGCGGCCACTGCGACAAATCGCCCTTGCCGTGCCTGGGCAGGCCTACCAGAATCGAGCCACGACCTCCGTTGCCGAAGAAGGATTCGCGTCATGATGTATGCCGATTTGATCGATCAGGAAGACCTGTTGGGCCAGCTCAAGTCGTTGGGATTCGAAGTACCGTCGGGCTCCACCGCCCAGCAGGCCTGCGAGTGCGCGGTGCGGGGTCTGGATGATGTGCGGGCCAACACGCTGCGCACCATGGTCAAGCAAATGTACACCAGCAGCGCGAGCATTCAGCCGACCGTGCGCGAAGCCATCGACAAGCAGTTGCTGCCGGCCCTGGCGCAGTATCAGCAAACCCGCGCCTGAAACCTGACAAAAAAAGATCGCAGCCTGCGACAGTGCCTTTCCTGAAGGCGCTGTCGCAGGCTGCGATCTTTCGTTTTAGAGGCGCACGCTGGCGAAGGTCGACTCGTTGCGTGCCTGGCTCAGCGCCGACATCGGCCCGGACAGCGGCGACATCACGATGGCCTGCGGCAGCGGCATCATCGCCACCTGCTGGGTGGTGTTGGAGCCGACGCGCTCGTCACGCGGCGGAATGCCGAAGTATTCGCGGTAGCACTTGGAGAAGTGCGGTGTCGACACGAAGCCGCAGACCGACGCCACTTCGATGATCGACATCGGCGTCTGCTTGAGCAGTTGCCGCGCACGGATCAGGCGCAGCTTGAGGTAGTAGCGCGACGGCGAGCAGTGCAGGTATTTCTGGAACAGGCGCTCGAGCTGGCGACGGGACACGGCGACGTACACCGCCAGTTCGTCGAGGTCGATCGGCTCTTCCAGGTTGGCTTCCATCAGCGCAACGATTTCCTGCAGTTTCGGCTGGTTGGTGCCGAGCATGTGCTTGAGCGGGACACGCTGGTGATCCTGCTCGTTGCGGATGCGTTCGTAGACGAACATTTCCGAGATCGCGGCGGACAGTTCACGGCCGTGATCGCGGCTGATCAGGTGCAGCATCATGTCCAGCGGCGCGGTGCCGCCGGAGCTGGTGAAACGGTTACGGTCGAGGGTAAACAGGCGGGTGCTCATCGCAACACGCGGGAAAGCTTCCTGCATCGCCGCCAGACATTCCCAGTGCACGCTGCAATCGAAGCCGTCGAGCAGGCCGGCGCAGGCCAGGGCCCAACTGCCGGTGCACACGGCACCGAGGCGGCGTGACTGACGCGCCTGGCTTTGCAGCCACGAGACGTGTTCACGGGTAACAGTGCGCTGAATGCCGATCCCGCCGCACACGATGACGGTGTCGAGGGCCGGGGCTTTGTGCATGGAGGCGTCGGGGGTGATCTGCAGACCGTCACTGGCCCAGACCTGGCCGCCATCAACGGTGAGGGTGGTCCAGCGATACAGCTCGCGACCGGACAACTGGTTGGCCATGCGCAGGGGTTCGACTGCGGAAGCCAGGGAAATCAGCGTGAAATTGTCCAGCAGCAGAAAGCCGATGGATTGAGGCGCACGGTTCTGGGGTTGAGCCCCGGAGTTGAACGACGTCATCGCGGTATCTCCTCACACAAAGCGGGTGATGGCCTCAGGCGGAGGCTCTTGTTATCGCCATCGTTCTCTTGCGTGAGACGGGCTTTGTTATGACAGAGCAATTGCCATGCCTAAAATTGAATGGCTGTTCAATAACTCCTGAAAACGACGTCGCGACGCGTCTATACAAGCGCTCCGCCGGAGGGTAATTCGAAGTGCCATCAGCGGCCGCGAAAGCCCTGCCCCGGAGCGTGTGAGCAAATCGGTAGCACTTGTGAGAACTGGCCTGTGCGCGATTGTCCTACAGTGTCACCGCAGGCACGGGTGACGGACGGTAGCGCCTGCGAATCAGGCGCTGGAGGTGGGAAAGGCTCTTATCTGATAACGACGCGCCAAAAGGTGGCGCGTTTTATTGCCCATGCTCACTTGGTGCGCAGTTTTGACTGGTCCGACGTTATCTGAGGAATCAGCATTCCACCGCGCTGACCGCCAACCCGCCCCGCGATGTCTCTTTATATTTGTCATGCATGTCGGCGCCGGTATCGCGCATGGTGCGGATCACCCGATCCAGCGAAATAAAGTGCTGACCGTCCCCGCGCAAGGCCATCTGCGCCGCGTTGATCGCCTTCACCGCCGCAATCGCATTGCGCTCGATGCACGGCACTTGCACCAGACCACCCACCGGATCGCAGGTCAGGCCGAGGTTGTGTTCCAGGCCGATTTCCGCCGCGTTGCACAATTGCTCCGGGCTTGCGCCGAGGATTTCCGCCAACCCTGCCGCCGCCATCGCACAGGCCGAACCGACCTCACCCTGACAGCCGACTTCGGCGCCGGAGATCGAAGCGTTCTTCTTGCACAGAATCCCCACCGCCGCCGCCCCGAGGAAATAGTCGACCACGTTGGCGTCGGTCACCGCCTCGCTGAATTTCATGAAGTAGTGCAGCACCGCCGGAATGATCCCCGCCGCGCCGTTGGTGGGTGCCGTGACCATGCGCCCGCCGGCGGCGTTTTCCTCGTTCACCGCGAGGGCGAACAGGTTGACCCACTCCATCGCGCTGAGGGTCGAGCCGATCACGTTGGGCTTGTTCAACTCCTGAAGGCTGCGGTGCAACTTCGCCGCGCGGCGGCGCACGTTGAGACCGCCGGGCAGGATGCCTTCGTGCTTGAGGCCCTGCTCGACGCAATCCTGCATCGCCCGCCAGAGCTTCATCAGGCCGGCGCGGATTTCCTCTTCGCTGCGCCAGACCTTTTCGTTGGCCATCATCAATTCGGCCACGCGCAGGTTGTGGGTCTTGCACAGCTCCAGCAACTCCACCGCGCTGGAAAAATCGTAAGGCAACTCGGTGCGATCCAGATCCACCACACCACTGGAAGCCTGCGCCTCGTCCACCACAAAACCGCCGCCGACCGAATAGTAGGTGTCGCGATGCAGCTCGCCGTGATCGCCTTCGGCAACCAGGGTCATGGCGTTAGGGTGAAACGGCAGGTTTTCGTCGATCAGGCGCATGTCGCGGCCCCATATAAAGGGCACCGACAAACGACCGTCGAGCAACAGCGTGTGGGTTTCGCGCAGGGCCTGGATCCGCGGGCCGATCTGCGACGGGTCGATCGCGTCCGGCCACTCGCCCATCAGGCCCATGATCACCGCGTTGTCGCTGCCGTGACCGACACCGGTGGCCGACAGCGAGCCGAACAGCTGCACCTCGATGCGACGCACCTGCTCCAGTAGATGTTTGTCGCGCAACGACTCGACGAACAGGGCGGCGGCGCGCATGGGCCCGACGGTGTGGGAACTGGACGGGCCAATGCCGATTTTGAACAGGTCGAAAACGCTGATAGCCATTGCTGCAGAGCTCCTGAGAGTGCCGGTCCGGGGCGTGAAGCGCCCGCTGGCGGAGCTGCTACGCTCAAGCTGCGATCCGCCGG
>Ga0207713_1002918_pt1 | contig 11973 bp, 6 predicted proteins | sample KBSS64metaG_FD_184404 | JGI IMG/M metagenome (GOLD analysis project Ga0207713, IMG submission 184404) | Switchgrass rhizosphere microbial communities from Kellogg Biological Station, Michigan, USA - KBS S6-4 metaG (SPAdes) (version 2) | ecosystem: Host-associated > Plants > Roots > Rhizosphere >...
GGCGGCGCGGATCGAAGCCGTAATGCGTCGCACCCAAGGCGGAGGCCGCCGGACCTTGCAGGTGGGTGACCTGAGCTATGACCTCGATACGCTGGAGGTTACCCGCGAAGGCCGATTGCTCAAGCTCAACCCGGTGGGCCTGAAGTTGCTGGCGGTCCTGATGCAGAAAAGCCCGCATGTACTGCGTCGCGAAATTCTCGAAGAGGCCCTGTGGGGCGATGACTGTCCAGACAGCGACAGCCTGCGCAGCCATGTCCATCAATTGCGCCAGGTGATCGACAAGCCGTTCGCCAAACCGCTGCTGCAAACCGTGCACGGTGTGGGTTACCGCCTGGCCGAGGGGCGTGATGGAGTTTAAACAGAGCCTCGCTCAACGGATCATCATTGCCTTTGCGCTGATGAGCGCACTGGTGGCGGGCGCCTTTGCCATGGGCATCGTTGCCACCGTGCACCTGGTGGAAGAAAAGTTGATCTCGGCGGGCCTGGGTGGCGATTTGCAGCGCCTGTTGCTGATGGACAGCGTTTCGGACTGGAGCCATCGCCCGGAACCGGACCAGTTGTTTTATTTCAGCGGCGGGCAGGGCGATTTCGAGTTGCCCAAGGATTTGCGGCACCTGGATCCAGGGTTTCACGAGGTTTTTCGCGAACAGCTGTCGTACCACGCGATGGTCGAGGTGGTCGATGGTCGGCGCTATGTGCTGTTGCAGGACCAGAGTGACTTCGAAGAGCGCGAGCGAGTGCTGTTTGCCGTGGTGCTGGTGGGCTTCGTGCTGAGCCTGGCGCTGGCGGTGTTTCTCGGCTGGGTGCTGGCGCGCAAGGTAATGGCACCGGTAGTGAGGCTGGCGCGCCAGGTACGTCATCGCGATCAGCTACTGGGCCTGGCACCGCCACTGGCGCCGGACTATGCGGCCGATGAAGTGGGTGAACTGGCCGTGGCCTTTGACGCTACCCTCGGCCGGTTGCGCCAGGCGCTGACCCGTGAGCGCATGTTCACCAGTGACGTCAGCCATGAACTGCGTACGCCCTTGATGGTGTTGGCCAGTTCCTGCGAATTGCTGTTGGAAAACCCCGGGATCGACCAGCGCGGCCTTGCCCAGGTCGAGCGCATTGCCCGTGCCAGTGAAGAAATGAGCGAGTTGGTACAAACCTTCCTGATGCTGGCCCGTGCTCAGCGCGAAGACGCCAGCATGTCTGCGCAGCAGACGCTGGGCGAAGTGGCCGACGGCTTGATCAACCTGTGGCGCGAACCGATCGAGGCCAAGGGGCTCAAGCTGATTGTCGACTGGGGCGGTCCCCACACTAATCGGTATAACGCGACGCTATTGCACGCGGTCATGGGGAACCTGCTGCGTAACGCACTGCATTACACCGACCGTGGATTTATCCGCCTGAGCCTGATGCCCATGGGTTTCACGGTCGAGGACAGTGGCGTGGGCATTCCCGAGGAAAAACGCGAAGCGATGTTCGAACCTTTTGTGCGAGGCAACGAGAAACGCGGAGAGGGTCTCGGGCTTGGACTATCGTTAGTACAACGGATCTGTGAAAACCAGGGCTGGAGCGTCACCCTGACGACCATGGAACCCAATGGCTGTCGTTTTCACGTCCAGTTCAATGTGCCGACTGTGAGTTGATGGCCGCTGCGGTTGATTGAGATTGCTCTCTTGTAATACCTCGAAACGATTCGACATTTTCATCACGAAATTTTCACAAACGCATGACCTGACCCTCACACATCACTGCCTAAGGTGGTTGGAATCAGAAACTCAGGAGATTGATGATGGTGGATGGCCCGATCAAACTGGATTTTTCCAACAAGTACGACGATCAACACGCCAAACGTTACCTGCAAAAACACAAGGATGGCGTCGGTCGCCGCCTGTCCCACTGGCGTGACGTACAAATGGCGCGCAAGGCGCTGGCGCTGGTCGGTGAGCCGGGCCTGGTCCTCGATCTGCCCTGCGGTGCGGGGCGTTTCTGGCCAATGCTGGCGGAAAAACCCAACCGCGTGATCATCGGTGCCGACAACTCCGAGTCCATGATCAAGATCGCTACACAGTCGCAACCGGCTGAAGTGGTGAAACGGGTACAACCCTTGCAGACGTCTGCGTTCGACATTGCGTTGCCGGATAACGCTGTCGACAGTATTTTCTGCATGCGTTTGCTCCACCACATCGGTGAAGCCCAGCATCGACTGGCGATCTTGCGCGAATTCGAGCGAGTCAGCCGAGACAGTGTCATCCTTTCGCTGTGGGTCGACGGTAACTTCAAAGCCTGGAAACGCAAGCGCGCGGAGAGAACCCGTGGGCAGGAAGGTTACCAAAATAGATTTGTGTTACCGGCGGCTACCGTAGAAAAGGAATTTGAGCAGGCTGGTTTCCGTATTCAGGAACGTATCGACTTTTTGCCGCTCTATGCCATGTGGCGAGTTTATGTATTACGCAAGAGGTAACAGATGGTAGAGCAGTGTGCAGCAGGAACAGGCGTCGCCTCCCAGGACCGATTCGATTACTTCTGGAATCAGCGCGGAGAATGGGTGGAAGAGCCCAATGTCCGGCGCGGTGGCGAGAGTGGCGTGCAGCGTCTCATGGGCAGTGATGGACAACTGCTCTACGTAAAACGCCAGACCGGCCATATCCATCGGGGTCTTTTACACCCTTTCGGACGGCCGACGGTACTGCGCGAGCGTGATGCACTCACTGGCTTGCGCCTGCTCGATGTGCGAGTCCCGGAAATCGTGTTCTGCGAAGCTCAACGCGATCCCGTGCACAAATGGCGCGCCTTGCTGGTGACCAAGTCTTTGGACGGCTTCGAGGAAATCGAGCGTTGGTACGAGGGCGGCGGACGCGAGCGTCATGGTGAGGCTGTGCACGATCGCGTGCTCAAGGACCTGGCCGAGAATCTGGCGCGGATGCACAAGGGGCGTTGGCAACACAGCTGCATCTATATCAAGCACGTATTCGTTCGCGTCACCGGTGAGGGCGAAGCCGCCAAAGTCGAGGTTGCCTTGATCGATCTGGAGAAGTGCCGGCAGCGATTGAGCGCTCGCCAGGCGGCTGCCCATGATATGAAGCAGCTGCGCCGCCACTCGTCATTCAGCACGACGGACTGGAAGAAACTCGTCTACTTTTATGAGACGGCGTTTGGCAGCGCTATCAAAGGTTTATAGCCATGAAACTTGAAGTTGCGCGAGGTTTGTTTCTGGTAGGAGCCTTGGCAGTTGCTTCACTCGCGGTGGCTGCATGGGAGCAGCCCCGCACGCAAGTCTTAAGTTCAGTACACAGTGGCGAGCATTGTCCGTTGCCACGGGTTGCCAAGGCATCCGTGGCCACTCAACCCGATCATGATTTGTTGCTGTTCATGTTCGGACTCTCTCAAGGATTGAGGCCGCAAAGTTGAACAGAATGAAGCCCAAATAAAAGGCCTCGCTGATGCGAGGCCTTTTTTTTGCGCAGTGCAGATCGTTCCCACGCTCTGCGTGGGAATGCAGCCCGGGACGCTCCGCGTCCCAAATCAAGAGCCGAACGCAGAGCGTGGGAACGATCTTAGCGAGAGGATTTGGCCAGCAGCGTATACACGCACGGCAACACAAACAACGTAAACAACGTCCCAATCGACATCCCGGTGGCAATGACCGTACCGATATCAAACCGGCTCACCGCGCCGGCCCCCGTGGCGATGATCAATGGCACCATGCCGAATACCATTGCCGCCGTGGTCATCAATACCGGACGCAGGCGAATGGCCGCGGCTTCCTCCACCGCCTCTCGCGGCGTCAGGCCCTTGTCCTTGCGCAGCTGGTTGGCGAATTCGACGATCAGGATGCCGTGCTTGCTGATCAGGCCGATCAACGTCACCAACCCGACCTGGGTATAGATGTTCATGCTCGACCAGCCGAGGAACAGCGGCAGCAAGGCGCCGCAGATCGACAGCGGGACGGTCACCAGGATCACCAGCGGATCGCGGAAGCTTTCGAACTGGGCCGCCAGTACCAGGAAAATGATCGCCAGTGCCAGGCCAAAGGTCACCCATAGCGCACTGCCTTCCTGGACGTATTGCCGTGATGCGCCGGCATAGTCGAAGGCAAAGCCCGCCGGCGCTTCTTCCCGGGCGATCTGACGCACGGCGTCGATGGCCTCACCCATGCTGACCAGCGGCACCCCGGAAAGGATCGCCGAGTTGAGTTGCTGGAACTGGTTCAGTTGCCGAGGGCGCGCCCGGTCGGACACGGTGATCAGGGTCGAGAGGGCGAGCAGTTCGCCCTGGGTGTTCTTGACGTAGTAGTTGTTCAGCCAGTCAGGGTTATCCCGGAAGGGGCGCTCGACCTGGGCAATGACTTTGTAACTGCGGCCATCCACGGTGAAACGGTTGATTTCCGCCTCACCCAGCAACGTCGCCAGCGTGCCGCCCAGATCCTGCATCGACACGCCCATCTGGGCGGCCTTGGCGCGGTCGATATCCACCACCACTTCAGGCTTGTCGAAGGCCAGGTCGACGTCGACGAAGGCGAATTTGCCAGACTCCATCGCGCGTTTTTTCACCCGGTCGACCACTTGCAGCAGCAACTCGTAATCGTTGGCCGTGTTGACGACGAACTGGAACGGCAGACCCTCGCCCGTGCCCGGCAAGGAGGGCAGGTTGAAACCGAAAACCTGCAATCCGGAGATGCTCGCCAGTTTGGCTTGAACCTCTGGCAGGATCTCCATTTGGCTGCGGCTGCGCTCGTTCCAGGGCTTGAGCAGGAAACCGCCGATGCCCGATTGCACTCCGTTGAAGCCGTTGATCTGGAACGACGAGTAGTACTCGGGAAACGCCTTGAAGATCGTGATGAACTCGTCGGTGTAGGTGTTCAAGTAGTCGAGGTTGGTCGGTTGCGGTGCGCTGGCCAGCATGAAGATGATGCCCTGGTCCTCATCCGGCGCGAGCTCAGACTTGGTGAACTTGAGCAGCACCGGAATCAGGCACAGCACGATGACAGCGAATACCAGCACCACCGGCCGGGTATTGAGAGTGCCGTGCAACATGCGTTGATAACGTCGCTTGAGGCTTTCGAAAATCATGTCCAGGCGGTGGGCCAGGCCCGTGGGGTTTTCATCGTGACGCAGCAGCAGGGCGCACATCATCGGCGACAGGGTCAGCGCGACGATGCCGGAAATCACCACCGCGCCGGCCAGGGTCAGGGCGAACTCCTTGAACAACGCCCCCGTAAGGCCCGTGAGGAAGCCGATCGGCGCATACACTGCCGCCAGGGTGATGGTCATCGAGACCACCGGCATGGCGATCTCCCGGGCGCCCTCGATCGCGGCGTCCAGCGGTGTCTTGCCTTCCTCGATGTGGCGGTGGATGTTTTCCACCACCACGATGGCGTCGTCCACCACCAGGCCGATGGCCAGCACCATCGCCAGCAGGGTCAACAGGTTCAGGGAGTACCCCATCATCTGCATGAAGAACATCACGCCGATCATGGATAGCGGGATGGTGACCACCGGGATCACCACCGAGCGCAACGCACCGAGGAACAGGAACACCACCACGATCACGATCAGTACTGCTTCAAACAAGGTCTTGATCACTTCGTTGATCGAGGCCTGGATGAACAGCGTCGCGTCGTAGGCGATTTCCGCCTTCAGGTTCGGTGGCAGCTGGGCCGTAAGCTCCGGCATGATCTTGCGCACTTCCTTGATCACGTCGAGGGGGTTGGCCGCAGGCGTGGCCTTGATGCCGATGTACACCGAGGGCGTACCGCCGAACGAGCTGATGGTGTCGTAGTTTTCCGCCCCCATCTCGACCCGCGCCACATCGCGCAGCAGCACACGGCTGTCACCCTCGACCTTGAGCGGGATCGCGGCAAAGGCTTCGGCTGATTTAAGCTCGGTATTGGCGTTAATGCTGGTGACCACGTACTCGCCTTTCACTTCGCCTGCGGCGGAAAGGAAGTTGTACTGGCGCACCGCATTGGTCACGTCGCTGGCGCTCAGGCCGAAACCGGCCAGCTTCACCGGGTCCAGCCACAGGCGCATGGCGAAGACCTGGTTGCCGAGAATCTCGGCTTCGGCCATGCCCGGCAGGGTCGCCAGTTTCGGCTGGATGACGCGCGACAGGTAGTCGGTAATCTGCGGGTTGCTCAGCTCCTTGCTGAAGAAGCTGATGTACATCAGCGCCGAGGCGTCGGCGGCTTCCTTGCTCAGCACCGGGTCTTCGGCATCCTGGGGCAGCTGGTTCTTGACCTCGTTAGCCTTGGCCAGCAGTTCGGTGAACAATCGGTCGCTGTTGGAGCCGATGCGCGCGTAGATCGATATCACCGAGAAGTTCTGCCGACTGACCGAGGTCATGTAGTCGATACCCTCGGCGCTGGCCAGGCTCTGTTGCAACGGTTGGGTGATGTAGCCCTGGATGGTTTCGGCGTTGGCCCCGGGGTAGGCGGTGGTGACCGTGATCAGGGCGTTTTCCATTTGCGGGTATTGGCGCAACGGCAACTTGCTCCAGGCCTGGAAGCCCAGCAGCACAATCAACAGGCTGACCACGGTGGCGAGCACCGGGCGACGGATGAACGGGTCGGTAAAAGCCATTGGGGGTTCCTTGATCAGTCAGCGCGTGGCTGACTGTTCTTTTCGGCCAGGGTCTTGTCGTCGCTGATGGCGATGTGCGCACCGTTGTCCAGTTTGATCTGGCCGGCCGTGACCACCTTTTCGCCGTCCTGCACACCTTTGATAATCACCACCTGCCCGTCGCGGCGTTCACCCGTTTCAATGAACCGCCGTTCAGCGATCAGGATCGGCTGGCCCTTGTCGTCTTTTTCGAGGCTGCCGTCTTCGGTCTTCTTCTCTGCAACGACATAAAGGGAGTTGCCGTAGAGCGTGTAGGTGATCGCGCTTTCCGGCACCACGATGCTCGGCCGCGGGTTGGGCAACATCACCTGCAGGCTGGCGAACATGCCTGGCAACAGCTTGCCATCGGGGTTGGCCAGGGTCGCGCGGACCTGCATGTTGCGCGTGCTGTTTTCCAGTTTCGGGTTGATCGCACTGATGGTGCCGGGGAAGGTCTGGGACGGGTAGGCGGCGACGATGATTTCAACCGGCTGGCCGAGGGCGATCTTCGGCACCGACTGCTCGGGCACGAAAAAGTCGACGTAGAGGCTGCTGAGGTCTTGCAGGGTGGCAATCATGGTGCCACTGGCCAGGTAGTCGCCAACGTCCACCTGACGAATGCCGATGGTCCCGCTGAAGGGGGCGACGATGCTTTTTTTGCCCAGCGCAGCCTTGAGTTGGTTGACCGTGGCCTTGCTCTTTTTCAGTACCGCCGATAGTCGATCGAACTCGCCTTTGGAAATGGCCTGGCTGCCCACCAGCTGGCTTCCGCGACCGTAATCGAGTTGGGCCAGCCCGAGGTCGGCCAGGGCGGTTTCGAGGAGAGCGCTTTCCACGGCGCTGTCCAGGCGCAGGAGCGGTTGACCGGCTTTGACTTTCTGCCCCGACTCGAACTGCAGATCGACCACCGTGCCATCGGTCTCCAGGCTCAGGTCTACGCCTTGCAGCGCCTTGAGGGTGCCGACGGTCGGTAGCCTGGCTTGCCAGGGCCGTTCGATGGCCGTGGCCACGGCGACGCTGATCGGCGGTTTTGGCGCGGAGAAGCCCTGAATCATCGTATAGATGGAGAAGGCTTTGTAACCGGCCAGGACCAGCACGATCAACAGTACAACACCCAACATGATCAGCATGCGGCGACGCAGCATATTTCCAGTTCCTTGGAGAAATCAGGTGAGACAGTTGGGCACATTACCGCGAGTGGGAAGGGGAATCCAATGGCTGATTTTTGTCGGTTCCGGAAAAGATCGCAGCCTGCGGCAGCTCCTACAGGTGTACACATGACCCTGTAGGAGCTGCCGCAGGCTGCGATCTTTTTGGGCCTGACTCAAGCCATCAAATGCAGATGGTTGTCCCAGAGCCCCGCCGGCAGCTCCAGCGGTTTGGCGAGCAGATTTGCCTGGCGGCAATCGTAGTACCGGCAGCGGCCCTGGCCCGAGGTCACGACGAATCCGTCGGCCACCGCGCCCACCCCGGCGCAATCGGGCAGTGGCGCGTCCAGGCGCACTTCGCCGCTGTCCAGGTCCCAGATGAAAAAGCGGTTGCCCCGAGGCGCGGTCAACGCGACCAGGCGCAAGTCGCTGTGCACCGCAACGCTGGCGGTGTAGTGCCCCATGGCTTGCAACTGATGCTCCGGCACCGGGAACGCCACGAACGGCTGGCCCGGACGCTTGATCGCCAGCAGCTCCGAATGCTCGTGGGCTGCCCCCATGAATTGCTGGCCGGCGACGATGGTGCCGTCGCTGGCAATGCCCAGGTGACGCACGCTGTTCATCTGCTGGCCGAGGGTTTCCTTGCTCAGCAGGGTACCGTCGCGCTGCATCAGGACCAGGCTCGGTTCCATGGCATTGAGGTTCATCTCGACCCGGCTTTCGGCTTCGGTGCGGATACCGCCATTGGCCACCACCAGGGTCTCGCCATCGGGCATCCACGACACTTGATGCGGGCCGATGCCGTGGGTGGAGATCTCACCGCTATGCACCAGGCGTTCGCCTTCGAACTTGTACACGCCGAGCAGGCCGCGACCCGGATCGGTGGTGTCGTTTTCGGTGGCGTACAACCAGTCACCGCTGTGGTGAATCACCGCATGACCGTAGAAGTGCCGGTTTGGCTGCGACGTCACGGTTTGCAGGAGCGTGCCGTCACGCAGGTCGATCAGGTAGCTCTCGGTGCCCGGACGCCGGGCAACGAACAGCGCGATCGGCAGCGTCGGGTGATTGATGATGTCATGGCAGCGCTGGCCGACCCGGGTGGCAAACACCCGGGTGCCGTCCAGCCGGTAACCGACGGCGTAGTGCTTGCCGTCGGTATCGTCCCGCGCCGAGAGCAGCAGCGGGCTTTTATCCTTGTGCCTGAACAGCGTCCAGCCGCCCAGTGACACCGCACCCAGCAGCAAACTCCCTAATTTCAGAGTCTGGCGTCGCAGCATGGAACTCGCCCTCATCAGTCACCGTCGTTGGCGTTGAAGCCCAGTTGGATGCCCAGCGCCTTCGCCAGCTCGCCTTCGTGCAGGCGGTGGACCACGTTGAGGCTGTCGTAGAGATCATTGAGTTGCTGGCGACCGGCGTCGTCGTTGAGCATTTCGGTCAACGAGCGCTGGCTGCTGGCGAACAGTTTCAACGAGGCGGCGTAGGCCGCGTCGATCTTGTCGGCCAATGGCTTCTGCTCGCTTGGCAACAGGCCGCGCAGGCCTTTGTTGTCGACACCTTCCCATACCGTTCGGGCCGCAGCGAGGCTGGCCTCCAGGGCGGTCAGGGACGACTGGCTGCGCCAGGCATCGGCCTGGAACGGCTGCGGCACGCCTTTGCTCTGGCGGCCCATCGGTGTGCCGAGCTTCTTCTTCAAGGTATCGAGGGCGGTCACCTGCACGCGCAACAGATCGGCGATCGCTTCATGGGAGTCGGCGTACCGCTGGTTCGGAAATTTGCTCATTTGCGCGAGCATGCCATCGGTGTTGTTCCAGCTTTTGAGGATCTCTTCGGCCAGCTGTTTCTGACGCTCGCCAATGGCGATCAACAGCGGGCAGTACTTGGCCTTCTGTTCGGCGTTGGCCACATCAGGCTTGCTGTCGAACAGGATGTATTCGTAGGCCGACAGGCCTTGGACCACCACGCTGGATTTGGCCAGCGCGGCGGCATCGATCTGCGGTTGCGCGGTGACCAGTTGCTCGACCTGACGGCCGACCAGGTTCTTCTTGTCCGGCCAGAACTGCACCTGCCAGGCACGGTTGCCCTCGGCCAGTGGACCAATCAGCAGCGGTTGCAGTTCGGCCCAGGCTTTTTGCGCGTGCAGGAAGTCGGCGCGGGCGGTTTCGAGATTTGCCTTGCCTTCGCAGTAGGCGAGGGCGCTGACGGCCAGTTGGCGGTCGGCTTCAACCCAGCGGGTATAGGTCGGCAGAATCACCGACTTGGCGATCGCAGCCGAAGTGACGGCCTGCGGGTCCTGTGGCGAGCAGGCGCCCAAGGCTAGCGCGGCAAGGCTGGTGAACAACAATTTGGGACGGAACATGTCGGGCTCCCGCGGGAAGATGGGTATTAAAGGGAATTCAAGAACGCCAGCAACGCAGCGCGCTGCTCGGCATTGAAAGACAAAACCTGTTGTTGCGCCGCTTTTGCCTCGCCGCCATGCCAGAGCACGGCTTCGAGCAGGTTGCGGGCGCGGCCGTCGTGCAGGAGCTGGGTGTGGCCACTGACGGCTTGAGTCAAACCAATGCCCCACAACGGCGGGGTACGCCAGTCGCGCCCTCCGGCCTGGAATTCAGTGCGGTTGTCGGCCAGGCCATCGCCCATGTCATGCAGCAGCAGATCGCTGTAGGGGCGAATCACTTGATTGGCCAATTCAGGTTCGGCAGCGTCGGCGGCGGTGGTGTACTTGGGTGTGTGACAGGACTGGCAACCGGCCTGGTAGAACAGGGTCTTGCCGGCCAGCACTTGCGGCGTGCCGACATCGCGGCGCGCCGGTACGGCGAGGTTCCGGGTGTAGAACAGCACCAGGCGCAGGATGTTGTCGCTGACTTCCGGCTCGCCATCGGGGCCATTGCCATTGGGTGCCTGCTTACAGGCCGTTTGCGCGTCGGTGCAGTCGTCAAAGGGCCTCAGGTGGGTCGTGAGGCCCATGTCACCGGAAAACGCATGGACATTTTGTTGATTGAGGTTCGGCTGCCCGGCTTTCCAGCCAAATCGCCCGAGCACGGTTTTCTGCTGCACATCATCCCAGACCCGGTTCGGGCGCCCGGCGATGCCGTTTTTGGCTTTGGCCTGCGCGTGCGCATTCGCCAGGATAGCCTCTTCAGGAATGGCTTCCAGCAAGCCCAGGCCGATCATCGGCGGCGCCACCCGTGCCGAGAAACGCGTGTCGGGGTGCATCGGGCCGTAGTTCAGCTGGGTGATGTTCAGGCTCGGCTTGCGCAGTTCCACTTCGGTGCCGTCCTTGAAGCGAACCCTCACCGGCGAGTAGTCGACCCGCACCTTGCCTTCCGGCGTCACGCCGGGCACGGCCATGTCCTGGAACTGCCCGCCATACACGGGCTCCGGTACGACACCCTGTTGCTCGATGACCTTGGCGTAGGCCGGGGTGTCGGGAATCGACAGGCGTATCAGCATCGACACGGCATTGCGCGCATCTGGCGCAGGCGGGTGACCGCGGCCGTCCTTGATATGGCAGCCCTGGCAGGCATTGGTGTTGAACAGCGGACCGAGGCCGTCGCGAGCGGTGGTGGTCGACGGAGCGATCACCCAGGGATTACGAAAAAAGCTATTGCCGACACTGAAATCCACACGCCGCGATGGTGGCAGGTTGGCGGAGGGCAGCGAAAAGGCGTTCTGATCGGTCTTGCGCACGGTCGTGCCTCCGCCGGAGCGGGCTTCACCGGGTTCGGCCTGGGTGAATTTCGGGGCGTCATCGCATGCACTCAGGCCCAGGGCCAGCAACAGTGCAGACAAGCGAAGAGGCAGCGAGGGCATCAGACATCCTGCAAGACGAGCCAAACAAGGGCGCAAAGTCTAACAGGGGATGGGAATTTGAATAAGAGGAATTATCGTTCGCTTGAGCAACTGATCGTTCCCACGCTGATCATTCCCACGCTCGGCGTGGGAATGCCTCAACGGACGCTCCGCGTTCGGCTTTTGATTTGGGACGCGGAGTGTCCCGGGCTGCATTCCCACGCAGAGCGTGGGAATGATCAGCGTGGGAACGATCGGCAATCGAAGCGCCAGCGTTGATCAGAACTCGTGATCAGCGTTGTCCGGGTTCAGGTCGCTGATGCCCAGTTTGCCAGCGGCGGCTTCGATCGAACCGGTCTGCTTGACCAGGGATGCGATGGCGTCACGGACGATCTGGTTGCCGGCGGTGTTGCCGGCAGCGATCAGCTGGTCGTAGTGCTCACCCTTGTTGG
>Ga0207713_1002921_pt1 | contig 11967 bp, 1 predicted proteins | sample KBSS64metaG_FD_184404 | JGI IMG/M metagenome (GOLD analysis project Ga0207713, IMG submission 184404) | Switchgrass rhizosphere microbial communities from Kellogg Biological Station, Michigan, USA - KBS S6-4 metaG (SPAdes) (version 2) | ecosystem: Host-associated > Plants > Roots > Rhizosphere >...
CGCCAAACCGCAACTGGCCATCGACTCTTCGGCGCTGGGCGGGATGTACGCCGGTGCGATCAAACTGGTCGGCACCGAAGCCGGGGTCGGGGTGAAACTCGACGGCAAACTGATCGCCAGCGGCGGTGACATCCAGCTCGACGCCAACGGCCAGCTCAGCCTGGCCGAAACCTCGGCCACCGGCGCGGTCAACGTCAAGGCCGCCAGCCTGGAGACCCGCTCGGCGGTCTACGCCGGCACCTCGCTGAACGTACAGACTCAGGGCGATCTGACCAACCGACAGACTCTCGCGGCGCGGGACAGCATCAGCCTCAGTGCGGGCGGTCAGTTGACCAACGCCGGGGCCATTGAAGCCGGGGTCAATGCTGATGGCAGTCGCAATGCCAATGGTGATCTGAGCCTGAGCGCGCAAAACATCGACAACCGTGGCAAGAGCCTGGTGGCCAGCCGCAATCTGGCGGTGAATGCCGCGCAGGTGCTGAGTAACCAGGGCGGCACGCTGAGCGCTGCGCAGATCGCAAGCATCGTTGCAGGGACACTGGACAACCAGAATGACGGGCGTGTGCTGAGCAAAGGCGCGCTGAACGTGACCGCCAGTCAAGTGCTCAACAGCCAAGGTTTGATCGACGCAAAGGGTAACCTGACGGCCACGATCGGTCAGTTGAACAACAGCAACGGCCAGGTTTCGAGTTCCGGTATCACTCGACTCAGCGGAACCTCCGTCAACAACCTCGGCGGCCAAATCCTGGGTGATCTGGGGCTTAACATTGATCTCAGTGCCGCGCTGGACAATCGCGACGGCATGCTCGGTTCCGGCGTTGCTCTCGATCTCAAGGCCGGTAGTCTCGATAACCGCGACGCCGGGGTCGTGGTCAGCGATGGCGGTCTTGTGGTGCGGGTCAGCGGTCTGCTCGACAACCGCAACAAGGGCGAAATCACTGCCAAGGGCGCCATTGACGCGCAGGCCGGTCATCTCGACAACCGTGACGGCAAGGTCATCGGCAAAGGCACGCTGGCACTGCGCAGTGATTCGGCAGACAACCGTGGCGGCGCGCTGCAAGGCGACGGGCAACTGACGCTGAACGTCGATCGACTGGATAACCGCGACAACGGTCTGATCATCGGCAAGGCTGGCATCACATACGCAGGCACGCGCCTGGACAACAGCAGTGGCCTGGTCAGTGCTGTCGGCCCGGTGGGTATCAAGGCTGGCGAGGTGCAGAACGCCAAAGGGCGGATCTCCAGCCAGGGCGACTTGACCGCGACCATAGGCCTGCTGCAACAGCAGGGCGGCGCACTGGTCGCACAGGGCAACCTGAGCCTGACCGGCACCACACTCGACAACCGTAACGGCGGGCTGATCGGCACAAAAAAAGCGCTGACTCTCGCGGTCGATGACATCGATAACCGGGCGGGCGAGCTATCTGGCAGCCTGTTGCTCAACATCAAGGGCCAGCGGCTGGACAACAGCGACGGTGGCAAGGTTCTCGCAGCCAGCGATCTGGAACTGGCGGTTGCCCGGTTGATCAACCAGAGCAAAGGCATGATCGTCGCCAGTGGTGCGACGAAACTGACCGGCAGCACGCTGGATAACACCGGTGGCTCGTTCGATAGCTTGAAGGGCCTGGTCATCACACTGGACGATGCACTGCTCAACGGCCAGGGGCTCATCAGCAGCGAAGGCACGTTGACCATCAATGCCGGCCGTGTCGATAACAATGCCGGCAACCTGACCAGCGCCGGCGCCCTGGCGTTGACCAGTCTTGGCGCGCTGCTCAATCAGGGTGGCTCCATCAGCACCGACAGCACTCTGAAACTCAAGAGCGCCAGTCTCGACAATAGCCAGAAAGGTCTGATCTCCGGCAAGGACAACAGCCGGATCGACAGCGGCGATGTCGACAACAGTCAGGGCGGGCGCCTGATCAGCGGTGGAACGCTGGACTTCACGGCGGGGCAGGTGAACAACGCTGCAGGCCGCATCGCCAGTCAGCAAGCCATGACCATGTCGGTCACCGGCCTCGATCAGCAGGGCGGTGAACTGTTCAGCAAGACCAGCCTGAGTCTTGATTTGAACAACGGCCAGTTGAACAACCAGAACGGTTTGATCAATGCGCCCGGCGAATTGCTGCTCAAGCAACTCAATGGCGTGAACAACCAGGGCGGCGAAATCTCCAGCCAGCAAGCCTTCGCACTGACCGCCCATGACCTGGACAACAGCAACGGTAAACTGCTGAGTCAGCAAGGCTTGACCGTACGCATTGCGCAGGCGCTGAACAACGCCAAAGGCGTTATTTCCGGGGCATCGCTGGACAGTCACAGCGCCAGCCTCGACAACAATGAAGGCTTGATCAGCAGCCGTGGCCCACTGACGCTGACGACCGACAACACCCTGGATAACCAGCTCGGTACGGTGATTGCCGACGGCAAACTCGAACTGACGGCGCAGACGCTGGACAACCGTGGCGGCAGCATCGCCGGCAAGTCGGATGCCACCGTACAGGCGAAAAAGCTCGATAACCAGGACGGCCAGTTGATCGCCACCGGCGTCCTCAAAATCGATGCCGACCTGCTCGACAACCGTCAGGGCGGACTGCTCGGCTCGACCAAGGCGATGACCTTGAACGTCGACGACGTGGATAACCGCGGCGGTGAAATCAGCACCAATAGCGATCTGCAGGTGACCGGCAAAAAACTCGACAACAGTGACGCCGGCAAAATCTTCACCGGCCAGTCGTTGACGCTGACCGTTGAGCAACTGATCAACCGCAACAAGGGCCTGATCAGTGCCAGCACTTCGCTCGACCTGCACGGCGATTCACTGGACAACAGTGGTGGCGAGTTGCTCAGTCAGCAGGCCATGGCTCTGACGCTGAGCGGTGCATTCGACAACAGCCAGGGCAAGGTCAGCAGCGAAAGCGCCCTGACGGTCAAAACCTCGCAACTGACCAACATCAAGGGCAGCCTTTCCAGCGCTGCGGACCTGACAATCGAGAGTCGCGGCAGCGTTGATAACCAGGGCGGTGCGGTGGTCACCGATGGGGCGCTGGTGCTCGACAGCACCGGCCTCGACAACCGTCAGGCAGGCACACTCAGCGCCAAGGGCGCGGCCCGCGTCTCCACAGGCGACTTCGACAACAGCACCGGCAAGCTCAGCAGCGCCGACACCCTGAACCTTGTCGCGGGAAAGGTCACCAACCGCGATGGCGGGCAGATTGGTAGCCAGGGCGCTTTGACGGCGTCGGTCACAGGGCTTGAGCAACAGGGCGGCAAGCTTTTCAGCAACACTCGCCTGAGCCTGGACATGAACAATGGCCAGCTCAATAACCAGAATGGCTTGATCAATGCCCCCGGTACGTTGCTGCTCAAGCAGCTCAATGGCGTGAACAACCAGGGCGGAGAAATTTCCAGCGGTGAAGCCTTTACCGTGGCGGCGCAAAATCTGGACAACAGCAATGGCAAATTGCTGAGCACCCAGAGCCTGACGCTGCGCATCGCCCAGGCACTGGACAACGTCAAAGGCATGATCGGTGCGGCATCGATCGATGCCCGTGCCGGCAGTCTGAACAGCAGTGGCGGCAGTCTGGTCAGCCGCGGTGATCTTGACCTGACTGTCGATGGCCTGCTGCGCAACGACAGCGACGGCCTGGTGAGTGCGGCGCAAGCGTTGCGTATTCGCAGCGCCGACCTGAACAACCAGGGCGGTGTTTTGCAGGGCATCGGCGGCGTCACGCTCAATGCCATGGCCCTGAACAACCGCGACAAAGGCTTGATCAACAGCCAGGGCAGTCTGTCCCTGACGGCGACAGCGCTGGACTCCAGCGATGGCGGCGAAGTCTCTGCCGGCGGCGACATCGACCTGACCTTGACCTCCCTGACCCAGAACGGCGGGCGCCTGCTGGGCGACAAAGCCGTTACCGTGGATCTGGCCAATGGCGACCTCGACAACACCAATGGTTTGTTGACGGCCAAGGGGCCGTTGACCCTCAAGCGCCTGCGCGACCTGAACAACCAGGGCGGTGAAATCTCCAGCAGCCTGGGTTTCGACGTCATTGCCCGGGCGTTGAACAACAATGCCGGCAAGATCATCAGCGGCGAGAAACTGAAGCTCAGCGGCACCACCCTGACCAACCAGAATGGCTTGCTCTCGGGCTGGCAGCAGTTGAACGTCAGTGGTGACAGTCTGGACAACCGCGCCAACGGCACGCTCTCAAGCCGCAACGGTGACGTGTCGGTCGATCTCAAGGGCGCTCTGCTCAACAGCGGTAACGGCGCTCTGGTTTCGCAAGGCAGTCTGACCGTCAATGCCGGCAGCCTCGACAACAGCGACAAAGGCATCCTCAGCAGTGCGGCAGGGCAGACCCTCACGCTCAAAGGCGCACTCAACAACAATCAGGGCGGCCTGATCGACAGTGGCGCCGCACTGGACATCACCAGCACTGCACTGACCAACGTCGGTGGTTCTATCAACGCGCTCCAGGCGCTCACTGCCAACGCTACGAGCCTGGATAACAGCGGGGGCAAATTCGCGGCCAACGGCGCGATCAACCTGAACCTGTCGGGACAGCTGAACAACAACGCCGGCAAACTGGCGGGCACCGGTCCGGTCGTGATCAAAGGCGTCAGCGATCTGAGCAACCGCAACGGCCAGCTCGCCAGTCAAGGTTCGCTGCAACTGCTGACCGGCTCGCTGGACAACGGTAGCAAAGGCACCATTGCGGCCAAGGATGGCTTGTTGATCACCGCCAGCGCCGCCGTGCGCAACGATGCCGACGGCTTGATCTACAGCCAGACCGGCAGCCTGCAACTCAAGGCGGCGAGCCTGGCCAACGGCAAAGGTTCGATCCAGAGCCAGACCGGCCTGACGCTCGACGTTACTGGCGATCTCGATAACCAGAGCGGAAAAATCATCGCTCAGGAAGGCGACGTGACGGTCGGTGCGGCCAGCATCGATAACCGCGGCGGGATTCTGTCCAGCATCAAGGGTGCCCTCGAGGCACGTACCGTCGGTGTCCTGCGCAATGGCTTCGACCTGAACAACAATCGCCAGGGCGGCGTCATTCAGGCTCAGGGCCTGAAACTGTCGGCACTGGCCGGCCTGAACAACAATGGCGGGCGCATCTCGGCGCAAGGCGCCGACGCGAACATCACCACCGCTGCATTCGATAACCGTAATGGCGTGATCTACGCCAAAGGGCTGGTTGGCGTAAGCGGCACGAGTCTGGACAACGGTGCCGGGCAGATCGCCGCCGAGCGCATCGATTTTGGCTTGAGTGGTGCGCTGATTAACGGCGCGGGTGTCATTGAAAGCAACACCCGACTGACCGTCAAAGCGGCCAGCGTCAATAACCAGAGTGGCCGACTGCGTTCGCTGGGCACCTCTGGCAAGACCGAATTCCAGATCGGCGGCCTGCTGGATAACCGCAATGGCGTGCTGGAAACCGCGAACACCGACATGACCCTGGCCGTCGGCAGCTTCCTCAACGGTGGCGGGCAGCTCAACCACGTCGGTCGCGGCAAGTTCGATCTCTCCACGACCAACGTGATCGGTGCCGGCGGCAGCATTACCACCGGCGGCCTTCTGGATTTGACGGCCGACACCTGGAACAACTCCAGCGTGATTCAGGCCGGGCGATTGAACGTGAACGTCCGCCAGTTCAGCCAGAGCGCCAGCGGCAAGCTGCTGGCCTCCGATCTTCTGCAGATACGTGGGGGCAACTGGACCAACGACGGACTGCTCGCCAGTGATGGCCTGATTCATATGCAACTGACCGGCGCCTATGGCGGCAACGGGCGTATGTCGAGTCAGCGTGGTCTCAACCTGAGTGCAGCGCAAGTCAACATCGGTGGTGCCGGCAGCATCGCCGCTGGCGGATCGTCGACGATCAGTACCGGTGGATCGCTCGTCAACTCGGGCCGCATCACCTCCAGTGAAGATCTGACCGTGAACGCCGGCAGTGTCGCCAACTACGGCACGTTGGGTGCGGCGCAGAACCTGAACATCAACACCCCTTCATTGCTCAATGACCGCGGGTTGATCTTCAGCGGCAAGGACATGACGCTCAGTGTTGGCAATCTGACCAACCAGCATGGTGATTTCTACGGTCTGGGTAATGTTGTTGTCGGTGGTTACGGCGGTGCAGCGAGGGCGGCAGGCGTCTACAACATCTCCGGTTCCATGGAGAGCGGTGGCGCGTTCACGATGAATGCCGATGTCTTCGAAAACCGCTCCGAAGGCCCAGTGATGTCGGGTGACCGCAAACTGGTCTCTGGCTACATTGCCAATATTTGCAACGACTGCCGCGGCGGGACATTCGTTTTCACGCTTTCGGCTCATGAGCTTTATCAAAGTACTGACACTGATACCAGCGCCTCTGCCGTATTGAATGTAGGCAAGGACTTCGTTTTCCAGGGCGGGACTTTTCTTAACAGCAAAAGCACCGTGGCTGCCGGCGGCAATATCAGCATCACGGCCGACAGCCTCAAAAACATTGGTGCCAAGAGCGGCACCATCGAACGTACAAGCACTTACGTCCTGACCATGGGAGCGGGCGATACTCCACGGTTTTTCGAAAGCGTCGTAATGCCTTACAACCAGCGCAACAATCCTGATTTCCCGTATGTGTATTACATCGATCCGGCGGGTGCTATCCGTAAAGCCATTCCGACATCCGGTCGTGTCAGAGAAGGGAACCGGGACGGCGAGTGGTACAACGTGGTGGGTCTCAAGGACAGTGAGACAGGCGCAACGGTCAGTGCGTTACGTGGCTATAACATCGCACTGCCTGGTTTGAACTATGGCTTTGAATCCACAACGCCATCTCTTTATGACAAGAATAATCTGGTCGAACTGCCCGCTCAGTTGACTCAGTACAAACCTGAGTCCGTCACTGAAGTCGCTGTTGACAGCACAGGTGCAGCGAGCACAGGTACAAGCCGCAATGCTGTCATTCAGGCCGGTGGCAACGTTTCGATCACCGCCGTCAAGGACGTGGAGAACAGCGTCATCCACCAGGATTACGGCGCTACTGGCGGTACCAACAAAGTCGCAGACACTCGGGTTGGCAACACCGGCATAGCGGTCATCAGGATCAACAGCCAGTTGCCACCGGAGCTGGCCCAGCAGCAGGTCAATCCACTGACCTTGCCGGGCTTCTCCTTGCCGGTAGGCGACAAAGGTCTTTTCCGTCTGAGCACCCAGGGGGGCAGTGACCTTTCTCCTGTAGTCGCTACAGGTCCATCGCCCACCTGGACAATGACCGGCGAGTCGGTCAAGGCCGAGCAGCATCTGGTCGCAGGCACCAGCGGCGGTCCGCGCAATTTGCTGGTCGATGCTCCTGCACCGGTCTCTGACAGCACGCGCGCCGTCGATACCTTTCGACGCGACCCGACCATGGTCAAAGCGGTCGCCAGCACGCTGGATGTGAACGTTCCGGTGAATCCGGCCGGTCCCGGCAGGGGCGGACGTGGCAATGACGCCCGGGAGTCGATCGACAGTCGCCCGGTCACCCGCGTGACGGGCCTGCCAGACACCAAGGCCCCGGCGAACGGCCACAAATACCTGATCGAAACCAACCCGGCGCTGACCGATCTCAAGTCCTTCATGAGTTCGGACTACCTGCTCGGCAAACTCGGTTACGACCCGGACCAGAGCGCCAAGCGTCTCGGTGACGGACTCTTCGAGCAGCGTCTGGTGCAGCAAGCCGTGACCGCGCGCACCGGCCAGGCCTTCATCGATGGCCGAAGCAACAACGAGGACATGTTCCGCTACCTGATGGACAACGCCATCGCCAGCAAGGACGCCCTCAACCTGTCGATGGGCGTGGGCCTCACTGCCGAACAGGTGGCGGCGCTGACCCACGATATCGTCTGGCTCGAAGAGCACGAAGTGAACGGTGAAAAAGTGCTGGTGCCGGTGCTGTACCTGGCCCAGGCCAACGGCCGTCTCGGCCCGACCGGTGCGTTGATTTCCGGTAAGGACGTGACGCTGATTGCCGGCGGGAATCTGGATAACGTCGGGACGTTGAAGGCGACGAATGATTTGATGGCTATCGCCGGTAACGACGTTGTCAACAGCGGAGTGATTGAGGCGGGAAATCGCCTGGATGTTCTGGCGGGCAATGATGTCGTCAACAAATCCGGCGGCATCATCACCGGGCGGGATGTAAACGTGACAGCGATTCGTGGAGACGTACTTAACGAGCGAACCATTACGACCCAGACCAATAACACCCGCCTCGCCTCTCAAAGTCATGACTTCGCCGACAGCGCAGCAAGAATTGAAGCGGCCAATGATCTGACGGTAATGGCAGGCCAGGACATCAATGTTAAAGGCGCAGTCATGCAGAGTGGCCGGGACATGACGTTCAACGCAGCTCGCGACATCAACGTGACGTCAGCGCAGGTGGCGAACAGCGTCTATTACGACAGTCGGCACAACAGCAGCAATGTCACTCAGTTGGGTTCGGAACTGGACTCGGGTCGCGATGTATCCATGCGCTCCGGCCGCGACATAACAGTCGTTGCCAGCAAGATTGACGCTGAACGCAATGTCGCGATGGCCGCGACCGGTGACTTGACGATCAGTTCGGCCGCAGATGAGGAGCACTCCCTGTCGAAGAGCAAGAAACTTACAAAGCAGGAAGATCACGTCAGCCAGGTCATGAGCGATATCAAGGCTGGTGGCAGTGTTGCAATGAGTGCAGGTGATGACATGGCGGTGATCTCCAGTCGCATCAGCGCCGGTGACGAGGCGTACTTGGTTGCCGGAGACCGACTGGACATTCTTGCCGCGCAGGACACTGACTACTCGTTGTATGACAAGAAGAAGAAAGGCTCATTCGGGTCCAAACAAACCAAGCGCGATGAGGTGACTCAGGTCACTCATATCGGTAGTGAAATCACGTCTGGCTCCAACATGGTTTTGGCAAGCGGTGGGGATCAGCGTTACCAGGCTGCGAATCTGCAAAGTGGTGGCGATCTCACGATCAACAGTGGCGGCTCAGTCACGTTCGAAGGTGTGAAGGATCTGCATCAGGAAAGCCACGAGAAGAGCAGTTCCAGTCAGGCCTGGACGTCCATGTCGGGTAAAGGCAGCACCGATGAGACGTTGAAACAGACCCAGATGACGGCCGCAGGAAAGCTGGCAATCCATGCGGTTGACGGGCTGAAAATCGATGTCAGACAGGTCAACCAGCAAACCGTAAGCGAAGCCATTGATGCGATGGTCAAGGCGGATCCGAAACTTGCGTGGCTCAAGGATGCCGAGCAACGGGGTGACGTGGACTGGCAACTGATCAAGGAAACCCACGAATCGTTCAAATACAGCAATTCGAGCCTGGGTCAGGGCGCGATGCTGGCAATCATTATCGTCATGACCGTATTGACCGCCGGAGCGGCAAGTGGTCTGGCGGGCACAATGGCGGGTGCGACAGCTGGCTCGGGCTCGGCAATGGCTGCGGGATCGGCGACCATGGCAGCGGGCTGGGGGAACGTTATGGCAACCAGCGTAATGACCTCGATGGCCGGCTCGGCGACGGTGAGCGCCATCAACAATAAAGGCAATCTGGGCGCGGTCGTAAAAGATGTCACCAGTACCCAGAGTCTGAAGGGCTACGCTACATCCGCCCTGACAGCGGGCATCACTTCCGGGTATCTGGATGAGGCGTTTGGTGCATCGACCAATCCCACAGCAGGAATCACGAAAGGATTCGATCTCGGAAAGTTGAGCGGCATTGGTGACTACATCAAGTATTCTTTGGCCCAAAGCGCGACACAGGCCGGAGTAAGCACCCTCATCAATGGCGGTAGCCTTGGTCAAAACCTGATGACAGCGATTGCATCGCAAGCCAATAACGTCGCCATGGCAACCGGGTTCAACTTTGTCGGCGATTACGTGAAATATCCAACAGGCAGTTTCGAAAAAGTACTGGCCCATACACTGATGGGAGGGTTGCTGGCTCAAATCACTGGGGGAGATTTCAAAACGGGTGCGGCAGCAGCAGGCGCCAATGAAGCGTTGAGTGGAATTCTTGATGGAATGACCAAGGGCGACAAGCAACTTGAACTAATGGCTTCTCAATTGACCGGTATTCTGGCGGCGACTGCCGTCGGAGGTGATGTACAGCTTGGGGCGGACATTGCCAAATACGCAACGGCGTTCAATCGTCAAGGGCATGAGGAGGAAGAGCATGCCAAGGAAGAAGAGGCCAGTAAGGGCGACTTCAAAAAGGAAAACCTCGATAAAGCGACTTGCTACATGATCCGGTGCTGGGCCCAGTATGAAAGGGGGAGTGCCGAGTATCGTGCAAATTACCTCACGGAGGCTGATATGGCCGGGCTCAGCAATGAGTTGACCTGGGCTGATGCACAGCGTGACAGGGGTTTGTTTGACTATACTTATTTTGATTCAGTCTCGGATTTTGCAACGCGTGATGCCTTTCCTCTGGGAGCCGATGCTCTTCAGGCGGGTCTCGGGGTGGGAACCGTGGTATCGGGTTTCAGTCTGTGCGCCACTGTTGCAGGTTGCGCCTTTGGAGGGCCTATGGCGACGATTGGAGCAGGTAACGCTGTAGAAGGCAGTAGCGGTTTTTATAACCACATCTTTGGTGATGAGCCCTTCCGATATAATCCTGTAAAGGACGCATTTTCATACTTTGGAGGTGAGTATGGATCTGCTGCATACAGCGGTGCGGATCTGTTCTTCAGTGCAGGGTCGGGGTTCGTAAAAGTACCTTTGAGAATATCGTCGGACGGACTAAAGAACACCAAGTCGCTATTCGGTGTGACAGTGGAAAAATTTGATAATAATTTCGTCGTGCCTGTTTTTGGTAAGACTTTGCCTTTCGGGAGCGCTCTGGGTATGTATCTGTATGGTGTGACTGGAAAGGCGTCTGACTTTTATAAGGAACTAAATAGTGGCAAGTAGAAATATATTCGCCAGATCGGTCGTTTTGTTGTGTGTCGTCTGGTTTGTGTTCATGGTGTCTTTGCTGCTTTCTCTTGTAGTGGTTTCACTGTTGATGGCGGCGCTATATGTTTTTTTCGAGCCTGATTTCAGGTTGGTATTCAAGTGTGTCGGGATTCCATTGGCATTGGTTCTGTCGGCGCGATGGATTTACAAGAACCTGGCTCGTGTGAAAGACTTTGCTGATGGGTGAAAGGTGCGAGGTGGAAAGGAAGGACGGATTTATTTATTGCTTACTGTTGTAAATAAATCTGACCACTTCTTGAGAGCAGCAAAGCACAAGCAGAAAAAGGGGCGGATTTATTTGATTAATAAATCCGCCCCTTTTTTATTTTTTACTGAGCTACTTCGGATAAAGCGGCGGCAACCCACTGTCCCCAACCGGATCCTGCACCCGCTCCGCCGTTGGAATCGTACGGATCGCCCGCCACAAATCCTCACCCTGCCAATGCTGCCCGGTCTCGCTGTACAGCGCTCCGTTCAAACCATCGAGCGCATCCGACAGCGGCACAAACCGCGCTGCCATGTCCGCCAGGGTTTCCGGCTGCTGACGGGCCCAGGCGTCGAGGGCTTGGCGGGTGGCGTGGGGGTCGTTGGCCTGGCTGGCGCGTTTGATGTCGTCGAGCAGGGTGCGTGGGCTCGGGCCGGTTTGCGCGGCGCGCAGGATTGCCGGTTGCCAGCGGGCGCGCCACCAGAGGCCGAAGCCGAGCAGGGTGGTGCAGGCGAAAACGAACGTGCTGAGCTTCCACCACCACAAGGCTTCACTGTCGGCCGCGCTGAGCGGTTGCGCGCTGCCCGCCGGGGTGTCGACTTGCAGGCTCGGGTTGTTCGCCACCTGCAGTGTGCGCGCCGGCAGGCTGGTGTGTTCCAGGTGATCTTCGAAGGTGTTCCACCAGACCACGTCCACCGTTGGCAACTCGATCGAGCCACTGCGGCTCGGCACCAGCGCTTCGCGTTCTTCGCGGCTGCCGATCAGGCCGCGGTCGCTGCTCTGGTTGTTCAGC
>Ga0207713_1002935_pt1 | contig 11931 bp, 12 predicted proteins | sample KBSS64metaG_FD_184404 | JGI IMG/M metagenome (GOLD analysis project Ga0207713, IMG submission 184404) | Switchgrass rhizosphere microbial communities from Kellogg Biological Station, Michigan, USA - KBS S6-4 metaG (SPAdes) (version 2) | ecosystem: Host-associated > Plants > Roots > Rhizosphere >...
AGAGCAGATGCGCGAGGCGGTAAAACTGACTAACGGCCGGGCCCAGCTTGAAGTGTCCGGGAACGTCACTTTCGAAACGATCCGTGAATTCGCCGAAACCGGCGTGGATTACATCTCCGTCGGCGCGTTGACCAAACACGTTCGCGCCCTCGACCTCTCAATGCGCTTCAAATAACGCATTCTCCCCTCTCCACCCGGAGAGGGGAATTTCAGCCCCGCTCCCAGATCCGCTGTTCTTCCCTGCAACACTGAATAAATTCTCTGAAGCCTCCTTCCCGTTCCCTTTTTTGCCTCTCGTTTCTGCTCTTTCTCGCTGACAAAGTAGCGCCACTTTGCATAAGGAGCAGATATGGACAGACAACAAGGCTTCACACTCATTGAGCTGATGGTGGTCATTAACAGTAAATTACTGTACAAATACCGCATCTGTTAATTCATCTCTCTCCCACAATGCCACAATCCATAACATATTGATTTTAATACATAATGATATCAAAAGGATTTGAACCATCTTAACCATCACTTCCCATTTTTAGACCCCCTTCTACTATATTTCTCGTCAGTAGAGATCTAATGGCATCTTTTCACCTACGCACTAATAACGTATCCTTTGCTTTCGCCAAAATGGTGGTAATCATCTTTAGAACATAGTAAAAATACTGTTGATTTCTATATAGTTCTACCTCTCCTTTAGTTGTTATTAAGATGGCAGTTTCAAATCAGGAACACATAGGTATCATGTACTAACAGCTTTATAACTTAATCAGGTGCTAACCATGGACTCGAAATCTCTTGTTGAACTTTCCCATGATATACAATCCGGACTAGGAAACATTGACGTTCCAGATTTTGATAACATCAAAACTATCGGAATGGCATCAATACTAGCAATGCATATACGCGGATTGGGAGAAATTGATTATGAAGTTTTAAGGAAAGTCAGTGACTTCTTTTTCAACATACCTTCATATGCTTTAAAAAGCGTATTGGAAGTACTGGCTGAGATAGAATATGTAGATTTAATAACGAAAGACAAAAAAATATTGTCAGTAATTCCAAACGTTCCTCGATTCAAAGATCTCTATCAAGGTGTTGGTGATTATTTCACATTTAGCGATCTCAACGAACATGAGCAAGGCACATTGATAATATTATCTAATCTTCAAAACAAACCCGAAAACAGAGACAAACTAATTCATTCTACAGGCATCGACAATACTCTTTTTTCTCGTTGTTTAGAGATTGGTGAAAAAGGTAACTATTTTAGAAATTATAGAGCTAGAGGAAAAAACATCATAGCTAGCCCATTTTATTTTGCCGATAATTTAGAGTCACTTGTCGATATTTCAGCCAAAATTGGTTCGAATGATATTGATGCTGTTTTAAAAATTATAAAAGATAATCAGGGATGGCCTCTCTCACTGATCGAATCACAATTAGAAATCGGTGGAAAAAAGCTAACAAAAGTACAAAAAGAACTTTTAATTGGTTTTTGCCAAGAGGGTGTACTCAAACCCCCTTCAATTGATTTCGGAAACCAAAAACAAGAAACATTCATATTCACACCGAGGCCCGGAAATATAAAATTGAATGCAGCTAACAGAGAGATTTATGAACGAGCAATGGCGTTAGTTTCTTGCGTTAGGAAAGGACAATTACTGCACGACAAATATAGAATAAGGCTTCCAGTTAGAATATTGGAATCATTAAAAGAAAAAGGTTATCTTAATCAAAATTCAGAAGCTGCATCCCAGTATAGGAATCTGGTGTTTTTGAAGGTTGGAATGCTAAAAGCTAAGGATCATAACAAGTGGGAATTTCATTTAATAAAAACAGAAGAAAACATTGAAGCATTAGATTTAGCAATAAGTCTCTTAAAAACAGGAGAACTTGCAAATTTAGAAGTTGATCAAAATGCAAAAATAGCATTAACACAAGATGAAAAATACATTCAATCGATCATTAGCTCCGCAGAACTTAGAACTAGAGAGAAGATAAAACAAAGCGAGGAAGCAAAAGAACAATTTGAACAACTGATTTTCGAAATGGAGTAATGGTAATGGCTAACTTAGATAAAGACCTAGGTTTGAAGCAAGACGCTATAAGGTTTTGCTTGATAAATGGTTACTTGCCATTTTTAGAAGTTAACGTTGAAAACTATAGGGAACTTTCTGATACATCTACAATTATAACAGATGTAGATGTTTTAGGGGTTGCTTTTGATATAACTGGAAAAACCAGAAAGATAATTTTCGATTGTAAAACCCTTAAAAATACCAGCCCTATTAATAGAGCGTTTTGGGCTTCCGGTGTTATGAATTTTTTAGGCTATGATGAAGCATTCATCATATTAAGAAAGAAAGCAAGTGAGGCCCATAGACTTTCCGCAAAAACAATTAATGTCCACCTTTTTGATGAAGATCAAATGAAAGGATATGCTCAATCATTTTCAATGAATTTCAATATTGATTTAAGCTACTCTACGGACATTAATAATTGGATAAGTATACAGGAAGTATATAAAACAGATAAAACCATCCAAAAATATGGCGAATTTTTAGCAAGTTCGGTTCCTACAGAAAATGATCCAGCGAAGAATTTGAGAAGATTTATTGCTGCTTTACAAAAAGTGAAGAATGAACTAGACCCTCAAAAAAATAAACACAGAGCAATTTACTTGCATAGTCTAATGACATTCTCATATATTATGGCATGCTTAGTGCAGCAACTAAGAGGGTTAATTGATTTTGATTATAATCAGAATGAATTCACAAGACTTCTCAAATATTATATCTGGGGAGGGAAGGATAGCTTTATATTAAGACATAAGATGAGAGAACTAATCTCATCTAATGACAGTTCGATTCAAAATATAGAGCCAGAGTTAAGGAATTGGGATGACTTTATTGAACTCACAAGGAGTCTACTTGACTCTCCTAATGATATAATTAAATGTTGCCATGTGTTACGTGAATTTAGTTTTTTAGAACTATCCATGCATGACATTAAGAAGGATGAGCAACTATCCACTCTAATTTCAGATAATTCAAGAATTCGTCAATTTATAATGATAATGGCTAGATACTTAACCAACTCAATGAAAATGCCAAAAGATTTCATTAACGATCTAGTATCAATATTTGATAGATTGAGATAAAAAGAAGAGCAGGCTCGAATTAAATTTCGTGCCTGCTCACCATATAAACAAATGATAATAACTCATTCAACTAGATTATCTTTAATTCAGAGCAGTAATGATTTTCTTAATAACAATTCCCCTTTCTGAATCCCATCTCAGGAGGCATTCATTTCTTTTTTCACGCGAAACACTGTAGCCCTGCCACAATCGCACAACTTTGCAATCTCATCCGGTGTGTTCTTCCCAGCTTGAAGCATCTCAATGATTTTACTGTGTAATTCTTTGTTCTTTTGCTTTCCTTTATACTTCTTAGCCTCTTTAGCAAGGGCAATTCCTTCGTTGCGACGTGATGCGATCATTCCCCGCTCAAATTCTGCAACGGCTCCCATCATGGTTAAGATTAAACGAGATTGTGGGGAGTTATCGAAACTCATTGAGTTAGCAAGGAACTGAACAGTGATCCCGCGAGCAACGAGGCTATCAATAATTTCCAGCAAATCGCGGGTATTACGTGCGAGGCGATCAATGGAATGAGTAATGAGGGTATCACCTTCGCGGAGGTGTAAAAGGAGGTTCAACAATTCAGGTCGCTCGCTGGTGGACTTGCCTGATTCTTTCTCTGTAACAATTTTGTCACAAATAGGTTCCAGTACTGCCAACTGACGCTCAAGATTCTGATCCTTTGTTGAGACTCTCGCGTAACCAAAAATCATTTCCCTGCCCTCACCGCTGATAAGTATCATTTAAATTAACTAAATGATACGGTATCATTTAAATTCTTTCAATGTCTAAATGATACTAAACGAGACAAGAAAAACGGGTATCGTTAGGGAGTACCCAAAAGAGACACATTGGTTACAACAATCGAGTATAAAATTGCTTTTTTAGCTGGAAAAAAGAAAAAGGGCACATTTATAAATGTGCCCTTTTAGATAGATAAGATGTTTACGCCGGTACGCCACTTCTTCCACGATGGGCATTGATTCGGTTGTAAACACTTTGAAGGCCAATTCCCAAGAAATTAGAAATATCTTTTGCAGAATAACCTTGATCGTACAGTGCTTGCATCATCAAGTCCTGATCCCGACGGGGAGCCGTTTTGAACATTTCTTTCGTCAATGCAGCATGAATACCAAAACCAAACATATCTACCTCCATGGATAAAGAAAGCAATAGCAAACTAACATGCACATCTCAAAAGTCAATAATGTTTCGATAATGAATCAGATCAAAAAACAATCAAAACAAACTTTAACTATATGTTTTTATTAAAAAAATTAATTATAAGTTTATTATAGTTCGCTCCCATCTACTACTTACCTAAGACGACTAATCAACAAGGCAATAGATCGTTTTTTAATCAACTCAGGGTTAGTGGAAAGTTCAGTACTGAGAGCTGAGTACACGGCATTTGGTCGGCGGGGTTGAACCTGATGAGGCGAACGAGATTTTAAATCAGGCGGAAAAAAACTGACTGTACTTTTATCTCAGTAAACGATCCCTTTAACTTTTTTGCCAAAAATCGGGATGCCTGGCTATTGATTATTTTGCGACCTAAAGGCCAGTACTTTTAGCGAGGACGAAAAAGCGATTGATGTGCGGCACGAATCCATCATGGAAATCCAGTTCTATTCACTTGTTATGTCAAAATATAAGCCAAACTTTGTTCATTTACTTCAAAGTGTACTCAGTTTGCTCTTAATCTCATCAGTAATTGCTGAGTGATTTGACTCATAGATGATTTTAAGTGCTTCCAAGTTACTGTCATTTTCGAATACTCGTCGCATTGAAGATGCCTTTGTTCTTGCAGTACTTTCCTTCCATTCTGGATGTTCAGCCATCATTTTCTTAACAAGATTAGTTGCGTCCATTCCACTTTTAACACATTGATAGTATTCAATAAAAGTCTGCATTCCTATTGTTTGTACATTACGGATAATGTTTGAATCTGGTTTTACCGTGTTCTCTTTACTTGAACTTTCTGTGTCTAGTTCAAAAAATTCAATGAGGTCTGTTACGCGTGGGTCTTTTAGTAATAAATTGCTTATCCTTAAAGTATAGCCATTTTGATGTTTATTATAAAACCCATATTCCTTCACTAATTCATGAGGTATGGAAATAGCGTAACGAATTGAAAAATCATGATTGTATATTACGGCAATGAGTTCATCGAACTGATTAAGTTCATAATTCCTGATAATTCCAAGTACTAATGATTTATTCCTGAGGTTATTTTTCCTGGATTTAATCTGTATTTTTCGACCTCCTGAAGTTGTTGCATCGTACCCTTTAGTGCTCGGAGGAGCTAACTCCATCTGCATTTTCTCAGCAACCAGCCATTCGGTGTACTCACTGACGGGATTGTTACGAGTTCTGATCACATCTCTTCGTTCCAGCTCGTCAAGTGTCAGTTGATTTAGTTGCATCAACTCAACGCAACTCAATTGCGATAAGTCCATTACTAACTCCAAAATCTCATTTTCTTTTTCAGTTCTTCAACTTTCAGTGTTTCACTCCCACGATGAACCATCGCGTGGCAGTTTGGGCAAAGGGGAATCATGTCAGTCACTGGATCGACAACGTAATTTTCACCAATCGTATGCAAGGGCTTTATGTGGTGCACATGAATGAACCCACGACCATGTTCACCATAGACCTTCTCAAAGTCAAACCCACAACATTTACATGTTGTGCCGTGATGCTGTATGCAAGCATGGCGAGCTTTGGGATCACGCTCGTAGTAGTTGACTGTTACCTGCGTTTTCGCACCTTCAACAAAACACTCTCCTGAAGGGATTTCATCAGGGAATGGATTGGGCATAAAATCTGCGTACCATATTTCCCCTTCTTTTCGTAGATAACGTTTGTTCAATTTTCGCTCAAAATCTTTGATTACTGCGACTTCAGGGTTATCTGGATGTTCAGAGAAAACCATGTTGAAGGTGAACAATTCATAGCCTTCATGAACTAAGCGGATGTGCTCCAATGCCTGTGTATAGCCCGGTTGTCTTTTGTTATTTGAGTTGTACTCCCAACGCTCCCGGAGAATAACAGACCTCTCTTGATCACTTTCAACATCCCATGACCCAAAAATGACCATTTTCTTTTCATGATTAACAAACGACCAACTCCAAGTCCAGTTATTACAAGTAGCCCCGAGTGACTGGATGAATTGCTTCCGGTTCATATCTAATCCTTCGTGCATGTCGCTGATATAAAATATCTTATGTTATTGGAGAAGTATGAGTCCTTTTCTGTAATACTGCGAGCATTTCTTGTGCTGAAAGGCCGCTTTCACGGCCTTGTTTAACACCGTATTCACTAAGAACGCTCAAGTACCATGTACGCTGGCTGACACATGCTTCCACGTTCCTGTAGCCAGTAGTAATCAAGATCAGCTACACGCACGTCCAATCCAGAATCAACACGGTTGATCTGTAACCGTAGCCCTACAGCATCCTTGTACGACAAACCGGATTTAACATTGTACTGGTACTTAACCCCGCTTTCTTCCTCAAATGACTTAAGATAAGGGGTGATTTGCTTCTGGATTTCTTTAAGACAAACAACTTCATTACCAACAACAAAGGGCTTTTCTGGCTTCCCATCGGGAATAGTAGTCGCAATTGCAGTTAATGGGATTATCGTTAAAAGTACTGATAATATTCTTATCATCATTTCTTCCCCTGATACAAGATTACTATTTTGAGCAAATCTGTGTAATTGTTCCATTATGGTTAAAATCAACGAGAATTACTTTTATTGTATTATCATTAAGCATCGATACAAAATAGTTACTTGATGAATTCCCATACTTTCGTGATCCATCATCTGCGGTTTCATTGAATTTAGCAGTGTCAGTACTGTCTTTATCACCTGGAATTGGCATTCTACTGATCAGCTTATCATCTGAGATTGTATATTCAACTAAAATACTTTTATCTGAATAGTAACCAGAATTATGTTTTGTTCCTTGTCGAGTTTGGGTTATCGCATCAAATTTATCGCATTTATAAATATCGGCTTTTTTCGTTTCCGTGCTGCCAGTCGTTGAAGCCTTAGCATTAATATCAGTACTTTTATCTTGTGAAACAACACCGGAACCAATTCCTACTGAGACAACAAAAACAATAAAGCTCATGACTAACGCTGCAATCGAAGTACGGAACTTTCCCCGACCTTTATTTCTGGAATAGTTTGAAACTTTCCTGAAAGTAAGTACTGCTAGGATCACACAAATGATGAAAACAACAAGCCCGGCCATAAAATCCCTCAAAGGTTGTGTATCAAAGGTAATCAGAATATCACTTCACAACAAATCGATCGATAAAAACGATCGATATATCAATTTTCGATCGATAAAAACTATCAAAATCTATTAATCGCCAGCAAATCAATAGGTAAAAACGATCAGACGTTGGTCAGTACTTCGAAAGCATCTGAAGTCCTTGGGCTTGACATTTAAACGCCCTCAGAAAGCCGCTAAGGCTGTTTGATTGCTTATGGATTGGGAGTGTTCCGGGGCTTCCTGTGCGTTTTGTCCGAAACACCATTATGAAGGGGAATTAATCGGATCGGGGTCGCTTCGCTCTGGTCAGTACTGACAGGGCTTTTCCAGTAACTGAAACAGCAGATGCCCCACCAAGTACACAAAGGAATTATTTGTAGAATAAGTAATCAAATAACAGTTAGTTATGTACTTACTGACAGAACAAAAACGCGATTGGGTCCGCTCTGCCAGTGACCGAAGGGAACGCAGCAGTAGAACCGATCCTGCGAACAGTACACGCAAAGCGGGTGCTGCTTAATTTTTTATATATAAACAATGAGATAGCCATCAAGTACTCACTGCGTGAGTACTCTCACTAACTACCCGAAACAGTTCGCTTGCTTCGCCGCTCCTGCTTTCAGGTAGTTAATTCGCTTTCGCTCGTTCATATGTCCGAAATTTATTACCTAAAATATTACAAGGTATTACTTTTCGGACATTTATCCGTTTTTATGATGGTGTTCTGGACTTCATTTTTTGCGTGTTTTTTGTACTTCATTTTCATATTTGTCCCACATCGCCTTTTTCTCTTCAGTACTGAGATCGGCGTTAGTAGCACTGGCAAGAAACGCCCTGAACGCTTCTAACTCAAGCCCCGGATTGCTGCCTTTCCAGCGGCGGAAACGCTTTGCTTTGGTATCAGCAAGAGTGAAACGCTTTTCTTTGTTCATTGAGCCTTGCGGCCTGCCTCTCTGCCCTTGTTCATCATCATCAATACCGAGATCTATGTACTCAATATTGTCCGTAAGATAGCTGGCCTGCCATTCATCAAAAACATAAACGGTCTGCGTTTCAGTACTGTCAAAATTCCTCGAAATCCCTCGTAGTACGAACTGGTGTAAACTTTCGTACTCCCTCGCGAGGTGAATCGCCTCACCGTCAATCCTGAAGAACAATTCACACTGTTTAGCCTCTGTTTCAGAGGGACGCATACAAGCCAACCAGACGCACGTCATCAGATGCTGGTACTTGTTGAACCCTCTGGCATCCGGGCTTATCTCTGTGCCATTCTTGAGGCTCTGAGAGTCACTTTTGTTCTTCGTCCAGTAGAAGTCTTGCCCGTTAAGTCTGGCATCGAGGAAGTCGTATATTTTTTGTACTTTATCAGGGTTGTTATTTTTCCATGTCCTTGATAGTTTGAATTTTTTAGAGAAGTAATAAACCTTTAATCTGTTTTTGAGAGCTGTTTTTCGTGTCAGTAATCCTTCAAGTTCAGTACTTTCAAAGAGTTCTTTATTGCCTTTATAGATCAATGAATTTTCGAAATTAGCTCCGAGAAAGGTGATTGATACGTCTTTGTACTTATTGAGATCTTTCCATGCGGTAATATTAAGTTGTTCCTTTTCCGTATCGGTAAAGTACTCATTATTCATTATAAAAAGATCATTATCATTCAATACTGACAGTTGATTTAAAATGTTCTTTACTACATCCCCCTGAACTTCTGGATTTCTTTCAGCCGCAATATACATATTTCGGTCATCTAATGACTGTACTTTATGGATTAAAACATTTCGGATAACATTTTTTATCTCAGAACTCCCTTCATTTACATTCTGGAAAGAGTGAAAATTAGTCACGTCGTCAATATAAACATTCCAGTTAGATAACAATTCACGAGGGATTTTGAAAAACGTTTTATCTGTTATGAGTAATGTTTTATTACTTCCAGATGAAAGAAAGTCAATAACTGAACTAATAACACTTTCATCTTTTGGTACTGTATCCGTAATAATATACTCGCAATTATTGATTTGCCTTGCTGTCTGTTTAATAAGTTCTTGAGTATTCTGTACTAAAATGTATTTTTCAGTACTTCCGCTTTCGTTAATTATTTTACATACTGCACGGGTCTTACCCGAACCACACTCAGCAGATACGTACTTAAACTTGTTATAAATAGGTGTAGGATTAATCATTTGCACACGCTCCATATTGATTAATTTAGAAAGGCCGATTCGTTCCAGTGAGTCGGCCTTTCGTCATTTTTGTTATTAGTATTTATAGTATACATTATCAAGCTTAAATCCCAAACAATAATGAACATGCTCAGGTAGGGAATTAATTCCTAATTAGATGTTCAACTGTTTTTAAGTCATCATTCTGAACACCCATGTACAGTACCTCACCATTTTTGCTATTAATTACGATAGCTTGTTTTTCATTAATGGCAATATAATTAATAACCAAAAATATTGTATCGCTATATCTTTTTATAATTATACTTTTGATTACACGTTTAACCTTGATGTTAAAGTCGAGTCTTAAATCCACATTCAACGGATCACTCAATTCCTCTGAATATTTTTTCAACTCGTCGAATGTACTGACATTCACATTCAAACGTTTTAGATTCGATATTTCAGATTCAATTTCGCCAATTTTCTTCTGTATATTTTTCAATATCCTTCTGTCATTAGGATCGGGTATATCCTCTTTCTCGATATCTTGCAATATCTCATCTCTATATTTTATATGCGTTAACAATTCAATTGAGAGATGATTTACTCTAATCTGAACTTCAGACTCATTCGCATTCAATGACGAGAAATCAAAATTCCTGATATGTTGCAATAATGCATTTTCGAAAAGCTTGTATTTGAATCCACGTTCCTGACATCTATCAATCTTAACAAGACTGCCGCCACAACGAAAGTATGACTCACCACTAGGTTCAACACTGTTAACCTGCACATATCTACCACATTCCATGCATATACATAATCCAGCAAATAAGTTATTTGCCTTGCGATGTATTTTCCCAACAGGATTACGTTGTTTCCGTAGTTGGTCTACGATATGGAATAGTGATAAATCTACAACTACTGGATATATAACAAGACCACTCAGTTTTTTCCTACCAGTTGAATTAAATTTTCCAATCAATCGCTCATCTTTTATTATCTTGTTTAAGTGAGCAATAGTTGGTTCACTATCATTGATTAACATATTCCTTTCTTTTAATACATCGCGTATTGCGGCAGGACCGAAACCATCAGCATACATCTGGAATATAAGATTGTACTTTTCCTTCTCCCCTTCTTTGATTACATATCCATTGTCTTTTACTTCCAACCACGATGGGACTCGATTAGTCAGTACTGCTTTACCATCGATCGCGTTTTTAATTCGTTCATCCCAATTCTTGATACTCAATCGGGCTTTGCGTTTACTCTCATTATGTGCACGTTGTAACCCACCTGTAATGATACTGAGGTCACTACTGGAATGATGTATTGTTTCAGTTTCGACTTCATGGATATCACATCCGGCAGTAATCAAATTGAGGAATAGATTAGCGGCTTTAATTGGTTCTGCTCGACTAAATCGGTCAAGATTCTCGATAACTAAAACCGCATTGATAATCTTACGCTCCAATACATCATCAATGAATGATTTCAGCACTGAACCATCTTCTATGTTCTTACCGCTATACGCCGAGATACCTTCTGCGTACAACCAGTAAACCGATCCTAACTCGTATCCTCGATTATGTAGAGAATCATCGTATGCAGCAACGTAATCTCGCAGCATTGTTTGCTGTCTCGACATGCCATAACCATCTTTAGCCTGCCCTCGCGAACTGACACGAGCGTAGCAATACACCGTTTTTTTCATTCTATTTTACCAAAACCTATGACAGTAAAATTCAGTATATCATTGTGGTCATTGGCATCATTGCGATTCTGAGCGCCATCGGCGTTCCCGCCTATCAGAACTACCTGCGCAAGGCGGCGCTGACCGATATGCTGCAAACTTTCGTTCCCTACCGCACGGCCATTGAGCTTTGCGCGCTGGATCACGGTGGCGTGGAGAGCTGCGACGCTGGCAGTAACGGTATCCCTTCCCCCACCACGACACGCTACGTTTCAGGAATGAGCGTGGCGAAAGGGACCGTGACCTTAACAGGACAGGAGAGTCTTAACGGGCTGACGGTAACCATGACGCCACGGTGGAGCTACGGCAACGGTATGACGGGCTGGACGCGCGACTGCAACATCAGTGCTGACAGCGCCCTGAAACAGGCCTGCGAAGACGTTTTCCGCTTCGACAATAACTGAGGAGCGGATAATGAATACCGATCAACTCGTGGCGCTTTGTCAGCGCCATCACGCACTGCTGCTCACCAGCGACAGTGACATGGTCAGCATCGCCGTCGTGGGCAGCCCCGCGGCTGAACTCATGGAGGCGCTGCGCTTCGCGACCCAGAAACGGATTGATATTGAGTGCTGGAGCGCTGAGC
>Ga0207713_1002944_pt1 | contig 11907 bp, 11 predicted proteins | sample KBSS64metaG_FD_184404 | JGI IMG/M metagenome (GOLD analysis project Ga0207713, IMG submission 184404) | Switchgrass rhizosphere microbial communities from Kellogg Biological Station, Michigan, USA - KBS S6-4 metaG (SPAdes) (version 2) | ecosystem: Host-associated > Plants > Roots > Rhizosphere >...
AGCGGCCATGACGGTTCTTCGAGAAGGTCGAGTGGTCCGGCACGTCGCCGTCCAGACCCAGACGGCAGAACCAGCGGTAAGCCAGGTTGAGGTGCACCTCCTCGCACAGGCGGCGCTCCGACCGGATCCCGAAGCAGTACCCCACGATCAACATGCGCAGCATCAGCTCGGGATCGATCGAGGGACGGCCGATCGCGCTGTAGAACCCCCGCAGGTGCTCGCGCATGCCTGACAAGTCCACGAACCGATCGATCGCTCGCAGCAGATGGTCGGCAGGCACGTGCCGATCCAGGCTGAACTCGTAGAACAAGGCCTCTTGCGCCACCCGGCGCTCGCCCATCATTGCTTTGCGTCCTTCAGCATCACAACGCTGAATCAGAGCCTCACCGCGACTGCAAGGCCGACTTTTTCAACGGCATCGGTCGGCTGCCGCCGATCGCCTGATGGGGTGGAGGTAAAATTTACCGGCTATTGCCAATCGCCTTCGAGACTGTGGGCTTTCGGCCAAACCGAACGCGCCGTATGCAGGCGCAGACCTCGTCAGAAAGACCTAATCAGACGGATGAGGATTGTTAGGACGCGGACGCAGCTACGGCCTCGACGATGAAGTCCAGAAATACGCGCACCTTTGCCGGCGGGAGGCGGCGAGAGGGAAGATAGGCGTAGAGCGGATATCGCTCAGCCGACCATTCAGGCAGGATTTGCACGAGCTCACCCCGTCGTAGCCAGGCATCGAGGCCTATCGCCAGGCTTTGGAATATGCCATGGCCTGCAGCACAGGCCTCGATCGCGGTAGATGGGTCGTCGGTCGTCATCCTACCGCGCACATCGACATCGATCGCCTGACCGTCCTTTGAGAACTCCCATTCGAACGGGCGGCCCGTCTGCGGATCCCGGAACAGAAGCGCTTCGTGGTGCAGCAGATCGTGCGGGCTCTGCGGTGTGCCGTATCGATCGAGATAGGCTGGCGCTGCGCAAGTAAGTACGGGCGTGTCGAGCAACTTGCGGACGATGAGCGATCCACCATCGGCGGGCCCAAACCGGACGGCGACATCCGCGCCTGCCATCATATCCTCCCGGTGGTTGCTGACCAGCAGGTCGATCGATACCATTGGATAGCGCGCAAGAAACGCCGGCAACCGCGGGGCGAGCACCATCCGCGCGAACCACGGATCGACGTTGATCCGCAATTTACCGCTCACCGTCGCGGCAGCACCAGCAGCGGCGGTCGCAGCCTCTTCTATGGATGCCAGTAGCGGCATGATTTGAGCGTGGAACCGCCGTCCTTCGTCGGTAAGCGTAACGGCCCGCGGCGAGCGATCGAAGAGCCGGATGCCGATGCGCCCCTCAAGCCGCGCGATGGCGCGACTGACACCCGACGGCGTCAGCCCAAGCACATCTGCCGCACGCGCGAAATTTCCCGTTTCCGCTACCGCGGCCAGCACGCCAACCCCCGTCAATATCCTCGTATCGAAGCTCATCGGCCCCCTCCGTACGGTGATTCCATGTCACTGTAGAGGTGATAATTATGCGCGTAGAGCATCGCCGACAAAAACCTAACATCCGCGCTGACGCAGCTCGGTGGCTGTACTGATATGCGAGGAAATCATCATGTACGCGATCACTGGAATCACCGGTCAGGTGGGCGGCGCGCTGGGCAGTGCGTTACTGGAACGGGGCCTGCCCGTACGCGCCATCGTCCGCGATGCGGGCAAGGGCGCTTTGTGGGCGGCACGGGGCTGCGATGTCGCTTTCTCGGACATGAACGACGCGGCGGCGCTCACCACGGCCTTCGCCGGGGCCGATGCGGTTTTCATCCTGCCGCCGTCCGAATTCGATCCGGTACCTGGCTACACCCAGGCGCGCGAGACGATCGAAGCGATCGTCGCGGCCGTGATCGCAGCCCGCCCCGCAAAGATACTCTGCCTATCGACGATCGGCGCGGATGCCGTACAGGACAATCTGCTGACCCAACGGACGCTGATCGAGCAGGCCCTGAGCGCTCTGCCGATACCGGTCACATTTCTACGGCCCGGCTGGTTCATCGAGAATGCCCTTTGGGATGTGGCATCGGCACGCGACGACGGCGTCATTCACAGTTTCTTGAGGCCACTCGACAAGCCGTTTGCGATGGTCGCGACCAAGGACATCGGAGCGTTGGCAGCAACGCTCATCCAGGAGGATTGGGCCGGCAACCGGGTCGTCGAGTTGGAAGGCCCACGGCGCGTATCGCCCAACGATCTCGCCGCCGCTTTCGCCAAGGCATTGGCACGACCGGTGCGGGCGGAAATCGTGCCTCGCGGCAATTGGGAGATGATGTTCCGCGGACAAGGTGCGACCAACCCCTATCTCCGTATCCGGATGCTGGATGGCTTCAATGAAGGCTGGATCGATTTCGCCGAGGACAACGCGGCGCTCCGCAGGGGTAGTATCGACGCCGATACTGTCATCGCCGAATTGGTGACGCGCGAAGCATCGGCGAAATGATCGCGCCGCTCGAAACGCAAGGCATTTCGCTGCCTCGACTTGGCCTCGGCACATTCCGCATGCAGGGTGCGGCCTGCCAGGAAGCGGTCGAGAGCGCCCTGGCGCTCGGCTGTCGCCATATCGATACCGCGGAGATGTACGGCAACGAGGAGGTTGTCGGCGGCGCCATCGCCGCATCGGGCATCGCGCGGAGTGATCTGCACGTCACGACTAAGGTCTGGCATGACCATCTCGCACCCGACGCCCTCGCTCGCTCGCTCGACGGAAGCATTCAGCGTCTCGGGCTGGACCATGTCGATCTGTATCTTATCCATTGGCCTGCCGGAGACATGGATCTGCCGACGACGTTGTCCGCGCTGATTCGAACCGGCGAAGAGGGTAAGACCCGCGCGATAGGTGTCGCCAACTTTACCCTGCCAATGCTGCGTCAGGCGATCGAGGAGGTTGGTGCGCCGATCGCGTGCAATCAGGTCGAGTATCACGTCTTTCTCGATCAGAAGCCGATGCTCGGCTATCTGCGGTCGAAGGCGATCCCGCTGATCGCCTATTGTCCGCTTGCCCAAGGTCAGGCTGGGGAAAGCAACGAACTCGCACGGATTGGTTCGAAGCATGGCGTTTCAGCAGCCCAGGTCGCACTTGCCTGGCTTTTCGACCAAGAAGGTGTCGTCGCGATTCCCAAAGCCGGCCGTGCCGGCAGCCAGCGCGCTAACCTCGATGCACTCTGGCTAGCTCTCGACGACGAGGACCGCCAAGTTATCCGATCTTTGCCCAAGCGACAGCGGCTGGTGAACCCGCCGTTCGCCCCCCGCTGGGACACGCCGATAGCTTAATGATGCGCACGTTGGCACGAAAGACGGCTTTTGTCCGAAGCCGCCGTTGGCGAGCGGGCCTAATACGTCCGAACTTGGTCGATAGCCGGGGCGGCGCGAACGGCAGCGATCCCCATATGAATCCTCCTAGCTCACATTCGCGTGATAGCCGATCCCGGGTGCCCAAGATCGAAAAGCGGCCCTTGCGCCCCTAAAAATCAAAATCGGGCACTGAATGGCTGGGAAGGGGCGACATCGGCGTGGAGCGAACCGATATCTTATTCCACAATCGGCCAACCATTCGGCACGTGGTGCCCCTTCCCGCCTCGACATTCGCAACGGGAAAGGAAGCCTTGTTCTCAACCAGGATCGAAGTCGGCTAAGCGGCGAGGGTCATATCCTGCACAGATCGTCGGCCACGCACCCTCGCCTGGCTCTGCTCTTCCTCGGCCTGAAGGTGTACCATGGCATTGTAGCGCGCGATCAATTGCCGCACCGCCGGTTCAGTCTCGCGGATCGCCATAGTCAAAGGCAGCGGCGCTTGGGCCCTCCCCTCTACGAGACTGTCTCGTTCCCCTGCCCCATGATCTGCCCGCGCGACGTAATCGGCGAATAGATCGAAAGGCGTCTGGAATGTCGCGGTCAGTTGGTTGTTAGCCCAGTTGCAATCTTCCAGAGGGAGCCCAAGCACCTGATGCTTGAGAGCGACGGAAAGCCCCGGAAGAACGAGATGTGCCGTGCGCGCCATGCCGAGCAGCGCCATTCCGCCTTCGGCCAGCGCGCCCTCGCGTATCTGCTGAACCTTGCCCACCTCGCTGGAAGATGACGCTGACCCAGTCTGGTTCAGGACGTCGCGCCGCAATCGCGCAAAATCGGACGCGCTACAGCGAAGGCGGCCCAGCAATTCGACGAAACGGTCCTCGAGCTTTTCCTGACGCAGATAGGGCTCGGGGCATTTCCCGTGATAACCCGAACAATGATAATAGATGTACCGGCCTTCTTCATCTGCTCGACCAGCGAACATCCGCAATGACCGCATTTGACCAACCCATGAAAGGGAAAATCCTCCTTCCGGCTATGGATGTTGTCGTGCGCGCGATCAGAAGATCCTGCACGACCTCCCACAGCGCTTCCGAGGTTAGCGGCTCGTGAACGCCGTCATAGGTCCGCCCCAGCCAGTCGAAGCGGCCCGTATATATCCTGTTGCGCAGTATGTTATGCACGGTGCTCGTTTCGACCAACCTGCCGCTCCTGCGGTATCGAAGGCCAGCCTTGCACGCCTTGGCGGCCAGCGCCTTTACCGAATAGCTCCCCGTGCTGTACCAGTCGAACAGGCGCGCGACGAGCGACCCCTGCTCCGGATCGATCGCGATGGTCCGTCGACCCGATGGCTCCATGATGTTGACATATCCGATCGGTGCGACGCTTGGCCAGATTCCCTGCTGGGCTTTCTCGCGCATGCCCTTCCGTGTCTCTTAGGAAAGATTATCGATATAGGCCTTGGCCATCAGCACCTTGATGCCGTGCACGAACTTCTCGGAAGACCGGCAGTCCTGCGATACGACCGTATTTTCCTTCACGAAATGCACCTCAATCCCCAATTCGTCTATCGTCGCCCAGTCCTTGAGGTTGCGGTACAGGCCGTCGGTCTTCTCGACGAGCGGGATACGCACCTCCGGATGCCTCCGCAGATGGCGCAGCATCTCGCCAAAGGCGGTCCGTCCAGTCTTGCGCGCGGTCTCGACATCGACAGGGCTGCCGACGATGTCGATCCCGTTCAACACCGCATAGTCGGCCAGCAGCTTGGTCTGCGCCGGGATCGAATAGCCCTCCCGCTGCTGCTTCCGCGTCGAGACACGTGCATACAGCACCGCCAGACGCAGGCACCTCCATGTCCCTGGCGCTCTGCCGTCCGAACGGTCTCGATGCTTTTCCTGGTCTTGCCAACTCATTGCTCCTGCTTGTGTTTTCAGCAGAAGCCGCATGGCGATCACGTCATCGCCACGCCAGCAGATCGAAGGCAGAATCAGAGGAATAGCTTCCTTATCCCCGCCGACGCGCAGAATTCCTTCTGTCACGCATTCGGCGCCACCCGCCCCCAATGCACCATATCCGACACATGCGCATCATTCGGCCTAAAAGGGCAGAAATCTGCGCATTCGGCACTTTAGTGCCCTACCCCTTGCGCCGTGAATCGCACTGTCGCATGGTGCTGTTGGATCAGATGAAGAGGCCGGATGTGCCACAGACCCTTCGGGGCTCTGAACTGCCTGTCCGATCAGATTGTCCAGGTTTCGAGCGCATCCGGGCTCGGACCTGCTCTTTGAACATGTGAACTGGATGAACGAACGAGGCGTGTTGCCCGCGGTTCGGGAACAGATGTGCCACAAGCTCCGCCAGGGGCCTGAACTGCCGCTCTCGTCCAACAGGGTTCCTTGGCTTCGAGCGGACCGTGCTACAGGGTGCTCATGCGTCTTGAACTGCCGCTGGAATTTCAGGTGCCAAGTCATGCTTAAAATGCAACCTTGCCGGACGGCCAAGGCAGAAACAGTTCGATTCTTCCCAACAAAATGCGAATGCCGCACACTTGTAGTGCACACTGCGCCAAATTTTAAATATAGTTATTATTTTCAGGACGCTGCATTCTTAAATGCGACGCGATACCGCGCGACCAATTGGTGATATTCTAACGTCGGAAACCAGAAATAGTTCGAAATGCCTCCTACGAGGGGAGCCACTACCACCGAGAAAACAGCGGATTTCTGCGGGTTTGAGGCACTAGAATGTCTCACCTTTCGGAATAAGTGAGACATTCAGTCGTTCGCGACAGCTTTGTTTTCGGCGTTTCCGTCTTCCGACTTCATCGCTGATTCCCATGCCGAAAGTTGCTTCATGGCGGCATCGGCCAGGCGCGTCTGGTCTGCCTTCGCTGGCCGCTGACGGATTTCATATCCTTGTTGGTCATACGCAGTTCGGCCATGCGGCGCAGGGTGGCCTTGCGCAGGCCGTGCATGGTGCAGTGAGGCAGACCTGCGTCGACGCATTGCTTCTTGAACCAAGCGCCGAAGCTGGCGGCACTCTTGAACGAACGGCCGCGCTCGGTGACCAGGAAACAGAACGGACTGGTATCCTGGGAGTGCATCGCGACGATCGCTTCGAGCAGCTGCGGCGCGACGGGTAGCCACAGCACCTCGCCCGTCTTCTCCTGGGTGACTGGCAAGCGACCCTTGTGTATCTGAGCCTTGCCCATGCTCACCACATCGGATCGGCGCTGATCGGTCCAAAGGGCCAGTTCCATGGCGAGCCGCGCGTGGGTGCCCAGTTTATGATAGCCGCGGTACTGCTCGATCTCGTCTTCGGTCCACGCGTGGAAGCCGTGGGACTTCTCGCCGGCAGGCGCCTTCACCTTCTCGGCGAGCTGGACGGGATTGATCGTGATCATCTCGGATTTCACCGCGAAGTCGAAGAGCCGGACCAGCTCCTTGCGCAGCTTGCGCGCGGCACGCAGTCCGCCCTTCGTCTTGTTGCCGGTGCCAGTCTTGATCTGCTTCTTCGCGATGATCCGGTCGATCGCCTCGAATGTGATCGTGTCGACGCGGCGGTGCCCGCGCGGCTTCTCGCCATTGCGGAAATCCTCCAGCACGGCGCGGATCTTGTCTTGTGTCACCGTGCTTGGGCCCAGGCGCTCGGGCACGCTCATGTATCGATCGAGAAGAGCGTCGATCGTGCCCGGCGTCGCGCGCGACGGGGTAGCCAAGGGAATCGGCTCATTCGGGTGCATGAAGGCGTGATATTCGGCGCGGAACTCTTCGGTGCCAAGGTCCGACTGGAAGTAGCCTCCTGGGTAGCCCACACGCCGAAAGCGATAGCGCTCGACGCCATGCTGGCTTTCGAATTTGCTGACGTACTTGGGGAGCCAGCGGTTCGTTCCCCGGCGCTGACGCGGCATTTATTCGTCGTCCCACTCGTTCGGTTCGGACGCCGGCGACTCCGCCGGCTCGCCGAGAATGGTCTCGATGCGCTCATTCTTAAAATCCATGATCACGCGCGTGGGCGCGCCGTAGACCTTATAGGCCTTGGCGGCCGCCATCGTGGCCCGCTCCATGTCAGCCTGAGTGATGCGCGCCGGAGCAGTCACAGGCATCGAAGCCGGTCTCGTCTTCCTCAAGGCGAAGGCATTGCTTCGCCTGGGCAAGCAAGATCGGCTCGACCGCTGGCGGCGTGACGATGACCGGAGCATGCCACATGGCTATTAGACGTCTGCGCCGCGCGACAGCTTGCGGGAAGCCGCCTTTGGGGGCCCTCGTTTGGGGGGCGGTTGGTGCAGGCCGCGCCGGCAGCGACAGGCGCCCTCGGTACGCCCGCGATCATAGCCGCAGGATAGAATCGTGATCCGACTTTCGAGGCGGTCGCAGAGCGTTGCGGGGTTAGGCGGTCGCTTCCTTCGCAGCGCCGGCGATGACCCGGTTGCGGCCGAAGCCAATCCCCAGCAGCGCCGCCATGACAAGCTGCGCCGCGATCCCCTCTGTTGTTGGATAAAGGCCGAGGATTTCGACGCGTGGGAAGCCAGCGACCGGGTTGACCGGCAGCCAGCCCGCTTCCTGCAGGGCGGACACGCCCTTGCCGATCAGCACCACGGCCAGCAGTGCCATTAGCGCCGAGCTGTAGGTGAAGAACTTCCCGATCGGCAGCGTGCGGCTGTAGCGCATCATCACCCACGCAATGACTGCGAGAACCGCAACAGCCGAGGCCGCTCCCGCCAACACTGATCCGCCGTTCCCTCCCGTCCATATCGCTGCGTAGAACAGGATCGTCTCGAAGACTTCGCGGTAGACCACGACGAACGATAAGCCGAACAGGAACCACGCCGATCGCGCGTTGAGCGCCGTCGTCAGTTTCTCGCGGATGTAGCGTTGCCAGGCATCGGCACCGCTCTTGCCATGCATCCAGATGCCGACCCACAACAGCACCAACGCGGCGAACACCGAGCCGAACCCTTCCGTCAGTTCGCGACTCGCGCCGCTGATCTCCACGGCATAGGTGGCGACGGCCCAGGTGGTGGCGCCGGCGACCAGCGCCGCAGCCCAGCCGCCATGCACATAGGGCATCACGTCGCGGCGTTCGGCCTTGCGGAGGAAGGCGAGCATGGCCACGACGATCAGCAGCGCCTCCAGCCCTTCGCGCAGTAGGATCGTGAAGGCGCCAAAGAAGCTAGACGCGCCCGAGGCCCGTTCAGGCGCAAGCGCAGCTTCCGCCTCGCCGAACAGCGTGTCGAGCGAGCGTGCCTGATCGCGCACGGAGGTTGGTGGAGCGCCGTTGGCGATGCCGGCGCGTAGCGCGCCCATCGCGCCTTCGATCCGCACCATCAGCCCGTTGTCGCGCGCCGACAGCATCGGCTCGACCGGCTCGAAGCCGTCCAGATAGGCCGACAGCGCGAGATTGGTCGCGCCCTTGCGGTCGCCCCGTGCATAGGCGGTAACGGCCTCGCCGAGCCGTTGGCGCGCAAGCGAAAGTGTGCCGGCGTTCCGCGGCACGACCGCACCGGGGTTGCGGCGCAAATAGGCGATCACGGCATCGGCCTTCGCCTCGCCGATCTCGCCGGCGAGATCGGCCGGGGTCATCCCGACCAGCTTCTCCATGTTGATCCGGACGCGCAGGTCCACGTCGCTCTTCCATATGCGCTCCCCTTCCGCGACCCTGCTTGCCGGATAGGCGAAGCTGCCGGCGTAGAGCGCCAATTCCCAACGATTCCGCGGTGGCAGATCGGCGAAGCTCACCATGCTGGTGCCGTCGATCCCCTGCTCCAGCACCTGATAGAAGGCGAAAGTGCTGCGTTCGCGCGCCCGTGCCTTGTCGAGGAAGGCGATCGGCGGAGGATCGAGACCGACCGACTTCGGTCCTTCGCCGTCACCGGTGACGCCGTGACAACTCGCGCACTTCTGCTCGAACAGCGCGCGCCCGCGTGCGAAATCGGGCGCAACGACAGGTGCGAGCGGCACCGGATATGCCTTGATGAGGTCAGCCGCGAGGGTGTGGGCCGCGGTCCCTACCGCGCCGGCCGGGGCTTTGGCCGCAATCAATCGCTCAAGTGCGCCGGCTTGGCGCAAGAGGTCCGGCTTGGCGGCAGAGCCGTCGAGTTCGGTGATGCGCTCGCGCGCCGACGCCGAGAACTCCTGCATCTCGGCATATTCGGTGGCGCTGACGATCCGGCCGTCCTTCACCGCTCCCGGGTAATCGACCGCCACATAGTCGAGCAGTCGCCACGCGGTCTGGACTGGCGAGGCAGTTTGCGCGTCAGCTGTGCCAGGTAGCAAAATTGCCAGCATCACGAGCAGGAAGCACAACACGGTACGATTGCCCCGCGTTGGCGTTCGGGTCTTTAGCTGTGTCCCGTTCCACAACGACACGGCAGCGATGGCTGGCCCGTCCGCAGCTACCTGATCAAGGTTCATCAATCGTCCTAGTGCACTACCCATGATATCCGTGATGCGAACCGTTCGCAAAGTCTAGGTATTGGGGGCGAGTAAGGTGTCAGAGCCGCGGATTACAATGCTCGGCGAGGTGAGTGAACGATGGCGGTGAAAGCGGCCAACCAGGCTTTCCCGGAAACGAACGACGATCGAGACGGGCGGGGCTTTCTCGTTGGGATCAATGACATGGGAACGTAAGGCGGTTCTTGAAACTCATAGCCAGTGAGCAGCCCGGATAATCAGCGGCAGAGGATATCAACCCGCCTCGCTCACCGCGCGTGCAAGATCGGTCGCCATGCTCCTCGCCAGCTCGCCTTGAAGCGGCACATAATCCTGCATGTCGGTAGGAGCGGCGAACTGGCCGGACCACAGCACGCGATCCGAACCTTCCTCGGCGAGCGTCACGACCACCGTCGTTCTCTGGTGCGTCTGGCGCACGCTAACGCGCGCATGAAGATCGGCCTTTTGTCCGTGGGCCGCCACGGAATAGTTGGCGGGCAGACGATGGCTGGCCTCGGCGATGAAGCTTTCGCGAAGTCCGTCGTTGAAGTGCGGGAACAACACATATTCGCATAGCCCCTTCACCGGTTCGATCGCGATCCTGTGCTGGGTGGGGAACATCGCTCCTTGCGCCCACACCGCACCTCCGATCACAAGCGCGGTCAGCAAGGCCCCGACCGCGATTGGGCGGCGGCCCCCGGATGCGAGCTTCGTGGGTTCGGTCTCCGGATCGTCTGCATCGATCGTACCGATGAAGCGATAGCCGGATCTTGGCCGCGTCTGGATGAAGCGTGGGGTGTCGGCGTCGTCGCCGAGCAGGGACCGGATGCGACGGATACAGGTGTTGAGGGCGGCGTCGCCACCCGTGCCTGACCGTGGCCAGAACCGATCGAGCAACTCGGATCGGCCGACCGTGCGCTCCCTGTTCTCGATCAGGAAGACCAGGACCTCGACGGTCTGAGGCGATGCGTCGAGCGCCGTACCGTCACGGCATATCCGCAAGGCGGCGGGATCAAGGTCGAAGTCGGAGAAGCGGATCATGCCAAGTTACCGAAAAAGGCGCGGAAAAACAGGTTCGGTTTCCATATGTCAGATCAGGTCACGGATTGTCATGCGGTGTTGGGAGCCGGAGCAGGATAACTGATCGCGGTATCGCTTGCCCAATTGCGAAAGGCCGCCCTTGCCACAGACATTCCTCACCGCCACTGCCGACAGGCGAAGCGTCCTGGGTGCCGGCCTGACCGGCCTGGTGGCGTCGATGGGCTGGACCACGCCCGCTCACGCGACCGTGACCTCGGCCGGTATCGACGACCTGCTTGACCTCTCCGCAAACGCCTATGGCACAATTGGCCACTCCGTTGCCGTGTTGCGCCGGGGCAGGCTGGTCTATTCCCGCAATGCCGGGCTGTCCGACCGCGAGACGGGCGCGCCGATCACCAACGCTTCCGTCTACCCGCTCTTCTCGATCTCGAAGCTGTTCGTGATCGTGGAACTGCTGAAGGCGCAACGGACCGGGCTGATCGATCTCGACGAGCCGCTCGGCGCGATACGGGCCGACCTGCCGTCGGCCTGGACGGGGATCACGCTCGCGCAGGCCCTTGCCCACGTTTCCGGCCTGCCGGACTATATTCCCGATCATGTCGAACCGACCGAGGACCAGGCATTCGCCGCCATCGCGGCGCTTCCCCTCCGCTTCGCGCCCGGCATGCGCAACGATTACAACCAGACCAATTTCCTGTTCGCCAAGACGGCGCTCGAACAGGCGACCCGCACGCCGTTGACGGCTCTGGTCGGGCATCAGTTCCGCAGCGCCGGGATGCGACGGACCAGCTACCACGTCGAAGGGCAACCCAGGCTGGCGGGCCTGGTATCGAGCTATCGCCCCGCGCCCGGACGCGATCGACCGCCGCTGCCCTATGTATCGCCGTCGTGGCCGGCCTACACTTTCGGCTCGCGGGGTGTCTTCACGACGCTGCCCGATCTGGTCCGCTGGTCGCAGGCGCTGCTTCGGGGCGCGCTCGTGCCCCTTGCCGCGCTACACGAGTCCTGGTCACCCTTGTCCATGCCCTCCGGCGATGCCGCGTGGCATACGCATGGCTGGGAATATTACCGGCACGACGATGTGACGATCGTGGGCCACG
>Ga0207713_1002950_pt1 | contig 11891 bp, 9 predicted proteins | sample KBSS64metaG_FD_184404 | JGI IMG/M metagenome (GOLD analysis project Ga0207713, IMG submission 184404) | Switchgrass rhizosphere microbial communities from Kellogg Biological Station, Michigan, USA - KBS S6-4 metaG (SPAdes) (version 2) | ecosystem: Host-associated > Plants > Roots > Rhizosphere >...
GGCCTTCGATTTCTTTCGGGTAGCGGTCACTGGTGAGAATGACCTGCTGGCCACCTTCAAGCAGGGCGTTGAAGGTGTGGAAAAACTCTTCCTGGGAACGTTCCTTGCGGGCGAAGAACTGAATGTCATCGATCAGCAACGCATCCACCGAACGGTAGAAGCGCTTGAACTCGTTGATAGCGTTCAGCTGCAGGGCCTTGACCATATCGGCCACGAACCGCTCGGAATGCAGGTACACAACCTTGGCATTCGGATTCTTCTTTAACAGGTGGTTACCCACAGCGTGCATCAAGTGGGTTTTACCCAAACCGACGCCACCATAAAGGAAGAGCGGGTTGTAACCGTGCTTAGGATTGTCCGCCACTTGCCAGGCCGCAGCCCGGGCCAGTTGGTTGGACTTGCCCTCGACGAAGTTTTCGAAGGTGAAGGTGCGGTTCAGGTAGCTGGTGTGCTTGAGCGCGCCTTCAACCTGCACCGTACGCTGTTCGGCGCGAATCGGAGCTTGTTGCGAACTGGCCCCGGCCATCGGGTCGAAACTGTCGCGCGATGGCTCTTCATTAATGTCGGCAACTTTTTGCGTCGCACGCTTGGTCGGAGCGGTTACCTGGGCTGGTGCCGGAGCGCTGACGGGTGCTTGAGCAGCCTGAGCCTGTGAAGCAGCGGCGGCCAACGGAGCATTCGGGGCGGCACGTGGTGCCGAACTGCGTTTGCTGCCTATTAATAAGGACAGCGCCGGCGCAATGCCGTTGCCATGCTCATCCAGCAGTTCAAGAACGCGGCCCAGGTACTTTTCGTTGACCCAGTCGAGAACAAAACGATTCGGTGCGTAGACACGCAACTCGTCGCCTTCGGCTTCGACCTGTAGTGGACGGATCCAAGTGTTGAATTGTTGGGCAGGCAGCTCATCGCGCAAAAGCTCCACGCACTGCTGCCAAAGTTCCACTGACACGGATATCCCCTAAGTTGAAAGCCGGTGAGGCAAAAACAAGCCGCCATTGTAGCCGACCAAGCCCCGACTTATCCACACGAAGGTTGTGCACCTCCCATGAAGAATCAGTGATTTATACGAAAAAAAGACGACCAGCGGTCTGTGCATAAGCTCTGTGGATAACCGGGTCTAAGGTCGTTGCACAAGTAGGGGGGAAACTCGGTGGATAACCACCCTGTGGATAAGTACCTCTTTCACACACAGCTTATCCGACAGTGCAGCACAGGGTTACCACCGTTTTCCACCGTAGTTGTCATTCTCTGTACATCACGACTTTAAAGGGCTGATGGCAGTTATCCACAGATGATCGCCTCCCTAGCTTTTATAAGCTTTACAGAAAAGCTTTAAATACTTTCCTTCTTAATTTCTATATCTAGCCGGGGAGCTGGACAGGAAAAACGTCTGGAGATCTATTTATAAGGAAACGCTGGTTGGAAATTGACCTAGAGGCTTGCTTTCTCTAGAATCCCCGGTCTCTTAAAACGGGGGCCATTCCGGCCCGTTGTGGACGAACCAGGTAACACGACAATGAAACGTACTTTCCAACCAAGCACTATCAAACGCGCTCGTACCCACGGTTTCCGTGCTCGCATGGCTACCAAGAACGGTCGTGCCGTCCTGTCGCGTCGTCGCGCCAAAGGTCGTGCGCGTCTGGCAGTTTGATAATCCGGCACTGGAGGTGAGTCAGGACTTCAGTCGGGAAAAGCGTCTGCTTACTCCCCGGCATTTCAAGGCAGTCTTTGACTCCCCTACCGGCAAGGTTCCGGGGAAAAATCTCCTGCTCCTTGCGCGCAACAACGATCTCGATCACCCCCGTCTCGGGCTGGTTATCGGGAAAAAGAGCGTAAAGCTCTCCGTCGAGCGCAATCGCCTCAAACGTCTGATGCGCGAATCGTTCCGTCTGAACCAGGACTCACTGGCCGGCTGGGACATCGTTATCGTCGCGCGCAAAGGTTTGGGTGACGTAGAAAACCCCGAATTGATTCAGCATTTCGGCAAACTCTGGAAGCGTCTGGCACGTAGCACGCCGGTACCAGCAGTCAAAACCGAAACTGTAGGGGTAGACAGTCCCGATGCGTAAACTGGCACTCGTTCCGATCCAGTTTTATCGCTATGCCATTAGTCCTCTGATGGCCAGTCACTGTCGTTTCTACCCCAGTTGTTCCTGCTACGCGTATGAAGCCATAGAAAATCATGGCCTTCTGCGCGGTGGCTGGCTGGCCTTTCGTCGTTTAGGTCGCTGTCATCCGTGGAATCCCGGTGGTTATGACCCGGTTCCATCTATCCCTACCTCCCGTTCTTCTTCGATGGCCGAGTAATCATGGATATCAAACGCACGATCCTGATCGTCGCCCTGGCAATCGTGTCCTACGTTATGGTTCTTAAATGGAACCAGGACTATGGCCAGGCTGCCCTGCCGACTCAGAATGTTGCTTCCAGTACTACCGCACCGGGCCTACCGGATACGGCGACTGGCAATAATGCTTCTGTCAGTGACGACATTCCACGCGCCGCAAGCGATACCAGTGCAACTGCACCTGCTGAAACACCAGTAGCTGCAAGCAAAGACCTCATCCAGATCAAAACGGATGTGCTCAACCTGGCAATCGATCCACAAGGTGGTGATGTTGCGCAGTTGACGCTGCCGCTGTATCCACGTCGCCAGGACCATCCGGAAATTCCATTCCAGTTGTTCGATAACGGCAACGAGCGGACTTATCTGGCTCAAAGCGGTTTGATCGGCACCGACGGTCCGGACGCAAGTCCTGCCGGTCGTCCGGTTTACTCCTCGGAGAAGAAGATTTACCAACTGGCTGACGGTCAGGACCAATTGGTCGCAGACCTGAAGTTCAGCAAGGACGGCGTCAACTACATCAAGCGTTTCACCCTGAAACGCGGCCTGTATGACGTAACCGTTTCCTACCTGATCGATAACCAGAGTGCCAAACCCTGGTCCGGTGCAATGTTCGCGCAATTGAAGCGTGACGCCAGCTCCGATCCTTCTTCCAGCACTGCCACCGGCACCGCGACTTACCTGGGCGCCGCCCTGTGGACAAGTAACGAGCCGTACAAGAAAGTGTCCATGAAGGACATGGACAAGGCTCAGCTGAAAGAAAACGTTAACGGTGGTTGGGTTGCATGGTTGCAACACTACTTCGTGACCGCGTGGATTCCGGCGAAAGGCGAGAACAACCTCGTCCAGACCCGTAAAGACAGCAAAGGCAACTACATCATCGGCTACACCGCTCCGGCAATCTCTGTCGCGCCAGGTGCAAAAGCCGAGACCAGTGCCGTTCTGTATGCCGGTCCGAAAAGCCAGGCTGTGCTGAAAGAGTTGTCCCCAGGTCTGGAACTGACCGTCGACTACGGCATTCTGTGGTTCATTGCCCAGCCAATCTTCTGGCTGCTGCAACACATCCACGCGCTGGTCGGTAACTGGGGCTGGTCGATCATCTTCCTGACCATGCTGATCAAGGGGATTTTCTTCCCGCTGTCGGCTGCCAGCTACAAATCCATGGCGCGCATGCGTGCAGTGGCACCGAAACTGGCCGCGCTGAAAGAGCAACATGGCGACGACCGGCAGAAAATGTCGCAATCCATGATGGAGCTGTACAAGAAAGAAAAGATCAATCCGCTGGGTGGTTGCTTGCCAATCCTCGTGCAGATGCCGGTTTTCCTTTCGCTGTACTGGGTTCTGCTGGAAAGCGTTGAAATGCGCCAAGCGCCGTTCATGCTGTGGATTACTGACCTGTCGATCAAGGACCCGTTCTTCATTCTGCCGATCATCATGGGTGCAACCATGTTCATCCAGCAGCAGTTGAACCCGACTCCTCCGGATCCGATGCAGGCCAAGGTGATGAAGCTGATGCCAATCATCTTCACCTTCTTCTTCCTGTGGTTCCCGGCTGGTCTGGTGCTGTACTGGGTAGTGAACAACTGCCTGTCGATCGCCCAACAGTGGTACATCACGCGTAAGATCGAAGCAGCTACCAAAGCAGCTGCCTGATTTACACTGTGGATAACCACTCAAAACGCCCCCTAGTGGGGCGTTTTGCTATCTGTCACTTTTGTCTGGATAACGGTTTATGAGCGTTCCTCGTGAAACCATCGCCGCCGTCGCCACCGCTCAAGGTCGTGGCGGTGTGGGCATCGTCCGTATTTCCGGGCCGCTGGCGAGTGTTGCGGCCAAGGCCTTCAGCGGTCGTGAACTCAAGCCAAGATTTGCCCACTACGGCCCGTTCCTCAGTGAAAACGATGAGGTGCTGGATCAAGGCATCGCCTTGTATTTTCCCGGCCCGAACTCATTCACCGGTGAAGATGTGCTGGAACTCCAGGGCCATGGCGGTCCGATAGTTCTGGATATGCTGCTCAAGCGTTGCCTGGAACTGGGCTGTCGGTTGGCCCGGCCGGGTGAATTCAGCGAGCGCGCGTTCCTCAATGACAAACTCGATCTGGCTCAGGCCGAAGCCATCGCCGACTTGATCGAAGCGAGTTCTGCACAGGCTGCACGAAATGCCCTGCGTTCCTTGCAAGGCGCATTCTCCGAGCGTGTGCATAACCTCACCGAGCAACTGATTGGCCTGCGCATCTATGTCGAAGCGGCGATCGACTTCCCGGAAGAAGAAATCGACTTCCTCGCCGATGGCCACGTACTGAGCATGCTCGACAAAGTACGTGACGAGTTATCCACCGTACTCCGAGAAGCCGGGCAGGGTGCCTTGCTGCGTGACGGGATGACCGTGGTGATCGCCGGCCGGCCGAATGCCGGTAAATCCAGCCTGTTGAATGCATTGGCCGGTCGTGAAGCCGCTATCGTCACCGAGATTGCCGGAACTACCCGGGACATTCTTCGTGAACATATCCACATCGATGGCATGCCGCTGCACGTGGTCGACACCGCCGGTCTGCGAGATACCGACGACCAGGTGGAAAAAATCGGCGTCGAACGAGCGCTGAAAGCGATTGGCGAGGCTGATCGTGTGTTGTTGGTAGTCGATGCTACGGCTCCTGAGGCACTTGATCCGTTCGCGTTATGGCCTGAATTTCTGGAAATCCGCCCTGATCCGGCGAAAGTCACGCTAATCCGTAACAAGGCAGACCTCACGGGCGAAGCCATAGCCCTGGAAATCAGCGAGGATGGCCACGTCACCATCAGCCTGAGCGCCAAGTCTGCAGGTGAAGGGCTGGAATTGCTGCGCGATCACCTCAAGGCCTGCATGGGCTACGAACAGACCTCGGAAAGCAGCTTCAGTGCTCGCAGGCGTCACCTTGAAGCGTTGCGTCACGCCAGTGCTTCCCTTGAGCACGGCCGTGAGCAGCTGACCCTGGCGGGTGCCGGTGAACTGTTGGCCGAGGATTTGCGCCAGGCTCAGCACGCTTTGGGTGAAATCACCGGTGCATTCAGCTCCGATGACCTGCTGGGACGGATCTTTTCCAGCTTCTGTATCGGTAAATAATCCTCCCCGTTGTCCACAGACAGGCCATTCGTGCCTGTCTGTTCCCTCCTTTTCTTCAATTCTCTTCCAGTGCTGAGCCGATTCTTTCTGCTTGAGCGGATTTTCCGTGTCCGGGATTTGCTTATTCAGCCGTTTTCTGTGGATTAAGCCCTGTGAATAACTGCCACTAAGGGCAGTTGATAACAGGGCCTCAAAACTGAAGATAACCGCCCCTGTGGATAAGCACCCCTTTCATCCACAGGCTTAAACCGGTTATCCAAGGGCCTCCTTGGCACATGACCACAGGGTTTTGAATCTCTGTACACATTGAATATAAAGGCTTGTAGAGTTCTATCCACAGAAAGGTGGCTCAGTAGAAATAAACATAAAAACAAAGATTTAATAAATTTCTCTCTTTTTAATTTCTATAACCGCGACTTCTCCACAGCTGGTTAAATTTTGTGCAAAGGGTTCTTTAGGAAGGGCGAAGTCCCTATACTTGCCGACCAGGTCCAAAAACCTGAGCTCAAACTATTCCTGATTACCTAACTGAAGCAGGCACGAGGTGCGTGGTGGATTTCCCTTCCCGTTTTGAAGTGATCGTCATCGGCGGCGGTCATGCCGGTACCGAGGCAGCACTGGCCTCAGCACGCATGGGTGCAAAAACCCTGTTGTTGACGCATAACGTGGAAACCCTCGGTGCCATGAGTTGCAACCCCGCTATCGGTGGGATAGGCAAAAGCCATCTGGTCAAGGAAATCGATGCCCTCGGCGGCGCGATGGCCATCGCTACCGATAAAGGTGGTATTCAATTTCGCGTATTGAACAGCCGCAAAGGCCCGGCCGTGCGGGCAACCCGCGCTCAGGCTGATCGGGTTCTGTACAAGGCCGCTGTCCGCGAAATCCTCGAAAACCAGCCGAACCTGTGGATATTTCAACAGGCTGCCGACGACCTGATCGTCGAGCAGGAACAAGTGCGCGGTGTTGTCACCCAAATGGGCCTGCGTTTCTTCGCGGATTCCGTGGTGTTGACCACTGGCACCTTCCTCGGTGGACTTATCCACATCGGAATGCAGAATTTTTCCGGTGGCCGCGCCGGTGATCCACCGTCGATCGCCCTGGCTCACCGTTTGCGTGAATTGCCATTGCGCGTCGGTCGCCTGAAAACCGGTACACCGCCGCGTATCGACGGTCGTTCTGTGGATTTCTCGGTGATGACCGAGCAAGCCGGCGATACACCGATCCCGGTGATGTCGTTCATGGGTTCCAAAGAGCAGCATCCGAAACAGGTCAGCTGCTGGATTACCCACACCAACGCCCGCACCCACGAAATCATTGCTGCCAACCTGGATCGGTCGCCGATGTATTCCGATGCCGGGTTGATCGAAGGCATCGGTCCGCGGTACTGCCCGTCGATCGAAGACAAGATCCATCGCTTTGCCGACAAGGACAGCCATCAGGTCTTTATCGAACCGGAAGGCCTGACGACCAACGAGCTGTACCCGAACGGGATATCCACATCCTTGCCGTTCGACGTGCAACTGCAGATCGTGCAATCGATCCGCGGCATGGAAAACGCGCACATCGTTCGTCCGGGTTATGCCATCGAATACGACTACTTCGACCCGCGTGACCTGAAGTACAACCTGGAAACCAAAGTCATCGGCGGTCTGTTCTTCGCCGGGCAAATCAACGGCACCACCGGTTACGAAGAAGCCGGCGCCCAGGGTTTGCTGGCCGGGGCCAACGCCGCACTGCGTGCTCAGGGCAAAGATGCCTGGTGCCCGCGTCGCGACGAGGCGTACATCGGCGTGTTGGTCGACGACCTGATTACCCTGGGTACCCAGGAACCGTATCGGATGTTCACCTCCCGCGCCGAATACCGCCTGATCCTGCGTGAAGACAACGCCGACCTGCGCTTGACCGAAAAAGGTCGCGAACTGGGTCTGGTGGATGACGCGCGTTGGGCTGCGTTCTGCACCAAACGCGAAAGCATCACGCTGGAAGAGCAACGCCTGAAAAGTACCTGGGTGCGCCCGGGCACCGAGCAAGGCGACGCGATTTCCGAGAAATTCGGCACGCCGCTGACCCACGAATACAACTTGCTCAACCTGCTGAGCCGTCCGGAAATCGACTACGCTGGTCTGATCGCCGTGACCGGTGGCGGCGCAGAAGATCCACAAGTCGCCGAGCAGGTCGAAATCAAGACCAAATACGCCGGTTACATCGATCGCCAGCAGGATGAAATCGCACGGCTGCGGGCCAGCGAAGACACAAAACTGCCTGTGGATATCGATTACACGAATATTTCCGGTCTCTCCAAAGAGATCCAGAGCAAGCTCGGGGCGACCCGTCCAGAGACTTTGGGCCAGGCGTCACGTATCCCGGGTGTGACGCCGGCAGCGATTTCGCTGTTGATGATTCATTTGAAAAAACGCGGCGCGGGCCGTCAGTTGGAGCAAAGCGCTTGAGTTCGTTGGTCACCTCGCAACACGCAGAAGAGTTATCCACAGGTGCTCGCCAGCTCGGTGTCACGCTGACAGAAACCCAGCATGCTCAGCTGCTGGGTTATCTGGCCCTGTTGATCAAATGGAACAAGGCTTACAACCTGACCGCCGTACGCGATCCGGATGAAATGGTTTCCCGTCACTTGCTCGATAGTTTGAGCGTGATGTCGTTCGTCGAAAACGGCCGCTGGCTGGACGTTGGCAGCGGTGGTGGCATGCCGGGTATTCCGCTGGCCATCCTGTTTCCAGAGTCCCAAGTGACTTGCCTGGACAGCAACGGCAAGAAAACCCGCTTCCTGACTCAGGTCAAACTCGAACTCAAACTGGATAACCTGCAAGTTATCCACAGTCGCGTCGAAGCTTTTCAACCTGCTCAGCCATTCAACGGGATCATTTCCCGGGCGTTCAGCAGCATGGAGAACTTCAGCAACTGGACTCGCCACCTCGGCGACACCGAAACACGTTGGCTGGCAATGAAGGGCGTTCATCCCGCCGATGAGCTGGTAGCATTGCCGGCAGACTTCCACCTCGATAGCGAACACGCCCTGGCCGTACCCGGTTGCCAAGGCCAACGCCATCTGCTGATACTGCGCCGCACGGCATGATTGGGAACACAAGCAAGAATGGCTAAGGTATTCGCGATAGCGAACCAAAAGGGTGGTGTGGGCAAGACCACCACCTGTATCAACCTCGCAGCTTCCCTGGTCGCTACCAAGCGTCGGGTGCTGTTGATCGATCTCGATCCACAGGGCAACGCCACCATGGGTAGCGGTGTGGATAAACACGGCCTGGAGAACTCGGTCTACGACCTGCTGATCGGCGAATGCGATCTGGCCCAGGCCATGCACTACTCCGAGCACGGTGGTTACCAACTGCTGCCGGCCAACCGCGACCTGACCGCGGCCGAAGTGGTTCTGCTGGAAATGCAGATGAAGGAAAGCCGCCTGCGCAGCGCGCTGGCGCCGATCCGTGAAAACTACGATTACATTTTGATCGACTGCCCGCCGTCGTTGTCGATGCTTACGCTGAACGCTTTGGTCGCCGCTGACGGGGTGATTATCCCCATGCAGTGCGAGTACTTCGCGCTCGAAGGTTTGAGCGACCTTGTGGATAACATCAAGCGCATCGCTGAGTTGCTGAACCCGAACCTGAAAGTCGAAGGCCTGTTGCGGACCATGTATGACCCGCGCCTGAGCCTGATGAACGATGTTTCGGCGCAGCTCAAGGAACACTTCGGCGAGCAGCTCTACGACACGGTGATTCCGCGCAACATCCGCCTGGCTGAAGCACCAAGCTATGGCATGCCGGCGCTGGCGTACGACAAATCATCGCGGGGCGCCATTGCCTATCTGGCATTGGCGGGCGAGATGGTTCGTCGTCAACGCAAAAACTCACGCACTGCCGCTGCTCAGGCAACTTAAGGAATCCCCATGGCCGTCAAGAAACGAGGTCTCGGACGTGGACTGGATGCACTGCTGAGTGGTCCGACTGTCAGCTCGCTGGAAGAACAAGCGGTGCAGGCTGATCAGCGTGAGCTGCAGCACCTGCCCCTGGACCTGATCCAGCGCGGCAAGTACCAGCCGCGCCGGGATATGGATCCCCAGGCGCTGGAAGAGCTGGCGCAGTCGATCAAGGCTCAGGGCGTGATGCAGCCGATCGTGGTTCGCCCGATTGGCAGCGGTCGCTTCGAAATCATCGCCGGTGAACGCCGCTGGCGCGCCAGCCAGCAAGCGGGCCAGGAAACCATCCCGGCAATGGTTCGCGATGTGCCGGATGAAACCGCGATCGCCATGGCGCTGATCGAGAACATCCAGCGCGAAGACCTCAACCCGATCGAAGAAGCGGTTGCGTTGCAGCGTTTGCAGCAGGAATTCCAGCTGACGCAGCAACAAGTGGCCGAAGCCGTGGGCAAATCCCGCGTGACCGTGGCCAACCTGCTACGCTTGATCGCGTTGCCGGAAGTCATCAAAACCATGCTGTCCCACGGCGACCTGGAAATGGGTCATGCCCGTGCTTTGCTCGGTTTACCGGAAAATCAACAGGTTGAAGGGGCGCGACACGTTGTCGCACGGGGGCTGACTGTACGCCAGACTGAAGCACTGGTTCGCCAGTGGTTGAGTGGTAAACAGGAACCTGCTGAACCGGTAAAGCCGGACCCGGATATCGCTCGACTCGAACAGCGTCTGGCTGAGCGCCTAGGCTCTGCGGTGCAGATTCGCCACGGGAAAAAGGGGAAGGGGCAGTTGGTGATCGGTTACAACTCCCTCGATGAGCTTCAAGGTGTACTTGCGCACATTCGCTGAAACATTTCCTCATGTAGCGTGCAGTCGGAAATCACTACCTGACAGTTGAATAGGGGCAGAACCGCCCCTATACTCTGCGCGCATTTTGTCGGCACAAATTATGCCAAGTTATTGAATTCTGGCAGCCGATCATTGGGGAGCAAAAACGATGGAGAGCCGCACGCCAAACCGCTTGCCGTTCCATCGCCTGGCAGTTTTTCCGGTCCTACTGGCTCAATTTGTCGTTTTGGTACTGGCCGCTTTGGCGCTTTGGTACTGGCATGGAGTCGTAGCCGGGTACTCAGGACTCTGCGGAGGCCTGATAGCCTTGCTACCCAATGTTTATTTCGCTCACAGGGCATTTCGGTTTTCCGGCGCCCGAGCAGCTCAAGCCATCGTCCGGTCTTTTTATGCCGGCGAGGCGGGCAAACTAATTTTGACGGCAGTGCTCTTTGCATTGACGTTTGCAGGTGTGAAGCCATTGGCGCCGCTAGCTGTATTCGGCGTCTTCGTGTTGACCCAACTGGTCAGCTGGTTCGCGCCCCTGCTGATGAGAACAAGACTTTCGAGACCTTAGGGCGTTTGAGGCAACCATGGCAGAGACAACCGCTTCGGGCTATATCCAGCACCACTTGCAGAACCTGACCTTCGGTCAGCACCCAACTGGCGGGTGGGGTTTTGCCCACACCGCAGCAGAAGCCAAAGAAATGGGCTTCTGGGCTTTCCACGTCGATACTCTCGGCTGGTCGGTCGCGTTGGGTCTGATCTTCGTTCTTCTTTTCCGCATGGCGGCAAAGAAGGCGACTTCCGGTCAGCCTGGTGCTTTGCAGAACTTCGTTGAAGTATTGGTCGAATTCGTCGATGGCAGCGTGAAAGACAGCTTCCATGGCCGTAGCCCGGTGATTGCACCGTTGGCACTGACCATCTTCGTCTGGGTCTTCCTGATGAACGCCGTCGACCTGATCCCGGTCGACTGGATTCCTCAGCTGGCCATCCTGATCACTGGCGACCATCACATTCCGTTCCGTGCGGTGTCGACCACTGACCCGAACGCGACCCTGGGCATGGCCCTGTCGGTATTCGCGTTGATCATTTTCTACAGCATCAAGGTCAAGGGCATCGGCGGCTTCATCGGCGAACTGACCCTGCACCCTTTCGGCAGCAAGAACATCTTCGTTCAAGCCCTGCTGATCCCGGTGAACTTCCTGCTGGAGTTCGTGACGCTGGTTGCCAAGCCAATCTCCCTGGCACTGCGTCTGTTCGGCAACATGTACGCCGGCGAACTGGTCTTCATTCTGATTGCTGTGATGTTCGGCAGTGGTCTGCTCTGGCTTAGCGGCCTGGGCATAGTTCTGCAGTGGGCGTGGGCTGTGTTCCACATCCTGATCATCACCCTGCAGGCGTTTATCTTCATGATGCTGACCATCGTTTACTTGTCGATGGCGCACGAAGAGAACCATTAAGACCAGTCTCGACTAGTCTGATGTCCCACTCGGTCAAACGAGTGGGTGCCCGAACAGGGCTATGAAACGATTTGTTTTACCGCTTTAAAATCTAAAAAACCTAAACCATACGACGTAAAAGTCGGGAGGAAAGATGGAAACTGTAGTTGGTCTAACCGCTATCGCTGTTGCACTGTTGATCGGCCTGGGCGCACTGGGTACCGCAATTGGTTTCG
>Ga0207713_1002951_pt1 | contig 11890 bp, 8 predicted proteins | sample KBSS64metaG_FD_184404 | JGI IMG/M metagenome (GOLD analysis project Ga0207713, IMG submission 184404) | Switchgrass rhizosphere microbial communities from Kellogg Biological Station, Michigan, USA - KBS S6-4 metaG (SPAdes) (version 2) | ecosystem: Host-associated > Plants > Roots > Rhizosphere >...
GAAACCCGGTGATGCGGCTGACGGTGTTTTGCAGGCCGTAACGCAGGATGTCGTCGTGGGGCTGGCCGAGCAACGCGTTGAGAATCGCGTCGGGCAAGGCGAATGCGGTGACGAACAGCAGGTCTTTCTTCGCCCCCTCGATGATCTCGACGAACTCCCGCAAGTCGGCGCCGCCGGTGCGCGGGGAAAATCCGGCGAACAAGGGCTGCGCCGGGTTCATCGGGTTGTGTTGGCTGATCCAGTCGCGGGTGGCACCGACATCCGCCGGCTCGGCCCAGATCTGTTCGAAGGTTTTCAGGTAACTCGCGCTGACCGCCGAATCGTCCAGCACATGCACCACGTTGGCCTGCCGGTATATGCCGTTGGCGGTGAAGTTGGTGCTGCCGCACAGCACCGATTGCGGCTGGCGCTCGCCGCCTCTGTCGAGTCGGCTGAGGACGATGAACTTGTTATGGAAAATATTATGGGTGACCCGCCCGCGTTTGCTGCTCGCCGGCAGTTTCGCAAGGCTCGCTTCATTGATCGTGGTGTCTTCGTCATCGGGCCGGGCGTGATACAGCACGCGCACCTGAACACCTCGATCAAACGCAGCGTTCACCGTGTCGATGATGGCTTGCAACTGGTATTCGTAGATCGCGATGTCCAGCGCCCACTGGCCGTCCACCGCACGCTCGATAAAACCTTGCAGACGCCCGAGCAGACCGTTCTCCAGCCATTGCCGTGCAGCGTCGGGCCAGGCTTCGATGGGCATGTTCTTGTTGGCGCTGATCTGTGCGTCGAGATCGGGAAACTTGCGCTGAAACGCCTGACTGGCGGCCACGGCGCGGTTGAAGATCACGCCCTGATTGGCGGGATGACCGTCGTCGGAGCAGATTGTCAGTTCCAGCGCCTCACCGAGTTGCGGCGCATCCGGCGAGCCATACGCCAAGTGCACGCGATAGTGAATCGTCATCCCCGGATTGACCGCGTAATCGGCCCAGCGAAATTTCTGTAGCGGTGCCTTGTCGCTCGGCGTGGCGTGGAACTGCGCGAAGGTGTGAACCTTGCCGGGAAAGGTCAGGCTGTTGAACAGGAACAGCCACGGTTTGTCGCCCTGCTGCTTTTCGATGGCAAACCCCAGCAAGCCTTTGCGGCGGGGTTCGGCGAGGTCCATCGCCAACAGCACGCCGTTGGTGCCGGCGTACGCCTTGACGCGAAAATCGTCCTGCGGATTGGCGACCAGTACGCGCATGATTCACTCCCTGTGATTTGGCCTTACTGCAGCATAGCTCTCAGACCGACAACAACTCGTCGATATGCCGGTAATCGGCGTCCAGTGCTGTCGCCAATTGTTTCGCGCGGCCCAGGCGAATCGGCCCGCGCTCGATATCGATCAGCAGGCTGGGACACGCGAGCGCTGGCAGTTCCGGACAGTTTTTCAAACGGCCATCGGTGATCACCAGCAACCGCTGTTGTTCCGCGGGAAAACGCTTGCGCCGCACCGCCAGCCAATGTCCGGCTTCCTTCAGCGCTGCCAACAGAGGCGTGCCGCCTCCCGCGCCCAATCCATCGAGCCACGCGCGCAACCCGTTGGAGGCCTTCAACCCTTGCACCTGCCATTTCGGCGCCGCGCCGCTCGCGGTCAACAACGCAAGACGCGCGCGCTGTCGATAAGCGTCGTCGAACAGTTGCGCGAGCACGCCCTTGGCATCGCTCAAGGCTTGATGGCGACGGGTCGAGGCCGAGGCGTCGACGATCACCAGCCACAGTTCATGGGGCGTGCGGGTGCGCAGTTGAAACAGCAGATCCGCGCTTTTTTTCGGACGGCCATTGAGCAAGGTTCCCGGCCAGTTCACCGAGCCGCTGCGAGCCGCATGACGCTTGCCCTGGCGACCGTTATCGAGGCGACCGGCGCGGGGTCTGGCATTCGCCCCCGCGTCGGATCGGGGGCGAATGCCTAGGGCTTTTTTGGCCATGTCGGCACTTCGCGGCGAGCACCGGTGGCGAGGGCCGGCGCCGGCATTTCTCCCCACTGGCCCTGCCCTTCGCGCGGTTCGGCGTGAGTGCCGGACGGCGATTGCGCCGGTGGCTGTGCAGGGGATGAAGACTGTTCGCGGCGACGATGGCGCAGGGCAAATTCAGCCACGGCATCAATGTCCTGCTCGGCAATGGCTTCAGCGCCACGCCACGCCGCATGTGCCCGCGCGGCACGCAGCCAGACCAGATCGGCGCGCAAACCGTCGACGCCTGCCGCAAAGCAGCGCTCTGTGATCTGCGCCAGCGCTTCATCGTCGAGGGGAATATTCGCCAAGGCATGGCGGGCGCTTTCACAACGCTCACGCAGAGCTTGCTGATCAGCCTCCCACTGCGCACAAAACACCTGCGGGTCGCTGTCGAAATCCAGCCGACGACGAATGATCTGCCCCCGCTCGGCCGGCGCCGTATGACCGCTCAGCGCGACGTTAAGGCCGAAACGATCCAGCAATTGCGGACGCAATTCCCCCTCTTCCGGGTTCATCGTGCCGATCAATACGAACTTCGCCGAATGTCGATGGGAAATCCCGTCGCGCTCGATCAGGTTGGTGCCGCTGGCAGCCACATCAAGCAGCAGATCCACCAGATGATCCGGCAACAGATTCACCTCATCGACATACAACACGCCGCCGTCCGCCTTCGCCAGCACCCCCGGAGAAAACTGCGCACGACCGTCGCTCAACGCCGCGTCCAGATCCAGCGTGCCGACCAATCGCTCTTCAGTAGCACCCAACGGCAAGGTAACGAACTGACCACTGGCCAACAGATCCGCCAGCCCCCGGGCGAGCGTCGACTTGGCCATGCCACGCGGGCCTTCGATCAGCACGCCGCCGATTTTCGGGTCGATGGCCGTCAGGTACAGCGCCAGTTTCAAATCATCGGCGCCGACCACGGCGGAGAGCGGGAAATGCGGGGTGTCGGTCATGTTCAGTCTCAGCTCTCTTCTTCTATGTCCAGCAGCAGGTTTTCCAGGGCTTCTTTGTAGGCGCCCGGCTCCTGCCACATCCCGCGCTGCTGCGCTTCGAGCATGCGTTCGGTCATGTCGCGCAGTGCGTGGGGATTATGCTCGCGCACGAACTCGCGGGTCGCCGGGTCCAGCAGATAGGCATCCGCCAGCAATGCGTATTGGTGATCGTCGATCAGTTGCGTGGTGGCATCGAAGGCAAACAGGTTGTCGACCGTCGCCGCCAGTTCGAACGCGCCTTTATAGCCGTGGCGCTTGACCCCGTCGATCCATTTCGGATTCGCCGCCCTTGAGCGGATAACCCGGTTCAGTTCTTCCTTCAAGGTGCGGATTTTCGGCAGGTCCGGCTGACTGTGATCGCCGTGATAACTGGCCGCCGCCTCGCCACGCAGGCTTTCCACGGCAGCAAGCATGCCGCCCTGGAACTGGTAATAGTCGTTGGAATCGAGCAGGTCATGCTCGCGGTTGTCCTGGTTCTGCAGCACCGCCTGCACCTGGCTCAGGCGCTGGACGAATTGCTCGCGGGCGGCGGTGCCCTCATCGGAGCCACCGTAAGCATAGGCGCCCCAGTTCAAGTAGACCTCGGCCAGATCCTCGCGGGTTTGCCAGAGGCGTCCGTCGATGGCGCCCTGCACGCCCGCGCCATAAGCGCCGGGTTTGGCACCGAAGATCCGCCAGCCGGCCTGACGCCGGGCAGCATCCTCATCCAGCCCTGACTGGCGCAGCGCTTCGCGTTCGGCGCGCACTTTGGCGGCCAGTGGGTTGAGGTCGTCCGGCTCGTCCAGTTCGGCCACGGCTTGCACGGCAGCGTCGAACAGGCGGATCAGGTTGGCGAACGCATCGCGGAAAAATCCGGAGACCCGCAGCGTTACATCGACCCGAGGCCGGTCGAGCAGGCTCAGCGGCAGAATCTCGAAATCATCGACCCGCTGACTGCCGGTGGCCCACACCGGACGCACGCCCATCAGCGCCATGGCCTGGGCAATGTCGTCACCGCCGGTGCGCATGGTCGCGGTGCCCCAGACCGACAGGCCGAGTTGGCGCAGGTGATCGCCGTGGTCCTGCAAGTGTCGTTCGAGAATCAGGGTCGCGGACTGGAAACCGATCCGCCACGCCGTGGTGGTCGGCAGATTGCGCACGTCCACCGAATAGAAATTGCGCCCGGTGGGTAGCACGTCGAGGCGACCTCGACTTGGCGCACCACTTGGGCCAGCGGGGACGAATCGGCCGCTCAACGCGTCGAGCAAGCCGCGCATTTCGGCCGGGCCGCAGGCGTCGAGGCGTGGGGCGATCACTTCGCGCAGGGCGTGGATGATCGCCTGCACATCTGACCAGCCTGAAGCATCCAGTTGCGCCACATCACCCACCAGCGACTGCTCGATCAAATGCGCCGCGAACAGCTCAAGGCGTTCACGGGTATCCCCCGCCGTACGCCAGACTTCATCGCTCAACGATTGCAGTTCCATTGGGCGCAGGCCAGTCCAGGGTTCGGCAAGTGCACAATCCAGCGGATCGAACCCCAACTGAAACGCCTTGGCCAGCGCCCGCAACAGACTCGACTGAGCCCCTTTGCCATCGCCGCGCGGAATCCGCAGCAACGCCAGCAAGGTGTCGATGCGCAAACGCCCGGTCGGCGACTCACCGAAAATATGCAGGCCATCGCGGATCTGCGATTCCTTCAAGTCACACAAATAAGTGTCCAGACGCGGCAGCCAGATCGCCGCATCGGCGTCGCTGTCGAGGGCGGCATCCAGCTGCAATTCGCGATCAATCTGCGTGTCACGCACTAACTGGAGGATGTCGCGCTGCAACTCGCGGGCGCGGCGCGGATCGAGCAACTGAGCTTCGTAATACTCGTCCGCCAACAATTCCAGATTGCGCAGCGGACCGTAGGTCTCGGCGCGGGTCAGCGGCGGCATCAAGTGGTCGATGATCACTGCCTGAGTGCGACGTTTGGCCTGAGCACCCTCGCCCGGATCGTTGACGATAAACGGGTAGATATTCGGCAGCGGCCCGAGCAATGCGTCCGGCCAGCAGTTTTCCGACAGGCCCACGCCTTTGCCGGGCAACCATTCAAGGTTGCCGTGCTTGCCGACGTGAATCACGCCATGAGCGCCGTAGGTCTGGCGCAGCCAGAAATAGAACGCGAGGTACGCGTGCGGCGGCACCAGATCGGGATCGTGATACACCGCGCTCGGATCAACCTGATAACCCCGCGCCGGTTGAATGCCGACGAAAGTCAGGCCAAAGCGCAGGCCGGCGATCATCATGCGCCCGTCCCGGCACATCGGATCGTTTTGCGGCAAGCCCCAGCGCTCCAGCACCGCCGCGCGATTGGCTTCTGGCAGCGCATTGAACATCTTCAGGTAATCGTCCATCGCCAGGCTTTGCTGGCACGGGCGCTGATCGAGCGTATCGAGATCGTTGCTGACACCGCCGAGCAATTGTCGGATCAGTTCGGTGCCGCTGTCCGGCAGTTCGGCCGGCAGCGGATAACCTTCGGCCTGCAACGCCCGCAGGATATTCAACCCGGCGGCGGGCGTGTCGAGGCCGACGCCATTGCCGATGCGTCCGTCTCGGGTCGGGTAATTGGCGAGGATCAGCGCGATGCGCTTTTCAGCGTTCGGCACCCGCGCCAGATCGACCCAGCGGCGCGCCAGTTCGGCGACGAAATCCATGCGCTCGGGTTGGGCCCGATAACACACCACGTCGGACTGACTGCGCTCGCTGCGCCAGGCCAGATCCTTGAAGCTGATCGGTCGGCTGATGATCCTCCCGTCCAGCTCCGGCAACGCGATGTGCATCGCCAGATCCCGCGGGCCGAGGCCCTGCTCGCTCTCGCGCCAGCCGGGCTCGTTGTCCTGGGCGCAGATCGCCTGAATCACCGGAATGTTGCGACGGAATGGCCGCAGATGCGGCGCTTCCGGGCTGGACTGAGCGAAACCGGTGGTGTTCAGAATCACCGAGGCTCCGGCCTCATCAAGCCAGTCCTCGACCACCGACAGGCAGCCGGGCTCTTTCAAACTGGCCACGGCGATCGGCAGCGGATTGAGTCCGGCAACCTGCAGCCGTTGGCAGAACACGTCGATAAACGCCGTGTTCGCCGCTTGCAAATGCGAGCGATAAAACAACACCGCCGCGACCGGTTGACCGGGCCGCCAATCGGCTTGCCAGTCACTCAGTGCGGCGGTGTTTTTATTCGGGTGATAAATCGCCGTGCGCGGCAGCGCTTGCGGCTCGCCCCACACGTAATCCCGCGCCAGCCAGCGATTGGCCAGGCAGTGGAAAAAGTCCAGCGCATTGCCAAGGCCACCCTGGCGCAGGAACTGCCAGAGACGGTCGCGATCCTCGGCGCCCACGGTGCTCAGGTCGCTGAGTTCCGGGTCGGGACGGTCATCGCCCGGCACCAGAATCACCTGCACGCCACGCTCGGACAATTCGACCAGCCGCTCGACGCCATAACGCCAATAAGCGATGCCGCCGTGCAGCGAAATCAGAATCACCTTGGCGTGGCGCAGCACTTCATCGACGTACAGGTCGACCGACGCATGGTTCTGCACCTGCATGGGGTTGGCCAGCCGCACGCTCGGGTAATCCTCGGGCAGTTGCTGCGCCGCTTCGGCGAGCAGCGCGAGGCTGGAATCGCCGCTGCACAGGATCACCAGCTCGGCGGGGGTTTGTCCAAGGTCGGCAATGTTGTCGTCCGACACGAATCCGCCGGGCTGGGTCCTGAGCAGGTGCATGGCTTAAACGCTGAGCGCGGCGCGCAGTTGCGCTTCGAGCTGGGCAGCGTCCAGTGCCTGACCGATCAACACCAGACGCGTCACGCGTACCTCGTCGGCGCCCCACTGACGATCGAAGTGCTTGTCGAAACGCGTGCCCACGCCCTGGATCAGCAGGCGCATCGGCTTATTCGGGATCGCCGCGAAGCCTTTGACCCGCAGGATGCCGTGCTGAACCACCAGTTGCGTCAGCGCGTCGAGCAGCAGGCTTTCGTCAGCTTGCGGCAGTTCGATGGAGATCGAATCGAAGGCGTCGTGATCGTGGTCGTCGTGATCGTCATCGCCTTCACCGTGGTGGTGATCGTGATGGCTGTGGCGGCCGTCGATGTGTTCTTCGGAACCGGCACCGAGGCCGATCAGCACGTCCAGCGGCAGGCGACCGTTGCTTGCTTCGATGATTTTCACGGCTGGCGGCAGCTCTTCGGCGACTTCCAGGCGGACACGCGCGAGGTCTTCAGGGCTGGTCTGGTCGGCCTTGTTGAGGATCACCAGATCGGCGCTGGCCAGTTGGTCAGCGAACAGTTCGTGCAGCGGAGATTCGTGATCCAGGTTCGGATCGAGCTTGCGCTGGGCATCAACCTGATCCGGGAACGCGGCGAAGGTGCCAGCGGCCACAGCCGGGCTGTCGACCACCGTGATCACCGCGTCGACGGTGCAGGCACTGCGGATTTCCGGCCACTGGAAGGCTTGCACCAGCGGCTTTGGCAGGGCCAGGCCCGAGGTTTCGATCAGGATGTGGTCGAGGTCGCCGCGACGGGCCACCAGCTCGCGCATCACCGGGAAGAACTCTTCCTGAACCGTGCAGCACAGGCAGCCGTTGGCCAGCTCGTAGACGCGGCCGGTGGCTTCTTCTTCGGTGCAGCCGATGGTGCACTGCTTGAGGATTTCACCGTCGATGCCCAACTCGCCAAACTCGTTGACGATCACCGCGATACGGCGGCCCTGGGCATTGTCGAGCATGTGCCGCAGCAAGGTGGTTTTGCCCGAGCCGAGGAAGCCGGTGACGATGGTGACGGGGAGTTTGGCCAGTGTTTTCATCGGATGCCCTTTGGCAAGGTGGCGGGCATACGGGACGAGACCGGCAACGCGGGTGCGTGCCTGGAGAGTTCGCCACCGGATCACCCCGCCCGGTTGAAAGTGAGAATCTGTGACGAGGCAGGTCTCCTGGCTGACGGTGTTCGGGCCTTGGCCCGGTATTCGCTGCGCCTTCCCGCTGGCTCTGGATTGAGTTGGCAGTGGCGTGGCAGCGAACAGCACCGTTCACAGTTGCGGGGGCAGCCGCGGCTTGGACCGCGTTCCCTTCTTAGCTTCGGCGTGGGCCGAAGAACCTCGAAAGCGCAAGGCTACGCAGGGTGTGGGGATGGGTCAATGGTTGGTGGATTTTGGGATTTGGGGCATATCCGTTGCTTCGGGTGCTGCCGCTGGCGGTTTCGCTCTTACAGCGAGTCCCTTTTTCAAACGCCAAAAAGGAACCAAAAGGCTTTTGCCCCGGCGTACGGCACTTCGCTTAGGCTCAGTGTTCCCTCGCTACGGTGTCCATCAGGGGGCATCGCCTACGGTTTGCTTCGCTGCACCTCCTCTCGATGTATGCGGCTTCGCCGCACGGCGCTGCGCGCCTACCCCCTGATGGACACCTCCGCTCGGCCTGCCGAAGGGGCTAAAGATCAAAAGCAGATCAAGAGCCCCTCACCCTAGCCCTCCCGAAACGTCGGACCGCCCGTAGGGAGAGGGAACCGACCGAGTTGATTGGGAGAGTTGCGCCGACATGAAATACCGAGTCGAACTCAGACTTTGAAAAGCCCACAAATCGGCTCCCTCTCCTCGGGGAGAGGGGTAAACCCACCAAAAAACCAAAGCCGAACACCCGCCCCTCACCACTCAACACGATGAGCGTTAGCTCGAGTACCGCTTTTGATCGCAGGGCCCGTCGGCAGGCTGAGTGGAGGGATTGATCCGGGGGTGGGAGCGCAGCGACCGTGCGGCGCAGCCGCATGCATCGAGAGGAGGTGCAGCGAAGCAAACCGTAGGCGATGCCCCCGGATCAATCCCGGAGCGAAGGAACCCCGAGCCTCAGCGAGGGGCCGTACGTCAGGGTGCAGCCTTTTTGGTTACTTTTTCGGCGTTTGGAAAAAGTGACCCGCCGTAAGGGCGGAACCCTAAGCAGCCATAACCGCAGCAACGGATCTGCCCCCAATCCCAATCCCAATCCCAATCCCAATTGACTCAAATCCCCCGCCCATGGTCTCCTACACAACTTGTTACGGGTGCCCCTCACAGGGTGAAACGGGAAACCGGTGAATCATGTGCTTTACTCTAAAGCCATGTCAGTCCGGTGCTGCCCCCGCAACGGTAAGCGAGCGAAGCGTCAGATCCACTGTGCCCACGGGCATGGGAAGGTGACGCTTGCAGGTCGGCAGACAGCCACCCCTCGTGAGCCCGGAGACCGGCCCGCAACACACAGTGCGCATCTTGCGTTACTGAACATAACAAACCCGCGGTGGGCGGGCGCTGTTCGAACCTCTGCGCGCCCGGCCGCAGGGGTTTTCATGCGCTCTATTCACCCGCTGACACTTCAGAGGGAAGCGCCATGTCGATCATCAGCAGCACCGGCAGCAATTCGGACAAGATCTCCAGCACCACCACCCTGAGCCAACGCCTGACCGCCGCCGTCTGCGCGTCGATCCTCGGTGCGTGCCTGGTGTACTTCGCCGGTTTCTCGCACATCGAAGCGGTGCACAACGCCGCGCACGATACCCGCCACAGCGCCGCGTTCCCGTGCCACTGAGACCTGCCGACATGATCAAGCGTATTGCGCAGACCGCAGGTTTCACCGGCCTTCTGGCCGCCCTGCTCCTGACGTTGCTGCAAAGCTTCTGGGTTTCGCCGCTGATTTTGCAGGCCGAGACCTTCGAGAAAGCCGAACCGGTGGCCGAAGTTCACGAACACGCCGCCGGCACCGCCGCCCACACCCACGATGCCGAAGCCTGGGAGCCGGAAGACGGCTGGCAGCGCGTGGTGTCCACCACCGGCGGCAATCTGGTGGTTGCCGTGGGTTTCGCCCTGATGCTGGCGGGCCTGTACACCCTGCGTGCGCCGACCAAAACTTCGCAAGGCCTGCTCTGGGGTCTGGCCGGTTATGCGACCTTCGTACTCGCGCCGACCATGGGCCTGCCACCTGAGCTGCCGGGCACCGCCGCCGCGGATCTGGCCTCGCGGCAGATGTGGTGGATCGGCACTGCGGCCTCCACCGCTGTCGGCCTGGCCTTGATAGCGTTCAGCCGCCACTGGCTGATGAAGACCCTCGGCGTGGCGATCCTTGCCGTGCCGCACGTGATCGGCGCGCCGCAACCGGAAGTGCATTCGATGCTCGCCCCGGAAGCCCTCGAAGCCCAGTTCAAAATCGCTTCGCAGCTGACCAACGTCGCGTTCTGGCTAGCCCTGGGCCTGATCAGCGCCTGGTTGTTCCGCCGCAAAAGCGAAGGTCAGTACCACGCATGACCGATGACAGCGCAGCGCCGACCTTCGTGGTCGGCCTGGGCTGCCAGCGCGGCTGCCCGGCCAGTACGCTGCGTGCATTACTTGATCAGGCATTGCAGGCTCATCGGATTGATCTTGAGAAGGTCAAGGCACTGGCCAGCATCGACCTGAAACGCGACGAACCCGGTTTGCAGGAACTCGCCGCCCAACTGGCGCTGCCGTTGCTGTATTTCAGCAGCGAGGAACTGGCCAGTTATCAGCAACGCTTGAGTCACCATTCACAAATCGCCTTCGAACGCACCGGCTGTTATGGCGTAGCGGAAAGTGCCGCGCTGGCGCTCGCCGAACAATTGATCAGCGGCCCGGCAAAACTGCTGATTTCCCGGCAAAAGTACGCCCAGGCAACTCTGGCATTGGCCGGCGCGGCGTAAATTCCCGATAATCCCCGCTTTCGATCATGAGCATTCTTCATCTGAAGGGCTGGTGAAGCACCGCCCTGCCCCTTTTCTACAGGATCCAACGATGACCGTTTACTTCATCGGCGCCGGCCCCGGCGACCCGGAATTGATCACTGTCAAAGGCCAGCGGCTGATCCGCCGTTGTCCGGTGATCATCTACGCAGGTTCGCTGGTGCCGACGGCAGTGCTGGAAGGTCATTGCGCTGAAACCGTGGTCAACAGCGCCGAACTGCACCTGGAACAGATCATCGACCTGATCAAGACCGCCCACGCCAAGGGCCAGGATGTGGCGCGGGTACATTCCGGGGATCCGAGTCTGTATGGCGCCATTGGTGAGCAGATTCGTTATCTGCGTGAGCTGGATATTCCGTTCGAGATCATTCCCGGTGTGACCGCCACCGCCGCGTGCGCCGCGCTGCTGGGCGCCGAACTGACCCTGCCGGACATCTCGCAAAGCGTGATCCTGACCCGTTATGCGGACAAGACTGCAATGCCTGCCGGCGAAGAGCTCGACAACCTGGCGCAGCACGGGGCGACCATGGCGATTCATCTGGGGGTCAATCATCTGGAGAAGATCGTCGCCGAGCTGCTGCCGCATTACGGCGCGGATTGCCCGATCGCGGTGATTCATAGGGCGACATGGCCGGATCAAGACTGGGTGACGGGGACGCTGGAAGATATTGCCGAGAAGGTGGCGGCGAAGGGCTTTCGGCGTACGGCGTTGATTCTGGTCGGGCGGGTGTTGGGCAGCGATCATTTCAGCGAGTCTTCGCTGTATCGCGCCGGGCATGCGCATTTGTACCGGCCATAAAAAAACGGCGCTCACGGGGCGCCGTTTTTCATGCCGCAGCGAACACCTTAGTAGTAGGCGTTTTCTTTCTGCGTGTGGTCGGTCACGTCGCGCACGCCCTTGAGCTCCGGAATGCGCTCAAGCAGGGTGCGCTCGATGCCTTCCTTCAGGGTCACGTCCGCCTGGCCGCAGCCCTGGCAACCGCCGCCGAACTGCAATACGGCAATGCCGTCTTCAACCACATCGATCAGGCTGACCTGACCGCCGTGGCTGGCCAGTCCCGGGTTGATTTCGGTTTGCAGGTAGTAGTTGATGCGCTCGTTGATCGGGCTGTCGGCGTTGACCATCGGGACTTTGGCGTTTGGCGCCTTGATGGTCAGCTGGCCGCCCATGCGGTCGGTGGCGT
>Ga0207713_1002953_pt1 | contig 11889 bp, 13 predicted proteins | sample KBSS64metaG_FD_184404 | JGI IMG/M metagenome (GOLD analysis project Ga0207713, IMG submission 184404) | Switchgrass rhizosphere microbial communities from Kellogg Biological Station, Michigan, USA - KBS S6-4 metaG (SPAdes) (version 2) | ecosystem: Host-associated > Plants > Roots > Rhizosphere >...
GCAGGTGTCCTTCACGGCGGCAATCAGCCTGCTGGCGGCGATTTATCTGCTGGATATTTACGCCACGCTGTTCCTGCTGCCGAAAAAACAGGTGGCCGGCGATACGCTGGGCGCAATTGGTTAGCGGCAGCAATGAGTGGAAACAAGGGCGGGTAGCGGAAAAAAGTTGGGGGCACTGCGTTAACAGTGCCCCCGGTTCGTTTTATAGCTGTCCCGCTACACAGTGTGCTCCCTGCTCAATCCCTGAAAACTTTTCCTGCGGCCATCCTGACCAAAAGCTCCGTGCATTGTCCTGTAGCATCATCCTGACGCGGTTCCTCGGCCTTCCTGACCCACCGACAGTCCTGCGTCGGCTCTCAATCTCCGTCCTGGAGGTGTCCTTGGTTTCAATCCTGAAACATCCTCGGCATCTCCTGACGCCATCCTTCGCTCTTCACTGAGCGCATCCCTTTCTTCATCCTGAAGCTGCATCATCCTGATGCTTTCCTGCTCCGCCGGTTCCGTTCCGGTATACATAAGATCGCCTAATTCCCCCGCGATCACAAGGGCTTGACCGCAATCGACGGGAAAAATTCCCCTAAGAGTTATCCTAAAGAATTTCTAACCAATTGATCTGGATACTAATAAGCCCAACATATAGCGACGACCCGAAAAAATTAAAAGCGATCTCTCACAGCCCGTGTGAGAGATCTCTCACACGACAGGCGGCAATTCCGGCCTCATTGCCCCAGCGTCGGGCGCAGCGCATCGAGGAAATTCCCCAAGGTCGCCGCCAGTAGCGTGCGTTTGTCGCTGCCGAATTGCTCCAGCAGCACGTTGCCGCTGACGTTGCACAGCGACACCATGGTCATTTCGGATTCGGTGGTGGCCAGGAACAGGGTCGGCGACAGCTTCAGGCGCTTCTGGGTCACCAGATGGCCGATCAGATTCTCCTGCAGGCGAATAAAGTCGTCCTCGCTCCATACCTGCAGCAGGCTCAGGCGGTGCTCGCCGAACCGGGCGCTCATGTCGCCGGCATACTGTTGAGTGTAAAAAAGGTGCGCATCCGGCTGCAGCCTCAGCTCCAGCGCGGTCTCCACCTTTTCCAGCGTCGCAGCGGGGGTGAAAGGCTGCGGCAGCCACCACACTTCGTCATCGCGGCTTTCCACGATGCAGGGCGACGGCACGCCATACAGCTCCTGACTGGCCGGCGCATGGCCGCGTTCCTGCCGCCAAAGCTCGACATAGCGCTGGGTGAATTCACCCAGCGCGTGGATGACATCGTGATCCATATTTATTCTCGCATACGTTAAACTGGGGGCCATTGTACCTATCTATCACCAAGGTGACAGCAGATGTCCTCATATCAAGACCACCAGGCCCTGTCGCAACTGACGCTGGGCAAACCTACCGCCTATCGCGATAGCTATGACGCCACGCTGCTGCAGGCGGTGCCGCGCAGCATGAACCGCGAACCGCTGGGTTTGTATCCCGACAGCCTGCCGTTCCACGGCGCGGATATCTGGACGCTGTACGAACTCTCCTGGCTGAACGCCAACGGGCTGCCGCAGGTGGCGGTGGGTGAAATCAGCCTCAACGCCGACAGCCTCAACCTGATCGAATCCAAGAGTTTCAAGCTGTACCTCAACAGCTTCAACCAAACGCCTTTCGTCGACTGGGAAACCGTGCGCAGCACGCTGCAGCGCGATCTGTCCGCCTGCGCCCAAGGAGAAGTAAAGGTTAGCCTGTTCAGCGTCGAGCAACTGGAAGGCACCCCGATCGCCCGCCTGGCGGGTGAATGTATCGATCACCAGAACATTCGCATCGACAACTATGAATTCAACGCCGGCTACCTGCAAAACGCCGCGGGTGAAGAAGTGGTTGAAGAGCAGCTGGTCAGCCACCTGTTGAAATCCAACTGCCTGATCACCAATCAGCCGGACTGGGGTTCGGTACAAATTCACTATCGCGGCGGAAAAATCGATCGTGAAGCGCTGTTGCGCTACCTGGTTTCTTTCCGCCACCACAATGAGTTCCACGAGCAGTGCGTTGAGCGCATTTTCAACGATCTGTTGCGCTATTGCCGCCCGCAGAGCCTGACGGTGTACGCCCGTTACACCCGCCGCGGCGGATTGGACATCAATCCGTGGCGCAGCAACGTCGATTTCGCGCCTTCGCACGGCCGCCTGGCGCGTCAATAAGTGCGAACCGCTGCTCAACAACTGAGCTAACGAACGGTTTGTATTGGTAAAACTCAGGGGACGGCGGTAAGGTTAAATCAGGCTCGCCCGCCGTTATGCCGGGCGTTCCGCCGCAGCGCGCCAACCATAACGAAATGCCGTTCTGCTGCCGTATGGATTGCTACTGTCCCGTAACGGGTGCAAAGGAGTTACCTTGATTACACACATCAGCCCGCTTGGCTCTATGGATTTGTTGTCGCAGCTGGAAGTAGACATGCTGAAGCGTACCGCCAGCAGCGACCTGTATCGCCTGTTCCGCAACTGTTCGCTGGCCGTGTTGAACTCCGGCAGCCAGACCGACAACAGCAAACAGCTGCTGTCCCGTTATGAAACCTTCGACATCAATGTGCTGCGCCGCGAACGCGGGGTGAAGCTGGAGCTGGTCAACCCGCCGGAGGAAGCCTTCGTCGACGGCCGCATCATCCGCTCGCTGCAGGCCAACCTGTTCGCCGTCCTGCGCGACATCCTGTTCGTGCACGGCCAAATCGCCAGCGCCGGCCGCTTCCAGCACCTGAATCTGGAAAACTCGGCCCATATCACCAACCTGGTGTTCTCCATTCTGCGTAATGCGCGCACGCTGCATCTGGATGAAGATCCCAACATGGTAGTGTGCTGGGGCGGCCACTCGATCAACGAAAACGAATACCTTTACGCCCGCAAAGTGGGCAGCCAACTGGGCCTGCGCGAACTGAATATCTGCACCGGCTGCGGGCCGGGCGCCATGGAAGCGCCGATGAAAGGCGCCGCGGTGGGCCACGCGCAGCAGCGCTACCGCAACAGCCGCTTTATCGGCATGACCGAGCCGTCGATTATCGCCGCAGAGCCGCCTAACCCGCTGGTTAACGAGCTGGTTATCATGCCGGACATCGAAAAACGTCTGGAAGCCTTCGTGCGCATCGCCCACGGCATCATCATCTTCCCGGGCGGCGTCGGCACGGCCGAAGAACTGCTGTACCTGCTGGGCATCCTGATGAACCCGGAAAACAGCGAACAGGTGCTGCCGCTGATCCTGACCGGGCCGAAAGAAAGCGCGGACTACTTCCGCGTGCTGGATGAGTTCATTATGAACACCCTGGGCGACGCGGCGCGCCGCCATTACCGCATCATCATCGATGATCCGGCGGAAGTGGCGCGGCAGATGAAAAAGGCCATGCCGCTGGTGAAGGAGAATCGCCGCAACACCGGCGACGCCTACAGTTTCAACTGGTCGATTCGCATCGCGCCGGACCTGCAGCTGCCGTTCGAACCGACCCACGAGAACATGGCGAACCTCAATCTGTATCCCAACCAGCCGGCGGAACAGTTGGCCGCCGCGCTGCGCCGCGCGTTCTCCGGCATCGTTGCCGGCAACGTGAAGGAAAACGGCATTCACGCCATCGAACAGTTCGGCCCTTACAAGCTGCACGGCGAACCGCAGATGATGAAGCAAATGGACAGCCTGCTGCAGGGCTTTGTCGCCCAGCACCGCATGAAGCTGCCGGGCAGCGCCTACGTGCCCTGTTATGAGATCGTAGCCTGACCCCAACTCCGGGCGGCGCAACAGCCGCCCTTCTTTTTTCTGACCTTGCAGCCCATGATGATACACCTACTGATTGTCGACGCCCTGAACCTTATCCGCCGCATCCACGCCGTACAGGGATCGCCCTGCGTGAACGCCTGCCGCAACGCGCTGCATCAGCTGATTCAGCACAGCCGGCCAACGCACGCGGTGGCGGTGTTTGACGAAGACGATCGCCGCGACAGCTGGCGCCACCAAATCCTGCCCGACTACAAGGCCGGGCGCTCGCCGATGCCGGAAAACCTGCAACAGGAGATGCCGCAGCTGCGCCAGGCGTTTGCCGAACTGGGCGTCGCCAGCTGGCATTCGCCGGGCAACGAAGCCGACGATCTGGCGGCCACGCTGGCGGCGAAGATCGCCGGCGGCGGCCATCAGGTGACCATCGTCTCCACCGACAAAGGGTACTGCCAGTTACTGGCGCCAAAGGTGCAGATCCGCGACTATTTCCAGAAGCGCTGGCTGGACATGCCTTTTGTGCAGCAGGAGTTTGGCGTAGCGCCGCAGCAGCTCCCCGATTACTGGGGCCTGGCAGGCATCGGCAGCAGCAAAATTCCCGGCGTAGCGGGTATCGGGCCAAAAACGGCGGTGCTGCTGTTGCAACAGATGGGAAGCCTGGACGCGCTGTATCAGCAGTTGGAGCAGGTGCCGGAGAAGTGGCGCGGCAAGCTGCAGCAACACCGCGACCTGGCGTATATCAGCAAGCGGGTCGCCACCTTGCGCACCGACCTGACGCTGGACGGCAACCTGCAGCAGCTGCGGTTGCCGATAAACTAAGGGCGCTGCATGCAGCGCCCCCTGTGATTACTCGCGCTCGTCGCGGCGGCCCGGCACCGCCGACCACATGCGGCGCACGTGCACGGTGATCTCTTCGCGATCGTGATACAGCTGTTTGGCATGCACCTCTGAACTGATGCCCGCCGCCGCCAGCGCTTCGCGAATGCTCTGCAGGTTCTGCGACACTTCCTCGTAACGCTTCTTCATCGGCAGCTTCAGGTTGAAGATCGCCTCGCGGCACCAGCCTTTCACCAGCCACTGGATCATCAGGCTGGTGACCTTCGCCGGCTTTTCCACCATATCGCACACCAGCCAGTAAATCTTGCTGCTGGCCGGCTCGAACCTGAAGCCGTCGGCGCGGTGGTGGGTCACTTGGCCGGTTTCCATCAGGCCAGGCGCCATCGGGCCGTTGTCCACCGAGTGCACCATCATGCTGCGCTTCACCAACTGATAGGTCCAGCCGCCCGGGCAGGCACCCAGATCGACCGCGTGCATGCCGCTGGCCAGGCGCTCGTCCCACTCGTCGGCGGGAATGAATACGTGAAACGCCTCTTCCAGCTTCAGCGTGGAGCGGCTCGGCGCATCGGACGGGAAGCGCAGGCGCGGAATGCCCATATAGAACGGCGAATTGTTGTTGCTGAACGAGTAGCCGACGTAGCAGCAGCCCGGCGCGATAAAGAACACGTGCACCACCGGGCGGGTCGGGTTTTCGCGCGCCATCAGCACTTTTTGCTCGCGCATCGCGGCGCGCAGCGGCACCGTCAGCTTGCGGCAGAACTTCATCAGCTCTTTGCTTTCGTTGGTGTCCGGCACTTCCACCCGCAGCTCTCCGCCGCGATCGACCACGCCGATCAGCATGCCGACGATCGGCGATACCCGATCCTCCGGCGGCAGGTCACGCAACAGTTCCCCCACCACCAGCATCTGGCGGGCGAAGATCAGCTCGCGGAACGGAATTTCCCGCGCCAGGCGATCGGCGTCATCCGGCTGATAGCATTCGAACAGCACGTAGCCGCTGTTTTCTTTTACCCGGGCGAAGCCGAAAACTTCCCGCTGTGCGGCCTTATCGGTAATTTCCGCCGCGCACTCTTTCTCGAAACCGGGGCGGCAGTACAACGCAATCTTATTCATGGCGCTCGGCCTTTTTCCTCAGACGCAAAGCGCCAATCAACATCAATATCCAGCCAATCAGGAAGCACACGCCGCCAACCGGCGTGATGTAAACCCAGACTTTCAGGTGCGACAGCGCCAGGCAATACAGGCTGCCGCTGAATAAAACGGTGCCGAGCGCCAACAGCGCCCCGCTCCAGTAAAACCACAGGCTCACGCGGCGCTGCATCGCTACCGCCAACGCCATAATGGCCAGGGTATGAAAGCCCTGATACTCCAGGCCGGTACGGATCCACGCCATTTCATTGGCGCCGAGCGTACCGCTCAATACATGTGCGCCGAACGCGCCCAGCGCGACAAACACAAAGCCGCTGATGGCGGCAAAAATCAGCATGGAACGGCTGCTCATCGTTATTTACCCTATGGAAGAAAATCGGCGGCTGCACGGCGGCAACCGGCCTTATTGTTCATAGCGAAAGCGGAATTTTTCCTGCTCGCTGGCCGCCCGCGCCAGGATCCACTGGCGGAAGGCGGCTATTTTACCCAGTTCTGCCTGGCTGTCATGACATACCAGATAAAAAGCATTTTTACTGACCAGGACCTCGTTGAACGGGCACACCAGGCGCCCGGCTTCGATCTCGGTCTGCGCCATCACGTTATTCACCAGCGCCACCCCCTGGCCGTGTACGGCGGCCTGCACCACCATGGCGCTGTGGCTGAAGATGGGCCCCTGTTGCACATTGATATGCTGCAGACCCAGTTGCCGGGTATAGGCCAGCCAATCGCGGCGTGAAGTATCGTGCAACAGCGTATGATACGCCAGATCGTCCGTGACTTTTAGCGGATGATCGCCGGCCAGCAGGCTCGGCGAACACACCGGCAGCAGGTATTCCGCATACAGACGCTCGGCGCGCAGCCCTGGCCAGTTGCCGCGGCCATAGAAAATGGCCACGTCGACGTCGTCCGACAGCTTGTCTTCTTCGCGGTCCACCGCCTGGATGCGCACGTCGATGCCCGGATAAGCTGAGTTAAAGCCAGAGAGGCGCGGCACCAGCCATTGGATGGCGAAGCTGGGCGGCAGGCTGACGGTCAGCGCCCCTTTGGCGCTGCGCGCCTGTAGCTTGCGCGTCGCTTCGTTGATCGAGGAAAAGATCTCCTTGATGTCGAGGTAATAACTCTGCCCTTCTTCCGTCAGCAACAGCGAACGGTTGCGCCGCCGGAACAGCTTCAGGCCGAGAAAATCCTCCAGTGACTTGATCTGGTGGCTCACCGCGGCCTGGGTCACAAACAGCTCTTCTGCCGCTTTGGTAAAGCTCAGGTGGCGGGCGGCCGCGTCGAACACGCGCAGCGCATTGAGGGGTGGTAAGCGTTTAGACATTAATTAGCTACTTTTGTGTAACAATAATCCGCGTGATTCGGCGTCATAAATCAGGCGGCGTTGTGCGGCATGCCATCGGTTGAGAATAGCAAAGCGCTGCCATTAGTTTTTTTTATCCGAGCCATTATAATTTGTCCGTTGAGGATGCGCCAGCAAATACCTATAGTGGCGGCACTTCCCGGGCCGGAACGAAAAGGGATTGGGTGTCGAGGACGCCGATGAACTTTTGGCTTGTGGTTGTGATGTTGTGTTTGCAAATTGTCCGGCAATCCGGACATGGTAGCTAAGCTACTGTTTTTTCACTTCCTGTACATTTACCCTGTCTGTCCATAGTGATTTTATGCAGCACCGCAAGATTTGCGGTGCTTTTTTTTGCCTGACGTTTACTGGTCGCTTTCAACCATCTCTTTCACGTCGGCGCGGTTGATCTGCTGCTCAACGCCGTTGGCGTCTTTATAGCTGATCATACCGGTGTCGGTATCCACTTTTGGTTTTCCGTCAGCGACAATGCTGCGTCCATCATTGGTATGCATTACGTAATTGCTGGAGCAGGCCGCCAGGGTGAACGTAAGCATCAGGGCAGAGATAACTGCGGCTGTTTTCTTCATTGTGGACTCCTTGTAGTTTAATGTGCTGTAAAAAACCCTTTATTTTATTTAACGCCATTACCAAGTGCGTACTTAATAGCATAACAAACTTTCCCGAGATTGCCAGCCGATAAGTCCTAATGGCCGGGATAGCTTGTCTCCGCCGGTAAAATAGGACAGGATCAGACATTGACCCAAGCCAGTGACAATCAGGTATGACGCCTTTTAACCCCAGCACCTTTCGCCAGCAGTTTCCCGCCCTCGCGCAGGAGGGGATTTACCTGGACAGCGCCGCCACCGCGTTAAAACCGCTGGCGGTGATCGACGCCACGCAGCAGTTTTACCGCGACGACGCCGCTACCGTGCACCGCAGCCAACACCGGGCGGCGCAGGATCTGACCGCCCGCTTCGAACAGGCGCGCGGCCAGGTGGCGCAGCTTATCAACGCGCCGTCCGCCGACGACGTCATCTGGACGCGCGGCACCACCGAGGCGATCAACCTGGTGGCGCAAAGCTATGCGCGCCCGCGCCTGCGCCGGGTGACGAGATCCTGGTGAGCGAAGCCGAACACCACGCCAACCTGATCCCCTGGCTGATGGTGGCGGAACAAACCGGCGCCCGAGTGGTGAAGCTGCCGATCGGCGCCGATCGCTTGCCCGATCTGACGCTGCTTCCCGCCCTGCTCAACGAGCGCACCCGCCTGCTGGCGCTGGGGCAAATGTCCAACGTCACCGGCGGCTGCCCGGATCTGGCGCAGGCCATCGCGCTGGCCCATAGCGCAGGCGCGCGAGTGATGATCGACGGCGCCCAGGGCATCGTACATTGCCCGGCGGACGTTCAGCGGCTCGATATCGATTTTTACGCCTTTTCTGGCCACAAGCTATACGGCCCGACCGGCATCGGCGCGCTATATGGCAAAAGCGAACTGCTGGCGCAGATGGCGCCCTGGCAGGGTGGCGGCAAAATGCTGACCCAGGCGTCGTTTGCGGGTTTCACACCGCAACAGCCCCCGCACTGCTTCGAAGCCGGTACGCCGAACATCGCCGGCGTGCTGGGGTTGGCCGCCGCGCTGAGCTGGCTGGCCGGCCAGGATCAGGCGGCTGCAGAGGCCTATAGCCGCAGCCTGGCGAACCAGGCGGAGCAACGGCTGGCTCAGCTGCCGGGCTTTCGCAGCTTTCGCTGTTCAGGCTCCAGCCTGCTGGCGTTCGATATTGCCGGCGTCCACCACAGCGATATCGTGACGCTGCTGGCCGAACAGGGCATCGCGCTGCGCGCCGGCCAACACTGCGCTCAGCCGCTGATGGCGGCGCTGGGCGTTAGCGGCACCCTGCGCGCCTCCTTTGCGCCCTATAATTCTCAGCAGGACGTCGATGCGTTGGTGGCCGCGTTGGCCAATGCCATCGACCTGCTGGCCGACTAAACTGATGACCGGAGACGCTATGCTCGCCCCCCACCCTTTCGGCCGTGAAATCACCGCTGAGGCGCTGATCGCCACCTTTACCGCGCAAAAGCAGTGGGAGGATCGCTATCGCCAGTTGATTATGTTGGCCAAGCGGCTGCCGCCGCTGCCGGAGGCGTTGCGGGCAGAGGAAATGGAGCTGAGCGGCTGTGAGAACCGGGTGTGGCTGGGCCATCAGCGATTGGCCGACGGCACGCTGCACTTCTATGGCGACAGCGAAGGCCGCATCGTACGCGGCCTGCTGGCGGTATTGCTGACCGCGGTAGAAGGCAAAACACCGCAGCAGATTGCGGCGCTGGATCCGCTGTCGCTGTTTGAACAATTGAACTTGCGCAACCAGCTCAGCGCGACCCGCGCCAGCGGGCTAGCGGCGCTGGCCGCCGGCGTGCAGGCGATCGCCGCCCGCTACGCCTGACGTGCAGCCTTCGCTACCATCTTCTTCAGCGCGTGGGACACGGCGACAAAGCCAAAGGTGGCGGTGACCATGGTCGCGGCGCCAAACCCCGCGCTGCAGTCCATTCTTTTCGGCCCTTCCGCCGTGCTGCGCGATGCGCACACCGACCCATCCGGCTGCGGGTAAACCAGCGGTTCGCTGGAGAATACGCAGTCGATACCCAGCTTGCCCTTGCCGTTTTTCACCACGTTGAAATCATGCTTCAGCCGCTCGCGCAGCTTGGCCGCCAGCGGATCCTGGATGGTTTTCGCCAGATCGGCCACCTCGATTTTGGTCGGGTCAATCTGCCCACCGGCGCCGCCGGTAGTCACCACCGGGATCTTGAAACGCCGGCAATAAGACAGCAACGCCGCCTTGGGGCGCACGCTGTCGATGGCATCTATCACATAGCTGAAGTTAGGGTCCAGCAGCTCGGCGACGTTGTCCGGGGTGATGAAATCGTCGATGCAGGTCACCCGACATTCCGGGTTGATGGCCAAAATGCGCTGCGCCATCACTTCCGTCTTCGACTGGCCAACGTGCTGGCGCAGCGCATGGATCTGGCGGTTGGTGTTGGTGACGCAGACGTCATCCATGTCGATCAGGGTAATGGCGCCGATGCCGGTGCGCGCCAACGCCTCGGCTGCCCAGGAGCCCACGCCGCCGATGCCAATCACGCAAACGTGCGCCTGGGCAAACAGCGCCAACGCCTGCTGACCGTACAACCGTGCCGTGCCGCCAAAACGCTGCAGATAGGCTTCTGAATACGCAGTGCTCATAACGCTTTACTTACCTTTATAGTGCAAATGATAAGGGCCGGAAGATCCGGCCCCTGCGGGTCAATATCGCCGTAACGCCTGCGCTTTTAGCGGGTGACCAACAGCGAACCGCCGTTGCTCTGCTGTTGATTGGCGCTGAACAGCTGCGCGCCGCCGGAGCCTTTCAGCACCCAGACGCGGCCATAGTGGTTATAGTAACCCGCAGAATGCCCGGCGTCCGGCCCAATGCCCTGATACATGTCAAAGTGCTGGCCCTTGATGGCGCCGCCGACGTCGAGCGCGACCATCAGGCGCATCTCGTATTTTCCCGTGAATTTACCCTTGTTGTCCAGCAGCGGCACTTCGGCCAGCAGCGTGGTGCCCGCCGGGATCAGCGAGCGATCGGAGGCGACCGAGGCCTTGGCGATCAACGGCACCGCGCTGGCGCCTTTCACCGGTGCAAATGCTTCCGGGCGGAAGAAGACGAAGGACGGGTTCTGCTCCAGCAGCTCGCGCACTTCCGCCGCGCTGTGGGTATCGGCCCACTGACGGATCGCCTGCATCGACATATCGGCCTTGGCCACCTCGCCGCGATCGATCAGCACCTTGCCGATGCTGCGATAGGCATGGCCGTTCTTGCCGCCGTAGCCGAAGAACACCAGCGGCTGGCCGTTGCCGTAATCAACGTAGCCGCTGCCCTGGACTTCCATCATAAAGTTGTCCATCAGCGAGTTGGTGTAAGCGATGATGTAGCGATCGTCCAGCGCACCGGAATAGATGCCTGCGCGATCCGGCAGGCGGCCCCTGCCTTTCGGCGGCATGCGGTACAGCGGATAACGGAACTCACCCTGTTGGGTGTAGCGCGCCTGCACCACCGGGGTGTAATAGCCGGTAAACTGCACGTTGCCGTAGCTGTCGACGCCTTCCATCTGATAGGCGCTCAGGCCGTACTGGCTCAGTTGACGGGTATCGGCCCCGGAGGCCATCCAGTTTTGCACGGCCTGATAGGTGGTGTTGTTGCGATTGAAGAGCGAAGGAGACGCGTACTTGATCTCCATCAGCTGGCTCGAGTAATCCCTGGCGTTAACCGGCACGCCTTTGGCATTGGGCTGATTAACCAGCTCCAGCGACTGATCCAGATGCCCATCCTTATATTGCTGCCCACGGTCGGTCGGTTTGGACGAACACCCCGCCAGCACCGCCACGACCAACCCGCCCAGCAGGTATTTGCTCCAACGTCCTTTCATCGCACACGCTCTCAACTGATATGATCTACCGGCTGAACGATAACAAAGGCTCCTTAATAAAGGAATCGCTGCAAATAAAAAAACCCGCGCAGAGGATAATGATGAAAAAGAACGCAAATTGCGGGCAAATTCAGCAGAAAAACGGGTTTCCCTCAATAAAACGCAAAAAGGGTTTGCAACAAAATGCACGGAGAGTATAGTGCGCATCCATCGGACGCGGGGTGGAGCAGCCTGGTAGCTCGTCGGGCTCATAACCCGAAGGTCGTCGGTTCAAATCCGGCCTCCGCAACCAACCGATACTGCAACGGCAGTATCAGATAACAGGTTGGATTCGATGAAAAAAAGAGTATTATACGGACGCGGGGT
>Ga0207713_1002964_pt1 | contig 11861 bp, 12 predicted proteins | sample KBSS64metaG_FD_184404 | JGI IMG/M metagenome (GOLD analysis project Ga0207713, IMG submission 184404) | Switchgrass rhizosphere microbial communities from Kellogg Biological Station, Michigan, USA - KBS S6-4 metaG (SPAdes) (version 2) | ecosystem: Host-associated > Plants > Roots > Rhizosphere >...
ATCAGCAGGGAGAGCTCAATGGTTTCGGTTGCCTCCTCCTTTTTGTGTTTCACGCCTGTATGGTCACAGACATTGCATAACACTTCCCGATACAACACGCCTTTTCCACCGCTGAACACACTGGCGATACTGCTGGCACCGAAGGTCTGGATTTCAGCCGCTATCTCCTGCCAGTAATTACGGTGGGCCGGGTAAAAGCGTTTGTAGTTATCACTGCCGGAAAGTGTTTCCGTCCAGCGCAGGCTTTTATCCCGTGGGTCATGAGTGATAAGACTCACCAGTAAGTCCAGGTCCTCATTGTCACAATGCCCCAGGAACTGCAGGTCAGCGTCAACGCGATATATGGCCATCTATTTCTCTCGTGTCAGTGTCGTCAGGAAAAAAACGATAACAAACACGACTGCACGGGCATGGCCGAAGAGGCATAAAAATCAGTGGGTTAAATGGAGCGAAGCGGACAGGTAGTGTCCGAAAAAGAAATACGAAAGATTATGCTGCGCAGGGCGGTGCTGGTGGTGGAAGAAACAGACGGATTGCCAGTTGCCCTGCCAGGCGGGTGACCAGCCAGGCGGCCGTGCCACTCACAGTCCCACCCAACAAAGAGACCAACAGACTTTCTTTTAGTGAAAGACCGCCATAACTGACGCGTAGTCCATCGCGCATGGTGCTCAGCAGTGCAGCTTCAGCTTCTGGTAATGTCATTGCTTGATTCAACAGGCGAGTGGCAATACCACTGATGGCATCCGCGCAGATATCTCCGGCAACCGCACCCCAGCAGAGCAGTCGTACCCGTGGGTCATCTGTGCTATGCCCGCCAGTGATGGCAACCGCCGCGCATAGTCGCATCTGAAAAAACAGTGAAGAGCAGACATCGGCGGTTACGCTCAGTGGCAATAACGCGCTTCCCGTCAGGCCACAGGCAAAACCAGAGCCACAGGCTTTGAGGGATTCGTACAGCACAAGAGATTCAGCCGCTTCACGGATGTCTTCTCCGTTTTGCAAATGGCTCTCAGCCAGCGTGGCTGCAGATTCGGTGAGTGTCGTGCCGTTAACGGCCATGGCATACATCTCGTCGAACAGACGACGCAATACAGTAATATCCAGACTAACCTCCTTATTAATAACACCAGATTGCTATCGGTAAAGTGATATAAGGCTGTGATTTTTTTATTTATGATTTCACTGAGTGAGCTTTGATATGAAATCATAATTAATAGTGCTGGTGGTTGTGGTGTGAGGATGCTTTTGTTGGTCTTTATATTTCTGTATTTGTCATGTCTGCTAATGTTTCTTTCGCTTTTTTATTTGTTATGCAGTTGCGTGTTGTTGTTGCTTTTTTGTTGGTTTTTATTCGAATTCTCACCGCGTAGAGATAGGTTGCATGAAGAGAGAAGAGGTAAAACTGACATTATTTAGAAAGAAAAAAGGCATGCCGATATTATTTATAATGAAAAAAGGAAAGCAGGTCGTTGGTTTGCTCTTGGCTGCTTGTTTGGGTTATGTTGGTGAAGCTTGATGTTGGGTTTTTGTTTTGTTTCTGTTTTGTTTTCGTGCTAATGATGTAATTGTCCACGCTGGGCTTAAATAGTACGATGGAAAGTATTATATTTTTACTTTAGCGTTTAACTTGTAAGAATGATTTACTCTACACTAGCTGAACTAGTCATGACATACTGGGCGAAGATCTGCCCAGTATAAAAAAGTGATAGAGTAAGGTAACCGCGTATTCAGTGTTGGTTTATCCAGTGCTGTTCCGTAACTAACGGAAAGAGCATGGGCTCAGCTCCATTAAAACAACTATCCTGAATGTTAAACGGACTCAATAGTTGATTTTTATCAGAGTACCTACCAAAGACTGAAATAACCACGGGCTTTCCTTCTGCATCGTAAGGGGGGACCGTGAAAAAGCTATTATAAAACGCAATGCGGGCTCCGGTATTGTTTATGTCTAGTTCAAAGTAATGCTCCATGTACTGGTGTAATTGACGGGCATACCAAGGGTAGAGGTCGCCTATTTTCATACCATCTGGAATGGTTTGGTTGTCAGCTAAGTAACTTGATAACAAGGACAGTTTATTTAAAAAACTATCCGCATCACCCTTTAGCAATGCATGAAAGCAAGCTATAGCCAGCAGTTCGTTATCGATACCACAACTCACCATATGCAGATGCTCAGCTAGTAATGTTACTCCTTCTTTTAGCTCAAAAAGTCGAAGACGTAATAACTCGCTTTCCAATAGCCTCTGTAATGGCGGATGGTCATACGTGTTAATACTGGTCAGTGCGTGGCGTTTCCTTATGTCGACAAACCGAATATGCTTCACCTTCCAAAGCGCAACTTGTACTGCTTCCTTACCAAACTGCCCAGACAGTGCTTTTAACAGTGTTTTTTCCACTGGTTGTTTTTTTTGCATGGCTTGAATGCCGTTAAATTGGCCTCCAGGTTCAAAATGCGGCACGCTATCTTTCAGCATCCGGTTAATGCGCGTTGGCGCAATGAGCAGGTTCATTAAAGTGTTTGCACCGCCCCTGGCGTTAGGGTAACGGTGGCATAGTTCGAGATTCAGCCAGGGAAGCAGATGTTTGAGAGGTTGCCCAAAAACATCCAGAACCCATTCATTGTTGAGAACGTTGTATGCTCTCTGATGTTTCGCCTTAATCTCATATAAACCCATCATTCGTGCAATATCGGTAGGATCATCAATGCTTCCCAGCCCGTATGGGTTGTTTTTCAATATTGATTCTGTGCGTAGCCACCATGAGTGTTTCGATAGCTTAACTATGTTGTCATCGTCAATAATACGGTGAGCTTTATGGCGACATTCGTTACTGCAAAAACGCTTATTGTTAGAATCCGCCATGCTTTTTGCGCAGCCTTCATATTGACATATCGCCTGCTTTCTCTCCTTCCGTTTGAGGGCGTTATTTTTTCTGCCTTCATAATGTTCATGACAAAGACGGTATTTAAGTTCTCCGTTTGAAGTTCCAATGTTATTCGTGCAATTGTCCCGTTTACAGACTGCCATAATCTGTATTCCATAATTTGATTTACAGGATAGTAAAAGAGTGTGTTATGACCCATTGCCATAACACTTATCCCCATCGACTGATAATAATGACAGTGATGTTAGAATCTCTTTTATTGGTTGTATTTTGATGGAGATATGTTAGTAGTTATTTATCTACGTTGTCCTTAAATGCTTATAAATACACTAGCGAATAAAAAACATATCGCCGGAATTATTTGGTAGATTATGTTAAGGCAGATAGCAGAACACGATATTGTTCTCTTCTTTCCTGTGACAATATGTCACGACAGGTCTTAACCTGCTTTGGGTTACGAGGATACCTGAGTGCAGTGCTTTAACACCCATTCATCTATTTCAGACTCCAGCCAGCCGACTGACTGCATACCCAGACGGCGTTGTTTTGGAAAAGTGGCGTCATAGCGTGGTGACTTTGGATTAAGCCAGTCGTAGATGGTTGCACGGGCGATACCGAGTTTGCGTACGACATCGCGCATACGCAAAATTTTTACGGATTGTACGGTCATGTTGTTTGTATCCTTTTGGTTTGTTTGGGATACATCACAGATTAGGGACTGAAATTTGTGCAGTCTAGGGTCAGGCTATGTGTATATTTTTACAAACACCTTAATAACTTCATCGATCGAGGTGCATAAAGTTATCGCATAACTAGGGTACAGCCGCGGGGAGGTGGCATGTGTTCTTTTGGGTAGAAAACAACTTTTGAGCGTAACTTATTAACACTGGGTGAGCTCTTCATCCTAACTAAACTGCCCAAGCTGAAGGGAGAAAGTCAGATAATCATGGAACACATCAATAAAACGTTTGCCATTCTTACTAAAGAATTCGAAAAAGCTATGGTAATGATTAGGAAAATGGCAAGTTCTGACGTGGATTTTCCAGCATCGTTGCATGGCATAAATGAAAAAGTTGATCAATGTATTGATTTAGCGATTAAGAGTGAGACCCATGATGAGGAGGGGGCTTTCTCTGAGGATAAAATCTTCTTTCCCGAGGGGGCCTTTGACGATGCCAATTTTTGGTCCAAAACAAGGGGGCTGTTCGAGGGATATCTCTTCGCTTCAGTTTTTTATTTTCGCTGGGGGCAGCATCTTCACAACACTCAACGTGAAGAGGAGGCCGTCAGTTTCTTGGCCCGCTCGATGTTAAGCGCAGGCGTGTGGATAGGGGCGACGCAAAAGCAGGAGTGGGTGGAATTGATGGTTTTCGAAAAAGAAATGCGGAAGGAGTATGCAACAAAAGGAGGTGATGCATTGGCAGAAAAATATGTGCCTATAAAAGCTGAGTTGGTGCGCCTTTTGAGAACATCAGAGGAGGCTTGGGAATCCCAGGATGCAGCTATTGCTAGAGTGGTTGGTGATTTATGGATATTTATTCAAAATCGTAATGATGAAATAGTTAGGAAAAATATAAAATTAGCAAAAAACAAACAAAAAAATCTGGTTGATTTAAATGAAATTGGTCTTCCAGAAACTATTCGTGGTTGGTTAAAAAATGATGCGGCAGTTAAAACTGCATTTTTTGCAACAGTAAAAACCAAAAATGAATAAAGGCTGGTGTTAGAACAACCGAAATGGGGTATTAGATTTTTGCTTTACTAATCCACATATCTGGTATGGCACGAATTTTTTTATGGATAGATGGAGAGATTTTAATGACGATTCCAGTTCAATACGTTGGAAGGCTCGTATATCATTTTTCACATATTGATAATCTACCAGGACTGCTTAGAGATAATTTTTTAGCAACAAATCATCCACTGTTCCCTATACGCCATCGTTCAATAGCGGCTTCAGGTATACAAGAGCGCCGCGCTCGAATGTTAGTTTCATGTGCACCTGGTCACTGTGTTCATGATTATGTGCCGCTGTACTTTGGTTCTTTGAGTCCAATGCTGTTAAGTGTTTTACATACTAAAAATATTGACCAATGTGACATTTTATACTTTGAGTTTCCTATTGAGCTTGTAAATCAGCCGGATACTGTTTTTACCGATGCATCTGCCAACACCTCCGCCCCCCCTAACTTCTATTCGGACCCTAGCCATCTAGATAAATTGGATTGGGACGCTATCGATAGTTTGAAATGGAGCAACCCGGATGATAATTATCGACATCGCCGAATGGCTGAGATGCTTGTTCTTCAACAGTTGTCGTTAACTGATGCTGTTCGTTGTGTTGTATGGAACGAAAAAACCAAGAAGCATGTGGAGCAGGTGGTTGGTAATTCACCGTTTCCAACGATTCAGTTTGAGAGTAAAGAGCAAAGACACTTTTATACCAATATTGAACTCAAGGATAACTCAAGTCTCATTATCGGACCCAATGAGATTGCGGGGCGCTTTAGTGGCATGTGCCAGAAAATCTCTGAACATTTGGATGCAGAAAATGCTTCCAAAAAGGCACAGTTCGAGGACCTTAATGCATTGTTACTAGGTCTACGTGCGAACTTTGGATGCATCCCATACACAGCAGAACTTGTTGGTCTGAAATCAGCTAATGGGATTCATAAACAAACTGTTGATGTACATACCCTGGATGTTGTTCAGCGTCTAATAGTGCTAGACGAATATACTGCTTTAGATGATGAAGCAAAAAAAATTTTAGAAATAGCTGCGTATCTGCATGATATTGGAAAAGGGCCTCAATCTCGTTGGGTCACAAATGGCGGGATGCAGAGGGTAGACCCTAATCATCCCGTGGGTGCATTGCCAATGCTTCTGGAAATTTTGACTGGCTATATCCAGACCTTCAACTTGGCATCAGCAAAGCAACTTCTGAAGCTAGTATGTTATCATGACCTTGTTGGTGATGTGCTTGGGCGGGGACGTAACGAACAGCAAATCATCGATGTCGTTGAAGATGAAACAGAGCTGGCGATGTTGTTTGCAATTGGCAAGGCTGATGCGACTTCTCTAGTTGAACAGTGGTGGGATCAAAGCGAGGCTAATCAGCTATATGACCGCTGCTTGGCGGCTATAAAGTAGAGGCAAAGTGAATGATTGAGTTTGTTCAGGGCGATATTTTTGATAAAGAAGTCGACATACGCATCAACACTGTTAACTGCGTTGGTGTCATGGGGGCTGGAGTTGCACTAGCATTTAAACAACGTTACCCTGAAATGTTCAAGGATTATCAAAGTGCTTGTAAGAGTGGTTTGGTTAGGCCGGGTGTAATGCATATTTGGAGGTCGTTAGAAGGGGATTGGATTATAAATTTCCCTACTAAGCGTGATTGGAAAGAACCTTCACGTTACGAGGATATTGACTCAGGATTAGATGATCTTCGCCAGTATCTGAACAGTATTGGACCAGTAACTGTAGCGCTCCCTGCACTGGGATGTGGGCATGGTGGGTTGGATTGGAATCGTGTTTCGGACATGATCAGCCAAAAGCTTGAGGGAATATCTGCTCATATTTATGTTTTTGAGCCTTCTGCATCTCGACGTGCTGGGAATCGTTCGTCATTTACTAGTGATAATGAGCTTAAACTTGTAGAGCAGCTAGGTTTTAAAGCGTTTCGGGGAGATAATTCAGCAATATCCCAAATGTTTAAATATGTCTTTAGCATGGGGCATTCTGAGGTATTAGCACAGAAATGGATTGCATTACTTCATTCGCGTAGCCCGGGAGAACGTGAAATGAATGCGTTAAAGACTATCTCTACTGAGCTTGCCAATTCTAAATATAGAGTGAGTGTTGCACTTGTTTACGGAACAAAGGTAAGCATGGATATAGCGAGTATGTTTGCGCGGCAGGGTATTGATACTATATTAATCATGCCATTTGGTATACTCACACGGCAGGCATTGGTAAAGAACATTGCATCGCAGAAACTTAATTCACTAACTATAATGTCATTCGTATCCCCTAATGAAAAATGGAGTCGTCAGATTTATGCTCAGACTATAAACGGTCTTAGATCTAATGCTGGCGCGATGCTTTTATCAGTTCTTGAATTTGAGGGAGATGCATATGAAAATTCATTAAGGAAATGGGAGGGCATTCCAGTTTCTTATATTAATTACGAAAATATTCCTTCCTTACTACGAGATACATTGTCTAGTTTTGGTGCGAAATCGATCGGGCGTCGAAGTGAAACTGGCTCACCGAATATGGATTATCTCCTAAGTGCTTTTGGCAATGTTAATAAAGTATGCAAGAGCAACTCGGTTGAACTGAACACTAATGATGAGATGGGTGATGTAGTAGAATCAGTCAATGAAAAAAATAGAACTACTATCGCTTGTACAGAGTATGAACTATACAGATTTAGTTGTGAGGAACAGGCTTTAGAAAAAAAACGATTAATCTTTGAGGCCCTTCTTAAAATGTCTATTGATGAGATCATTATAAAATTATCAAATGATGCTACTGCGAATGAGCAAAATCGTCTTTTAAAATTTGGCTTCAATCGAATAAAGAAGTAATTTCTTATTTGTGCTTACTTTTTAGGTTTTAAAAAAAGAGGTGATAAAAGGTCACCTCTGATCTTGAACCAGGGAATTTATTGGGGCTTACCCAGCAAGCTGAAACTTTTTTATACCGGTATCGATTAAACTCCCGCTATCCGCTACTTTTACGAAGTCAGCCCACCATTGCATCATGGGGCGACGTTGCTCAAGGTAATCACTGCGATTGTAAGCGCGCCGTACCTCATTTTTGTCCACATGAGCCAGTGCAGCTTCAATGACATCGGGCGGAAAACCCTGCTCATTAAGAGCAGTACTAGCAATAGATCGCAAGCCATGAGAGACGAGCACACCACCAAAACCAGCACGTTTAAGTGCAGCGTTTACTGTTTGGCTATTCATAGACTGGTTCGGCTTAATACGGCTTGGAAAAATGAATTCTCGATTACCACTTAGTGGCTTCATCATCTCCAGAATAGCTATTGCCTCATCTGATAATGGAACCGTATGATCTCGGTTCATCTTCATTCGAGCTGCTGGGATTTTCCATTCTTTAGCATCAAAATCTATTTCATCCCACCGAGCTTCCGCCGCTTCAGCTGGCCGTGAGATAGTCAGAAGTTGCCACATGAATAAACATCGAGTAGGCAAAATAATGTTGGCATTTCTCATTGTTTGCATCACTTGTGGTAACTGATCTGGGCGGATGCTCGGCATGTTCTTTTTCTGAGGTTTCTCAAAGGCTTTGCCAATATTGACACTAGGAACTGCATCAATCAGGCCCGTGTTCTGCGCATAAATCATGATTTCATTAATACGCTGACAAAGGCGGCGAACAGTCTCTAATGCACCTCTGGCTTGAACTGGTTGGACTGCCTGAACCAATGTATGAGCTTTAATGTCCGTAATATTGATCTTGCCAATTGCGGGGAAAACGTCTCTTTCAAGTGAGCGCCAAATATCATGAGCGTAGTCTTCTGTGACGCTGGTTTTCTTGACGTTCCACCAACGCTCGGCTATCAACATGAACGTATTGGTTTTGGCCTCCTGAGTGCTTCTTGACAGCTCCTTGTGATGTTCTTGAGGGTCGATATCTTTTGCTAGTAAGGCTCGAGATTCAGCTCTGAGTTTACGTGCATCGGAAAGCGAGACGGCAGGGTAGGCACCAAAGCTTTGCTTAGTTCTCAGCTTAGTTAGAGGTCGATGGTAACGGAATTGCCAGAGTTTGCTTCCACTGGATTTGATTAAGAGCGTCAACCCATCACCATCATACAGCTGGTAATCGGCATCTTTAGGTTTGGCGGCTTTGATTTCCGTATCGGTTAACGGCTTGGTTTTTCTTGCCATGGGGAGTCTCCATGCGTTTAGGCCCAACGAAAACAATAGAGCTTTTCGTTGGGCCTATCAATGGGCCTAAAAGGTTCGGATTTAATTAGTTCTCTTCGGATTTCGCGGGACAAATTGAGGGCACAAAAAAGCCCGCAGGGCTTGTGCCATGCGGGCTTTTTAGACTTTATCGGATGACTCTGGTAATCATCGATTGAAGATTTTGGTGGAGCTGGGGGGATTTGAACCCCCGTCCGAAATTCCTACATCCTCGGTACTACATGCTTAGTCAGTCTTTACATTCGCCTGGCACCTGCGGACAGACACGCCACTACCAGACTAGCCTGATTAGTTTTAACACTTCAGCCCCAGGCAGGACATCCATGCGATCTCTTTTGGGTTTGACCTCTCTTGATCCCCGTCCTAAGAGCGGAGGCTAGGGAGAGAGGGCTCTTAGCAGGTTATTAAGCTGCTAAAGCGTAGTTTTCGTCGTTTGCGACTATTTTTTTGCGGCTTTTTACGAGGCAAACCGCCCCTCGGCATGCACCTTGGGTTTCGCAAATCCCGTCGAATCCAGAATCAGCCCCAATGTGTTGAACCCAGTATACCAGAACTGGCATCGGTGATGCCAGCGTGGAACGATAAGTTCTTAAATCAGTGTGAAAAGTACAAAATTCAGGCAGAAATTAACGACCTGCGTGCTTCATGATACGCGCTTTGTCGACCTGCCATTCACGGTCTTTCACGTCATCACGTTTGTCGTGCTGTTTTTTACCCTTCGCCACGCCGATTTTCACTTTGCACCAGGCATTTTTCCAGTACAGAGACAGGGCGACGACGGTGTAACCTTCGCGGTTAATGCGGCCAAAAAGTGAAGCCAGTTCGCGCTGATTGAGCAGCAGTTTACGCGTGCGCGTCGGGTCGCAAACGTAGTGTGAAGAGGCGACGGCCAGCGGCGTAAAGTTTGCGCCAAACAGGAAGGCTTCGCCATCAATCAGAATCACATAGCTGTCGCTGATGTTGGCTTTACCTGCGCGCAGGGATTTGACTTCCCAGCCCTGCAACGCAAGGCCAGCTTCGAATTCTTCTTCAATGAAGTACTCATGGCGGGCACGCTTGTTCAGCGCAATGGTTGCCGAGCCAGGTTTATGTGCTTTTTTCTTCGTCATAAGTGTCGTGAAGCCATAGGTAATCTGAGTTCAAAAAGTAACCTCATTGCGATTGCATCCTGTGAGGTCCAACGCGCTATCTTAGCACGAGATAAGGCTTAGCGTTTTTTTAACAGGGGATAAATGTTATTATTTGTCCGTTGTGTGACCATGGAAAATGCTATGCCTCAGATTAGCCGTACTGCGCTTGTGCCTTACAGCGTGGAACAAATGTACCAGTTAGTGAATGACGTCCAGTCCTATCCGCAGTTTATTCCGGGATGTACCGGTAGTCGGGTGCTGGATGCTGGCCCGACGCAGATGACTGCCGCCGTGGATGTGTCCAAAGCGGGGATCAGCAAAACGTTCACGACCCGTAATACGCTGACCAACAATCAAAGTATTTTGATGCAACTGGTGGATGGGCCGTTCAAAACCCTGATGGGTGGCTGGAAGTTTACGCCACTGAGCGCTGATGCTTGTCGCATCGAGTTTCATCTGGATTTCGAGTTCACCAATAAGCTGATTGAACTGGCGTTTGGCCGCATCTTTAAAGAGCTGGCCTCCAATATGGTTCAGGCATTCACCGTGCGCGCCAAAGAGGTTTACCGTGTCGCCTAAAATCACGGTGGAAGTGGCTTACGCACTGCCGGAAAAACAATACCTGCAGCGGGTGAAGCTGGACGAGGGGGCAACCGTTGAAGAAGCGATTCGTGCCTCTGGTCTGCTGGAATTGCGCAGCGATATCGATCTGTCGAAGAATAAAGTCGGTATTTACAGTCGGCCGGTCAAACTTGCGGATGTTGTGAGCGATGGCGATCGCGTTGAGATTTATCGACCGCTGATTGCCGATCCGAAAGAGCTGCGCCGTCAGCGGGCGGAGAAGGCTGGGAAGTAGGACGAAGCGACGTTAAGATACAAAAAAGGTGCTCTGTGAGCACCTTTTTGCATTTCTGAGACCTTACTGTTTGGTAAGCGCCGGTTTGTTATCAATGTTGGTTAACACACCGCCGCTGTTGAAGGTCAGGGTCAGCGTCTGCTGCGTAACGCCTTCATGGCCAGGCTGCTGGCGGAAGACATAGAACCAGGTGTTAGTGCCGAACGGATCGGACATCATCGGGGTTCCCAGTGCATAAGCGACCTGCTGTTGTGTCATACCGACACGAACTTTAGACACATCGTTAGGTGTGAGGTAGTTCCCCTGGTTGATGTCAGGACGGTAAACCACTCGCTCCAGAGTGGAACAACCTGCGGTCAACATCAGAAGAACCGCTGCGACAGCGGTCAGCGTTTTACAGCGCATAGTGATTTGATTCCTTTTCGGGCCCGAGCAATACGCGGCTCATATGTTATATGCCGATGATAATAGACCTTGCCCCACTTTGAAACCGGTCTGACGGCGTTTTTGTTGTTCTGTATGACCCTGAGATCCCGAAAAAGTTTATGCGGCCAGCAGTTCTTTCGCATTCGCCAGCGTATTGCGCGTCACTTCACTCCCGCCAAGCAGACGTGCCAGCTCCTGCAGGCGCGCCTTTTTATCCAGCGGGTGCATATGCGTTTCCGTCATTTCACCGTCGGTTTCTTTGCAGACATAGAAATGGTGATGCCCACAACCGGCTACCTGCGGCAGGTGGGTGACACACATAACCTGAGTGGATTCACCTAACTGACGTAACAATTTGCCAACGACGGCGGCGGTCGGGCCGCTGATCCCCACGTCCACTTCATCGAAGATCAGCGCCGGGGTTTCCATTTTACGCGCCGTGATCACCTGAATTGCCAGAGCGATGCGCGAGAGTTCCCCACCAGAGGCGACCTTGGAAATGGCCTGTAAAGGCTGGCCTGGGTTGGTGGTCACGCGGAACTCAATGCGGTCTGCCCCTTCGGCCGTGAGATGATTGACTTCAAATTTCACGTCGATGGTGAAGAC
>Ga0207713_1002967_pt1 | contig 11857 bp, 8 predicted proteins | sample KBSS64metaG_FD_184404 | JGI IMG/M metagenome (GOLD analysis project Ga0207713, IMG submission 184404) | Switchgrass rhizosphere microbial communities from Kellogg Biological Station, Michigan, USA - KBS S6-4 metaG (SPAdes) (version 2) | ecosystem: Host-associated > Plants > Roots > Rhizosphere >...
CGCGTAGATGATGTAGGCGTGGAACAGCAGAAACGCCAGCGGTGCCAGCAGGAAGATCAGACGCGGAATCCCGGCGAGAAAGTGCAGCATGGCGTTGGCGTAACACAGGCGCTGCACCAGCTTTAACCCTTTGCCAAACAGCGGGTTATCGAGGCGGAAAATCTGCACCATGCCGCGCGCCCAGCGGATGCGCTGGCCGATATGCGCCGATAAACTCTCGGTGGCCAGACCGGCAGCCTGTGGAATACGGATATACGCCGAGGTGTAACCCTGACGATGCAGGCGCAGCGAGGTGTGTGCATCTTCGGTGACGGTTTCTACCGCAATGCCGCCAATCTGATCCAGCGCGGTACGGCGCAATACGGCGCAGGAGCCGCAGAAGAACGCTGCATCCCAGGTATCGTTGCCATCCTGCACCAAACCGTAAAACAGCGAACCTTCGTTCGGCGTCTGGCGGAAGCGGCCGAGGTTACGTTCGAACGGATCGGGCGAGAAGAAATGGTGTGGTGTTTGCAACATCGCCAGCCGATGATCTTTCAGGAACCAGCCCATCGTCAGCTGCAGGAATGAGCGCGTCGGCACATGGTCGCAGTCGAAAATCGCCACATATTCGCTGCGGCATACGGCTTTCAACGCATGGTTGATGTTGCCCGCTTTGGCGTGTTCGTGGGTGGGACGCACCACGTAATTGACGCCGATGCTGGCGGCAAACTCGCGGAACTCTTCGCGCGTGCCGTCGTCCAGCAGGTAGATATTGAGCTTGTCCTGCGGCCAGTCGATGCCCATCGCCGCGTAGAGGGTCGGTTTCACGACGCTCAGCGGTTCATTGTAGGTCGGTACCAGAATATCGACGCTCGGCCACGAGGTTATTTCCGGCGGCATCGAGACCGGCTGACGATTGAGTGGCCACAGCGTCTGGAAATAACCCAGCACTAATACCGCCCACGCATAGGTTTCCGCACCTATCAGCAGCAGACCAAACGTCAGGCTGATCGGGTCATCCCAGTTGAGAGTTTCGGTGTAGCGCCACCACAGATAACGGCAGGAAATCGTCAGCGATAACACGATCAGCATGATGGTGGACAAGCGGCCCGGCACGCGACGCACCAGCATCGCCAATCCCCATAACAGCAGCACGAAGACAAACTGCGTAGTGATGCCGAAGGGCTGCGAGATGCACAGCAGCGCCAGCAGGCTGGCGACAATCGCTGCCACGATAAACAGCAGCTGCCGCAACCACGCGGGCAGCGACTGAATACGTTGTTCGCTGCGCTGGGCGAACCGGTTTCGTTCCAGCCGTGCCGGCAGCGCACCGAGCCACTGATAGAGCGGCTCGCGCCAGCGGAACAGCGGTTTGACGCTGAAACTTTTACGCGTGCGTTTATCCAGCGGCAATACCAGCATCAGCCACAGGCTTTGCAGTGCATAGCGCAGCGGGTCAAGCGGACGTGGGCGCAGCGGCGAAATTTGCGGGTAGTAACGTTGACGATGTTGCAGGATGCGCTGCCAACCGGGGGTTTCCAGCCGCAACAGCGACCACGCGAGTATGCACCACATTAAATGCAGCGCGATGGTGAAACGGCCCGCGCCGTGCTGATGCGCCAGCTGAGCGCGGCGTTGCAGCGCCTGCCATGCTTGCGGCATCAGCAGCCAGCGTAATGGATTCACGCCGCGCCTCCCGGCACATGCAGCAGCAGCCAGTTAGCCAGCGTGTTGATCTCTTCGCTGGCCAGGGCATGCGGCCGATATTCGCCCACCGGCTGTTTCATCATCAGCGCTTCCGCCAGCGCTTCATCGCGGTGAATCACTTGGGGAATCAGGTTTTTCAGTGAGCTGATCCACAGCTGATGCAGATCCTGCTGTAGCTGGCTGTTGGCGTTGAACTGGTTGATCAGAAACAGCGTGTGCGCAGGAAAACGCGCGTGATGCAGACGCAACTGACAGTTGGCATCCAGCGTTAGCACCTGCAGCAGACGATCGGCGGTGGTAACCAGGGATCGCTGCCACGGCAACAGATCCGCTGGCATGTCGAAAATAATCCAGTCGTAGTGCGATTTCAGGACCGGCAGCGCGTGTAGCAGCGGTGCGGCAAATTCTGCGTTGATAGCGCTGATGCTGGCGTACTGTTGCGACGTGAGTGCGCCAAACGGCAGAAAATCCAGCCCTGCCTGATAGCGCTGAGCGCACTGCTGCCACGCTTGCTGTTCGAGCAGCGCGGGCGCCCAGCCCTGAGCGCGGTCGAGCGGCATATTAAAGTGGACAGCTAGCTGATTTACCGGGGAAAAATCGATAACCAGCACCGATTGCTGCAGCGCGTTAAACGCCCAGCCGAGTGCGGCGCTCAGCGAGGTAGCGCCACAACCGCCACGCAATCCTTGTAATGCAATAACAGGCATTAACGTTCTGACTCCTGTGCGGCGCTTATTTCACGCAGCAATGGCCAGCGCGTCATAATGGTATTCAGTCGCGCTTCGCGGGCAATATCAATGTAGCGAAATGCCTTGAGAGAAAAGGCATCACTCAAGGCAGTAATGTCATCGTGCTCTTCGCTGCTAGTCGCATTCAGCGAAAATGCATTCTCTGTTTTCATTATTTTTTTGCCACCAAAAAATCGACAACGGATGAATTGTGGTTTTATTTTTTGTAAAGTTTAAACCTGAAGTAAAGACAAATGCTATCCACAGATCAATATGATTTGCGCTAATACGCTATTTTTTATTTCACCCGTTCCAATTGCGGCTGTCTCGATTAAACTAGCCTGGATTGTATCGATCGCGAATCAAATATGAAAAAACATTATGCGCTTGGCCTGCAGCAGATTCAGCAGGAATTAAATACTCTGCAGAATCCGGGGTTTTACTGGATTACCAGCCAGCGTCAGGATGATGCACGAACGCTGCTGCGTCAGGTAGTTAGCCAACAAAAGGCGGCTACGCTCATCAGTGCGGATGAGAAACCGCAGGCGCTTTTGACGCCCGATCCCATCGGCGGTCCGGCGCGTATGCCGTTATTTTCACTGCCGGCTAATAAACGCAGCCTAAAGCAGCTGGAAAGTGATTTTTCCCGTGTGCTTAATAGTCGCAGTGGCCTGGTGATTTTTTATAGTAATGCCGCGCTGTGGGGAAAATTATCACCCGATGAGTTAACCTTCTGGCTTAAGCGCATGCGCCGTTTGTTATCTAAAAAACAAATTACGTTGTTAATGATCACCTCCGGTACGTCAATAATTCACCTGCGTAATCATCTGCAAGGTTATTTTCGCCAGCTTGATGGTCTCGCACATTTGGAGTTTCAGCAGGACAGTTGGCATTATCGAATTAACTGGTGGTATGCGGCAGATAAATTACTGGCCGACCGCGCTATCCGTTTGAGTTATGTTGATAATCAATTTATTGCCATTAATGAAGAGGAACAAAATATTCCCTTAAGTCGCAATGATGAAAACCAATTCCTTGCGCAGGAAGGTGTGCTGGAAGGCGCGCCGCCGCTTTCAGCGCAGTGGCAATTGTTTAGCGATAACGAAAGCGTGTTCTCGCGTGCGCAGCAGGCGAATGCCGCCACGGTCATCTTTAGTCTGGTTCATAATCAAGACGTTAATTCTTTAGCAACGATGGTCCATAGTTTGCGTCGCTCACGCGGTAGTGCGCTTAAGATTGTGGTGCGCGAAATCAGTACCACGCTACGCTACAGTGATGAGCGTTTGCTGCTGGCCTGCGGCGTGAATGCCATTGTACCGACCGCGGCCAGCCTGTCGCGCTTTCTTACCACGCTGGAAGGGATTCAGGGGCAGCAGTTCTCGCGCCATGTGCCTGCCAATCTCCATGACCTGATGCAGGCGCTGCAGCCGCTACAGCAGAAAGGCTATTTACCGCTGGATGCCTTTTGCGCGGCGGTGCAGCAGCTGATGAGCAATACGCTGCTGCCGGAAAATGACAAAGGCTTGATGGTGGCGCTGCGCGCGGTGCCGCAGCTGAAACCCGAACAGATTCTGACGCTGTGTAAACCGCGCCGCTTCGGCGATTTGGTGACGCTGGTGAACGACCGCATCTATCTGTTCCTCTCTTCATGCCGATTCAATGATTTGGATATCGCGCTGAAGTCGATCTTCTCGCTGCCGCACGACGAGCTGTTTAGCAATCGCATCGTCTGGTTTGAAGACAATCAGATCGTGTCGGAGGCGGACAAAATACGTCAGCTGACGCCGGTGGCGCAGCGCGACCGGCAGGCCGCGCCGCTGGCCGCTGCGCCAGTCAGCACGCAAACCGCCGCGCCTGAGCGCGGGGCACAAACGCCGCAGCCGATTACCCTCAACCTCGACGGAGTAAGCCACCAATGACGCTGATGGATTGGGTGCAGGTGGCGATCCTGCTGTTACTGATTTTGCTGTTCCTGACATCACTGTTTGGGCGCGGACGAGCGCGTAGCGGCTCTAATCCGCTGCTGCGTTTGCTGCCGACGCGCGCATTGAAATCAGAAGGACAGTGGCAACGCAAAACCCATAAAACGGATAAACATGAATAACAGATTCACGATGCACGGTTCGTGGTGGCGCGGCCTCGGCGGCTGGAACTTTTACTTCCTGATTAAATTTGCGCTGCTGTGGTACGGCTACCTTAATTTTCACGCGCTAAGTAACCTGGTGTTTCTGGCGTGGCTGCTGTTCCCGCTGCCGGGCGTGCGGCTGCATCGCTTGCGTCAGTGGATTTCGCTGCCAATTGGCGTGGCGTTGTTCTGGCACGATACCTGGCTGCCGGGACTCAATTCGATTATGAGCCAGGGCAGCCAGCTGGCAGGCTTCTCGCCCAGCTATCTGCTCGATCTTGCCAATCGCTTTATCAACTGGGAGATGATTGGCGCGGGCTTTGTACTGCTGGTGCTGTATCTGTTTATCGCGCAGTGGATTCGCGTCACCGTGCTGGTGTCGCTGATGCTGATCTGGCTCAACGTGCTGACGATCGCCGGACCGGCAATGAATTTACTGCCGAACAGTGCCGCCACGCCGACGGTGAAGCTCAACGATACGCCAGCGGCGAAAGCGCCAGATGGCCTCGATCAATCCGCGCCGCCAACCAGCGCCAACCTCACCGCGTGGCTCAACCGTTTTTACGACGCCGAGCGCCAGCGTGCAACCCATTTCCCGGACGCCTTGCCAGCTGATTCGCAGCCGTTCGATATTCTGGTGATCAACATCTGTTCGCTGTCGTGGTCGGATTTGAACGTCGCGCAGCTGCGTAATCATCCGCTGTGGCAACACTTCGATATTCTGCTTAACAACTACAACTCTGCCACCGGTTACAGCGGCCCGGCGGGGATTCGTCTGCTGCGCGCCAGCTGCGGCCAGAGCTCGCACAGCGATCTGTACAAAGCCACCGATCAGCGTTGCTATCTGTTTGATAATCTGGCGAAGCTGGGCTTTAAACAGCAATTGATGATGGATCACACCGGCGTGTTTGGTAACTATCTCAAGGAACTGCGTGAAGAGGGCAATCTGCAGGCGCCGCTGATGTCGCAGGCGGGCATCTCGCCGGAGGTGACGTCATTTGATGGCTCGCCGGTATTTAATGACGCGCAGCTGATGCAGCGCTGGCTCGACGATCGCACCAAGAGCAGCGATGCGCGCTCCGCGACCTTCTATAACCTGATTCCGCTGCATGACGGTACGCGCGAGTTGGGCAGCACGCGCAGCGCAGACTGGCAGCCGCGCGCCAAAGTGCTGTTTGATCAGCTCGATGCCTTCCTGACCAATCTGGAGAAGTCGGGCCGTCGCGTGATGGTGCTGGTGGTGCCGGAACACGGCGCGGCGCTGCAGGGCGACAAGATGCAGATGTCAGGATTGCGTGATATCCCCAGTCCGGATATCACCCATGTGCCGGTCGGCATTAAGTTTGTTGGCATGAAAGCACCGCATCAGGGCCAGCCGCTTAGCGTGGAGACGCCTACCAGCCTGATGGCGATCTCGGAAATCGTGTCGCGCGTGGTGGATGGCCAGGTATTTAACGCGCCGAACGTTAATATGTCGGTGCTGACCGATAATTTGCCGCAGACGCCGGTGGTGTCTGAGAACGATAACGCGGTGGTGATGATGTATCAGGGTAAACCGTGGATCCGCCTGAACGGCGGCGATTGGGTGCCGTATCCGCAGTAGGGCGCCATTAATGGTGTGATGCCGCTCAGTTAAGCGCGGAGCGACTTTCGTTCGCCATGTGCTGAGGCAGTTGCAGCACCTACGCGCGGCGACCGAGCAGAGGACGCCTGGCCGCGCCCTCTGCACTCCCGGGCCTTGCGCCAGCCCAACCCGCCGCTTCGCGGTGCCTTCACTCATTCACGATTCCTGACGGACCGGTGGCGATTCGCTCCTGCTCAGCGCCACCTCTCGCCGCATCCATGCGGCTCGCCCAGGAATCCCTCATTCGCTCAGCGGCTCGGGATGTCGCCTCAACACCCGCGCTGCAGCATTAACGCGTATTTTTCACTCGCAATCGCTACAAATCTCATGGGGTTGTCATCCATGACGGCCAGGCGCGCTTGAATGCGCGTCAAAACCTGCATAATTCCGAATCACTTCATAAATAACCAAACTTGCTTATTTTTCGCCTTTATCCCGGCGAAAAAAACGCGTGACCTGGGATATACTCGCTGCGAATTTCATCTCATTACACGCCTTTGGTGGCCTGGAGAAGTTTTGTTGCGCGTCAGTCGTTCTCTAACGATAAAGCAGATGGCGACGGTTTCCGCCGTGGCGATGGTGACCATCTGCATCTTTATTGTCATCCAGCTTTTTCACTTTGTGCAGCAGCGCAGGATTGACTACGCCCAGCAAATGGAAAATGTGGCGCACACCGTGCGTCAGCCACTCTCCGAGCGGTACTCAAAGCCGATATTCCGCAAGCCGAACGCATCCTTAATACCCTGAAACCGGCCGGTATTTTATCGCGCGCCGATGTGGTGTTGCCAAATGCCTTCCAGGCGCTGCACGCCGATTTTGCGCCGGAAAAACCGGTGCCGCGCTGGGTCGCACGCCTGTTTGAGCTGCCGGTACAAATCACGCTGCCGCTCTATTCCGTGGAGCGTTCCGGTTTGCCGAAGCCGATTGCCTATCTGGTGCTACAGGCTGATTCCTCCCGCGTCTATCAGTTCCTGCTCAGCACGTTATCCACCATGATCACCACCTACCTGCTGCTGGCGCTGATTCTCTCGATCGCCATTAGCTGGTGTATCAACCGCTTGATTGTGCATCCGCTGCGCGATCTTTCGCGTGATTTACAGGAGCTGCCGCCGCAGGCGATTCTGACCCACAAAATGAAGCTGCCGAATAATCATCGCGATGATGAAATCGGCATGCTGATCCGCAGCTACAACCGCAACCAGCAGGTGCTGGAGTCGATTCACGACGAAATGAGCCGCATGACCACGCATTTTGCCGTTACGGATCTGCCCAATCGCGCGCTGTTCCTTGCGCTGCTCGAACAGCACATCAGCCATCGCCACAATCGTCAGGCGTGGGGCTTGATGGTGATTCGCATTGAAACGCTGCAGGAAGCCAACGGCGTGCTGAGCGATGAGCAGCGCGATACGCTGATGCTGACGCTGGTGGAGAAGATTCGCAGCACCGTTGACGATCACTCACTGCTGGCGCAAACCGGGCCCAGCGACTTCGCCTTGCTGATGAAGCGCGCGCACAATCCGTTCCGCGCCATGCGTCTGGCGCGCAACCTGATGATTCGCATTAATCAGCCGGTGAACCTGCAACAGCTGCAGCTGCGCCCGAACGCCAGCATTGGCCTGGCGCTGCATGAAGAGAGCAGCATCTCGGCCAGCGAACAGCTCGATCGCGCCACCTCGGCGATGATGTCGGCGCGGCATCAGGGCAAAAACCAGATTCTGTTCTTCGATCCGGCGCTCACCGAGCGGGCGCAAAAGCGTTTAACGCAGGAACACGACATCTTGCAAGGTCTGCAGGACGAGCAGTTTGCCCTCTATCTCCAGCCACAAATCAATATGGAAACCGGCGAGCTGGCCGGTGCCGAAGCGCTGTTGCGCATGCGCATGCCGGATGGCAGCTACGGATTATCGGAAGAGTTTATTGCCAGCGCTGAAGAGATTGGCGTGATCTCGGCCATTGGCCGCTGGGTGTTTGAAGAAGCCTGCCGCATTCTGGCCGGCTGGCAGAAGCAGGGCATTAACATCCCGCTCAGCGTCAATATCTCGGCGGTGCAGCTGCGTGATGCCAGCATGGTCAGCCATTTGCAGGGCTTGCTGGAGCGCCATCGCATCGCGCCGGGCAACTTCGTATTGGAAATCACCGAAACCGCGCAGATTGGCGATGCCGAACAGGCGATTGCGCTACTGCGCTTGCTGCAGCAAACCGGCGTGGCGGTAGCGCTCGATGATTTCGGAATGGGCTACTCCAACCTCAACTATCTGCATCAGTTCAAAGCGCTGCCGGTAAATAAGCTGAAAATGGATCGCAGCTTCGTCGCCGCGCTGCCGGATGACGACACCATGGTGCGCATCGTGGCGGCGATTGCCGACATCATTCACCTCGACGTCATCGCCGAAGGTGTGGAAACCGCCGAGCAGCGCGACTGGCTGCTGGCGCGCGCAATTACTATAGGGCAAGGCTACTTATACGCTGAAGCGCTGCCGCTCCACGTCTTTAACCAACGCTGGCTCAATAGCTCGCAACTCCCAGAATAATCACCTTGGTTATTGATTTTCCTTACAAAATTGTAGCGAAGCGCTGTGCTGAAGCGTTTCAGTTCATAGTTAGAGTTTTGTAACTTTTGTAAGGAATAGTAGGGGATATTAATCTTGTTAACAGGGTGTTATTTTCCTCGCCATCGGTAAGGTTTTACGCTTCTGGCGGCTTGCCGCATGCGTTCTCCACAACAATGGCGGTGCGAACCGTCTTACTGGACACCTGTTATGAAAATCTTAAAAAGCCTCTATTTTCAGGTACTGGTTGCCATCGGCATCGGCGTCCTGTTGGGCCACTTCTATCCTGAGTTAGGCGCGCAAATGAAGCCGCTTGGCGATGGTTTCGTTAAGTTGATCAAGATGATCATCGCCCCCGTGATTTTCTGTACGGTGGTGACCGGTATTGCCGGCATGGAGAGCATGAAAGCCGTTGGACGTACGGGCGCAGTGGCGCTGCTGTACTTTGAAGTGGTCAGCACCATCGCGCTGATCATCGGTTTGGTGGTGGTTAACGTGGTGCAGCCTGGTGTGGGCATGAACGTTGATCCAGCCACGCTGGATGCTAAAGCAGTCGCGGTTTACGCGCAGCAGGCGGAGCAGCAAGGTGTGGTCGCCTTCCTGCTGGATGTGATCCCGAATAGCGTCATTGGTGCCTTTGCCAGCGGCAACATTCTGCAAGTGCTGCTGTTCGCTATCCTGTTCGGCTTCGCCCTGCATCGCCTGGGCAGCGCCGGCACCGTGATGTTCAACGTCATTGAGAGCTTCTCAAAAGTGATCTTCGGCGTGATCAACATGATTATGCGTCTCGCGCCAATCGGTGCCTTCGGGGCGATGGCCTTCACCATCGGTAAATATGGCGTCGGTTCGCTGGTGCAGTTGGGGCAGCTGATCATCTGCTTCTATATCACCTGCGTGCTGTTCGTGGTGGTGGTGTTGGGGCTGATTGCACGCTTCGCTGGCTTCAACATCTTTAAATTTGTCGCCTACATCAAAGAAGAGCTGCTGATTGTGCTGGGCACGTCATCTTCCGAGTCTGCGCTGCCGCGCATGCTGGATAAGATGGAGAAGCTGGGCTGTAAGAAATCGGTGGTGGGGCTGGTGATTCCAACCGGCTACTCCTTCAACCTGGATGGCACCTCGATTTACCTCACCATGGCGGCGGTGTTTATCGCTCAGGCGACCAACGCGCATATGGATGTGTTCCACCAAATCACGCTGTTAGTGGTGCTGCTGCTCTCCTCAAAAGGCGCAGCGGGTGTAACCGGCAGTGGCTTTATCGTGCTGGCGGCGACCTTGTCAGCGGTGGGACATTTACCGGTTGCGGGCCTGGCGCTGATTCTCGGTATCGACCGCTTTATGTCCGAAGCGCGTGCGCTGACCAATCTGGTGGGCAACGGCGTGGCGACCATCGTGGTGGCGAAGTGGGTCGGCCAGCTGGATGAGAAACAACTGAATGCGACGCTTTCTGCCGGGAAAAAGGTGAATAACGCACCAGAAACCGCCGCATAACCTGCTATTTGCGTTAATTTGCCGAGAAATGCCCGCTGTCGCTTGCCCTGACAGCGGGCATTTGCATAATAACCCCATTGATTTTTTTCCCGATTTTTTGCCTCGTTGCGCGACATCCTGACCTTCTCGTGGTCAAAGAGTCTGTTATTAAATAAACGTGGCGGCACAATGCCGCGCCGGTCACCCCAGATGTGACCGAACATGCCGCGCTAACGAGCGTTGATCTGTTTGAGTAGGGGTTCACATGCAGGGCACCAGAATTCGGCTTTTGGTTGGCGGATTGCTACTGGCAGCGTCCGGTTTTGGCGTGCACGCCGAGACGCTCCAACCCGATCCCGCCTGGCAGGAAGGCAAACTGGACAATGGTTTTAGCTGGCAGCTGCTGACCACACCACAACGTCCAAGCGATCGTATTGAACTGCGCCTGATTGTTAACACCGGTTCGCTGGTGGAGAGTGCGCAACAAACGGGCTATAGCCATCTTTTACCGCGTTTAGCGATGGTGCATAACGCCACGCTGGACACCAATCAGCAACGCGCGCTGTGGCAGCAAGCCATGGATCCGCAACGTCCGCTGCCGCCTGCCATCTCGTCGTACGATTACACCCAATACAACCTGAGCTTGCCGAATAACCGCCCTGATCTGCTGAAAGAAGCGCTCAGCTGGCTGGCGGCGACCGCCGGGAAAATGACAATCAATGAGCAAGTGGTGGCTACCGCGTTAACGGCCACCGATCCGATTGCCACCTGGCCCGCCAATACGCAGGACGTGTGGTGGCGCTATCGCCTGAAAGGCTCGGCGATGCTGGCGCACGATCCGGGCGAGCAACCGCGCGCGCCGGTGGATATCGCCCAGCTCAACAGCTTCTATCAGCAGTGGTACACGCCAGACGGCATGACGCTGTACGTGGTGGGTAACGTCGATAGCCGCAGCATGGCGGAGCAGATCAACAAAGCCTTCGCGCCGCTGAAAGGCAAGCGCGTGGCACCTGCCGCGCTACCGACGCTGTCACCGCTGCCGCATCAGCCGGTGAATCTGGTGAATGGCGGCATGAGTCAGGATCGCCTGTCGCTGGTGTGGGACACCGCATGGCAGCCGATTCGCGATTCGCAGAATTTGCAGCGCTACTGGCAGAGCGATTTAGCGCGTGAAGCGCTGTTCTGGCATGTGCAGCGCGCGCTGGCTGACAGCAAAGCGCAAAGCGTTCAGGTTGGTTTCGATTGCCGTGTGCTCTATCAACGCGCGCAGTGCTCGATCAACATGGACAGCCCGAACGCCTCTTTGCCGCAGAATATGAACCAAGTGGCGAAAGAGCTGGCGGCGGTGCGCGACAAAGGGTTACCGCAGGAGGAGTTTGATGCGCTGATGGCGCAGAAGCTGCTGGAGCTCAACAAGCTGTTTGCCACTTACGCCCGCACCGATACTGATATTCTGATGGGCCAGCGTCTGCGCTCGCAGCAAAATTCGGTCGTGGACATTGCGCCTGAGCAGTATCAAAAGCTGCGTCAGACGTTCCTCGGCGAGATGACGCGTGACCAGTTGAATCAGGAGCTGCGTCAGCAACTGTCGCAGGAACTGACCATGGTGCTGATTCAGCCGCAGGGTGAAGCCGAGACCAACGTGAAGATGCTGCAGGAAGGCTGGGATAAA